>Ga0214921_10000092_pt1 | contig 166764 bp, 190 predicted proteins | sample LL1505_MetaG_FD_177992 | JGI IMG/M metagenome (GOLD analysis project Ga0214921, IMG submission 177992) | Freshwater microbial communities from Lake Lanier, Atlanta, Georgia, United States - LL-1505 | ecosystem: Environmental > Aquatic > Freshwater > Lake | place: USA: Georgia | collected... | reverse complement strand
CCAAACCCGAAGACCACGCACTCGACGACGTAATCAAAGTCGTCAAAAGTCTGCCCCGCGGCGTAGCTGGGGATGCGGGTGATGTCGAAGGCCGTGTCAGGGACGATGTAGGTGTGCGAGTCGCTCTGGTTCGTGAAGGTGTTGGCACCTCCCTGACGGATGAAGAGCGTCTGCTTGGTGGCATCCTCGCGGAGGAGGTTGACCGGGGGGTTGTTGATGGGCGTGATCCGGTCGCTGTTCTGGAACGCCCCGACGTTGCCGTTGCCCACCATCGTGGCGACGAAGTTCGACTGCTCGTACACCCCGTACAGGCGGGCGATCCCAAGGTAGGGGGGGAGCTCGATGCCCTTCAACCCCACGCCGAGGTCCGAGCTCACCACGTCCGTGAGGGTCACCTTCCGGGCCGCGTAGCCCCCGTGGGCAAGGCCACCCACGGTGACGTTGGTGCCGTAGTTGTTGGGATTGAGCGTCGAGGTGAGGGTGTTCATGAGCACCGACAAGACGCCCGGTGCCGAGCCGTTGTCCAAGCCCCCGATGATGTAGAACACCTGATCGGTCGCTGTGGGTCCGTCCGCGAACAGGTGGTTGATCCCCGGGTACACGGGGTCGGTCGTGCCCGTGCGGACGTGGTACGGGATGTCCTGCCGACCGAAGCGCGGCATGAACTCCGGGGGCACCGCGTAGGCCGCTGTCATCGACGAGACGAAGATACCGAGAGCGTTCTTGGGGTTAAGGTTCGGGTAGTCGGAGGTACCGACGAGCGTGGGTCCGGGCACCGGGACGACGCTGAACCCCTTCATGATCGAGGTCTTCGCCGTGAAAGGACGGAAGACCACCGTCTTGGAGCCGGGGTCCACGAAGAGCTCTGCCTCGCGGTCCTGCTCCGTGAGGCCAACCACCGCGCCGCCGAAGCTCGTGTAGGGGGCGTAGGGTGCGGCGATGCCACGGCTGGGGAGTCGGTTCCAGAGTTGAACCTGCGTGGACTCGTACACCGGGGTGCCGTTCGGGTAACCCGTGTCGAAGATGAACTGCGAGTCCGTCACCGAGGCCGGGGTCCGCACGAATTCTGCGGGGGCGCTCGCCACCGCGAAGCGAGTGATCTGGTCGGGCACCCGAGGAGACGACCCGTGATTGGGCGACCACATCAGGTCCATCGTGAGCGTGGCCTTGGACGCCACAGGGACGAGCTTGGCCGGGGAAGAACCGTCTTCCTCCAGCGGTTGGGAAACATCCCCCCACGGGGTCGTGTTGCTGTACCGAGTGGTGTTGGTGCCTTGGAGGTCCGTGAGCACCACGGCGAGGCCGTGCGGCGGGTTGGCGAGGCCGTTGTCGTCCTCCGCGTTGATGTCCATCGAACGGAACTCGATGGTGACCGTGTTCGCGGACGCAGCAAAATCATCGAAGTCCGACGAGAGCGGTCGGACGACGATACGGTGTACGTTGCTCGTCACGTTCTGGGTGTATGCACCCCCCGTGACGGCAGAAGTGCCCGCGCCGATCACTTGGAACGCGCCGTTGTTGTCCCGATAGTCCTTGTCGCCGTAGACGACGACGTAGATCTTGGACGACAGACCCGTGAAGTCCGCGCCGTTGTTGGACAGGTACCCCCGGAGGTTTCCGCCCCTGCCGAGCGTGAGCGCGAAGGTGTCCCAATCAATCGTGGGGATCACGATCTCGTACTGCCCGCTGATGATGTTGTTGATGAGCGTGCCGGTCGCCACGAGGCCCGTGAACCGAAGGGCGGGGTTGAGAACCCCACCGAGGACGATGAAGGGGCGCTCAAAGTTGGCCGAGGCCAACGGGAACATCGGGCCGGGGTTGTCCCCGTAGGTCGGGGATACGTTGGTGGGTTGCGGCGAGGTCATGTACCCCGCACGGTAGGCGTTCGTATCGACCGTGGGAGGGACCGCCGTGGGGGCATTGAGGCTCACCCCGCCGACGAAGCGCAGGGTCCACGGGTGGTGGGAGGCGAACTCGTTGTCCCCAGATCGCCAGACTTCTTTGGGCGACAGGAACCTCACCGCCTGTTGGTTGTTGAGGATGCCCGCGCGAGCCCCTTGGAGCCCGCTCGCCCCACCGATGTCCACGAAGACCACCGAGCCGTTGGTCCAACCTTTCGGTCCGGTGCCCTTGTTCATGAACCCGTTGGGCTGGAAATCCGCCCCAACGGTCCACTGCGCGGCGATGGTCGCGTTGAAGGTCGTCGTCGTGTAGTTGTTGGTGTTCAGTGCGGCTTGGTCGTCAAGGATGACAGTGACATCGCTCTGCAACGCTGCGCTGTCGCTCCACACGTTGCGGATGCCGTTCGCCCCGTCCACTTGGGCGACGTGGTTCGGGGGCGAGACGGTCGCGCTGAAGTAGCTGACCTCCGTGGTCACGGGACCCACCGAGTCACCGCCCGTGCCCGACTGCTTGAACGCCGTGCGGAGGTTGTTCTGGACGAGGGCCGAGATGCCCTTCTGGAGAAGTCGGGTGTAGTCCCAATCCCCGAAGTTGACCGAGCGCCTCATGTCGAGGATGTCGGTCGGGGCGATCTGGTCGGCGTACAGCCCGTCCGGGCGGCTGTTGTACAGGGACACCGTCGTGCCCGCCGGGTGCTGCCGAGCCATCGTGCCGCCGCGCCCACGTCCTGCGAGGTCGATGAAGATGTCGTTCGGGTGCCCCACCGGATCGGTGTTGAGGTTGATCGCGATGATCTCACGATTGATCCCAGACCCCAGCACGAGGTAGCGCCGCAGGACGCCCACCGGGAACATATTGGGGTCGTTGAGGGCCGAGGCCGAGTAATTGTTGAGGGTCACCCAACCCGTGAGAGTCTCCGAGAGGGAGGACGCGAGGGTGGCTTGGCCAAGGAGCCTCGCACCCGCCAGAGGGTCCACGAGCCCATGAGAACTTGGGGTCCGCTCGTCCGCACCGTTCTGGTTCGGGTTACCGCCCGTGGCAATGGCCGTGAACGCCGCCGTGTTGCGACGGAACACACCGCAGATCGGGATCGCGTAGACGTAGCCGTCGATGGTCCCGAGAGCGTTGGTGGGGGCACCGTCACCCGCGCGCCAGAGAGAGGGATCGCCAAGCTGGTCCCGCATATTCGCGAAGGTGAAGCCACCGAGGGGGCTCGCTGCCGTCCCCTGCGCGAGCACCTGCGGGTCCGTGAGCCCGTCCGGGTAGGTGACCAAGTCAATCGACACGCCCGCCGAGTCACCGCTGCCCACCACGCGGATGCGGTACTGAAGCTGAACCCGCTTCGTGGTCTCAAACCCGATGGAGGGATCTTCCATCTGGTCCGGGACGTTGGTCCCCCCGTACAGGGTGTTGCCGTACCGCCAGAGATCCGTGGACGAGGGCTTGTTGACCGTCGAGGGGGTGGGCGACACCAGCGTGCGCCACACTTCCACGAAGACGAGGTCCGTCCGGGCGTCTGTCGTCGGCGGGGGGTACAGCCGCACACGATTGGCCGTCGTGTCCGCGCCACCGCCTTCCGGCATACTGGTGCCCGCGACGGGGATCACCCAGCCGTTCACCACCGCGTACAGGGGGGACGAGTCCTCGACGTTCCCAAGAACGTCCACGGGCGGGGTGATGAGGAACTGGTTGGCGTTCAGCGGGTCGGTGACGTAGTCGGCCTCGCAGCGCGTCGGATCGAGGTAGAATCCCGAGTGAACCTGTGCTCGCACCATCTGCGAGAGGTTCTCCCACTCCATCTGCGACATGAGGTTGAGCTCACTGTCCAGCGGGGGCTTGTCGGCTTGCCACACCACGGCAGCGAACTGTCGGGCGAGGGCCGAGAGGGTGCGGGAGACTCCGGGGCCGAAACTCTCAGGCATGGGGCACCTTTCAGAACAGAACCGCGTAGGCGGCGAGGTAGACCTTGGTCGGGTTGTGGTTCACGAACGCCAGACGAACCAGCGTGCCGGGGTCACACGTTACGCAGGGGGATAGACGGGTTACGGGCGTATACCCCCCTCCGTCGTTGACCGAGAGGTACACATCCACGATGTCCTGCTGGACTTCGACGAGGTTCTTGAGCGCGGGGCTGTTGATTCCGGTCGAGTAGTCCATCACGTCTTCGGTCACCATCATCGTGTACACCTTCCAGTACACGAGAAAGTTGTTCGCGCCCACACCGCCCGTGGCGGGACCGATGTCGATGGTGTCCGTGATGAGGAGCCCCGGTCGCGGCGGGTTGGGGTGCGGGTTCTCCGCGAGCATCGCCACGGAGTTCGGCGCGACTCCAGCGGGAACACCCACCCTCCCGGTCTGCGCCCTCGTGGACCAGAACTGCACGGGGGGGCCGGGATTGAACGGGAACGTCGCCGTCGTGTCGAGGAGCGCGAGGTCCGTCGAGGTGAGCAGGGGGTTGTAAGAGGCGTTCCGATAGCCGGGGAACGCCCGCAGGAGCCCTTGGAAGATCGAGTCCACCACGTTGTTGAGCGGGTTGATCAGCCGCGATGTCTCGTTGATCGTCGGCGGAACGACCCCGTCAGGGATGTCCACGACGAACTTGCCGTTGACGGGCGTGTAGGTGCCCACAGGAGGCGTCGGGGACACTTGGATGATGACCGAGTCCGTCTCGTTGACCGGGAGGTCCGGGAGACGGTTCACGTCCGCGTAGATTCTCATGGGCGTCCTACTCTACGAGGTCAGTCTTGTCGGGGGGCGTCAATCGACGCGGGCGGGATGGTTTCCCGGCCCTCGCTGTCGTCGCGGGCGGGCGCGGGTGCCGCTTCTTCCGCGGGGGGTGTCACGGAGTAGGTGCCCGTTGCTACCGGGGGCGCGGTGGGCTGCGCCGGGAGCATCCGCTTGAACCGCTGATACAGGTAGTCCGAGAACTGCCCGATGGCCGCGCCCCACATGGCGTAGGCGAGGCGGGAACCACCACCGTGCTCGTTGACGTACTGCACCAGCACCTCCGGGCGCATCGGGATGAACGCGCCCATGAGGGCACCCGACACGAGGGGCACGAGGGGGAGCACCGCCCGGTCGAGGATGGCTACCTCGCCACGAAGCTCCTTGCCCGTCTTGGTGGTGCCCTTGTTCTTGATGAGGAGGTACGCCTCGATGCCAGCCTTCGCTCCTTGGGTGAGGCCGACGATCACCACGGCGAGAAGGGCCGACTGCCAAGCGTAGATGATGTCCAGCGGGTTCATGGTGCCGTCCATTGGTCAGTAGTTGCGCGGGCCGGGGTCGGTGTAGACCATAGAAACACCGTAGATGCGGTCGTTTGTGCCCGTGTTGTTGCTCGATGTGATCGTGAGGTAGTAGTAGTCCGTCGAAGTGTTATCGACGTAGACGGGGACCGTGCCCGCGTTGTCGGCCCACACACCAATGGTGTATTGGGTGTCACCGAGGGCGGCGAGGTTGTACGTCGTTGCGATGGGAGTCACGGCAGGACCGAGATAGATAGGCGTAGACGTGGGCACGGCGGCGGGGTTCACCGTGATCTTGTGAAGCTCCGCGTAGGCCGGGGTCACTCCCGCGCCGAAGGTGCCCGTCACGATCACGGACGTGAGACGGGTGCGGTGTGTGAGTGCCGCCGCGCTGTTTGTACGGGTGCTGGACCGAGGGAGGTCTAGGGGGAACTTGATCTTCTTGACGTTGCCCGCCCCCTGCCAGTAATGGCTCCCGTCGATCCAGTGCCACTCTGGGTTGTTCGTGGACCCGAAGCTCTGCCCTAGCTGGCTGTTGATCTGCTTGGTGATGGTCCGCGACGACAGGTACAGGTAGTCCTCGGCCTTGTGGTAGCCCTCTACGTCGAGCGCCGCCGTCTCGATGTTCGACGGGGATACCCCCGAGCCGGGAGTGGTGGCAGTAGTCACCCGGTAGGCGTGGCGGTCCTCATTGAGGGCACCGACATACCGAATGGGCGCGCTGATGACCAGACCTACGGCGTTGGTTTCGAGCCCCACGCCGAGAGATTGGGATGCGGTGTGGGACACCGCCGCGAGCGCCGTGTCGAGGTATAGGGTGTCCTTGCGCTTCCCGATGGAGGTCGAGAAGTGCAGCCGGAAGGTGAGGGTGTTCCCGTTGACCACGGACAACGGGGCGAGGGTCAGTGTGCCCACGGTGCCGTTGAGGTCACGCAGCCAGAAAGACGTGTTTGGGAACGGCAGTGCCGCCGCACCCGAAGTGATGAGGAACAGACCCCGCTTGGCGGGGTCTCCGTTGACGCTGGTGAGCTCGAAGATCGCTGACCCGTAGGGGATCAGGTCGGCCAAGAGCGCCGAGGTGACGGTCACCTCACCCGTAAGTACGTCCGTCGCCGTGGCGTTGTAGGTGGCACCACCGGGGATGAGAGGCACGAGGGACAGGTAGTCGTACCGAGCTTCTACGTCGGAATACTCCTCGACGATGTGCCCGAAGGCGGGCGCTGTCGGGAAGATCGTGTCCTTCACCGCACGGGTGGCGAAATCCCCCCGGTACAGGTAGTCGGGGTAGGCACCGCCCGTCATGAACGTCGTGCTCATGATGGAGTTGAAGCGCCCGAAGGTGTCGTGCCAGTTGAGTGTGGCGTTCACCTCAACGCCCAAGAAGTTGTACCGGGACCAGAAGGCCAGCGCCGCCGTGCTCCCACCATCGTCACCGGGGGCGATGGCGGTAGACGAACCCGCGAAGAGGTTCAGTGCGCCGAAGGGCTGACCCGCGACCGCCTCGCTCTGCTCCTGTGCCGTGATCCAAGTGTTGTAGTTGTCGGCGGGGGTGCCCGTCGCACCACGGTTCGTGATCAGCCTTGGGCGGTAGACCGTCGCTTGTACGCCCACGAGAGCGAGAACGGGGGCGGTCCCGTCGAGGTTGCGGATGACGACTTGGGTTCCCGACCCACCGTAGGTTTCGATGACGTAGGTGACGCCCTCGATCTCGATGAGGTCCACGGTGAAGATCAGCAGGGTTCTCGCATAGGTGCCCGCGAGCCAAAAGAACTGGCCCGTCGCCGTTACCACATCCCCCGTCACGTCCACCGTGAAGCCGGGGGGGAGTGTGGTGCTCGTAGAGGTCGGGGCGAACACACGTCGGTCGCTGAACCCCGCGTAGGGGTCAGCCGTGGCGATGAGGGCAGAAGCGTTCGACTTGAAGTCGAAGCCCGTGAGGGACTTCGCCCCGGAAACGTCGGCCACGGACACCCGAAAGCTGGACCGGAAGGTGTCGTTGTTGTCCGCGGCATCGGGCTGTGCCTCGACCGCCCCGCCGTCCACGGTGATGACCCGTCCCGCACCGGGGGTAGAGGTATCACCCGCCCGATAGGCTTCGTCGAGAGTGGCGACGGTCTGGACCGTGACCGAGCCGTCCGCACCGAGGGAGACGTTCGCACCCTTGAAGTTGAGGGAGTCCGCGCGCTTGGAAGAGCCCCGCGTGGTGCCCGCGTACCAGAGATCCGTCGTCGGGACTTGGTTCCACGGCCCCTTGATGAACACCACCTTGGTGTCCGCCGTGATGGTGTACGGACCACCGTTCACGGACACCGAGTAGAGAACGCCGGGGCTCGCGCCGTCGTACCAAGAATAGTAGTTCGGTCGGGAGACCAAGGAGACGGTCCCTCCCGTGACCTCGACGAAGTAGAACCATCCCGTCTGCGGTGGGAACTCACCCGTATCTAGGGTGATGGTCAGGTTCGACCCCGAGGAAAATGGTCCCACGGGCGATGGGGTGGCGAGACACCGCTTCCCGTACACGTCGAAGGCGTCGTGCTCTCCGAAGGGGTTGAGGTCACTCACCGGGCGCGTGGCCTTCACCCGGATGCCGCCGCCGCGCTGCGTCTCCTCGCGGGAGTACGGCACGCACGAGGCGAACAGGACGATCTCACCCCGAGGGTTGTTCCCGCTAGTGCCGTAGATGCCCGTAGCCACCGTGCAGCCCGGTCCCGGCACGGGCTGGTGCGACAGGTAGAGGACGCCTGCGGCGTAGTCAACCTCGATGGTCTGCACCGTCGTCGCGGGCAGCGAGGGGTCCAGCACCACCCGTTCGCTGATGATCGGGTTGTCGAAGTCGGGTACGGCGTCCCCCGACACCTCCTTGGCCGGGAACAGCACCACGCGGAACCCGAGCTCCGTGAGGTTGCCGGGGTTGGGGGAATCCGTCACCGTGTCGAAGATCGAAGCCCCCGGCGGGGTGGCGGTACCAACGGGCGAGTCTGTCCCAGAGAACCGCTGAAACGTGTACGGGGCGTTGCGGGGGTCGATGAGGTGGTCGAGCCTTGTCGCCGCCACCTTCGCGACGTTCAGCACCGGGTCGGTGAAGACCGTGCTGATCGGGTCGTACACCTCGACAGACACGAAGTCGGTCACCCCGCCCGAAGGTCCGGGACCGTAGAAAACCTCCCCCGTGGCAGGATTCACCTCTGGGATGCGACGGAGGTCGAGCGTGCCTGAGCCAAAGAGGTTGGTGAGAGACTCGAAGTAACCGAATACGCTGGGCTCTTGGGAAGAAGTGACCGCATCTCGGGCGTGAGACGTGACACGAACGATCTGCCCTTGGGTGATGGACTGACCCGCACCAAGGGTGACGTTCACCTGCATCTGGTTGAGGACGTTCAACGAAGCGTCGATGTACCCGTCGAGTCGGTACAGGGGCAGCGGCACCGGGAGGGGTGTGTCTTCCCCGTAGTTCCCGTCACTCACGATGGTGCCGATGCCGTTCACCGACCAATCGGGACAGGTGCCAGCACCGATGTACGGGGGGAGAAGCTCCGAGCGCGCCGCCGTCTCGGGCGGGAGGAAGGTGAACACTTGGTTGCGCTGTGCCCCACCGACCACCAACGGAAACGCCGCCAGACGTGTAACCTTGGGGCGGATGAGGGTGATCGATTTGATCTTGGGAGTCAGTAGCGGCACCGTGAAGTAGCCCGATAAGAGCTTGCCGGTCTCCAGAGTGATCGTCTGCCCCGCGTAGCTCTTGACACGGAACACCTCAAACGAGGAAGTGCCGGGGTTGGTCGGGGTGAGAGGGCTGGCGGGGCCAAGGAGCGCCCCCGCGCCCGTGGCGTCTGCCTCGCCGCCCGTGAGGGTCACGAGGACGTACAGGCCCCCGTTGTAGTCACCGATGCCGCCCGCCGACAGGTTGTAGGCGTCTTTTACCGTGGGGACGGACCCGCCACCACCCGTGAGCGCAACGGTAGTCGCTCCGAATTCCAGAGAGATGGTGTTGCCATTCACCGCCCACTGCCAGTGGAGGTACGGGGACTTCGCCGTGGGGCCGACGACCTCCCAAGAAATCGGGTGCCCGAGGAGCGCGCCGCCCTTGTTGCCGAAGCGGTTGGTGCCCCAGTTGTACGGGACGAAGTCCACGTCGGCGTAGCCCGCCGCGCCGGGATTCGTCTCGCTGTACCCTCGCGCCGGGGGCATCACCCCGGTCTGGATCGGGAAGGCGGTAGAGCCCACGAGGTACTCCGTGGATTGGTACGGGAACCCGCCCGAGGCCACCCATCCGCCCACCTCGTTGGGGATCGCTGGAGCACCGAAGACCTGTTCGGCCTGTACGGACTCCCTACGAGTGAGGGGCTCGTTCCCCGGCGTCACCGTCTCGTAGGTGGCCGTCGCGTTCTGAAACGCCTTTTTGAGAATGTTCAGGTCCGTGGGCATCGCTACCACCGTGGGGGATAGAAGGGATAGGGTCGCGGGCGTAAGGTTCACCGATGCCGCCCGCGAAATTGATCGTCGAACTCGTCCCGCAATCGACTTGGGGCTGGAATCTCCGTTCCGAGTTGCGCCCCTCGGAATGGGACCGGCTCCGTAAGGCTACCTACGCGCGGGCGGGTCACAAGTGCGAGGTCTGCGGCGGGCGGGGGCGAAAGCACCCCGTGGAGTGCCACGAGCGGTGGGAGTACGATGACGTGAACCACGTCCAGAAGCTCGTCGGGCTGGAAGCCCTATGCCCCCCGTGCCATAAAACGAAGCATTTTGGGTTCGCCGTACAGGTAGGACTAGCCCACGTTAGTAGGGCGCACTTGATGAAGGTGAACGACTGGTCGGGGGATACGGCAGACGACCACATCAGTCAGTCATTTGATCAGTGGCGAAAACGGTCGAACGTGACGTGGACTCTGGATTTGACGTGGTTGAAGGATTTCCGTTGACGGCATCGGGCAACAACACCTTCGGAGATCTTCCGAAGGTCGGCTTCCTGTTCCGACTAGCTGCACCGATCTTCGCCTTCGTTTCGGGGCTGTGCCTCTTGCCCGTAGAACGGAGCCGAGCAGCTTCCAAGGCTTCAGGGGTGTTCTTGGTGGCCTTCATCTTCGCGATAGACGCATCTGAGAACTTCCTACCCAGAAGGGCTAGACGTTTCTTTTCCCGTGTGGCATCCGAGTCTTTTTTCCCAAGATGCTTTCGCCTGTTGTTTTCCTTGAACTCATCAGACATCTTGCGTCCCGTACAAACTTCGCGGGATCGGGCCATAGCGGCGTCCGAAGGTCTGCGACCTAGAAGTGCCGCGCGAACCTTCGCAACGTGTTCGGGCGACTTGGGCTTCCCTTTTCGTGCGGCACTCATCTTGGCCTTGGACTCGGCGGTGTGTTTCTTACCTAGCTGGGTTTGCCGATTCCGTTCTCTGGATTCGGCAGAGTACGCAGAACCTTCCTGCCCCCCGTCTTTGAGGTTGTACCCTCCCGGCACCAAACTACCAAGGGATGCGATCCATGCACGTTCCTTCGCATCCAGACCCTCTCGGGTATCCGCCGTGTCCAGTACATCCAACGAAAAATTCTCAACCCCGTACTTCTCCATCGCCCCCTTCAACCCATGATACGTCCTACCGTTCCCCAACCCTTTGATGTGACCCTTCCATCGGTAGGCCACGCCTTGGGTGGTTTGACCGACGTAGAGTTTTCCGTTGACACGGTTCCGAATGACGTAGATCTCACCGAAAGGCTTCGACATGAATAGGGGCTTACCCTATGTGTGTCCGGGAAGCAACGAGGTCAGTCACGGCAACGGTGATCGGGCGATGATCCATCTCGACCGAGTGAACGGGTGGACACCAGAGCAGACCACGGCGCACGTCACGGAAGCGTTCCGTGTGTGGCGGGAGCGGTCACAGCACCAATGGACCCTTGACCTGTCGTGGCTAGACGATGCCAAGAGTTGATATCGACCCGGAGTTCATCACCAGCATCGTGCTGGGGGACGTGACCCCGCAGAAACACCCCCACCTGTCCGTGACGGTGATCCACGAGCCACACCCGTTCGCGCAGCAGACCGTGCTGGGCTTGACCGTGAGCATAGGGTCGGTGCAGGGCCACACGATCCGTGAGGTGTTCTACACCAAGAAGGTCCCGCAGGAGGACTTGGAGCGGGGGATCTGGCGCAGCTACTACGAGATCGCCCGGAAGATGGCCTACAAGCTCTTTGAGGAAGACCCCCGTATCGGGCTCTCGCTGTCCGAGCACTTCCCTGACTGCCCGCTCTTCGACCCCCCGTACCTCGCCGCGCCCTACTGGAACTACCTCCGCGAAAAGGGCGGGGACGGGGTCTGGAAGAAGAAGCCTGAGACGCTGGAGGTCAAGCGCACGCTGACGACGTGTCCACGCTGCGAGGAGCCGATGCACCCGTTCGGCGGGTCGCGAAAGCCCGGGGTCTGGTGCGGCGGGAATCTTGGATTTCTCCACGAGGAGTGCGCCCCGTGGGTGACCCCTCGCCCTTACTGACGGCGCGGGGGCACGGGTGGGGTGGTCGCGGGCGGGGCAATCGGCGGCTCCGGTACGTTTCTCTGTGACGGAACGATGTTCGGCACCGTTGTTGGGGTGACGATGGCGAGCGGATTCGGTGCCGCTCGCACGGTCGGAGTCGTGGGGGAGATCACCGGGTTTGTCAGAGGCGTGGTGGTGATCGAAGCTCTGGGTGGCGTGGGTGGCGCTGTCGTGGTGGGCGCATCCGTGATGCCCAAGGAACGGCGAGTGTTCTCGATCACTTGGTTGAAGTTGGCGTCTCGGCGCTCGACCGCTTGGGAGACCCCCTGTGTGAGGTTGTTCGCCAAGGTGGTGTTGGTCTCGCGGAAACTGTTGACCAAGCCCTGCCACCCGTCCACGGAGTCCAAGAGAGACCGCCGCCCCTGCTCCGTGGCCATCCCACGCATCCGCGACTGAGCTTGCGACCACGACGCTGCGGCTTGGACCATCTGTCCCCGCACCCAGTTCGTGGCCTCGTCCTCCGTCTGGACGATCTGGGTGAACCCCTCTGACCCCGCCATGTACGCCGCGAGGAGAAGGTCGCTCTCGGCCCCCCGGCACGCGCAGGTGTCCTGCTGGCCCAACGGTCGGAGCTCCGACAACTGGAAAGCCGCGTTGTTGACCGGGATCTTCATGACCGCGTCCCGGTCGGACATGATGTAGTTCCGCATCCCGAAGGCGAGCATCGCCGTGCGGTCGGAACCGCTCTGCCCCGCCCTGCGAGCGTAGTCGAGGGCGATCTGGGCACCGGGGCTGTTGCGGAAGTTCTCGTCGTTGGCGATCTCGCGGATGACCCGTGCGACACGCGCAGCGCGCCCATCAGCACTGCTACGGAGGGCTTGGAGAAACCTCTCCCGCGCCTCGTCGGAGATGTACTGGAAGGGGTCCGTGGCCATCAACCGTTCGTAGTTTCCTCCCGGTTCGATGGTCAGCCCACGCCCGTATTGGTAGGAGCCGTAGTGCTCGTAGCCCTGTGCGTCGGACACGGGGAACACAGGCGAGAAATCGTCGAGGTTGGTCTCCGTGAGTTGCAGTGATGTCTGGGGCCGAAACGGCCCAAACTGCGGGAGCGTCGGTTGTCGGAAGAGCTTCTTGAGACAGTCCTCCCAAGGCGCGATGAGACGGATCACCTCCGGGGGGACGCTCTGAATGGTGCGTAGCGGTGCCAATAGAGTCTGCGCCTCGCGCAGTTCCGGCTCGTTGCACTTGGTGACCTCGCGGATCAGTGCTGCCGCCTTGGCGTGGAGCACCTGCATCGATGCCCCTTCACCGTTGTTTCGGATGGGTCGGAACGGCGAGGGGTTGTAGTCATTGGGCCTCCCGCCCGTGATGTTCTGGATGGGGATGAAGGCCGATTGGCCCAAGTCTTGGGCCGTCTGCCGTGGCACCACGGCTCGACCCGGGGTGCCGCGATCCACGAGGGACAGGTCGGCTGGGGTGGGGATCAATCCCCGTGCGGAGGACAGACCCTCGATCCCGGCCACGGCGGCGTCGATGAGGGACCGCACGGAGGCTTCGTCGGGGCGGGTGACGGTCGTGGCACCCTGTCCCGCTTGAGCCTTGAACCTGTTGGCGAGGGCACGCACGAACTCCCTTGGCCCGCCGTTCGCGAGACAAGCGTTCACGAAGTCCGTGAACTGCCGGGGCTGCGCCGGGTTGAAGGCGATGACCGACGTGTTGGTGAGGGCCTGTGTCCCCCGCACCTCAAACGTCATCGAGTAGATGAGGTTCGTCGGGACCACGCGCGGAGACGAGTCCGTGATGACCCGCACCTTCAGACCCTTCTCTGCGGTGTGCCCGGGGAGCACGTCCACATACTCACCCCGACGAGACTCTGGCACCCCCGGCGTCTGCGTGGCAGGGCGCACCACGTTGGTGGAGAGCTCCGTCTCTGGGATACGGACCGTCTGCGGGGGCTCGTTGGTCTGCGCGGCGGGGTCCACGGGGACCGCCCCCGTGCCTTGGGGCGTGCCGCTCGTGGAAGCGTTCTGCACCCAAGTGTTGGCGACCCCCGTGGAAATGCGGCTGACGTTGCTGGCGTAGTCCTCGACATCGCCCGTGAAGTAGTTGGTGCGCCGAAGCTGACGGACGTAGTTGGCCGCTGCGACAGCGCGCTCTGTGCCCCCCTCCAAGGCACGGATGTACTGGGCGAGACCTTCGCGGTGCATCCCTGCGGAGAGAATTCGGACGAAGTGCAGGGCACCTTCCTCGGGCGACCCATAGGCTTGGAACCACAGACGAGCGCGCTGGAAGTTTCCCGTGGAGACGGCACCCTCGGTGGTCCCATACCGGGTACGGAGCCCGCCTCGCACGGCTTTGATGCCCCCGAAGTTGTAGTTGATCATCCGCCGTCCGGTGCCCGTCTCCAGTGCCCACTGAGACACCAGAAGTTGCGCGACACCATTCGGTGGGCTCTGCCCGTTGTGGAGTTGCCGCCACGCTTGGATGATGTACGCCGCTGCCTGTTGGCCCGTGAGGTGGGTCTCTTGGTAGGCCACCTCGCGTGAGGTTCGCCCGATGATCCTGCCCTCGCGGCTGACCGACGCTCCCACAGGGACGGACTGAATCGTCTCGGCTTGACCACCAAGAAGCACCTCGCGGGAGATGGGGAGGTAGCCCTGCTGGTCGGGATTGGGATGCGACGCCGAGTAGTACCTGTAGTACCCCGGCACCGTGAGGTTGAGGCTCGCCTTGCGGTCAGAGAGGTGCTGGAGGAGGTTGGCACTCTGGTTGACCGTGCCCGAAGGGTCCGTCTGGATGTCCCCGGAGCTACCTTGGGGCACGCGGAACTGCCCGATCAGGTAGGACATGAGGATGACCTTCCCGGCGTTGTCCGTGATGCTCAGACGGTTGGACACCGCCGTCGTTTGCAAGCGATTCGGCTGGTTGGTCGTGACCTCGTTGACCACCCCCGCAAGGGTGTTGTAGCTGCTGTAGTACGAACGGACCACGTCGTTGGCGGGCTGTGCCGACACGAAGTCGAAGTTGGAGTTGAGGGTTGTGATTCGCCCCTGAAGCCTCCCCGTTTCGATCCGAGCTTGTTCTTGTGCTTGAGGCGTGCTGTTCCTCGCACGGAGAATTTGCTGCTGGGCGATGATCCGCCGCTGGAGTTCGGATCGGGCTTCACGGGCGCGAGATCGTGTGGTCTGGTAGACCTCAAGGGCGGTCTGGATGTCCGACACGGACACGACGAAACCCGTGGATACCGTGGCACCGTTCGCGCCGCCGGGGAGGCCCGCAACGACGTACGTCTGGGACTGATTCCGAGCGAGGAAGTCCGTCGTGGGGGGCGGTTGGTTTGAGGGTTCCTGCACCTGATCGGCGGGCGAGAGCAGCGGGGGTCGGCGCGTGAGCATCTGCTGGATGAACTGCCAGACGAACAGTCGTCGTCGGTCATTGTCCGCTTCCGTGCGCGCACCATTTCGACCTGTCCCCCGGAGCTCCCGGTCCAAGGCTTGGAAGCCCGAGACAGAGAAGAGCGGGTTGATGGTGGTCGGGTCGATAGCCATCACCACGTTCGGGAACCCAATCAGTCGCGGGACACCGCTCTCGTCCAACTTCTGAAGGGCCAGCACCGGGTTGGCCGTCTTGGAGAGGTCGATCTGCGAGAGGGTGGCATCCGACGCCGTGGCACCGTTTCTCACGGATGACTCCGACGCCGGGGCCAAGAACTTCCTGCGCCGCGCCGTGAGCGTGAGGGTGGTGGTGCATTCCCCGCCAAGGTTGAACGAGTGGGCCACCGCCGTGACGTAGTAGAAGCAGTCGATGTGGGCGATGTACACCGGGTAGCCCACACGGATCTCAGGGCGCAGCGGGATCACCACGTTGCCAGAGTTCGTCCCGGCGTTCGTGCGGTCCAAGTGGTTGATCGCGAAGAAGAACGCGGCCTTGGGGTCGGTGAAGTAGTGGCTCTCGACGCTGGCTTCCTTCCAGCCAAACTGCGCCACGAGCTTGTAGTCAACGTAAGTGGACCGCATCCCAAACTGGGACTCGTCCATCACCCCTTGGATGTTGCTGAACGCCCCGCCTTTCACGATGCAGTAGGTGGCTTGGGGCTCTGCCTCCGTGAGCGTGAGGGAGACGATGTCCTCGGGCTCGATGCGGTAGACCCGGGACGAAGAGGTGTCGAGGTTGTACAGCGGCGGCTTGAAGACGAGGTCACCGTCGCAGTCTTGAAAGAACTCGTAGCCGCTGACCTGCGTCACCGCCCCGGCGACGGCCATCTTGGTCTCGTAGGTGGACTCCCAGAGGTTGACGTTGCCGTAGCTGCCGACGTTCGTCGGGTACGCTTGGAGGTTGGACACGTCCAGACCGATCTGGTCGCGACCGTTGCCCGACGCGAGCAGTCGGGTGTCAGCTTGACGGAGCACCCGTCCGTCTGCACCCCGGACGCGCAGCCCAAGGAGGAGGGCGGGGTCCTGCGCCCAGATGTTGGTGTTGGGCGTCGCCGCCGACCCGCTGATGTTCGCCGTGCCCGCCGACCCACCATAGCTGTTGGTGTTGTACATGGACAGGTAGGCTTGCTGCGAGGCCGTGAACAACTGCCCCGAAGCACCGTGCATCCGCAGTCCGTAGATCTTGTTGCGGAACCGCTGCTCCCAGTAGCGCAGGGTGAGGGCGTACAGGGGGTCATTCGTGGTGCTGTTGACCGCGCCGTAGTTCGTGCGCGACGAGAGAGCGAAGCCCACGCCATCCGCGATGCCAGCGGTGTCCCGGTAGAGGTTGTAGATGATCGCGTAGGGGGTCATGCCCGTCATGGGGTGACCGCTGATGGTGGTGCGGATGCCGCTGTTGTCGGGCCGCGCGCCGAAGAAGGAGCCGCCCTCTGCGCCGGATAGCTTCTGGAACTCCCAGAAGTGCAGCATCCCGTTGCAGGACATATTCGCCGTGTAGAATCCCCCGGAGTAGCTCTGGGTGACGTTCGTGACGACGCCGTGGAACACGGGGTAGTACGGGTACTGGGGGATGTCCGAGAGGTTGATCCCCGCCACGGGCTGCGAGTTGGGCGAAGGGAGCCCCTTCATCGGGAAGTAGCCCCGGAAGTAGACGTGGACCTCCAGCCCCGGTCGCAGCAGGGTGTTGCCGTCGCGGAAGATCGAGTCCCCGTAATGGCGCGGGATCGCCAAGGCCAACGAGCAGTTCGACGCACCGGGCTCCGTCGAGAAGTCCACGGAGATCGAGTTGATGAACTCGTTGAGGTTGATGTTGTGGTGGCAGACGTTGCACCCCGGGAGGGAGGTGTCTCCGTTGAGGTACACCAAAAAGTCAGGCGTCCACTGGACGACGTTGCGCTTGTTCGCGGCCCAAGTGCCAACGTAAGGGCGATTTTGAATGGACACGTCAACGCCTCCGCGAGAACACAATGGACTCGGAGTTACCACCGCCGAGACCTGACACCGTGCCGGGGGCGACTGCTGGAGCTTCTTGAGTGGCGCTCACCCACGCGCGGTTGATGTCCGTAGTGATTGACGAGTCCCCACCAATACCGGGCATACGGAACAGGGACAAGCTCGACCCCGATCCCGTGCGGGCGAGGAAGCCTCGGCCACCGTGGTCCCTCGGTTCGGGATTGGACGGCGCACGGAGAGGGCCGATTTCCCCGGGCTGGGGCGCGAGGTCGAAGACCTTGTTGGCCACGAACTCGATGCCCACTTCGATGCCGCCGTGAGGGTGGCCCTCGTCGTCGGTGAAGGTGAAGTTCTCCATGTGCCCGACGTACACCATCTGGTCGTACTCGATGGCGAGGTTACCGACCATTGGGAAGGCGCGGGTGTTCTGCTCCGTGTCCTGCAAGTACGTCCCGCCTTGGAAGAGGGCGAGGAGGTTCATGAGTTGCTGCCACGAGGCGCTGTCGTTGCGGGACGCCCGCTGGAGGCCCGACACCACGGAGCCCTGTTGGGTGGGGCTGTTCAGCCCTGCGATGTACGCCCCGATCTTGAACGTGAAGGAGAGCTTGGGCATCTCCTCGCCCCACGCCTCGTAGACGTACCCGTACCGATTGCGGTTCTGAAACTGGGCGATCTTGGCGTAGGCCACCTTCATGCTCGACGGGTTGACGAGCATGAGGAGAGGTGGGATCTTCGACAGGCGCTTGATCTGGAGGGCTAGAGACAGCGCCGTCGTGTCGTTGGTGAGCGCCGGGGTCTCACCACCGTTGCGGGTGGACGCGGGCGCGGTGCTGACATTCCGTTGCTGCTCCGAGAACTGTTGCTGGAAGAGGGCTTGGTTGTAGGCGTCCTCCAGCGACCCCTCAGACGCCTCCGAGAGGCCGGGGAGGGCCTCCCCGCTCCGCACCAACCTCTGGTACGCGCCGATGCCCGTGGGGTCCACACGCGGACCCTGCATGGCCTGTGAGTAGGTGACGGCGCGATTACTCGACCGCACCGTGGGGGCCTCGGGAGCGGGAGGTTGCCGTTCGGGGGCAAGCTGCGTCTGGAGCAGGGTGCTCTGGTCGCCACCGATGATGCTGGGGAGCACCACCCGGATGACGAACGGCGAGTAGGTGCGGAGGTACGACCTCGACCCGTAGAGGGGGATGCCCTCCTGCACGTCGATGGCGCGACCAAAGGTGACCCCCGTGGAGGTGCCGACGACATCAGGGATACCTGCGAAGAGCGCGGCGGGCTGGTGGACTTGTTTCGCCATGTGCTTCTCAACCGCTGGTTAGCGCCCGTGATTGGTTTTCAGAGGGGGCGGAAGAGGAAGAAGAGAACGTAGCTTGCCCACCGTTGGGCGCTTGCGGTGACGGGTTGGGGCGCGAGGTGCTCGCTGAAGCACCCCCCGAATAGGAGGGACCACCCGTGTTGGTCGTCCCTCGATTGCTACTTCGGGTGCCGCTACCGCCACCACTGCTGCTAGTGCTAGTGCGACCACTGGTGGCGCGACCACCCGTCCCGGGCGTGCGAGAAGTACCCCGTTCACGGTTGGCGGGCGTCGGCACCTGCTGGTTGGCGTCCCCTGTCAAGTTCTCTTCTTGGTCGAGGAAGTCCAAATCGCTACCCGTGACCTGACGGAGGAAGTCTGGATCTTGCGCCGTGCCCCCGCCCGTCGTCCCGGCACTCGGTCCTTGGGAGGTCGGGCCACGCGTCACGTCCCGTGGGACGTAGACGCTCTTGGTGCGGTGGAGCTCTCGCTCGACCGTGAAGCTCGCGTTGAGGGTGAACTGGTAGGGCTTGTCGGCGGTCTCGTCCACGGAGAAGCTCGTGAACCACCCCCACCACGACCCCTCGTCGTAGGTGCAGAGGATTTGCCCTTGGAAGGCGATGGTCCCACGGCTGTCGTAGACGGCCCCGTTGTTGTGAAACAGGGCCAGCATATCCAAGAATTTGTCGTAGGCGATGGTGTCCCGGCGGGTGCCCCGCACGTCCACAGCCTTCATGCTGGCGGGCTGGATCAGGTCGTTGGAGGGCGTCGGCCCCGTCGTGTAGGACAGGCCCGAGTACAGGCGCATGAAGCCGCCCGTGGTCATCGTGAAGGAGATCTCCGTGGGGTTGCTCCCCCAGTGCGTCTCGACGTAGCCCGCGAGGGTCTGCTGACGCGAGATCGTCTTGGCGTAGGTGAACGCCATTGACTGAGGGTTGGCGTGGAGGACCAGACGGAGGTCGTCGGGGAGCAGAGAAGTCACCCGGTCGGGGCCGATGATGTCGAACACCACCGGGCGCTTCCCGCTCCCGTCGTAGGCGTCGAGGGGCGACTGAAACGCCGACTTGATCATGTACTGGCTGGGCATCAGGTGCCTCCCGCCGGGACACGGTTCGGGGTGATCCCGGCTTGCTGGATGGCCCGCTTGACCACCTCAAACACCCGGCGCTCGTCGCCACCGTTGATGTGGATGTTCACGTTCCCGGCACCTCCCGCGCGCCCCGCAAGGTTGGACAGGGCACCACCGGGCTTGGCCCCGATGACGCTGTCCTGCGAACTGATCGGGGTGACGATGGATTGGCCACCACGGTTCTGGTAGATGAAGTCCTCTTGGGCTTGGTGGACCTGTGAGCGGCGAAGGCCCAGTGACTTCACGAGGTTGCCCGACTCTGTGCCCGCTCGGTCTGTGTCCGAAAGGTTCTCACCCCTGAGAATTCGGGCGATGTCATCCTCGCTCTTGCCCTCCTTGAAGAGGGCCTCCGTGAGGCGCATCTTGGCGTCGGCCTCCGCGATGGCGTCAGGGAGACGGCTCGTTGCCAGCCCGTCCCCAAGGTCTTTGCCCTTGAGGAGTCTCTCGGCATCGCGCTGGCGCTGTTGCTCGGTGCGTTGCCGTTCACGTCGGTCCCGATCATCCCGCTGGCGCTGTTCGTCCGCTGCGTCCTGTGTGGCCACGGCACCGGGATCGCGAGCTTGTTGGGCGGGGGTCGCGGGTGCAGCGGGGGCGGTGGGCGCTGGGCGAGCAGGTGTAGGTGTAGCCGTGGGTGCCGCCGTCGTGGTGGTAGGCGCGGTGGGCGTCGGCCTCGCTGGAGTGGGTGCAGTGGGGGTCGTCGGGGCAGCAGCGGGCGCAGCCCCCGCAGCGGGCGCTGCGACACCTGCACGCTCTTCAGCGGTCATGCCCATGCGTTCTTGAACACGGCGTAGAGCATCCGCAGCGGAAATCTGAGTTTCCCCGATAATCCGGGCTTTCTGTTCTGGATGCGCGCGGATGTAAGCCTGAGCCTCCTCGTGAGAGGCAAAGTTCATCGTCCGTTTGATAGTTTGACCGCTCGTGGACCTACCAGCGGCAAAAGCCCCCGCACCACCTTCTCCGCGTGGGCCTCGTACTTGAGCCTCTTCCCGCTGAGACTGTTTGTCATCGTACTGAACCGCCACATTGCGGGTGTCGTAGGTGTTACCCTCACGGACCCGTTGAGTGGCTTCGCGATAGCCTTGGATCTGCTGGGTGCGTCGAGTTTGCCGTTGCTGGAGTTGTTGAAGCTCCTGATTGGCCCGCGCCCTCTCCTCTGAGTTGGTGGAACTCGTCGCGGTCACGGACAGGCGGGCCATCTGCGTCCGCTCTGTCTCGTTCTGCTTCTGGAGCTTTTCGATCTCTTTCTCAAAAACGGTCGCTGTAGCCCTCTTCTGCTCAAAAGCCTCCCGCTCGCTCCCTTCGAGGAGCCTCGCCAACAACGGCCCCAGCCATCCGTCTGCCCACTCGTACAGACGTTGGATGTACATGGCGACCTTGTTTTCTAGGATGTCTGCCACGGAGGTTGTGGCGTCCATCGTCTGGTAGGCGATGGAGGTGGTCTCCTCGCGGAGCTTTGTGATGTCGTCGCCCGTGGCCCGTGTGTAGGCTTGGGAGAGGTCGTTGGCGCGTGTGATCTCCTCTCCCGTCTCGCGGGCGACGTTCCCGTTCGCATCCAAATGGGCGGACACGATCTTTCCGTCTCTAATCGTAGCCCCGTACATCTTCACGAGGTGCTTATCGAGCTCCGCATTCGCTTCGACGTTCTCCCCCATGTGACTCTCAAGGATGCCGAAGCTCCCCTGCAAAGCGCGAGAGTAGTCCCGCATGGCATCGTACTGATGTCCCGACATCCCCGTGAGGTTCTCGGCGGCGGCGCGTTGTGTCGCGTTGAGGTTCTCCAAGCGACCACCGAGAAGGTTCTCTACCTCGTCCAGCTTGTAGGCGATGGACCCTCCCGCACTGAACGTCTCCATTGCGTTCACGGTCGCGGATAGACTCCCACCAGCGGCGCGTGAGAGGCTGACCTGTTGGTCGAGTCTCCGAGCCAGAGCGTTCGCCTCATCCGTACCTTGGTCGCGGAGGTGTGCGACGAGACGGGTTTGCTGGCTCTGGTTCAGCTTCCCAAGAGCGTTCACCAGCCGCGTCGGATCACGAGCGTTTACGGCCTCTGAGATGCCCTTGTCCGTGAGTCCCGCAGAAGTCAGTGCTTGAGTGAGGGCATTTTTCATCCCCTCGTTACCCGCACGGGTCACGTCCCCGGCCAGCGTCGAGGCTTGTTGCCGAGCCTCGACACCGACACGCCGTCGCCCTCTAGCGCCACCAAGGATGACGTGCTTGATGCGGTCTTGAGCAGAGAGAGCTCCCATGTCCCCAGCAGCGGCACCGAGAGCCTCCACAGCCTTCTTTGCACCCATGATCTTGGACATCCGTAGGAGGAGGTCTCCTGTCTGCTCTAGGCTCACGTTCAGCGCCGCCTGCCCCGTCGTGGCTTGAGTCACCATTGAGTAGAACCGCCGGGTTCCGAAGGCGCTCTCACTGGCCATCTTCGCGATCTGAGCGAACGAGTCGTTTACCGTCTGCGTGGACGAGGCGAGATCGTTGACGTAGTTTGTGAGGTCATTCGCATAGTCCGACAGACCCACCCCCAAGACGTTGGCGATGGAGTGCATATCCCGCAGGGCTTGGTTCAGCACCCTCTGCTGATCCGCCGCGTCTCTTGCCCCATGCGTCAGACGATCAAGGGTGATGCCACCCTTGTCCAGCGTGTCGAACAGAGCCTTGGCGTCAGTTTCGCTCACGCCGAAGTTGGCCGACAGATCCGAGACGGTGTGCTTGATGACTTGAAGGCTTCGGTTGAGGTTTCCACCACCCATCCGCATGAGAGACAGAGCGCCGTGAGTCTTGATGATGTCCTTGTTGAACTCCTTGACCTTCTTGTCCACGGCGACAAACGCCGCGAGGAGTAGCCCGAGACCCGCAACGGCCCCAGCGACAGCCCCCGCCGCCGCCATCATCCCCGCGCCACCACCCCCGAGGGCTTTCATCCCTTGGCCGAGGGCCTTGCCGATCCCCTTGCCGAGGTCCTTCGACATGGACTCAAGGTCGATGCCGTTCTTGAGGGCGTCGCCAAACTTGTCGGCCACGTCGGTGAGGTTCTCACCGAGGTTCTGAACCGACAGGTTGTCGAACGTCTTCTGGATGTCATCCGCAGCCTCAGCCGCAGCCTCCATCCGCTTGGTCAGCTTCTCGGTGGTCTTCGCGCTGGCGAGGAGCCCACGGACGATCCCTTGGGTGTTGTCGTTGAACCGCTCAGAGCTCTGCTCGATCTCCTCGTACAGGTCGCGGAGCCTCTTGGTCTCAGCGAACTGGTCCTTGAGAGCGGTTTTCCGATCCTCGTCCGTTTCTGCCTGAACGGCGGCTTCATCCTCCAAGTACTTGGTGCGAAGGGCGTGGAGCTTGGCGGCGGTCTGGTTGTCGGCCTTCTCCTTGCGGACGCGCTCCCGCTCCTCCAGTGCTATTTGTTTGTTGGCAAGGTCCTTCTGGAACTTGAGGATGACCGCTTCGTTCGCGCGGAGACGCTGGCCGAGGAACGCCTTGTTGGCCAAGGCGCTCTCCATCGCGGTCTTGAAACCCTCAGCGATGTCCTTGCTGGCCTTGTTCGCCGCCCTCTTGGCGGTGTCGAAGTCGAGCTCAACCTTGAGTTTCATCGGCATCGAGGACGACCTTTCGGGATGCTATCCGCTCGTTGAGAGACGGGGCAGGAGCCGCGACGGTGGGGGGTCTCTCGATGATGCGGCCCGCTTCGTCTACGCTCAAGTTCCCGGCCTCGACGGTCGGTCGTAGATAGCGGTTGAAAGTACGAGAAACGGGGTCTGCCTCCGCGATGAACTTCGCCCCGGACGAGGGTTGCCCCGCTCGCAGCACGGCCATCTGCTCTGGGGTGATGGGGCGCAGCAGGGGCTTGGACACCCCAAAGGTCTCCTCCTCCTGTGCCCGTTGCGCGCGGAGATCTTCCAGAAAGGCTTCCTTCTGGCGCTCCCGCTCCAACTGCTCGTCGCGAAGGCGGTTCTTGTACGCCTCCACGATCTGGTCGTGGTCGTCGAACTCGCCCGCGATCCACCGACGCATCTCGTCTTCAAGTTCTTCGGGTGTCTTCACCCGCTGTACGTCCGACCTCTGCGAGACTCCCGTGGTGGTCTTCTCCGGGCCGTGGCGGAACCGTTGCCGAGCCTTCTCGATCACGCTCTGACGACGGGCGTCCTCGCTCTGCTCCCGGCTCTGGTCCCGCCCGTGGAGCTTCTCGTAGCCCTTGTAGGACTGAAGGGACACCAGCACCTTGGTGTTCGACCAGTGGAAGGACTGAGCGTCTCTCTCGTCCTCCAGACGGTTCCAAGACACCCACGACGACTGAATAGAGTTCTGGCCCAACCGCTCGATTCCGGGGATCGCCGCCTTGGTGTGCAGGGGGTACTGCCCGTTGGAGAGGCCCCGCCACAAGCGCCGGGACTCGTCCTCGTACAGGTACGCCTCAAGGTAGAAGTTGGCCTCCCGCATCCGGGTGTAGAACCCGTAGGCGGTGCCGAGCATCGCGCGGACCAGCGTCCTGCTCGCCTTCATGATGTGGTCGAGGGCCACCTTGTGGGCGATACCTTTGGACTCCAGCAGGGGGAGGCCGTCCACCATCCACAGGCTGTGAGCCACGAGGTGATACCGCCACGCCGGATCACCCTCCCGCACGCAGTGGCGCAAAAAGTCGAGATCAGGCTGCGACAGAGAACGCAGCCCGAAGCGGTGTCCCTCTAGCTCGATGGTGGTCGTGAGGAACCCCGGTACGAGGAGCCGCAGGAGGTCCCCGTACATGGACGTGGTGTCGGGGGCACTCAATCAACCCTTCGCGGGGCGAAAGTTGGGGTTGACGTTCGACTTCGTCACCGGAGGTGGCTGACGCACCGGCTTGGCCGTCTCCGGGGTGAGGTTCTGGACGGGCATGGAGAACACAGGCACGCCCCCGATTTCCCCCGTCTGCTTGATCTCGTTCGTGGTCTTCTCCACGGCTTGGGCCACCTCGCGCGCCGACAGGTGGGAAGCCATTCTCTTGGCCCTCTCGGCCATGATGCGTCGGTTCTCGGCTTCGATCACCCCGGGGTCGTCCGTGTCCACCAAGGACGACTCAATCTGGTCGAACGAGCTCTCGACCTTGGCGGGCTCGACCTTGGGAGTCTCCCGCACCGGGGGACGCTCACCGAAGACGGACTTCCGAGCTTGCTGGGGAGGGACTTCCGTGGGCGCGGCGCTCTCCTCCACCGGGGCGCTCTCCACGGCCACAGCCTTGGGCACCGTGTCAGGCACCTCGACGGCGTAGGGCTCCTCCTTGGCGACGCGGTTCTTCCGTGCGGTCTCCCACGTCTCCTTCTCGGGCTGGGCCTCCGTCTCCGGTTCGGGCTGGGGCTCCGACTTCTTGGCCCGGTTCGCGGCGAGATTGTTCGCGTCCTTGCGGGGATCGGTCTCCCCGGCGACGCGCTTCGCCTTCGTGGCCTTGAGCTCCGCGATCTTCTCTTCCAACCGAGCGACCTCGCCGTCGATGTGGTCGTCGTCGTACTGAATGTTCTTGTCCACGAGGGAGTCAAGGCGATCAGAGAGCGCCGTGAACCGCTGGAAGATGGCCGTGACCATCGTCCGGGTCCAGCCCTCCATCACCTTGATGATGGCCTCGTGCTTCTTGACCTTCACGGCGACGCCGTTGGGGAGCTTCTCGCCCGTCTCGACGGTGCTCACGGCACGGAAGTCCAGCTTCCCGATCTGGACGATGGCGTAGCCAAGGCACGCGGCGCGGAACTTGTCGAGGTAGTCGAGGGCGCTGATCTGGTCGTTCGCATCGCCCTCCAGCAGGGCCGAGCGGGCGTACCGCTGGGTGGCGATTTCCTCCTCCGGGGTGAGGTTGCGGAGGGTGATCTGGAGCCCGTTGACCTCAAAGGTCTCCTCGCCCTTTCCAAGGTCCGAGAGGGGCTGCATGACTTCTTGGAGGTCTTTGAGCGAAAGTGCCACGGTGCGTCTCCGAAAAGAGTGAGGGCGCGGTAGGTAAACCCACCGCGCCCTCATGATACCAGCGTTGGGAGTGGGAGATCAGGCCGCGAGAGGCTGTGCGCCGCCGCGCGTGCCGATGCCGAAGCGGATCGAGCCAAGCTGACCCGACGTGGGATCGTTGCCCGTGGGGAGGAACTCGCCGTAGGTGCTGGCGAAGTCGTGAACGTCAGAGATCGTGATCTCTGCCGTCTCGGCCATCTGCCCCGCGTCCTTGGTGGCCGCTCCGTAGGTCCACGAGGTCATCCAGCAAGCCTCGTAGATCGTGATGATGGCCGAGTGCCCGGGAGCAGGAGGGAGGGGGGTACCCGGAGCCACGGGTTGACCGTTCGCGACCACGGGATAACGGACGGGCTTCACACCCTGTCCGAAACCACCACTTGCAGGGAGGCTGGTGCCAGTGTTCGCCACGCCGAGGTCTTGGTCCGCGAGGGACGAGAAGACCAACTGGTGCTCCACGTCGAAGGGCCAGCGGTGGTGCGCGAGGGTACGCACCGGACCGTCCACACCCGCCGCGTAGCCCACGGCTTGGCAGATGTTCGACAAGTACAGCAGGGCGCGCTCGATGGTCGCCGTGTGCGCCGCCGTGACCGTGGGCACGAGCTCCGCGATCATGTCACCGAAGCCGATGCCACGGACTTCTTCCGCTGCCCGCGTCGAAGCGTTCGGGGTGAAGTTGCTCACCACGCCCATCTGGTAGAGGGCTTTGGTCTCTGCCCCGAAGACGGGAGCGAGAATGCGGACCTTCTGGCTCACCGCCGTCCGAGTGTTGGGCGACGTGCCGAAGTCGTACAGGTACGAACTGCCCTGCGTGCCGTTCTGCGGGGTGCGGTCTAGGTTTGCCATTGGTCTACCTCTCGCGGAGTGATAGGGCGACTAACGCCCCCAACCCGGTCAAGATAGCAGAGGTATAGGCGGGGAAACGTGGCGGCGGGGCACAGACGGGACAGGCGGGGTTCGTAGTAGAGGGTTACTCACCTCACTACGAACCCCACCCCCCGTCAACCGTGATCGAAGAGGTGGTCTAACCCCGCGAAATCACTGGGTAGAAGAGACGCGCAGGGTAATCTGCACATAGAGAAGCGGGAACACGGGCTGGTAGTAGGCGTTCACGATCACCGCCGTGGGGTCGGTCGGGTCCGTGGTCACGGAGATGCCCGTGAAGCTGGAGATGATCTGCTCCTGCACCGCCGCCTTGAACATCTCGCTGAGACGCCCTTCGATCTGGCCGATGATCTGAGGCAAGAACTTGGCCCCGATGAAGGGGTCGCACGTCGCCCGCACCCGCTTCTGGATCTCGTCCGCGATCTGGATCACGGTCGGGGTCTTCGTCAGGATGTTGGTCGTGTCCGAGGTCAGACCGTGCCGGATGCGAATGAAGGGCGGGCGGTTCTCCAGCACCGTGATGCCACCCACGGCCAACTGGTTCATCGTCACCGCGTCGAGGCGACGGTTGAGGGAGGTGAAGCCCGTCAACTGCCGGGACTCCCACGGGGTCGCCGGGTCGATGGTCGCAGCGGTCGTGCTCGCCGCCACTGCCGCCGCGAGGTAGCGCCCGTCCACGAGGTAGGTCCTCGTGGCACCGAGAACGTCCGTGAGGGAGATGGAGGTGATGTCCGGGTACACGAAGCGCACCCGGGTGTCACCCGCCACTTGGGCGAAGGCGATGGCTTGGTCAGGACGGGTGCCCGCCGCGAAGCCGAAGATCGCCGTCCGCTCCGACTTGAAGCGGATGGAGCTCTGCGTGTCGCAGTGGATCGTCATGTACCGGACGAGGGACTGCGTGGCCGGGGTGAGGACCACCAGCACCGCAGGGGACACGAAGCCCGGGAGGGAGGTCCCCGACGAGGCGTCGATGGCCGCGAGGTACGCCGCCTCGCTCGCCGTCGCCAGACCCGGGGTCTTCGGCACTTGGATGCAGCCGATGACCGCCGCCCCGTTGAGGAAGGCGAGGTACGCCGCCAGCGACAGGGGGTTGTCGGGCGACACCGCGCCGTACTCGTTCACCACGTCTTGGATGCGGGCGAAGAGCTTGGCCGAGAAGTCCGTCTTGGTGTAGTTGTAGCTGACGTAGTAGAGCTCACCGATGGCGGGCTCTGCCCCACCACGCTTGAACGTCTCGACCAGCGCCGTGTCGCCCACCGCCACGCCCGCCGTGTTGGCCACGGTGAGCTCGACGCCGGGGATCGCCAGCGTCGGGATGTTGGAGTCCGTCACGAAGGTCGTGGAGACCCGGAACGAGAGGGTCGCCGTGCCGCCAGTGGGGTACAGAAGTCCGCCCGCGCGCGGGAGGATGGTGAAGGTCAGCCCGGTGACATCGTCAACGTAGGTCTGGCCGATGATGCCGTCCTGCCCGGTACCCAAGTTGAGCACCGAGGTGTTCGCGGAGCCCGACCCGCTGGCGGGGTCCGACGACGTGACGAAGAAGCCGTTGATGGCGGCTTCGCCGTTCGACCCGTTGCCCGCGACCACTCCCAGACCGCTCCCCGTGCGGAGGGCGTTATTGGTGGCCGCGTCATCGAACAGGATGCTGGACGCAGTGCCCAGCGAGCGGCTCTGAACGTACAGGTACTCTTGGTTCGTGGCACTCGTCGCCGTGCTGGCGAGAGCCTCACCTTGGAAGTACCCCGGCGTGATGAGCAGCGTGGCGGGATCGAGCATCCAGTTCACGAAGTCCGTGTTGTCCACGTTCGACTGAAGCGCCGAAGCGAGTTGCTTGGGGGTGATCGAGTTCACCGTGGCGATGGTGCCGCCCGCGAACCCGAGGATTGTGTTCGCGTTGCCGTCACCGACGATGAGCGCCGAGCTCTGCGCGAGGTTCGCAGTGCCCGAGGCGTAGATGCGGATGGTTGCACCTTCCTGCGACGCCGCGACAGTGCCCGGTGCCGCCGCGAGAGCGGCGTTGATCTGCCCGAGCACCGAAGCACCGACACCCGCAGGGCCGATGGCCGTGACCGTCCCCGACGAGCTCGCCGTGAAGTTCACCGTGATGAGGGTGCCGTTCACCGTGAGCTTGAAGACGTTGTTCGCCGGGTAGAGGGGGTCTGACCCGTCGTAGAAGGTCACCGTGGGCTGGCCGTCGCGGGCGTCACCGAAGGTGTTCAACTGCCCGGAAAACCCGGGGTCAGCCGTGAGCGTCGGGCCGAGGGCGCAGCCAGTGTACGCCGCCGAGCCCGAGAGGGTCGAGGGCAGACCCGCCAGCGCCGCGCCGTTACCCCCCTGCGATTGCAGGACGCACAAGGACAGGGCGTGGAACGGGGCGATGGAACCCGCGCCGGGGAAGATGCGGTTGCGGAGGAGGATGCGGTCGTAGGGGGTGCGAAGCCCCGTGGTCGTCACCGTGTAGTGCGCCGCGATGGGACCGCTGTAGAGCTTGGTGCCGTTGCCGGAAACCGTGCCCGTGTCGATACCCGCGACGATGCAGAAGTCCCGCGCCGGGGTGCCCCCCGTCACGAACTCCAAAAAGCCCGAGGCATCGCCCGTGGCCTTGGTGAGCGTGAAGCGCAGCGCACCCGTAGCCGTCGCCGTGACCGTGAGGGCCAGACCCGCGAAGGGTGCCCCAAGGGTGCCGATCTGCGCCCCCAGTTGGGTGTCGATTTCCGTCGCGAGGGTCGCCGCCGAGGCGTAGACACCGGGGGTGAGAGTCGCCGTGAGGTTGCCCGACGCGCCCGACACGTCGCCACGATAGTGGAAGACGATCCGGTCGTACTTGTTCACGAAGACCGTGAAACCCGACGAGAACGTCCCCGCCGAATCGTAGTAGGGGTTCGCCGCGCCGCCCGCGACCGCCGCCGCGTTGATGGCGGTTACGAAGTCGGCAGCGTCTTGGGTGCCGCCCGCGCCCGCCGTGGCCGTGAGGCTCACGCCGTCCACGAGAAGGGACACGGTGTCGTTGACACCCGCCGTGATGACGTAGGACGTGTCGCCCGACGCCGCGTCGTAGGGGATCTCGTTGCTGAGAACGTGCGCGAAGGCACCGCCGCGCGTGCCGCCCGAGGGCACCGTGAGGTTGATGGTGCCACCCGCGAGAGCCGCGCCGTCGATCTCCAGCGCGAGGTTGCTCGACTGACCCGCAACGGTGTTGTAGGGACCCGCACCGGGGGCGGTGAAGCGGGCCGGGGTCGTGTCCGACGTGGCGAACTGGACCGACACCGTCTCCAGCGTCGGTGCGCCACCCTCGATGCGGGCGTCAGAGAGGAACTCCGAGCCCGAGGGGAACACGATCTCGATGCCCGTGAGACCCGCACCCTTGCCGAGGTAGGTCACCCCGTACACGGGCAGGTTGTTGCCGTCCGTGATCGAGTAGGTTCCGACACCCGACGTACCCGCCGTGACGGTCGTAACCGTGAATCCACGAGACGAGCCGATGAACGCCTGATCGGTCAGGGTGTTGTAGTAGAAGTTGGCGTAGACGGTCGCCCCTTCCGGCACTTCCACCGCGAGGGTGATCGTGCTGGTGGTGCTGTCCACCTTGGTGACGGTGACCGAGCCGCGCTCCAGAGCGTCCTGCACGCTGAAGCCCCAGTAGGCCGTGACCAGTTCCGGCTGATCCGTGGGGAGGTCGATGCGCCCGTTGGAGATGATCTGGTACTGGGTGCTGCCCAGCGGGTTCCCGCGCCCGTTGCCCGTCGTGGGCTGGAACGGAAGCTGGAACTGCGTCTTGCTGGCGACCGACACGGTGCCCGAGGTGTCCACCACGCGGGCGCACTCGGCCATGAACGCCTCGTTGTCCACCAGCAGCGCCGAGACCTGCGAGCTACCGAAGGTAGCGAAGCCCTCCGTGTGGAGGCCCGAGTTCACCAGCACCGCCGTGCCCCACACGATGGTGTCGTTCTTGAGGATGTAGTCCGCGCCGTTGACGTACAGACCCGCGCCGTTGCTGTTAGGGGTCACAGCCGCACGGGTGATGGCAGTCACGCCCGTGTTGGCGAGGTAGTCGAACGTGTCCTGCCAAGCGTTGAAGTAGTACTGGACGGTGACCGTGCTCCCGAGCTTGGGGGCGTAGGGAAGGGTCACCGCACGGGTGCGACCGTTGACCGAGGTGGGGGTCACCGCCACGCCGTCCACCAGCACCACCACGTCGGCGGGGTTGGTGGTGGTGACGCCACCGTTGTTGCCGTTCACGATGGGGCCGTTGAACGTGTAGAACGTGCGGTTGCGGGATGTCGCCGCGCCCGCCACGAAGCCGAGCACACCGTTGGCCGTCCCATCACCGATGGTGAGGGACTTGTCAGCGGACAGACGGACGCACGTCTCACCGAGGTTGTTGATGAACGTGCTGGCGACCAGAGAACCGATGCCGACCGTCCCGTTGAGGGTCGCCGCAACCACCGCAGCGGCGAACGTCCCGATGGGGAAGCTCACGGTCACTTGGGCCAGCCCGTCCACCGAGAGCTTGAACTGGTTGGTGCCCGAGGCGAAGGTGAAGTTCTGCCCGACGCTCCCGTTGATGGACGCAGGGGTGGCCGTCACCTGCGCCGACACGTTGTCGGTCACCCGAGTGTCGGTGCGCTTGAAGTAGTAGGTGCAGAGCACCACGTCCGTGGCAGCGGGGAAGTCCGAGATCTCGACCACACCCGTCGCGCCGTTGAGGCCCAGCACCACGGTGGGCTCACCGTTGACGGTCACGGAGATGGACGAGGAGTCGGTCGCAGTCGTGCCCGAGCCATCCCCGTTGACGATGGGGTAGTTCTTGACGCGGAAGCGGTTGATGGTCCCGTCGAACGCCCCGAGGCTGATCGCGCCGCTGGGAGCGATGCTCACCACCGCACGGCCAGCCTCGTCCTCACGGACGATCTGCTGATCGACCGAAGCCGAGCTCCCACGCACCACGGCGAGGTTGCTCTGGACGAGGATCTCCGAGCCCGTGCCGATGAACGTCGGGACGAGGGGCGGGATCGAGGGAGGGAGTTGGGTCGCGCCGAAGAAGGTCTGAGTGTAGACCCCCGGCGGGGCGTAGCCGCCCGTGAGGATGCTGGGCATGAAGACTCCGTGCAGCACCCCCGAAGCTGACGGACACGGCGGGACCACCCCGGCGCGAAAGCTCACAGAGAAGTCGTGGGCGCTACACGAAAGCCCGTCGTATAGGGCGGGAACCGTTTGAAAGTTTATCGCTGGGGAGGTGTGAGGTACGAATGAACACTCTCCGTTCCAAGATCATCCGTCTGGCCCATGCCCAACCCGCACTTCGCCCGCACATCCTCCCGCTGCTCAAGACGGCGGACTTGAACTTCCGCAGGGAGAAGATCACGATCCCGATCACGGGCGGAGGCTCCCAAGAGCTCGATGCGATGGTGGTCGGGCCGTGGTCGATCTACAAGAGCTTGGATCGCAGCGGGTGGACCGTCACCTTCACGCCCTCGGGCCAAGCCGTGACGACCCGACCGAAGACCCTCGCGGATGCCAAGGCATTTCTGGAAGCGATGCTGGAACAGGCACCGGACCTCCTCCACGCCACCACCGTGGGGGATGTCATGCGCCACAAGGACATTCTCCGCGAACTGATGCTCCGCCCCCCGGCGACCGGAAGGCAGAAGCCCACCGCGCCCCGCGTGTCGGATCGCCGCGTCGAGATCAAGCAGATGCTCGTGGACGCTGGTCTCGTGTCTGTCGGTGATCGGTCTGGGAAGGCTGGTGAGTTCTTCTACCCCAGCCGTCTTCGTGGCATGGGTCTGGGGGGAGCCCCCAACCGCGCCATCGCGCTGGGGAACCGCGACGTTCTGCTGAACGTGTTCGACCCCCGCGACGAGAAGTGGAAGATGAAGGACGCGGAGCTCATCTCCAAGATCACCCCGGAGGTGATCAGCCAGTGGGCTGCTTGGGTCATCGCTGGCGGAGCCCGCACCGACCGCTGACCCCACCGGGGGTCTACTTCAGTAGGCCCTTGTCTTTCGCGTGCTTCATGACCTTGAAATGGAACCCACGAGATTGCTCGCTGGCGGCGCGCTCATCAGAGTCCATCACCCGGTAACCACCGTCCGGGGTGCGGGAGAGATCCCAACCCGTGACCCCGTTGGCACGCACGAGGTCGAGCTTCTCCCGCTGGCGCTGTGCGATGCCCTGCCAGTTCTTCTTGGACGACTCCCCCACCGCCCGGTCGAAGTTGTAGTCGATCCCCGTGAGCCCGGTGTCCTTCAGCAGGTCCGTCCCGCCTCCCGACACCGTGACGTTCACCCCTTGGGGGAGGGTACGCTTGCCGAGCTTGCCGCACTCGCAGGGGGCCTCCAAGGAATCCATGCGCGCCCGCGCCGAGAAGGACAACCCGCAGGAGTCGCACTGGAAACGATAGGTGGGCATCAGGACACCGTCTCGTAAGAGAACTTGGCACCGAAGAACGGGTCGCGGAAGGCACGGATCTCAAGCTCCTTGGGGAGCCCGGTCACCGTCTGCGCCACGGAGAGAATGCGCGGGACGATGGGCACGAAGCTGAACCAATCCGTCTGCGCCGTCATCGAGATGGTGGAGTTGTAGAAGTAGTCGTCGGCGTTCTCGTCGAACACCTCTTCCGTCTCCCCGCCCATCGACACCTCCGAGATGTCGATGCCCTCGTTGATGACGTTGGGCCGAAGAGACGACCAGAGGTACATCGCCGTCAGGTCCGCGATCTCCCGCTGGGCGTACACGTCACGGGCGATGATATCAATGTCCACGGTGAGGTCCCACCGACCGCCGTACTCCAAGTAGGAGTCCTCACGGGTGTCCGTGACGAGCACCGCGAAGCGGTCGCCCTTCTTGGCCCGCCGACCGAACACCAGCACACAACCCGGGATGGCCTTGTTGTAGCCGTACAGGGCTTTGGCCTCCCACGGCCCGGTGGTCTCCCCCGTGTAGCGGTAGGTGGCCGACAGCGCCGTGCCCATGAGAAGGGGCTCCCGCAGGTACACGGTCACACCGTCGTCTCCGATGGTGTAGTCGGTCCCCTCGACGTAGAGCCGCCCACCGGGAACCTCGATCAGTCGCAGTGACTTCTCGTAGGGCACCTGCTGGAGCACCCCCTCACTGGAGGTGGTCATGGTGAGGCGCTCGTTGCGAATCTCCAGCAGCGGGTCAACGTAGAACTGATCGTCTTCCGTCATCTCAATGTAGTAGGTGCCCGGAAGCGTGGGGAACCGCCCGCCATTGGCTTTGATCGCGAGGCTGTCCTCACGCACCCACTCGCAGGACAGCCCCGTGTAGCCCGGGATGCGCGCGAGGGTGACGTAGCTCTGGACGGTCCCGACGAAGTTGTCGGGGGATAGCTGCACTTGGTTGGCCGCGCCGACCTTGACGACGATCCCGTACTGAGGCCGCTGCTCAAACGAGTACTTCCCTTGGATGTTGTCCACCAAGTCTTGGTACCGAGGGTGCGTAGCCCAGAACGCGCGGAGCTCCTGCACAACGCGCCGAGACAGTGCCGTGGTCAGGAAGTAGTACATGAGCCCTCAGAGGTCGGTGAAGAAACTGGCGGGGACATCATCCCACAGGGCGGTCAATTCTTCGGGAACCCCCACCTCCTCGGGCGATACCGGGGCTCCTTCCTCAAGGTAGTGCCCGTGATGTGTGATCCCCCGGTGCCCACCGCAAGCTCGGACGGCCACACGGTCGCCGCCCGACATCTCAACCTCTTCGACGAGGGTGACCTCACCCCAGCATGGGGGGGTGTCGCCACGGTCGGACAGGGCCGAGTAGTCGCACGGGGCGGGCTCCATCACTCGCTCTCCTGCATCGCTTGGATGAGCAACCCGTTCGCGACCGCGTTGAGCGGGTCGGTAGAGGCGCGGATCTCACTCACCTCAATCGGGAACCGCTTGCGCTTGCGGTCGAACACGCTCTTGAAGAGCTCCAAGAACCCGCCCGCCTTGGAAGTACCCCCCGACACGATGATCGGAACGGGCTTCGGGAGAGTGAACTTCCCCTGCACGCTCGCGAACTGAAGGGCGATCTGGTCGATGGAGTACTCGATCAAGTTCTTGTAGTAGAACGTGAGGGCTTCCTGCTCGCGCCCCTGCGGGGCGTTCAGGTCCACACCCTTCTCCTTGATGGCGCAGATGCGGCTGGCAGTGCTGCCGATGGACTTGGCCGCACCGCCGTCGATCCAATCGCCGCCGCGCCCCACGGAGAACGACAGCCCCTCGATGGTGTTGACCGCGAGGGCGCAGTTGTGGACGAAAACCCCGCAAGACAACGCGAAGTTGTGATGCTCGTCAACAGTCAGATCGTACACGGGCACCGTGACTCCGAGGTCTTCCACGCTAACAACCTTGTGGTTGTGGGGGGCTTCAAGCTGGACGTTTTTGCGAGCCCGCAGGGATGCCGCAATCTTCGCTCTGATTTCGGGAGTCCTCTCGTACTTTCCAGCCTTCCCCATACGGGATGCGGACAGCCCTTTACGGATTTCGAGGGCCTTCGCTTCGTCCCCGACGATCTCCGCGAGAGAGAGTCCCTTCTTGGCGGCGGATTGCTTGGACTTGATCCCTGCGGCCTTCTCGTCACCGTAAATATCTGAGAGTCTCTTTCCTGTGATTTCTCCAGCCCACGCGGCTCGACCCTTCGCTGCCCCGACCCGCATCTTCTCACGAATATTGGGGAGCGACATCTGGGCACGGATCTCCTCTGCCCGTTCTAGACCGAAATACTCGCCCCAAGTCTTCCCGCTGCGGAGTTCCACCATGCGCGCCGACCCCCGCGCCGCTCCAGACAGAATGGCAGCGCGTGCTTCAGGTTCGTTCCGAGATGCTTTGAGCTTCGCCTTCATTTGCGATGCTCGCTCCGGGCCGTACAACGTCTCCCACGTCTTCCCGAGAGTCCGATCCCTGTTTCCCTTTCCGAGCTTCTCATGGAGTTCACGGTGCTCTCGATTGGACATCACTTGGAGGTTTTCAGGGCGGTTATCCGTCCCGCAGTAGTTCCGGTGATGAATCACCTCGTCCTGCTTTCCGGGCAGAAGAGGACGACCAAGAACGTGCTCCATAACCGCACGATGTTCGCTGACCCACTTCCCCGTCGAGTTGTCCTTGACAAACTGATAGGAATTGGTGCGGAACTTCGTCCGATAACGGTACAAGGGCATCAAGCTCGTTCCCTGCGCGAGGTCTCCCGCCTCAAGGAAACTCCCATCCCGAAGCATCACCCGGTGGTCGCGGGTGCAGTCGAAATGCGTCCCGTCGTCGAGGTGGACGCGGAGAACGGGTTGCACTCCGGTCTGTCGGGGGTGGTGTGCTAGACCCGGAACGATTTGACCTTCGGGAGTGCTGGAGTAGACCCAGAAAGACTCGCCCGCAGCCCCGTTCGCCAACTCCTCCATCGTCTTCTCGGTTCCATCAAGAAGAGGAACCTTCGTGTCTCCCGACAAGCAGTTGGTCATCCCGCTACCGAACGAGATGCCGATGCCCGAGAAGTTCTCTTTGGCGGTCTCAGCGTAGACAATCGCCATCGCCTCGTTGCCCGCCGTGGGGGTGTACCCGCACTCACGGACGATCTTCTCCAGCACCCCACGGTGGTAGATCACGTCCTGCCCGGGCTTGTCCACGGGGGCGGCGGGGACCGAGAAATAGCAGTGCTCGTTGGGCACCTTGGGCTCGCCCAGCACGTTCTTGATGAGCAGCCCGAGGATCTCCATCGCGTCCACATCCGACGAGCTCACCAAGCCCGCCGACAACGGACGACGCGCTTCCCGTCCGAAGATGTTCGCCGTGTCCATCGCGGCGTCACCGAGGATGAGAAGCTCGTCCGCGCGCTCGACGTAGCTCACGTTCGAGAGCTTCAGCATCTTCTTGGATTCCACGGGGAGCTCCAAGAAGGCGTCGCGCACACGACGGGTCTCGACCCCCGACGAGGACTTCCTCGCCGCGACCACATTCATGGTACCCACGTCCAACCCCGCCCCAACCTGTTGATCTTGCTTGTCTTTTCCGGCCATCACAGCACTCCCAATGCGGTCTTGATTGCTTGCACGCAGCGGTCACGGTTTTCGTTGAGGTCACGTTCCCAGAGACGAAGTACCCGATACCCTACCGATTCTTCTTTGCCGCCTTGAGCGCCCGCATTGCGTCTGCGAGACCGGGGTCGTCACTGCTCTCCGACGTGACGTTGAGACTCGCAGACAGGTCCCCACCCGTGAGGTTGGAGGGGATGAACACGGCTTCGTCGGGGAGCGCCACGGAGGGTGCCGCCCTCACCGGGCTCGCCGCCGCCACGGTCTGCAACTGCGCCACCAAGGGGGCGAGGTCGAGAGCGGGGGCTGGGGCAGGTGCCCGGGCGAGGTCTCGGCGCAGCCCACGGACTTCCTCCGTGAGAACTGCGAGAGCGTCGAGAAGGGGGATCAGGTCCAGCGGGTTGTGCCGGGGAGCTTGAGACGTGACCGTGTCCGAGGACACGTTCTCTTGGGCGCGGATCGCAGCGGAGCGGAGGGTCTGCGTGGCCACGATGCCGTCCACCTTGGCCTTGGAGAGATCCCGAGACTTCAACGCAGCAGACATGGGGACCACGATCTTGGACCCCCTCGTCAACCTCAGCCCGAGGTCGGGGAGGACCACGAGGTCCGTCAGGGCCACGATGGTGACCTCACCGTTTCCGTTTGCTTGCTGTGGTGGCGGCATCGTCAACGATCCGTGTGACAAGGGCGTCGAGGTGGTCTTGCACCGCGCGCTCATAGGCGCGGTTGATGAACGTGTGCTTTGCGATCTTGGGGTGGACCCACGCCCTGCCCACGGTCAGCGGGGCGGTGCGAAAGGCCATCGTGCCGTCCTGCTGACAAATGGGCACGACGTGGACCCCACGCTCCTGCGTGAGCCACGGCATCTTGTACTTGCCGCGCGTGCCGTTGGTGATGATCTCAAGCCACTCGTAGGTGGAGTAGAGGATGATGACCCCCCGGTCTACGGTGAACGAGAAGCTCTCGTAGAAATCGCCCGAGCGCGGGACGTAGCTGCTCTTGGCCGCGTCCTTCTTGGCTTCCTGCTTGATGTACTTGATCCACGATTTGCCGATGGCCTCAAGTTCTTGCTGTGCGAACTTCGCCATCGGTCACCATCACTGCGCGGGCTGGCCCGTCTTGGGGTCCACGACGACGACGTTGCCATCCGGGGTGATGTGCCACGGCACGCCCTGCGGGAGCTCCAACCGTGCCCCCACCGAGTTCATCACCCCCTGCGCTTGCTCTTCCACGTCCGCGAGTTGGGACAGGAGCTTCGCCTTGCGAACCTCCGTCTGGCCGATGGCGTGGACGATCTCTTGGGCCTGTCGGTGGAGCCCCGTGATCTGCTTGTTCTCGTCGTCGGTCAGCTTCTTCGCGATGTCACTGGCTGCACTCATACTCTTCGTTCTCCGGTGCCCGGGTGTCGGGCCTCAGCACCGTACCACCGTCGCGCTGCCGCAAGAGGTCAGCGAGAGCTTGGGTGTCGCGGGTGATACGCGCAACGTCGGCGCGCTGCGCTTGGGACACCCGGTGCAACTCCTCGATACGCTGAACGTCTACATGGACCTTGGACGGGGCCATCACAGGGGACCGACGCGGGACCGGGACAGAGACGACAGAAACGAGGGTGACGACGCCGAGGATCACCTCCAGCACACGGTGAGAACTCATGGCCTAGCCTCCGAGGAACGGGTCACTTGGGATCGGATCACGTCCAGCACCGTGCGGAGCTCGCGGATCTGCCCATTGGTGTCCTGCACCGTGAGCGCGATCTGGTTGATCCGGGTGTTCACCGACTCGATCTGTGTGCGATCTTCGTCGAGACGATGCTGGATCTGAATGACCCTCTCGCGGGTTACAGAAGCGTCCGTGTACATGGACACGCCCAACCCAAGGAGCGGGATGACCAGAACGGCCAGCACCTTCCACCCTGTCTCCAACCAATCTACGGCTTTGCTCGTTGCCATGTCCACCTTCCACGGGTGATAGGCGCGTCACCGCGCACGGCGCTTCCGTCGCCCCTCCGTCCCGATGCAGGGCTGGCCCGCGTGAATCCGGGCGGCAAGTACGGCAGCAGGGTAGGACTGATGCCACGAGTGCCACTCGCACGGAGAGTGGATTTCTTCGTGGCGTGCGACCCAACGGCACCCCGTGACACGGATGGCCGGGTCGAGGGCTTCCTCGTCGTGCTCGCGCACGAGGAAGCCCTCTGGGATGAGGCGGTCGTCCGTGTGGGTCTTAAATTTCACCGAGACCCGGACCCCCACCGTCAAAGGACTTCGACGGAGATTTCGGGCAACACGTCGAGGTACAGCCACTCGCCGCCGTAGCGGTTGAACTCCTCACGGAGGACCTCCACCAAGAGGTTCTCGGCCCCGTAGAGAACGGCCTCTTCATCCTCTGTCGCCGGGGGAGGGGACGCTTCGATCAGCAGGGTGAGCTTCCGACGCTGGGTCTCGATCCGCTTGACCTTGAGAACCGAGCGTCCTACCCGCTCGCCGTCCAAGAAGTTCTTGATCCCATGGTGGGAGTACTGGACGAGCTCGACGTAGCTCTCGTCGGCGTTGCTCTCGGTGGACCCGCCCCGGTCCATCCGCACGGCATCCGCCATGTCGTGATTCACCCCTACGGACAGGAGGAACTCAAACGAGTTCCGGGCCGTCTTGAGGATGGGGAGAAGATGAGGACGGAGGCTGGGGTTCTGATGAGCCAGCCGGATGAGGGAGGTGCGAAGGGTGCCCATACACCCTTCGCGGGGATAAAGGGGCTACCGAGAGGGGTCAGTGGGCCGAGGGGCTGAACAACTCGCCCTTGACGTACACGGTCAGCACCGTGTTGTCAGGCAGGACGTGGAAGCTGCCCTCCTCCTTCTCGGCCTTGGAGAGCTTGGCGTTGGGGTACGCCGTGGCGAACTCCTCAGCGGTCATCGCCTTGGCCCCGAGGGAGTCGGGCACCAGCCCCGTCGCGCCGACGTAGAACGCCAGCGGGCGAACCGTCTCATACACGGCCTCGATGGCTGCTTCCACGAACCGGATGGCCTCTCGCACGGCCTCCGAGGCGTTCACTCCCTTGAGGTCCGCGAGGAAACGGTCCGGGTCCACGCACCCCACGCCCTTCAGAAGATCCTTCAGCACCTTGCCGTCGCCCAGCCCGAGCATCCCTTCGTAGATCGGGTAGGAGAGCTCGTCCACAGCGTCGAGGGTCGTCCGCGCCGACAGCTTCTTGATGCCCCACGTCGAGTCCGTGAGGGTGATGTAGTCCAGCGTCGGCTTCTCCACGTCCTTGCCCATGAAGGTGAGCGTGAAGCGCCGCTGGAGGTACTCGTTGCCGCTCTTGAGCTTGCCCGTGCCCGTGATGTCGGGCGTCCCGAGGTCCACCTTGTAGGACAGCTTGGTGTCCACCTTGCCCGTGGCGATGGCGTCCGCGAGAACCGCGTACTCCGTGGTGGTGGGCGGCGAAAAGTACATCGACGGGGTGAGGTAGTGCTTCTTGAGCTCGTCCACCTGCTCCGAGGTGAGACCGCTCGCGTCGCCCTTCACCATGCCGTTGAGGATCTTGGACAGCACCGTGAGGCGCGCGAGGCGCGTCACCGTGGTGTGGTCCACCCCGCCCACGTTGAGGTCGTAGTCCACCAGCGGGAGGCCCGACAGGTCGAGCGTGAAGGGCTGGCCCGCCTTGGCATTGGCGAGGTGGAGCCCGAGGGAAGCGAGCCCGACGATCACCTTCTGATCCGACGTGCGGAGGGGCAGAGACGAGGCGTTGAGCATCCCGTCGCCCACCACCGTGTAGTTGTTGAAGCTCTTGAGATCGTCGAGGGACACCCCCGCCACGCTCGCCACCCGCTGGGACGACCCCTTCGGGAACAGGTCGATGGGCTGGCTCACCAGCATATTGATGCTGGCCGTGTTGCGGTTGAGGTCGAAGCTGTTGACCTTCACCCATCCGTCCCCGCCCTCGCGCACCTTGGAGGACACCGTGGGCTCCTCCACCGTGCCGTCCGCGAGGCGCGTGCCGGGGATGCGCTTGACCCCGCGCCGCTTGTAGCCCGACGAGAAGGTCGGGAGGTCCACCGAGAGGGTGTCCGTGTGCCCGTTGAGGTAGGTGAGCACCGTGAGCACCGAAGGCCCCGTGGCACCGAGCCCGTAGCCGTTCGACGGGGTGAACGGGACGCGGTCGAACAGGTACCCCTCCGTGCCGTCAGCCATCGCCGCGATGTCACTCGCCACGAGGGCGCGTGAGTGCTTCCCGAGGAGCTCGCCGCACCGGGTGGACACGAGGGCGTACTTGGCCGCGTTGAGGTTGCCCGCCGAGATCTGCGTCCGGGCGAAGGCGAGGACAGGCTCCACCGGGGCGTTCTCGCCGCTCACGGGAGCGTCGAGGTCGGCGTAGTCCTTGGCCGTGATCTCAAACAGGCGGTACGCCGTCTTGTCGTCCGTGGGCGAGAGCCCCTGCACCGTGAAGGTGTCAGTCATCCCCAGCACCTTGCGGGCGCTGCGGGACACGAACATGGCGTAGTCGGCCTTGCCACGAGACACCTCGATGGCGGGGGACAGGGTGCCCGCGAGGAGCTTCGTGGTGTTGTAGACCGCTTCGTACACGGCCTTGATGCCCTTGGCTTGCACGCACACGCCCGAGAGGGAGTTGCTGATGCTCGCCAGCAGGTTGTAGTCGCAGTAGTCCCGGTACCCGATGGCGTTCGCGAACAGGTTGGGGTGCGTCTTGAGCTTCGCGACCGCTGCCTTGATGTCGCGGGCCTCCGCCGTGGGGCTCCGGTCGTTGGCGAAACCGTCCGTGTGAAGCGTCACGCACGTCGTATCGGCATCGTCCACGATGGTCTCTGCCATCGCGAGGCCCTGCGAGATGCAGGTGAGGGCCGTGGCGTGAATGCTGCGGATCTCACCGAGGTACGGGGAGCCCGCCCGCATCACGTCCTCCACCGTCACCTTGCTGAAGTGCAGCTTCACGTCGCCCTGCGACGAGTAGGAGATGAGGGACACCTTCAGCGTCGGATCGCGGAACTCGGAGAGGGTGAGGAGCTTCTCGACGGTGCCCTTCACGTCCCCGATGTCCCCGTACATCGAGCCCGAACGGTCGATCACGAGGATGTGGTGCGAAGGCTTGCGAACCTCGACGGTCGCCTTCGCGGTGATGTCTTCCGCCTCGCAGCGGAAGTAGCGGGTGGGGGTGCCCTTGAAGTTACGGAGAGCGAACTTGGTGATGTTGGTCTGGGTCTTTGACTTCGTTGCCATTGTGGCCTCCGGGGGCTATTACGCCCGGAGGGGGTCACCGCCCCAGAAATCGGGAGGCAACCCTCCGGGCGGAAGGCTCCCCGCCGCCGTCGCGGAGCACGTCCAGCACCGTCGCCGGTACGGGCTCGCGCTTCACCGAAGGGAGGGTGAACAGTTCCTTCATAGCCCGCTCCGGGTCTTGAGGTCCCACGGGCCGTAGTGCCCAAACTGAAGCATCTTCTTCTTGGCCTCGTCCCAGGTGTAGGTGTGCAGGTTCCCGATGCGCTCGATGGAACCCAGCGCGTAGTACACGACCTTGGGCATCCGCAAGCTCCGACCGTTCGAGCGGTCAATCACCGTGTCGCCGTCCAGAACCCAAGCGTGCCCGAAGGTGACGCCTTCTAGCGGCCCCTGCCCAGCGACCTCTCCGTGAACGACCCGCAGCCCGCACTGGGGGTCCATCAGACAGTTCTCGAACATATACTTCCCAGCCGCTTCGTAGCAGTCGCCTCTCGCGGCGGTGGACGGCTTCTTCTTTCGAGGGGGCATTCGCGTTCAGCCTTGAAAGAGAAGGCACGCGATGTGGGCGGCGTAGTCCGCAGAATCGTCGGGCTCTACCTCTCCAGAGGTGCGAAGAGATGGGTCCCCGATGGGGCAAACGGGATGGTCGTAGTCCGTCGTAGGAATACCTCTCGGACGACCGACGAGAATTTTGGTGACCTTGCCCACACCCCCCAAAATTCTGGAGTAGTGAATGCCGTCGTCAGCGGGCTCGATCTGCTTCTTAATGATGTTGGGAACGTAGACCGCGCAAACTGCCGGGGCTCCCGCTTTAGCCGCGATGTGCTCGACGGCGTGCGACACCTCCGAATAGAAACCCGGCTGCTTGTAGATGGTAGAAAGGAGGCTCTTGATCGAGTCCTTTCCCGCTGGCGTCCCATCCGATCCAGAGAGACCGCTCTTGACGCCGAACGAGGTCTTGGTCCCCACGCTAAAGGCTACGGGCACCTCTCCATCGTAAGCCAGACGCCAAGCATCATACTCGGACACCATCTCACCGATGGACGAGACCTTGAGACCGATCTTGGCGTAGCTGTTTTTGTACATGTCCCAGACCCTATCTAGGGTCTCTTGAGACAATCCCCGAGGGGACACCTCCCTCCATTGCCCCGCTGCGCGCTTCTCTCGAAGGAGGGGCAGAAGGTGCGGACGGAGGGCGGGGTTCTGGTGCGCCAGACGAATGACCTTAGAACGAAGAGTGCTCATGCTTTTACCCTTGATTCGATGTAGGACCAATCGACCAAGTGATCGAGGAAGGTGTTGGCCCAGCCCTCCCGGTCGTTCTGGTGGTCGAGGTAGTAGGCGTGCTCCCACACGTCCATCGGGAGCAGCACCTGTGACTGCCACAGGGCACGGTTCTCGTGATTGTGAACGGGTGCCACCTCTAGGCGTCCACCGCGCATCCCGCGCTTGAGTACGAGAACCGCCCAGCCCGACCCCTCGACGCCCTTGGCCGTGGCGACGAACTCACGGCGGAACGCCTTGTACCCGCCGAAGTCCCGGTCAATCAGGGTGGCTAGGTTGCCCGTGGGAAGCCCGCCGCCGTCGGGCGACATACAATGCCAGAAGATCGAGTGCAGAACGTGCCCGCCCTCATTGAACGCTCGCCGGGTCTGCCAGTACGGGACGAGCTTGATGTCGCCCGACGCCCGCGCCTTGGCGAGCTCGACTTCAGCTTCGTTCAGCCCGTCAACGTAAGATTGGTGGTGTTTGCCGTGGTGCAGCCGCGCCGTCTCCGCGCCCATCCACGGCTCAAGGGCATCGTAGGCGTAGGGCAGGGGCGGGAGCTTGTGGGTGCCGGGGGTCATGTGCGTCGTGCCTCTCGTAGGATGTCTTCGTAACGAAATCCGTGCATCCTACGCCCCTCGATGACGGTCGAGAGATAGCGAGGGTCGGGGGGGTTGACCGGGGTGCCCGACCCCTGTCGGTACATGAACGCCTCGTAACGGGTGCCGTCCCAGCCGTAGACGTACTCGTTGTGGCGGTGGTTGCCCGTGGGGGTGTTCTCAGACCTGTCGAGCTCGTGAAGGTCGTCACGGGTCATCAGGTACAGGACACCGGGCACGACACTCATCGCTGGGATGAGTGTCGCCGTTCCGCCGCCCCAATGACGACTGTGCCCCGCGAACCCGACGCGATGGTAGGGGAGAAACGCAGGGACGAGGAGCTTGGCGTGCGGCACGCGCCCCATCATCATGGGCACGTTCAAGTTCGACCCGTAGCCGAAGTACAGGACAGGGCGACCATCAGACGCACCCGTTGAGCGGGGCACCGGGGTGTTGACCCCAACGAGCAAGGCGCGGTCAGCCATACCCCCCCGAGAAAGATAGGGGTGATACCGCACTAGCCGAAGTCGGCGCTGAGGGCTTCCTCGTCGAACTGGAAGCCCGAACCCGTCCACACGAGGTACCGCTTGCCGAGGAGGAAGAGCACCCGCGCCGCGAGGGCGGCAGGGAGAAGTGTGAACGTCCCGAGGTTGAGCGTACCCAAGAGCGCGCCGAGGACGGTCCCGGGCAACCCCGCCAAGAGGTCCGCGAGGGACAGGTTCCCCGTGGCCGCGTCGAGGATGCCGTTGATGTCCCACTCAAACTCCGTGGTGTTCATCCACAGCCAGACGTAGATGCCCACCATCAGCACCTTGCTGACCGTGGGGAGGTGCTGCTTGAGCCACTTGTCGAACTGATCGACCCGGGGCTTGACGTTGGCCTCCAGCCACTTGCCGAACTGCGGGTACCTCTTCATGAGGGCCTCCAGCAGCTTGTTGATCGAGAACAGCTTGCTCTCGGGCAGGGTGAACAGCTTGAGGGGCCACGTCTCAAACGCCTTGGTGAGGAGCTTGCGGAGCGCCCCGTAGGCGTCTTGGAGGAGCGCCTTGATCCGGCCCGGGAGGTCCGACAGGCTCTCGATCCCGAGGAGATCTTTCAATTTCTCCCAGAGGTTGGGGAACCGCTTGAGGGCCGTGGCGAGCTCTGCGAGCTTGGAGAGGAGACTCGCCACACGGACGTTCCCGCCGTGAGACAGGTACGCCCCCTCCGCAACCGCCACCAGCACCCGCTCCGTGAGGTCCACCGACGCCGTGCGGGTGCGGAACGTGGCGCGGCAAGCGTCCCGAGCCGCGACGCGGATGAGGTGCCGGGTGGCGACCCTGCTGATCGACGGGCTCACGACAGAGCCTCCTCAAACCTCTTGGCGAGGTCGGGCTTGAGACGCCCGAGGGTGTAGAACGCGAAGCACTCCGCAAAGAACTCTGAACTGTCCGTCATCGAGTACTGCGAGGGAAAAGTCTCCGTGCCCTTGGCCCTCTCGGTGATGAGCCGCATGACCTCACGGACAGGGAAGGTGCCCTTGGGCTCCGTCGTGAAGTACATCCCGTCGTCCTTCACGATGATGAACTTGGTGCCTTTGGCACCCTTCACGGACACAGGGAGCTCGTCACCGACCGTGGGACGTGTCACGGACGGCGCGGGTGCCGTCCCGAGGTCCATGAAGAGCATGTTGATGTTCCGCTTCTGGTCGCTCGTGGCGGACTTGAACCAGTAGCGGTGCCCGAGCTCGTGGACGAGAGAGTGAAGATCGTCCCCGCCCTTCTTGGCGAGGGACCGAACGTACACGTCGTCCGACTGAATCTTGTACCAAGCGAGGGTGTGGGACTGCCGCAGTTGCCCGACGACGTACACGTCTCCGTAGAGAACTTTCTTGAAGTCCAACGTGGTGGACAAAGCGCGAGTCGCGTTCTCGACGAGCCCTTGGATCTCCTTGAACTGCTTCGCGTCCGCGCCGATGGTGTTGTGGACCTTGAACGGCCCCACGGTCACCACCTGTGACGCGGCATCCCCCTCCCCCGACTTCTCTGGCCACGACGCCGCCTCCAGCAGGAGATTGAGACGGGCAGCGTTCTTCTCGTACCAATCGGGGATGTCCTGCGGGAGCCGCGCCATGCTCTGAACGGAGCGTGCCGCCATCTCGACCGCCTTGGCCTTGCCAGCGGGGATCACACGGGTCTGGAGCACCCACTCGGACAACTGACGTGCCGTCTGGATAAGCGGGACCATCGTGTGAGAGAGAGCGCCACGGGTCGCCTTCGCCACCGCCTTCTGTACCATCTCCTGCTCTCGTGGGGTCGAGGGAGTGTAGCGGCTGAAAGTTTGTGTGGCGGACTCGGTGACCCGGGTGAGGCCCGTCTGGAAGGCTGTGAGCGCCCCCCGGTAGTCGGAGATCATCCCCGAGGGGTCGCCCCACACTTTGGCCGAGAGGTACCGGGTGGCGACACGGACAGCACAAGGGGTCATGCCCTGTGCCGTGGATAGAGAAGCCACCGTCACGGTAGCTTCCCTATCCACGGCACAGGACATGAGCGACCTCCGTTCCAAAATCATCCGTCTGGCCCACCAACGCCCGGAACTCCGCGCCCAACTCCTCCCGCTGGTCACCAAGACGGCGATGGACGACAACCCCTACAGCCTCTACGAAGGTCACGAGGAGGTCACGGAGCAGATCCAAGCCGAGATCGCGATGACCGCTGTGAACGTGGCGAGCGCCTATCAGGCCATCGGGCGGCTGATTGCCAAGAACTCCGACTACGGGACCACCGACTCGGATTCCCGAGACGCCATCTGGGGCGAGTGGAACGACGCCATGAAGAAGGCCATCGTCGGGAGGACGTGATGACCATCGCAACACTGATCAAACGAGCCCTGAGCGTCCCGGCGACTGTCTCTGTGGTAGCCAAAAAGTTCATGGCCGACCACGGGTTGAAGGGGACCCCAGAAGTGACCTACACGCCCACGGCCCTCACCTTCACCTTCCCGAACTGGACGGGAACCGCGAGGGATCTGGAGCGAACCGTCATGGAAGCCAAGCGGTACTCCTTTGAGAGGCGACTGACGGAGGCGCTCGACATGGAGAACTACCAGATCGACGGACTCCCCATGTTCTCTGTCCGGGGCACCGATGCCGTGGTGACGTTCCCGATGCGCCCCTACGACCCCGACGAGGACTCCTCGCTCTGAGTCACAGGTCCATCACCCCGTACTCGCCGGGGCCGATGGTGTAGTAGACGCGCCGCACCCGACGAGCCACCAGCGCCAGACGGCATCGCTACGCCCCGCTAGAGGTTCTCCCCCACAGTGCGGGCGTAACACCCCGCATGAAGATCACCACCGTCCCCGCGGACGCCCTCCGTCCCGACCTGTCCCTGCTGCCTTCGCACTACATACAGAGCGACATCGACAAGATGTCCGAGACGTGGAAAGCCCGGTGCCCCGGTAAGGCCGTCCGCATCCACCGCCGAACTAACGGATTCACCGTCACGATCACCGAGACGTTCCACGTCAACGGGAACGGTGACCGAATCTAAAGGTCCATCACCCCGTACTCGCCGGGGCCGATGGTGTAGTAGACCCGCCGCACCCGGCGAGCCCCCAGCGCCAGACGGCATCGCTCACACGGGCGAGACATCGCCCAAGATCCGTCCCCCACCACCCTTGCAACGTAGACCTCCGCACTCGCGTCGAGCTTGCGGCACAGTCGCGCCTCCGCGTGAGTAGACGGCACCGGGAGGTACCCGTTCGCGAACCTCGCTTTGTTGGTAGCGCGCACGAGGGCACCGTCCCGACGCACGCCCACGGCGGCGAGGTAGTAGCCCTGACGCTGCTTCCCGCGAAGGTCCGTGGCGATGCGCGCGGCGACGTGAAGGAGGTTCACCGGGGCACGTTACGCCCCGGCGAGGTGCGCCGCGAGAAGTGCCCGCACACCCTCCGGGTCGGTCTTCACCTACAGCCCGCACCCGGAGGGACCCACAACCCGACGTGACCCTCTACCACACCACCCGGTAACTCCGTGGCCGCTTCACAAGCAGACCCCGCTGAGTCAAGATGTGGATGCTCTCCGTGTCACCCCCATCAAGGGCGCGCATCACATAGCGTCGGTATTCCAGACCGAGGATCTCCCCCGCCATGAAACCACCCAATGTGGATGCGAGAGACTCCTCCTCTAAGGCGACTTCATAGTCCACCGTGCGGGGGGCTTTGTCGTCGTAGTTGGGGAAATCCCCCAGACCCCAGTTGGGGAGGTTCCTACGCTCAACGGGGGCCACCCGCCAGTGTGCTAAATCGTGGAGGGCGAGAGCGGGGTCGTTGCCCTTCACGTCGGTGAAGAGCGATGCCTCACCCTCTGAGTAGACGTAACCCTGAAAATTAACACGGTGGGAGGGGTCCGCAATGACCTTGACCCCGTACCGAGCATACGCCCGAAACACCCTCCGCCAGTTCTTTCGAGATGAGTCGGGGAGGGTGCCCCACCACGCCTCGGACACCGTGACACCAGTTGGGAACCTTGTGGGCATCGGTAGACGTTACGCCCACGGGCGTACAGGGTTGGACCATCGCCCACACCCTCGGGGTCGGTCTTCACCTCGGACTCCCACAGGATCAAACACTGGATGCCGATGTCAGAGAACATCGGCCCGAATCCGGTACTTCCGAAGACCGTCCTCGGTGCCCACGTCGGCCACTTTGATCGAACTGACGTAAGGGTGCTTCGCGTCCCGCTCGTGAGGGATGTCCCCAAGAACGAGGTTCGCCCACCCCTTCGACAGCTTCCCCCCAGACCCGTAGTGCAAAGGCTTCTCCGGGCCTACGGCGAACAGGGTGGCCCCGCGCTGCGGAGCCCGGTCCCGTTCGACCGTTACCCGATACGACGGGAACTCGCGGGAAGCAAACCGCAACAGGGCCGTCTCAACCTCCCCCTGAAGGTACTCCACCTCGTCCCGGTCACGGATCAAGGTGATCCGGGCGCGGCACCTTCGAGCCCGGAGGTCGCTCTCGGTGCCCCCGACGACCAACCACCACGTCTCCCTCTCACTGGGTCGCACCACCAACGGGTCGCCCACCTTGACGCCGGATGGAATTTGCCCTTGGTACATCACCCCCTCCTCGTCCCACACCTCCCGAAGCGTCTCGGTGACGTTCTGCTTGGCGAAGTGAACCGCGCGAATTGGTGACGGACGGATGAATGAATCCATGTCTCAAGCTCCTCGGAAAAAATCCAGAACAGACGGGTCGGCCCCGACGCCCGAATGGGTTACAGACCCCGCCACGTCGGATAGGAACCGCCGAAGCCGGTCGGCCACCTCGCCCGGTCGCTTGTCCACGTCGTGCTCCCACAGGATCAGACACCGAAGGCCGCACCGGGCGTAGTAATCCATGACCCCGTTGTAGTGGTCCTCGCGAGATACCCCGGTCATCTCCGGGCCGTGCCAGTACGAACCAAACGCCTCGATGGCGGCTTCAATCCGAAGGGACTTCAAGGGCGTCCCCGACTGGTAGGCTTGCAACTGATCCGGGGCCAGCACCACGAAGTCCGGGTACTTGTCCCGTGCCGTACCGGGCAACCGCACGTTGTACGTCTTGTCACCCGTGTAGAGGACGTACACGGGCAGCATCGCTTGAACCTTCCGCTCCAGCCCGTTGGGAGACGAGTGCGTCTGGTTCAGCCACAAGCTCTGCGGCGGAAACGGAACCCCGTACTTCCCCTCCCACACGTCCTTGATCTTCTGCTTGACAGCTTCGACCTTCGACGGGTTGTCCGTGTTGTACTTCTCCCGCCACGTCGCCCGTGCCTTCTCCAGCACCTCCGGGCACTGCTGCGAGTGCTTCCCGCCGTGGTTGGTGAGGTTGGACTCGTAGGACTTCTGATAGATGTCCGGGTCTTTGAGAGGGTTATCTACTCCCAGCTTCTCGACGCATCCGGCACCCCACAACTCGCGCCCCTCTTTCGATTGCATCGGATGGTCCGCCTTGAACCGCTCTTGGCTCGCCGCCTTGAACTTCCCCTTGAACTCGGCGGTCTCGACGTAGTGATCCGCGCCGTGCGTCTTGCGGTTCGTGGCAATACGCTTCGCCATGATCTCTGGAGACTGGTTGGGGTTGTCGCACTGGTACTTCTCCCGCCACGTCGCCCGAATCTTCTCCTGCACCTTGTCAGACCCGAACGGGTTGGCACTCCCATACCGGACCTCGTTCGTCTGCTCAACCCTCGCTCGGAGCTCTGGGGAACCCACCCCCATGCCCCCGTACTTCTCGGCCATCACGTCCCGAATGCGATCCTTCACGTCGGGCACTTGGAACACGTTGGTCGCCCCGTCGTACCGCTCCGATACTGTAGCCTTGCGGCGCTCTAGGGTGCCGGGGACGTTGAGAAGAGCCCCCGGATGCCGTTCGATGTACGCCTCTTTCGTCAAGCCGTGGACCTTCTTGACGTGATCCATCAAGCGAAGGCCCCGGTCTCCCCGCGCCCCGTCCGGGCACTCTAGGCACCGAACGTAGTCGGTGCCCTCCGTCAACCCGTCCGCGTAGACGCCGCGCTTGAAGTACCTGTCCCAGTTGAACTGGAGCGCGGGCACGCCTAGCGTGCCCCATTGCGAACACCCCGAGGCGTGCTTCGCGAGGCCCTTGAGGGGAACGGATTGTTTACAGGCGGGGCACGGGGCTTCGGGTCGGTCTTCCATGACCCGAATCGTAAGCCCCGTATCGGGGAAGTCAACCCCGATACCATACTTTTCGTTGAGGGCGGGGGCTCTGATTCGAGGAGTCAATACCCCGCTGCCTACGAACGGTTCAAAGGAAATTACGGGGGCTCAACACCCCTCTACCTACAAACGGTCCGAAACTGGAGCGGATACCGATGCCGTACTTGGGCTGCTGGATGCCACGGATGAACTTGACGGTGCGGGCCTTGGCTTCCGCCGCTTTGTCGAACTGTGACTCAGCGTTCTGCTTCAGGCTCTCGTACTTGGAGCTCTTCTCGATGTCCAACGAGACGCCACCGATGGAGTACGAGTTGTGGGCGAGGATTCCATTGGCGAGGACGAAGTTCTGCGGTCCCGGCACGGACAGGTCGTAGGTGTGTTCCTCGGGGGGTAGGGCTACCACCGAAGCGACTCCGACGCCCGCGGCTACCCCTTGGGACACCGTGGCGATGACAGACCCGACGCGGAGTTCCCCGGCGAGGACGGGCGTGACGCCTTCCCCGGCCATCGCGAAGAGGCTGTGGTCCACGGTGCATTCCACCCAGCGACCGTCCGCCAGCGTCACCCGCACCATGTCTTTGTGGTGGGTGTTGTGTTTCAGGACGGCGGTGACGGTCTGTAGGGAGGCCGCGCCCGTCGCGGGGTCCACGGCTTCGACCTTGAGGGTGCCCGCTCGGTAGGCTTCGCGGATTGCGGCTCGGGTTGCTTCATCCAGCATGGTTCTCACGTCCCTTGTCCGCGATGTGTCGGCGGATACGTTCTAGGCACGCCATAGGGTCGCGGTTGATGTCGTGCTCCCAAATGCGGATCACCGTCCACCCGCGAGGGGTCAGGTAGGTGGTCTTGGCCTTGTCCGTGCGGAGCGTGCCTCCCGGACCCTTGAGCCCGCATTGGAGACAAGAGTGATAGTAGCAGCCGTCTACCTCGACAGCGATCTTCAAGTCGGGGCGGGCTTCGTCGAGGGCGTAGTACCCGACCTCGTGCTCGGTGATGAACCCGGTGAGGCCGTTGCTCTCCATGAGGGCCTTGAACCCAAGGTGGAGCTTGGTACGCTTTCGCTGGATGTAGCGCCTAGCGTGGAGGGCCGACGACAGGGACTCGTCGCGGTGCTCGCGATGCCACCCTTCGACCGTCTCACGAAGGTTGCCCGACTCCCACCGGGCTTTGGTGTCGGCCCTACGTTGCGCTTTGACGGCGGGGTCCGCGTTCATCTTGCGGAGGTGGTCCTTGCAGCGTTGCCCGGACTCCGACGACTGCATCTGCCGCGAGGCGTCTGCAATTTGTCGGCGGGTGCGTTCACCCTCGTCGGTCTGGAACCGGGCCTTGAGCTTCTGTGATTGAGCCACCCGCTGTGCCGGGGTCTTGGCTTTCCGGGCCTTGTTCCGCTCCGACATTACGGGCGCACCGGGATGCTTCGCTAGGTACTCGCCCAGCGAAACCAAGCCGGAACACGCCTTCAGGTGTGCCGAGTGGATCATCGCGGCGGACGCCCCACACTCCCGGCACCGAACGTAGTGCTCCCCTTCGACGAGGGAGGCGAGGCTCGCAGCGGTGATCTTGCGGCCCTGTAGGACGAGCTCCCCGTCATAGATGAGCTCCATCACGGCGCGGGTGTTGAACCCGTACCGAACGGACACTTGACGGGGAGACAGGTCACTCGTCGGTGCAGATGTCGTAGAGCTCGCCAATGGGTACCTCGACCTTCCTACCATCGGGCAGGGATAGGTGAAGTAGTGTAACAGAACTCACCGAGAACTCGTCAACGACCCAGTTGCACGCGAGGGCGAAGCAAGCGTGGGTGATGGCGTCCCAGAGGACCGCCGTGCGCCACTCGGGCTTCTGCTGGACCATCTGGTCGAGGGTGAAGCCGCCCGTAGAGGGCGGCATCATGTTCCACCAGTCCATGCCGCGCTCTAGGTACTCGAAGAGCTCGTTGTCCTGCCAGACGTAACCGAAGACGCGGTTGTAAGCGCCAATGTTGCCTTCGGCCTCCGGGGGTCTGAAGTGGTAGTTGCGATCTGGAGCGTTGTCGCGGAGTAAAATCCGCAACTTGTCGATCATCCCTTGGGTGAGGGTGCTGTACGCACCCACGGCGATGAGCCCTGCCGAGACGACGCCCCACTCCATCACCACTTGTTGCGGGGGCGAACCCGCGAACTGCTGGAACGTCCACCGGATGCGATAGTCACCGGGCGTCGCCATCGCGGGCACGGTGAGGGAGGCGTAGTACTCGCCCACCGTGGGGTTGACGGGCGTGCGGGTGGCGGACCCGATGAGCACCTCCGTCTCAGGCGGTCCGGGGGAGACGTAGTAGATGGCGTAGGTGATGCTGTAGGCGTTCGCCGGGAACCCGCCCGCGTTGGTCAGGAAGATGTCTAGATCACCCTGCCCGATGGTCTGTCCGGGGTTGAAGACTACTGACATGGGTTCCTCCTACAGGGGCTCTGCGGTGTTCTGGGGGTCATGGCAGTCTCTCAGAACTGAATGCGGGTGTCGGTGGCGAGGACGATGCGGGTTCCGTCGAGGGCGTATCCGATCCGCAGGTACGCCCCGCCTTCGGTTTCCATCTCGTACCCTTGGGTGACGTAGCCGGGTACGAGAGACAGAAACACGTCTTTCCCCGGTTCAAGGGGTCCTTCGTCCTCGGACAGCGGGGTGACGATGGAACCCCGCCCCGTGGCGACGATGATTCCCGACCCGCCCATGCCCGTGAGGAACCCGTAGAACATCTGCGGGTTGTCTTCCGTGCGGGAGCTCACGGGGAACAGGTTGAGTTGTCCCGTTGCGGGGTCCATGAGGGCACCGACGGCCATCCCCAGATACCGAAGGGTTCCCGTGCCGCCCGAGATAGGGGGTTCGCCGGGGGGCGTGAACACGGCCCCGTCGATGACGACGTTCGTCGAGGTAGACGTAGACGGGTTACGGGGGATGACGACGAGGGGCACGAGGCTACTTAGTCTCCAAGCGTCGCACGGCGGTGTCCACGGAGTAGCTGAAGGCCGACGAGGCGAACGCCCACACCAAGGCGGCGACGAGGGACCACCTTGTCAGGTGCGAGTGTTCTAGCGGGACGGACGCGAGGTAGGTGACCCACCCTGCGTGGAACCCCGTGCAATAGCTGCACTTCAGCAGAGCATCGGTGAACCGAAACTTCCCGCGAAGGAACGGAGCCTTGTTTTGCAGGCCGAACGTGAGCCCGTAGGCTGCGAGGAGGTAGGGGATCGAGGGGGTCATTTCTTCTTACCTGTTCCGAACAGTCGGGCGAATAGACCTTCAGACTCCGCGACGGTTTCGACCGTCGCGGGGGGGTCGGGCGACCGCGAGGAATCGAGAACGATGAGGGACTCCCCCTTGGGGGCGGGCGCGGCGGGAGGGTCGAACGAGGTGATACGGCAGCAGGAGGTTTCCGCAGCTTGCTGAAAAATCTCCACGGTGTCGGGCACCCCATCGGAGTTGCAATCGAACCCTAGCTGAAGCTCGACCCGGTTCAGGGCCGATAGAATCAGGTCGCGTTCTTTCACGAGGGCTTCCCCCCGCTGGCCGTGCCGGTACTGGATCTCAACGTCGAGGAGCCTACGCACGGCTTCCCCGAGGCCCATGTGAAGGTACTTGTTGACTTGCGGGGCGCTCTCGTCGGACATCGAACACCCCGCCCTATAAAAAGAAAACCCCCCAGAGGGCGATGCCTCTGGGAGGTTTTCCGGCAGGGGAGTGTCGGTAGCGCGAGGGCTACCGGGTCACTCAGTTGTTGTAGAGGAACTGGCGGTGCAGCGCGATGCTGACCTTGCCCGCGACGGGGGCTTGGAGGGCCTTGCCCATGAGGTACGCGGTGCTGTCCGCGTCAACCGGGACGACGTTCGTGACCTTGCCCGCCTCGCTGGCCGACAGGTACAGGAGGTCGCCAATGGCGATGCTGGCCCCGCCTTCGACGGCGATCTCCACCTTGCCGAACTCGGCAACCTTGCCCTTGGCCGACGACGCACCAGCGATGCTGGCGAGCGACACGCCGAGGACGATGGCGTTCTTCTCGTTGGCGCGCACGGCGACGAAGTCCCCCGTGGCGTTGACCGAGACGGCGAGGTTCGCCGCCACCGCGCCCGAGGCGTTCGCGGTGTGGTTCGTCGCGATGCCCTGATCCGCCGAGAGACGGAGGATCTTGGCAGCGTCGAGGTGGATGTGGCCGTCCGTGCCCGTCGAGAACGAGATGGCGTCGCCCGCCACGTTGCCGACGCGGATCGAGGCCACTTCCTCGCTGTCCACCGCGAAGCCCGAGTTGAACCGGGCGTGACCGTTCACCATGAAGTCGGGGTTCGACGCCGAGCCCGATTGCAGACGCGCGGCGAAGACCGACTTGCCATCGACCATGAAGTCGGGGGTGACGGGAGAACTGCTCAGGTTGAGCGAGCCGCCCGTCTTGGCGAGGTAGAGGTGGCCGTCCATGTGGACGCCGCCCTCGACTTCGAGAGCGTAGTTCTCGGTGACCGCCATCGCGGGGATGGTGATGGAGAGGACATCGTCAGTCGCCGTGAAGTGAACCGCGCCCGAAGCGGTGAGGGCGTCGAGGTCCGCCGCACCCGCGACCGTGAGGTCGCCCGAGAGGGTGGCGTCAACCGCAGCGAGGTCGCCCGAGAGGGTGGCGTCAACCGCAGCGATGTTGGCGCTGAACGAGGCCGAAGAGCCCGAGAGGGCTCCCGTCACGCCGAGCGTACCCGCGATGGTGGCGTTGCCCGAGAGGGCCGCGTCCACAGCCGAGAGGTCACCCGAGAGGGTCGCATCGACGGCGGCGAGGTCGCCCGAGAGGGTGGCGTCCACCGCAGCGAGGTCACCCGAGAGGGTCGCATCCACAGCGGCGAGGTTGCCCGAGAACGTGCCGTCCACGGCGGCGAGGTCACCCGAGAGGGTGGCGTCAACCGCCGAGAGGTCGCCCGAGAGGGCCGCGTCCACGGCGGCGAGGTCACCCGAGAGGGTCGCATCGACGGCGGTGATGTTCCCACCCACCGAGGCGTTGCCGTCCACGGCGAGGCTGTCCACGTCCGTCGCGCCCGCCGAGAGCGCACCGGCAACGGTGGCCGAGCCCGTGGCGCTGATGTTCCCCGTCGAGACGGAGCCCGAAGACATCGCGCCCGTGATGCTGGCCGAAGCCGCCGAGAGGGCACCCGTCACGTCGAGCGTAGAGCCGATGGTGGCCGCGCCAGAGATCGAGGCCGAAGCCGCCGAGAGGGCACCCGAGAGGGTCGCCGTCGCCGCCGAGATGTCGTCCGCCGAGATGTCGCCCGAGAACGTGCCGTCCACCGCGGAGATGTTGCCCGAGAGGGTCGCGTTGACCGCTGCGATGTCGCCCGAGAACGTGCCGTCCTCAGCCGTCAGGTCGGCAACGGTGGTGTTGCCCGCCGAGAGGGTGCCCGAGATCGCCACGTTCGCAGAGAAGTCCGCGCTGGCCGCAGCGAGGTCCGCGATGTGGAGGTCCATGTAGGACGCCACGGTGAGGGACTGGTAGTTGTTGCTGCCGTCCTGACCGTAGGTCGTGCCGACGTTGGCGACGGCGAACTCGCCCGCCGACTGGTCGTAGAAGAACGACACGTTCTCGAAGGCCGCGCCGTTCTTGCGCTTGCCCACGAAACCGATGTCGAAGGTGTCCGCCGTGTTGCCGTCGGCCAGCACCATGATCGGATCGTGGACCATGATCTGGTCCGAGTTGATCGTGGTGACCTTGCCGTTGACCGTCAGGTTGCCCGAGACGGACACGTCACCCGAGAACGAAGCCGCCGCCGCGTACAGGTCCGCGAGGTTCGAGTCGCCGCTGACCGTGAGCTCGCCGCCCACCGAGGCGTCCACGTCCACCGAGAGGCTGTCCACGTCCGTCGCGCCCGCGTGGAGCACGCCGAGGGTGGACGCCCCGGTCACGCCGAGCGTGCCCGAGAACGAGGCGTTCGTGGCCGAGAGGGCCGCGAGGATGGTGTCGCCGCTGACCGTGAGGTCCTGCGAGAAGCTCGCGTCCGGGGCGAACGAGATGGCCGAGTTCTGGGCGTTGAGGAGGCTGTCGCCCGCGCTGTCGAGCAGCTTGAAGAAGCCGCTCGCGCCGAGCTGAATGCTCGTCTCAGCGAGAGACAGGGCGAGGCTGTCAACGGCCTTGGGAGCCGCCGGGTTCTTGAGGCCCGAAGAGGGAACTGCGAGGATCTTGTTGTACTGAATCGAGGCCATGATGGACCATCCTAGACCCGCGAAGGGGTCGTAGTCGGATCAGTTACCAGCCCCACCCGAAGCATTCGGGCGATGGGGGATACTGATAGGATGGTCCCGGCCTGATAGGAGAAGAGGCGCGGGGGGTCGGATCTACACTAGGGGGGCTCGTATAGGCGCGGAACCGAAAGAATCAGAACTGGGGGCGTTCGAGCTTTCGGGCGACGACAGGGGCGGGTGCCTCGGGAGCGGGTGCCGTCTTCTTCTTGCGGGTCTTCTTCTCGGCGGCGGGCTCTTCGACGAGGGTGACTTCCGGGGCGTCCTCGTGGGCTTCCTCGGAGACTTCCTCGCGGGCGGGGGCTTCGGGAGCGGGGGCCGCGAGGTAAGAACGTACCTTCTGAAGCTCTGAGATCTTCGCGTTGACCCCTTCGATCTTGGCTTGAAGTTCTTTGCGGACTTCCAGTCGATCCATCTCAAGGGCATTGATCGCATCGAACAGGCCCGCTTGGCGAAGCAGGTTGTGTACTTCTTCGGTCACCGACTTCGCGTAGTCGTTGTACTTGGCGATGGCGGCTTTGCCCTCTTCTTGAGCGGCGAGGATGTCGGCTTCGATGCGAGCGAGAGACATGACTTTTCTTTCCCCTGTGCGTTGCGTTTTGAATGGATACCGGCGAGCGGACTTTTCCGCCGCGCGGCGCTGTTTGCGGTTCATCGCCCATTCCTGAGTTTGAGACGAATGAGGTCGTGGACGACCTTGCAAGACGTATCGTACTTGAACTCCACGGATTGCGGATACTCGCGAAGGGAGTCGGAAACCTTGCGGTCCTCGTCGTTGAAGGAAATCTCAACGTCCCCACGCGCGTCCAGCCTCATGTCGGACATGGGGAACCCGCGAGAAATGAGAAACCCTGCCATACGAAAGTCTTTGAGCCAGATCACGGGGTTCACCTCACGAACCGGGAGCGTAGGCCGAGGTCTGATGGCTTCGCGTGTAGGTTCAGCGTATCTGAAACCACCACGTCGAATCCCGTGAGAACGCTCGTAGCTCGGTACTCCGCGTAGAGCGGGGTGCCGTCTTCCAACGTAGGCGGGATCGTATAGGCGTAGTAGTAGCGGCTGGGCATCGGCGGCACGATAGGAGCCATAGGTGCCGCCGAAACCAGAGTGGTGCGAACGCCTGTGTTCGCGTCGAACACGAACAGGGTGAGGTTCACGCCCGTAACGGTGATGGGTTGACCCGCGTCGTCCAAGTACCCAACTTGGAACACGAAAGGGCTCCCGATGTAGGCATCGGTGGACATCGCGGTAGGCGGGTAAAAGCCTTCCTACCGTGATGGCGCGGGGCGGGGGATCTCAGGTGGAGGTCTGGATCTCGACGAGGACGGCGGCGTCCACCGTGGTGGCCGACCAGCCCGAGCCCGTGCGGACGCGAACGTCGATCACGTCACCCGCCACGAATGGGTAGGAGCCCGCCTCGAAGGCGATGTGCTCCTTGGTGTCCGTGGCGATGAGGGTCACGATGGTGGCGGCGTTGAAGATCACGCCGTTCTTGTACACGCCGAAGATGGCGCTGCTACCCGCAGCGGCACCCGAGAGGTTGACCGAGAGGCCCACCAGCGAACCCGGACGGAGCGCCGCGACGCCCACCGTCACGGCGGCGACGCCGCAGAACGGGATCTGCACCGGGGTGGAGAGCGCGGGGGTGGCGTTGTCACCAAACGCGATGTTGGGCTGTCCGAAGTGAAGGAGCTCGCGGGGTCCCGCTACGGGGGAGGCCCCGGCGGAACCGAGCGCGGAAGCGGTTGTAGCCCCGATGGCTGCGTAGACGGTCATGGTCTTGTTTCCTTAGTACGCGCCGCCCGCGTCGTCATACACGGTGATCGCCGCACCCGTCACGCCGACGTACGAGAAGGTCGCGGCCTTGAAGCCAGCGATCTTGCCGTAGGCGAGGCTCTGGTAGAACGACGAGTCCGTCGGAAGGATGTCCTTGTGGTCCGCGAAGTTCGCCGCGTTCCACGCCGCCGCACCCGCTTGCGGAGCGAACACGCCCGCCGTCTCAACGTCGGTGCCCGCCGGGACGGTGTAGGCGATGCCCGCGAGGATGCGAAGGACATCCGACACGACACCCGTCGAGGCGGAGCCGCCCGCATCGGTGAGCTCCGTGAGCGCGCCCGCCGCCGCCACGAGGACGGTGTTGATGTTCGCGAGAGCAAGGGGGAGACCCGAGCGCATCCGGGTGATGATCGCCGCCGCCGCCGCGTTGGCTTGCGTCGGGGTGAGGGCCGCGCCGCCCGCGCCCAACGCTTGCACGTTGGCGACGAGGTAAGCGGCGAGACCCGCGATGGCCTTGGTGAAGGCGAACGCGCCGCTAAGGGTCACGGTCGCGGTCGTCACCGCGTTGATGTACAGCGGGCCGACCGCCGGGGGGTCGATCACGGGGTTGGTCTGGCTCTTGTTGGGCCAGAGGTCCGTGACCTGAAGGGTGCTGTCGGGGATGTCGGTACGGGCGAGGCAGATGAACGGCATTGGGAGTCTCCTGTTTCGTTTCGTTTCCGCCTGTCATGGCGGGGATCAATCCATGCGGGGGAACGAAATCCGCCCTACCTACGGTGACGGGATAGAAGAGAAAACGGGCGGGCGAACGGTCACTCGTAGATGACGGTGAGGTCCGCCCCCGAGGCTTAGGCGCTGTTGACCACGGCGATGCGGATCGTGAACCAGATGTTCCCGTCCGGGCACCCGACGAAGAACTCAGGCACGCCCGACCCGGTGAGACCCATGTCCGTACTGGGCAGGATCACCGTGGGGGGCATACCGGGATGGAACGCCGTGAACAGCACCTTTCCCGCGTCTAGGTTGCCGACCGAGATGGTCTGGCTGTACGCCGGGAGCATGAAGTTCATCACCAAGGGGGGCATGAAGTCGGGCAGTCCAGCGGGCCACGCGCCGAGGGCCATGTTGGGAGCCAACCCTGTCACGGTGAACACGGGCTCCTTGGTGGTGAAGAAGTCGTAGGGGGGGATGATCGTGATCGGACCGGGCGGGTTCCACACGCCCAGTGCCGGGTTCCACGTCTCGACCCGTAGGAAGAGCGTCTGGTCGTCCGTGGGGAGGTAGCTCGTGCCGGGTGGTTGTGCCGGGGTGGCGAAGTCATCCGGGTCGAAGATCATCCGGGTCACGCCCCGGTTCGTGTCCTCAAACGGGACCTTCTTGGCGCGCACGCTGGGCGAAGCGAAGGTGGCTCCCGAGAGAACCTCGAACATGGGGAGGGCACCGCCACCGCCGACGCCAGCGACGTTCCCGTAGGCGTCGTTCAGACGCGCCGCCCCAGACACCCGGATCTTGGGCACCCCGGGGAGGATCGGGTAGGTCATGTTGATGTAGTTGGGCTGTCGGTACAGGACCGAAGGGATTTCTCGCTGACGGGTCACTTGGCCTTCTCCTCACGCACCTTGGCGTCGTAGCTCTCGGTGTTCTTGCCCTTCGACGCCGCGAGCTTCTGGGCGTCGGCCCAGTTGTCCACCCGCTCTCCGTCCACGTTGGGCGCGAGGCGCACACCGGGAGCGTCCCGCTTGCGCTCTTCCTGCTTCTTGTCGAGGATACGGTTCTTCGCGGCCATCTGACCCGCGACCTTGATGTTCTTGCCCGTCCAGCCATCCCCCTTCAAGATGAAGTTGGGCATCGAGATGGTCTTCCGCCCCGGTGCGCCGCACGACTCACAGGACTGTGCTTCGTCGCATCGGGTAATGGAGAGAAACCGCTCAAAGGGGCTCTCGCAGGACGTGCAGACGTAGGTGTACGTTGGCATGGTGCGACCTTACCGCTTCCCCGCTGCGGGCCAGCGACCGATCAGGTCCAGCACCGCCACGGCGTGCTTGCACAGGCGGTTGCGACCGTCCGGGTCTTTCTCCGTGGGGCGCGAAGCCGTTCCAAGGGGCTTGCCAAACAGGTAGTCGCCCGCCTTGGCCCAGTGCTCCGGTCCCTGCCACTGCCAGAAATTACAGGTGCAGGACAGGCGCAAGTCCATCTTGCTGATTGTCCGCACGTTGCCCGAAGGGACGCCCTTCACCTTCACGGTGTAGGACTCCCCCTTGCTCCCCGGCACCGTGAACGAGTAGACTACGTTGCCCGGATCACTGCGCTTGATCTTGGGTGTGACACCTCGCGCGCGTGACCGAATACCCGGGTCCATCCCTTGGAGGATCTCGGCCATCTTCGCGGCGACACGCACGGCGCTGGCCTTGCGGTTCTCAAAGTCGTGGCCCTCTGGGATCACCTTGGCAGAGCCCGGGTTGTTGTCGGTCGGGCCGATGTTGTTCATCACCTCGCCCGGTTTGCGGCTGTTGTGATCCGTGTCGTAGTACGGGAGGGAGGGGTTCACGGGAGACGGCTCGCCCAAGTTCTGAGCGCCCTGCCCCGGGTCGAGGTTGTCCCCGGGCCGGAACGTCTCCCGGTAGAACGTCGCGAGGCGCTGAGACTCACCGTCGTCCCCGCCGTCACGGTCGAAGTCCGCGTCTGCGAGGTCGAAGAAGGCATCAATGGACGCCTCGTCGTCGAACTCAACGCCGCGCAGGAACGTGAAGAACGGCACCGTGCCGATTCCAAGATACACCCCGCCCATCGAGTCCGTCTGCTCAATGAGAACGTCTTGGTCCCTCACGTCGAGGACCAAGCCCTCCCCGTAGTTTGGGTGGTAGAACGGGATGGCCACCGTAGCCCGCTTGACCTCCCGGTAGTCCCGCGAGCGGTCAGCAGGGTCTCGGTACCCACGGGACGGGATGCGATTGAACCGCCAGCCGTACTGCTTGCTGTTGCGGTACTTCTTGTTCCGCTTGAAGCTCGGGCTGTTCTTCTTGTGGAGGTAGTTGCGCTTGGCGCGAGCCTTGATTTTCCCACGGTTGCGCTTGTAGTACCGCTTGTAGTAGACCTTGGCCTTGCCCCTCTGATCGCGCTGCTTCTCGCTGTAGGAGGGGTAGATCCCAGATGCCGTCCGTCGAGGGGTGACGTTCAGCTTGAAGGGGTGGCCGTAGTCCTCACCGCGCTCGCCGGGGGTGCGGACGTGGATCTTCTGCCCGTCGTTCTGGCTCGACGGGCCGGGGGTGTTGAAGACCACGTTGGCGGGGGTCTTCTGGAGGAGCTCGTCCTTCTGGCCGGGGCGCATCGGGGCCGCACGGTCGCGGTCGGCCCTTGGGGACTCACCGGGAGAGTGATGGATCGAGTCCCCGCTGGGCGTCTCGATCCCCTTGCTGGGCTTCTCGCTCGGGTAGGTGCGAACACCCGACAACTCGTTCACGGGAGCGCGGTAGTCCGCGATCCGCGCACGGGCGAGGATTCGGTCAACGAGCTCTGTGGTGTCCGGGGTGCGTGCCATCAGAACTTGAGGTCCAGACCCAGTTGGGCGTTGTTGGGGGTTGGGATGCGCGAGCACACGCCCGCCGTGATCACGTCGGTTCCCCCTGTGGCAATGAGTAGCAGCGCGTCGGGGTCGTTGCACAGGAGCCCGTTCTCGCTGACCTTGAGGAACTCGTTGATCGTGTACACCGCTGGAGGCCCAGCCCTCACACCGAAGGCGTCGAGAGAGATCGTCTCGTACATGAGCGTGAGGTAACGCCCACCGTTCACGAGGATCGTCACCACGCTGGAGCCCGCGCTCACCGCCATGAACGACGAGGCGTTCTGGTAGCTGGTGTAGTTGCGGTAGGTCGAGACGCGGGGGTTGGAGTAGTTTTCCGACCCGTACATGAGAATCCCAGCCGCCATCACCCCGTCCGACTTCTCGACGGTGTACTCGGACACGGGCGGGACTTGGGGCTCGACGTAACGGACCCACTGCCCCGCGCGCCACCCGGACGCACGCATGAGCGGTCCCGCCGTGGCCGTGAGCTTGTCCCCAGCTTTGATGACGTACAGGTCATCGGGCTCGCCAGACGAGGAGGGCATCAGAGCACCTTCTTGGCCTTGGGGATGTCCTCACGCCCCTGCGGGACCTTCTTGCCCGCCTTGGGCTGCTCGGTCTCGACGAGGAAACGGTTGAGGGTGCTGAACTGTTTCCCCCCCGGCTTCTTCTCGATCTTGAGGGGCGGCGGCGGGGCGATCTTGGCCTCCTGCTTGGCCTCGCTCACCGAACGGTCGGGAGCCGCGAACTCCTTCACGGCCTTCGCAGCCGTGGGGGGGAGGTTGGAGAGCGCCCCGGTCTCCGCGAACTCGCGAGTCTCACGCTTCTCGGGGTTGTCGAAGAACCAGTGCTCGGCGCTCGGAGCCGCCCCGGCACCGAACTGCGCCCGGAGGTAGCGGGTGGCGACACGGGCCGCGACGGAGTCCTGCTTCTCACGAACGCCCGCGTAGGGGTGCGTCTTGATGGCCTCGTCCACCTCGGTGCGGTCGTCGATGCCGATGCGCCCCCGCAAGAACTCCTCGCCCATCACGACGAGGGCGTAGTTCGTGCGGTCGAGGGCGCGCTCAAGCTCGGAGAGGCGCTGCGGGAGCCCTTGGATGATGTCCCCTCCCACCTGCCAGAGGTGATCCTTGGCAACAGAAGTCTCCACGAGGGTCATCGCACGGTCCACCAACAGGCGGACCCGGTGCGCCTCGATGCGGGCTTGCGTCACCCCTTCGGTGAGGAGCGACCACGACACTTGGCTGGAGGCTTTGCGAGGGGAGGACATCTCTCAACCCCCGCGTGAAAGGCTAGAAAACGGTGATCACTTCGCCACGAGGGCGTCGTCGATGGCCTTGGTCACAGACGGCACCTCGTAACCCCGGATGAGGTTGAGCACCTCGGGACGGTCCCTGTACTGGAGGGCTTCCTTCACACGGGTCTTCCAGTGGAGCTTCTTGTTCCACCTCACGCCCGGGGCGAGCTCCAGTTCGTCGCCGTTCACGGCGAAATCCTCGACCGACTTGGGGGGCTTCGCCGCCACCTTCGCCGGGGGGGTCGCGTTCGCCGCCTTCACGGGGGCCTTCCAGTGGTTCTCGGGGATGTCACCCTCCTCGGGAGCATCAGCTTCGATCTCCGCGACGGGAAGGGCCTCCTTGGCCTTGAGGGCCGCGAGACGCTGCGCCTTGGCTTGCTCGGCCAGCATCCGCCCACGGTTCTCGGGCTCATTCGCCGGGACCACTTCCTCAAGGGTGTCCCCCGCAAGGGCCGCGATGTCTCGCTTGCCCTTGGGGGCGAGTGCCGCCCTCGTGCGGTTGTCGAGGTTGTTGATCTCTCGGTCCACGGAGTTCACGTCCGTGAGGGTGACCTTCCGCTTCGCGGCGGTCTTCACGTTGGCGATGACCTTGCCACCATCGCTGGACTGACCCTCACGGGAAATCTCATCGTCGTCGGCGCTGGAAGTAACCTTGGGGGTGACCCCCTTGAGGTGCTCGACCACGCCCGTCACGTCAGTGCCCGCGTCGCTGTCCGCGTTCATGCTGGTGCTGCCATCCAGCGTGAAGCTCTTCTTAGCGGCGGTCTTGAGCTTGGCGACAGTCTCCCCCTCGGAGGACTCCCCGCCCGTGGGGACAGTCTTCTTGGTGGACGGACCCACCGTGCGACCGTCACCCTCGGTGTCCTTCACGACCGTCGCGTTGAACTTCTTGGACTCGATCTTCACCCCGTCCGTGGTGCTCGCTTTGCGGGCACTTCCGACGAACGTCTCGTCCTGCTGGACCTCGGTGGAGACAGTCTTGCCCTTGTCCTTGTCCATCGCGGCGCGAACCTTCACGTTCGCGGACTGCGGGACGTAGTCAGCAACGCTCGATGCGACAGGGGAGAGCCACCCGGCCTTGATCGCGCTGCGGAGCTCGGGAAGGGCGTGGGACACACCACCCAGCTTCAAGGTGGTGCCGTCGAACTCGACGACATCATCCTTGTGAACGTCCTGTTGGATCTTCCCAAGATGGAAGCGCACGGTGGCGCGGAACGAGTGGAAGTTGCCCGCGACCAGTTGAAACTCAGCCATAGTGACTCCTCGGGCGATACCGTACCGCCCAAGAGCCATCAGGTAAATTCAAGAAAAGAGGCAGGGGTCTCCTCGACGGGAGCCTCGACCACCTCGGTCTTGCGCTTGCGGGTCTTCTTTACCGGGGCGGGGGCCTCTTCGGCCACGGGTGCCTCGGGAGCGGCTTCGACCACGGGCGCTTCCTCGACCACGGGTGCCTCGACAGGAGGCACCTCAACCACCACCGGAGCTTCGACGACGGGGGCATCGACTACCACCGGAGCCTCGACGACGGGGGCCTCAACGGCGACGACGGCCACCGGGGCTTCGACCACGGAAGGGGTCATCAGGGGGCGGTTGAACGACGTTGCCCGGGCGGCTCGGACGGCAGCGACGTGTGAGTTTCTCGGGACGCGCATTGGAGCTCTCCAGAAAGACAGGACTCAGTCACGAGCGTCGGAATTGACGGACGTGTCAGAACGGGAATCCGTAGCCACATCAACCGCCACGTCTACGGACGCTTCGACGGACGCTTCGACGACAGCAGCGTCCACGGATGCCTCGACAACGTCCATACCAGCGGCGTCCACCACCACGGGGGCATCAGCGGTCACGTCAACCACGGGGGCGTCCACGGACGCCTCGGAGGTCGCGTCCACGGACGCCTCGACGGTCTGGTCGAGCGTGGCGTCGGCGGGGGGTGTAGTGTCCCCACAACCAGCGGCGAGAACGAAGAGAACGGCAAGGAGGTGCTTCATGCCCGTGGGCACCTATAGGCAACTCACCGCTACCGAGAGCGAAAGACCAGCATGGGCTCCGACGCATCACCTCGATTGAGCTTCGCCAGCGGCATCTGGACCGTGTGGTCGTGCGTGAAGCCCTCACGGACGGCGGTACGAATCACGCCCTCGACAAGGGGCACGATCCCACTGCGCTCTTTCAAGTCTGCCACGTTGAGGATCAACGGGCACCCCGGCTTGAGAGACTTCAAAGCGGAGCGGACCACGGGCACCAAAAACCCGTCGAGCCACACGTCCAGCGAGCTCCCGTGCTGCTTCCACGATTGACCCTCCTCCTGCGAGTACCTCTCGCGGTCGAAGTAGGGCGGGGATGTGAACACGAGGTCGAGGTCACTGGGTGGAGTGAACGCTTCAGCAGGGCACTGAACCACCGTCGCGTCAGAGCCCAAGAACTTGGCAAGACGCTGATTCCCTGCCACGGTCTCGGGGTCCACATCCGTGCCCGTGTACTTCACCCCCGCGAGATGAGCCCCCATGAGACGGCCCCCGTAGCCGGAACAAGGGTCCCACACCGCGCCACCCGGTGGGCAGTACGTCTGGTAGACCCATCGGGCCACCGTGGGGCGAAACACCGAAGGCGTCCGGTGCTGCATCGTGATGGCGCGCAGCACCCGGTGAGGCAGCACGGGGTCACCTTGGTCAAGCTGGAAGCGAATAGCCCACCGGAGGGTCTTCTCACGATGCCACGCCTCAAAGGCTGACCTCGCCCCTTTCCATTGGGCCTTGTACCTGTTGGGGAAGAACGGCGAGCACAGGTTGTTCCCCACGGGCGACCACGGTCGAAGCCAGCCGTCCACGACAGAGAGCTTGTGGTCACGGGTCCGCGCGAGCTCCCGCTGGTGGTTATCTGGGATCTCCGGGTAGGGGAAGGGCGCGTGAACCAAGATGGCGTAGATCTCGTCCACCCATCGCGCCTTGTCCTCGTCGGATAGCGTCGCCCACACCTTGGGGGTGTAGTTCCCAAGGGCTATCCGCGCCGTCCTGACGGTGTACTCCTTCCGGGGTCTGCCCATAGGCCGCGACGAGACCCCAGAGCTTCGCAGCCGTCGCAGAACCGTCCCCCGCCCCACGTCGTGGACGACGCTGATGTCCGTGAGCGACATCCCCCCGGTGTACAACTCGGCCACCCTCTCCGGGGTGAGCCTCCGGGCGTTCCGGTCGAGCTCCCGACGCTCGGACTCCACGGGGAGCTTTCGCGCCATGCACGGGGGGACGTGCGGGCGGATGAGGTCAAAGAACTTGTCAGACTGACCGGGGAACCCGATCATCATGTCCTGCGAGGTGTCCCCCGTCAGAGTGGCCTTCAGACCCAGCTTTCGGAGCGCCCTCATGGCCCGGTCCAGACTCAAGTCACTGAGCCCGAAGGCGATACGAGGGTGATACCTGTTCGCTAGACCCCCATCATCCATGTACCACACCGCCAACACCAGCGGCGTCATCTCCTTGGGGAGAGTCCACGGGAACACGCGCTTCCTATCTGGGGCGGGATAGAACAGGTCATAGTAGGGGCGAAGCTGCGTGCAACTGTGCGTGGTGAACGCCTTGCCGTGATAGGTGCCGCCCGAAGTCTTGTTCGCCTTTCGGGTCGCCGTGGTCGAGGACACATAGACGCCCAAGATGCTGGACTTCCAGAGGAGGTACTCCTCTTGGTCGGCGCAGTGGCTCTCGTTGAACCGGGCTGACGTGGCGCTCGTCGCCGCCATGTGACCGTCCCCAAGAAGTGACCCGATGAGAAGCTGGTGCTGCTCGGGGGTCAACGGCGGGAGGTCCAGCCTCTCGGCTTTGCTCACCGTGGGGATGCCCCACTGCTTCCGCAGACGGTTGACCCTCACCTGATAGGTGCCGAACCGCTCTGCGATCTCCCCCTCGGTCAACCGCTGGGTGAGGTACAGGTCACGGAGAATCTCGGGCGTCAGGTCTGTTCGTTCCATCGCGAAGATATCATAACAGACGAAAACAGACCGTCAAGTGAGAGCGCAGACCGGGGAGCGAGTGGTGAGTGGTGAACCGCGTGTGGAAAGTACCACCACCCAAAAATCCCAACACCCATAAACGACTTCGCCCTCCCGGTCTGTTGTGACCGGGAGGGCGAAAATCGCTGCTTTTACGCAGAGTTACGAGCGATCAGCGGGTGATCGTGAGGCGGGTGAGGCCACGGGGGTTGTACGCCCCGATGCCGAGGTTCTCAAACACCGAGAAGCCGATGGTGCGGGCCTTGGGGTCGTCGGCGCTGAGGACCGTGAGCTCGGTACGGACCGGAATCCGACCGAACATTTCCGGTTCGCAGCAAACGTACACCGTGCCAGCGGGGACGAGACGGCTCGTGATGACCTGAGCGCCCCAGAGGGTCGCCTGAAGGCCGGTCTTGAGCAGGGTCGCCTGAGACTCGATGTCGAGGATGTCCCGACCGAACTTGCGAACGTCCGCGTAGTCACGCGCGTTCATGTACACGCGGGCGACGCGGAGGTCGTGACGCTCGATGAGGGCGTAGGCATCCGCGAGAACCGCGCCGTTGAGCGGGGCGACCACGGGGATGTCCGGGTTGGTGCCGCCGGGGATGCTGTCGAACCCGTTGACGGCGATGGCGTCGAGGACCGCGAAGACGCGCTCGTCTTCCGCCGCCTGAATCATCGCGCGGGCGAGATCCTGAGCGCGCTCGATCAGGTCGAAGCGACGCTCCTTGATCTGCGTCAGCGGGATCTCGGGGTTGCTGGCGATCTCGAAGAGGGGGAAGATCACGCGGCGGGGCTTGGTGATCGCGAGGATGTTCTCGCCTTCCTCACCAACCACGAACGCAGTCACGTCCGGGTCCTTGTCGTAGATCGGCAGCGCACCATCCGGCAACTGCTCCACGAGGAAGGTCTTGCGACCGACGCTCATGTAGTCGCGGCGGGTGCGGAGCGGCTGGGTCATCGAAGCGGCGAGCTTCGCGCGGCCAGCGGCGGTCTTGATGTAGTCACCGATGATCTTCTGCTTGATCGCGGTGCTGACGTTGGGCGTAGTCATGTTCGTGTTCCTTCCCTTCCTGTCAGATGCGCTGATCGAACACGATTTCGGTCATGACCGAATCCGGGGGCATCTTGAGGATGCCGACCGTGGTCGCCACAACAGCGCCCGCGTTCACGCTTTCCAGCGTGTTGTACGCACCGCCACCAGCGGTGTTGTCCACGGCGACGAGAGCCGCGCCGTTGAACACGACGCTGGGCATCAGGTAGCCGTTCTGCGACGCCACGAGCTTCATGCCCGCGACGTAGGTGAGCGCCGTGCCCGCCGCGACCACGGTGCCCGTGGTGGCAACGAGAAGCTGCGTCTCGTAGAGGCGGTTGCCGTAGGTGCCCATCGCAGCGACATACGGACCCTTGCCCGACGCGACCGCCGGGAGGTTCTCGTAGGGGTTGCCCGCCGCCGAGTTGATGAAGCAGCCCAGCGGGAGGACCTGAGTCACGCTGGCCGGGAGGGCCATCGCGGTCTTGGTCGGTCCACCGATGAAGTTGCTCCCCGCGTCCGGGCGGGTGAAGGCCACGGAGCCCGAGAGGATGCCGAGAACTTCGGTGAGAGCGCCGGGAGCGGTCGAAACCGTCCCGGCAGTGGTGATGATCGGAGGGTTGGTCTGGGTGAAGCTGTCGTCGGTCAGGACGCCCACGGTGTTGCGAACACCAACGTGGAGAATCCGAAGAGCCGACGAGGACTCCGTCCAGCCACCGCTCGCCTGTCCAGCCAAAGGCATGATGCACTCCTTTGACCCCTGTTTACAGGGGCGTGTGGTCTACCCTTGCAGCCCTCCCGACACCATGCCGGAATAACCACAAGTGAGGAAGCAAAGCTCCCGTACTACGGACGGTGGTATTGGCAGACAAACGAAAACGCCCGTGAGATTTCTCTCACGGGCGCTCCGTTGTTGGGGTCGGTCAGCCGGGGATCAGCCGAAGACCTTGGACACGTCGGGGGCGCTCTCCCAGAGCTTCGACAGGTCGTTCACGTCGCTCGACGCGACCTTGGACACCGCGCCGAGAGTGCGGACGCCGTTCGACGCCTTGCGGGCTTGCGGGCGAACCGCCGCCTTCTTGCCAGCCTTGGGCTCCTCGTCAGCGGCCTCCTCGGCCTCGACCTCGTCGGCCTCCTCGGCAGTCGCCTCGTCGGCTTCCTCGGCCTCTTCCGACTTCTTGCCCGCCAGCTTCATGCTGTAGAGGGCCATGAGGTCGTCGGCCACCGGGGCCTCGTCGCCCATGAGGTCGCCCATGAGGTCGTCGGCCATCGGGTCTTCCTCAGCGAATTCCTCCGCGACCATGCCCGCCGCCGGGGCGGTCTCCTCCGCGAGGAGCTCCGCGATAGCGGCCTTGATGTCCGCCGTCATGCCAGCCTTCTTGCCAGCCTTGGGCTCCTCGTCAGCGGCCTCCTCGGCCTCGACCTCGTCGGCCTTGGTCTCCTCGGACTTCTTGGCGATGCGAGCGTAGTGGGCCACGAGGCGCTGGTAGTGCGCCGCCTTCTTGGCAGCGGTCTCCTCGGCAGCGGTCTCCTCGGCCTTGGGCTCTTCCTCGGCCTTCTCCTCGGACTTCTTGGCAGAAGCGAGGACGCCCTCAGCGCGGAAGTTGTAGTGCGCCGGATCGTTCTGGTCACCGGGCATCTTGTCGTACACACCGAACGCGCGCTTGGACGACGCCTTGCGACCCGCCATGATGCTCGCAACCTGCTCCGCGACGAGCGAAGCGATCTGCTCCGAGAGCTTGCCCGACATCTTGCCAGCCTTGGGAGCCTCCTCGGCCATCATGCTGGAGAGAAGCGCCTCAGCCTTGGCCTCCTCCGACATCTTGCCAGCCTTGGGGGCTTCCTCGGCCATCATGCTGGCGAGAAGCGCCTCGTCGGCATCGTGACCAGCACCGTGCTCATCAGCCATCATGCTGGCAAGGAGAGCCTCGTCGGCGTCATGGCCCGCACCGTGCTCCTCGGCCATCATGCTGGCGAGGAGGGCCTCGTCGCTCGTGCGCGACGGGGTGAGGGTGTAGTTGTCCACCGCGAGGAGGTCCGCGCTCGCCTCGGTGGGAACGTCCTGCGCCATCCCGTCCTCAGCGATACGCTTGAGAGCGGCTTGGATCTGGCGCTCGGTGAGGTTCATGAGGTCGAGAGCTTGGTCCTCGACGGCGCTGACCGACGCGCTCTTGCCCAGCATCGACTGCGCGATGCGGATGCACTTCGCGGCCTTCGCCTCCATCGCCGCACGAAGCTGACGCGAGGCTTGCTTCGTCACGCCCGCCGGGAAGTAGTGGGCGGGGTCCGTCGCCGGGTGGCCCATCGGCTCCTCGGTGCCCGGAAGCGCCGGGTGGAACGAATTCGGGTACGGACCCGGGTGCGGGTCTTCGGCCCACGAGCTCGTGTCACCGTTCTCGTAGGCATCAGCCTCCGGGTCCGGGTACGCGGCGGGGTGAATGCTGGGCTCCTGATACCCCGGCATCGCAGGGGGGGCAGAAGCGGTGCGACCATTCCACGTCAGACGGCGTCGAGACATTGCATTTCTCCTGTTTAGGGCTTCGGCTTGACGCCGAGACTGCGGATTGAGATCAGTTTGGCGAGACGTACCAGCGTCCGGGCTTCACCCAAGCTGGGGGCTCGGCCAAGGGACTCCTGACACTTACCGAGAAACGAACGGAGGCTCGCGTACTTGTGCGAGCTCCCGACCTTTAGGGCGGTGCGATAGAGAATCTCGGGGACAAAAATCGCGTTCTGGTGGTTCCACCGTGCGATTTTCTGGACGAGCTCCCTGTCACTGGAGGCGGTACGGACGAGGCGGTTGACCCCGGCGATGTACTGGCTCCGTTTGGCCCGGGCTTGCTTGACCACCGTGTCGTTGGGGGCGTCGGTGGGCGGGAGGATGGCCGGGGCGAGGGTGGCCTTGGTGAGGTCCTCCTTGAGAGACTTCTTCACGGTGTCGAGGACGTACTTCCGCACCTCGTCCGTGAGCTCCTTCAAGGGGTCCGGGGCGGGGCTCTCCGCAGGGGGTGCTTCACCACCTTCGTCACCCTCCTCCGCGAGGAGGGTGCGCGCCGCCTTGAGGTACCCGTCAGAGGGAACCTTCGGGGCCGGGGTGCCGACCACGTTCTGGATGCGCTTGGCGGTCTTGCTCTTGTCGTCGCTGGACAGGGTGATGAGGTTCCGCGCCACAGCGCCCTTGAACGCTGGCACCTTCACCCAGCTTGCCTCGATGAACTGCACCCCGCCCGTGGGGTCAAGGGTCACGTCCCCACAGAGCTCCGCGACACGGTGCCGCTGGCCCTTCTCGTCGAAGAACGTGTTGCCCTTGGTGTACTTGACGTGGTCACAGAACTCGGTCTCGTCCGCTGCCCAGTGACCACACTGAGTACAAGTGCTCCCGTCGATGGAGCACCCCATGCTCAGGGTGGACATCTCTCCGCTCTCAATGTCCTTGATGAGCTCACGGTGCTTGCGGTCCGTGGCGATCAGGATGTCAACGTAGACGGAGTCACCGATGTCACGCGCCACGGCGTCGAGAATCCGTCCCTTGGACAGGTTCTCGATCTGGACGTGCTCCAAGAAGTTGTGAGCGCCGATGAAGGTCTTGTAGGACTTCAGCAGTACATCCCTCGACCAACTGTCGAAGTTGTTGTTGATGAACTGCTCGCACTCGGTCTTGATCCGGTAGGCCGTGGTCTTGCGGTTGACCTTCTTGCCGTTGACCGTCGAGGCCCCCACTCGGGCGTTGGGCACGTCGAGGCAGTCCACGGACGCCACGATGGTGGCGTGGGACAGCAGGTACTTCGACGGGTCGAACTGCTCGTTGAGGATCTTGGACGCTTGCCCGACGAGGTTGCGATCCATCCGGGTCTGCGAGGCGGCAACGCGCACGTTGTCCCACCGCTGACCTGTGATGTACGGGTGGAGGGTACGGGCGTTGGCGTAGCGCAAAAATGCCACGGGTCACTCCTCAAAGCCGAGAATGTCGTCGCGCCGGATGAGGAACAGGCAGTCGGGGCAGCAGTAGAGCTTCGTGCTCGCGCCGTCCTCGCGCTTGTAGATCGTCTTGCGAAGGTAGGCTTCCTCGCACCGGGGGCAGCAGAGGTTGCCCGTTTCCAACTCGGTCTGGCTGGGCCTGTACTGACGGCCCTTTGCCGCCCAGTAGATGGCTTGCTTGACGTACCGGGACGCCACGCGGTGTGACGACCTCTCCCGCTCCTCAAGAGGAGGGCCTCCCGACACAGGCACCGTGTGCGTGCCTCCGGGCACCGTATCCGACCGGATGTCCACCTCGGACTCGATGGAGTTGCCCCGGTCGATCAGGATGTCCTCCACGGCGGCACGAGCCGTCCCGTGGGGGTACTGCACGTCCACCATCCCGATGGCGGGCCACACGGCGACAACGGTTCCACCGTTCGACGGGTTACCCTTGAGAATCGGGTACACCCGGTCGCCCACTTTGAAAGCGGTCGCGCGGGCTTGGTAGTTGACGTAGTTACCCCTACGGGACGTGCTCATGGCGGTCACCGTTCAGCGGAACAGACCGAAAATGCTGGCCGTCTTCTTGGCTTCCTCGGCCTTGGCTTCCTCGGCCTTGGCTTCCTCAGCCTTGACCTCTTCCGACTTCTTGGCCGCGCGACGAGCCCGCGCCAGCTTCTCGGCCTTGGCCTTCTCCTCGGCCTTGGGCTCTTCCTCGGCCACTTCCTCGGCCACTTCCTCGGAAGCCTCCTCGGACTTCTTGGCGAGGCGAAGGGCGTTGATCGCGGCGCTGTACGCGGCCTTGCGGATCACCGACGCGAGCTTGGGGTCCGCAACGTGGGCGGCGGCGTTCGCCGCGAGCTCGCCCGCCATCTGCTTCTCGCTCAGGGTGCGCTTCTCCTCCTGCGTGAACTCACCCTCCATGAAGGGGTTGTTCTCGTCGAACACCAGCGGACCCGGCTCCTCCTCACCGATCTCGGCGGGGTTGAAGTAGCCCGCTTGCTTGCGGCGGTCGATGCTGTCCGACAGGAGGTCGCAGCGGTAGGCGAAGTCCATCGCCACCTTGCTGGGGATGCCCAGCGAGGCGTGGTGGTTCTGGAACAGAGACGCGAGGGCGTCGAGGTTCGCCGTCACGCGGCGGACACCCGCCTTGGAAGCCTTCTTCGTGGTGGTCATGAGAGGGGGTCTCCTTCTGGTCCCGCCGGGGTCACCGTGGGCGCTGTGGTACGAAACAAGGGGCTCCCGGCGGGATGCACCCACTACCTAGTCCTCGTGGAATAGGCGAGAAAACGGGCTGCGACGCGGGAGGGACTCGTGCGGCTTTCCGGCACCACGAAGTTGAGCTTGAGGTCGTCCAAGGTGCTCTTGACCTTGCCGACCGCTGCCTCGGCGCGAGCTTTGAGGTTGTCCGGGAGGCTCTTGGTCGTGGACTTGAACCACGAGAACAGCCCCTCAGCCGTCTCCTTCAGCTTCTTCTTGGCCTTCGACCCCTTGGAAGATTCTGACAGGCCCCCCAGCACACCGGAAACACCCTTGGTCAGTTCGTCGAGCTCTTCGTCCGTAACGAGACCCTTGGACATGGTGATCGCAGCGATCTGGAGGACGTTTGCCCGAATCCCGGGGCTGCTCACGCCACTCTTGAGGAGATCCCCGGCGGGACCAGCCATGTCCCCCACGAGGTCCGAGAGCTCCTCGTTGGACATCTTGCTGGCGAGGTTGAAGAACGCCTTGCGCGCATTCGCGCCCTTGGTCCCGACCTTCAGAAGCGTCTGGATGTAGGGGTTGTCGATCCCAAGGTCCTTCCCGAACTTGCGGATGAGCTTGACGGCGGCATCGTCGTCGCGCCCCCCCTCGCCGTTGACGATGTCCGCGAACCGGGCCGCTTGGTGCTCGGCCTCAACCACCGCGAGCTCTTTCTGGAGCTTCTCTTTCTCCTCGCCCTCGGCGTTCTTGACCTCGTCCTTGAGACGTTTCACCTCGGCGTCGGCGCGCTCCAGCCCCTCGGTACGAGCCTCGGGGGTGAGGTTCTGGTACTTCTTGGCCGATTCGGTGCGACGGGTGGCCGGGTCACTGGACCCCACAGTGGGGTCCGTCTGGGTGGCCATGTAGTGAGCCATCCCGACGTGGTAGGCCGTCTGGCGGTTGAGCTCGGAGCTCTTGGTCTTGTAGGCTTCGTCGGCAGTCTTCGCAGCCTCTTCGGCTCTGGGGACGGCTTCCTCTGCGGCCTTCTTGGCTTCCTCCAGCTTGGTGGACTCAGCCGTGGCCTTGTCGAGGGTCTCTTGGGCCTTCTTCCCGGACGCCCCCACCTTGGCCTTGTCAGACTTGGCAGAGTCCAGCGCCTTGAGGGCTTCGATGGACGCAGCCTTGGCTTTCTCAATGGCCTTCGGGTCTCGCTTCGGGTTCTTCTCACCCTCCAGCGCAGCCTGTGCCTTTTTGAGCTCCTCCTCGGCCTCCTCGATTTCTCCCGGGATGCTGTCCGACTGGTTCTTCAGACGCTTGATGTTCGCCTCTGCACGGCTGACCGTGCGAGTAGCATCTTTGATCTTCTTCTCGTCAGGCACGAGAGAGATCGCGTCTTTGTAGGCTTTGTCAGCCTTGTTGTACTCTTTCTGGGCGTCCGTGACCTTCTGTTCCGCTGAGGCGGTCTCGTCGGCGCTTTTGCGGAGGGACTCACGGCACTTGCGGATCTCCGCACGGTTGTCGAGGATCTTCTTGGCCGCATCCGAGACCTTAGTCTTCGCGGCGGCGACCTTCTCCTTGGCCTTCGTCGCCTTCTCTTGGAAGGCGTCTCGCTCCTCGGTCACCTTGGTCAGGTGCTCGACCATCTTCTCAGAGTTGTACGTCTTGCCCAACCCAGCGTCCTTGAAGTCGTCGGGGAGGTTGAGAGCCTTGGCGTCGCCCTTCGACACGCGGTCGAGGATGCCGTTGGCCACCTCGGGGGCTTGCTTCAAGAAGTCTTCGACCACCTCTTTGGGTTGACCTCGGGTCACATCGGAGATGACGCCGCCCACTCCCTTGGCGGCAGCGTCGGACATCTTGGCCTTCGTAGAGAGTGACTCCGTGACCTTGTCGAGGATCTCACGAGGGGCAGGAACTTTGTACTCCTCGGCTTCGTCCTTGGCCTTCTCACTGTCCTTCGCGGCATCGGCTTCGTCCTTCTCGGCTTCAGCCTCGTCGGCTTTGGCCTCGTCGAGCTCGGATTGGGCACGGGCCTTCTCAGCCTCGTACTCACCCATCAGCCGCTTGCCCTCTTCGTCGAGCTCGGGCTCAGGAGCCTTCGCGTCGGGCTTCGCGTCGGAGGTGGGCTTCTCAGCCTTGGGAGAGGCGTCGGACTTGGCATCCTCGGAAGGGGACTCCTCGGGCTTCTTGGCTTCTTCGTCAGAGGGCTTGTCGGCGGGGGCCTTCGCGCTCTCCTCGGAAGGAGCCTCGGACTTGTCCTTCTCCTCACCTTCGGAGTAGTCCTTCTCCAGCTTCTTGGCCTCCTCGTCGGCGGCGGGCGCTCCCCCTTCGCCCTTGTCCTTCTCGGGCTTTTCCTCGGGCTCTTCCCCCTCGCCCTCCTCGGACTTTTCCTTCTCTCGCTTTTGACGCCACTTGGCGCGGATCTTCTTCTGCTCGTCAAGAGGCAGAGATCGGAACCCGACCTCGTTCTTGGTCTCGGGGTTCGTGAACTTGACGCCCTCGACATCCTTGAGGAACTCGTCTTCCTCTTCCTCGCGCTGCTTCATCTTCTCCTTCTTGCGCTCTTTGCGAGAAGGGCGGTCGCGCTTGGCGTCAAGGTAGCGGGAGGCGACCCGCTCGGCCATCATGGCGATGAGCGAACGGGAGGCGACCTTCTTGAAGTTGAGCGACAGGTCGTCGTCGTCGGTGTCGAGATCGGGATCGCTCTCGGCCTCCACGCGCTCGTTACGGAGGTCGTGGCGCGGAGGCTTCGCCTTGGGCGACGGCTTCACCAACTTCTCGGTGGCCTCGTCCTCCCGCTCGGCGTCCGTCTTGGTGGCCGTCTTGAGGGACTTGATGACCGTCCCGTCGTGGACGTACTGGTCCTCTAGCCCCGGCACGAGGTACTGCGAACGCAGGGTGGCGGCTTCATGGCCAACGGTCTCGGCCACCCGCTCCAGCGCCGCCTTGAACTCGTCCTTGAGGATCTTGTCCCTCTCCTTGCGGGAGCGGGGGAGGTCTTTCGGCCCCTTGGCGCGCTCGTCCCGCAGGGCCTTGCACATCTCGTCGTTGGCCCGGTAGCCCCGGATGTCCTTGGCGGTGACATCGAACTCCGCAAGGTAGTCGTTCACCTCGTCGGCGGTGACCCGTGCGTCGTCCGTGTCGAGGATGGTGTCACCCTTCTTCCGGTCCTTGCACACCTCGCGGAGCGCCTTGACCGTGGGACCGTCGTCCACCGTCTTGGTGTGAGCGACTCCTGACTTCCCAACGTACTCGATGGTCGCAGTGTCACCACGAAACGTGACGTGCTCGACTTTCCAGCCCGTCACCCCGAAGTGACCGTTCTTCGCGCTGTCGTCGTTGCCCACCCGCTCACAGGTGTGGTCCATGAGGGACACGGCGAGGGCCGTCATCCGGGTCATGGGGTCGTCTGACTTGAGGTCGTCCTTCACCCGCGCCCGGAGGTCCGTGATGTGGTTCCGCAGGTGCTCGACCCGCTCGGCCTTCTCACGGTGACGGTTGGCGATCTGCCTCGGGCCGTACTCGTACACGGTGGCCTCGCCACCGTCCTTGGTCTCGATCTTCTTCTTGGACTTGTAACGGGCGGCGACCCGCCCCGACAACGAATCACCCAGTGGGAGCACCACGGGATCGTCCCCCAGCCCCCACACCTCCACATCACTGAAGGTCCACGAACCCTCGGGCACCGGGCCGTCGTAGACTCCCACGCTGTTAGGCGGGAGGTACGCGAGGGTCGCGTGGGGGGGCGACGTGTCGTGGTCACCCAGCGACGGGAACTCTCTCGCGAGGGCCTTCGGCAAGGGCAGGAACAGACCGACCGACATCACTGCCTCCGGGTCAGGTACCGACTCGCGACCTTTTCGGGGCTCGGAAGCCCTTCGGGCTCATGGGGGGTCACCGTGATGAGGTGCGGGAACGCTGCCTTGCCCTGCGACTCCACGAAGTCCGCAAACTTCTGGAGGTGAGGGGCACGGTCCTCCCAGATGTCCACGCCCGTGATCGTCGGGTACTCCTTGAGGAGGTCACCGATCACCCGGAGCTTGTAGGACTCGGTGTCACCACCGCTGGCGAGGTAGACGTGGTTGAACTTCAGACCCGCGTGGGCCAGCAAGTCCTTCACGCGAGCGGTGAACTTCTTGGCGAGCCTCCCGGTGACCAGCACCGCGATGGTGTCCCCGTCACTGATGTCCCTCTTCGCCCGCTGGACCACGCTCCCGTTCCACCAATCCGCGCCGGGGGTCTCAGGCACGATGGGCGGCGTGAGGGACGCGAGGTTACCCCACCACCCGGCGGTCCAACCATCGGGCTTCTCGGGACTGCGGAACAGCGTCCCGTCGAAGTCGTAGATCGCGAGCTTGGTGATCATCTCAGGCCACCCTACGGAGGAACCGAGAAGCCACACGGCTCGCGAGGCGGGACTCCTGCGTCATCTCACGGAGGTCGAAGCACTTGGGGGTGAGCTCCTTGCGGATCGCCCGGAGATCTTGGGCGATGTCACAGGGCTCCTCACCGTCAACCCACCGCTCTTGGCACTCCCGCACGAGCTCCACCTTGCCGTCCAGTAGGTCGGCCCACTTGGCCTTGTTGTCGAGGCTGACAGCCTCCTCCAGCAGGGCCTCGATGGTCAGGAAGTGCTTGCGGATGCAGTCCATGCACCGCTTCCGCTCGTTGTTGAGGTGATCCTCCAACAGGGCGGTCTGCTTGCACACCTCCCTCATGTTGAAGAGGGGGTGCATGATCGGGAGGAGGGAGGGCTTCTCGTCGGCGCGACGGCGGTTCATGGTGGAGTGCTCCACCTACCGCCGGGGGATAGGGCTAGAAACGACCCTCCTCGGTCTGGGGCTTCGCGTACTTGAGACCCAGCACCGCCGCGATCCGCTCGGCAGCGTCGCTGTTCTCCGCGAGGGCGCGGCCCACCTCCCCGTACAGCCCGCCCAGCACGTCGTTGAACTTGCTGTCGTTGAACGTGAGCACGTCGCGCTTGAGCTTCTCTCGCGTCGTGTGCGGGTCGATGTTGAGGAGCTCCAAGATCACGTCCACGTCGAGCGAGCCCTTCTGGTAGAGGTTGAACAGGGCGTCGAACGTGTCCGCGTTGTCTCGCAGTGCCAGACGCGTGAACGACAGGGAAGGGCAGATGACCGTCTCGTTACCGTCTTCGTCGGTCTCGATGAACCCCATGCGGCGGCACATCGGGCGAAGCATCTTGTCCTCGACCATGTCCTGCAAGACTTCTCGCAGGAGCATATACCGGGTGTTGATGACCTCTAGGTTGATGCGGTCGCCACTGTAAGAGCTCTCACCCGACAGGAGGGACTCTGTTACTCCCAACCCCGCGTACATCTGGCGGTCGGTCATGTCGTACTCGCTGGAGAGCTCCAGCAAGCGCCCCTGCGAGCCCATCTCGTTCCAGTTGATCTCAAAGTTGGTGATGATCGAGTAGTCGGGATCTTGGAGGGCGAGATCCACTTGGTCGCGGAGGGCGTCCGTGTCCGTCGCAGACATATCCGCCGCCGAGATCACCCGAATCGGGGTCATGTGCCGCGACGCGATGCTGGTCTGCGCTTGACGCAGCTTGTCCCGGTACACGAGGGTGCGGAGGCACCTTTGCAGAATCGAGTGCCCGCGAGGCTCGTACTGCGACTTCTTCTGGGCCATGTAGTGGACGAACGACCCGGCGTCGGGGTCCGTGTTCAACGGGATGTTCGTGCCTTCTCGGATGGCGTTGACCACACCCTCGGGCATGGACTTGACGATCCGCATGGCGGACTCGTCGCCCATGTCGGCGCGGTTGACCACGTCCTTGGTCTTGCTGTCCGGGATGAGCTCGACCATCTTCTCGTCGGTGAACGGGAAGCTCTCCATATGGACCTGCTCGGGCGGGAGCACACGGATCGCCGTCCAACCTCTGTAGTTGCGCTTGAGCCATTTCTCGGCGCGAACGTCGGCGTCCTCCCGGCGCACCGTGCGCTCGACGGGTTGGCCTTTGTCGTCGAGCTCGCGGATCACCTCTTGGGTGATCTCGTCGGGCATATCCGGCGAGTTGTCTTCTGCGAAGACAAAGACTTCACCCAGGAGGTTGTACTCGTGGACCATTTCGAGAAGACGGTGAAGGAGCCCGATCTCGCGCGACCACCGGGTGCAGAAGTCCAGCGACCGCTTGGCGAGCTCGGGGTCTCGCGCCTTCGGCGTGGTCAGCCGGGTCTTTGACAGCGGGAGGATGGTGTGAAGGTCGATAGCCTGACCGACGAAGGGATCGTTCTGGTAGAAGAACCGAAAGTAGTTGCGCTTCTCGTCGAGGCTCTGCGGGAGCTCAAGGAAGTCCGTCGAGAGCTCGGGCGAGTAGAAGTTGCCGCCCGTGCCCCCCATCGTGCCGCCCGTAGAGGGGAACGCCACCTTCGACCTCATGGCCGACGCGATGACTTTCCCGGGCTTGCCCACCTTCGCGCCCTTTTCCTTGGGCGCGACCCGCTTGACCTCAATGGCGTCGTCGTTCTTCGGCATTGGTCATCACTCTCCCTGCTCCACAACAACCTCGGGAGGCGGTGCGGGTTTCTCCCGGCGGGGGGCGGGGGTGTCAGACAGATCGGAATCAGCCACGTCGTAGAGGCGAGCGACACGACGGATGCCCGTGATGGCTCCCAGAGCCCGTTGGATGTCCCGGCGAGTGTGAGCCACCCGGCGACGGGTCACAACGTCGGTCTTCTGGGAGTCATCACACAGCCTCAGCGCAGCCACCAGAGCCCGATGCGCCTCGTCCATCTTGGCGGTGAGGGCCTTGTCGAGCGGATCGGTGGACAGGGTGGCGCGGAGGCGGCTCAACGGTCACCTCCACTGCGGGGCCTTGGTGAGGTAGTCATTCTTGTACGCTACCTTGATCACCGTCTTGAGGAGGGAGACGTGAGAGGGGGAGCCCAGAAATAGCTTCTCCCACGAGCCCCCTGCCCGCTGGAACACCCGCACGATGAGCTTGTAGGTGTCCTCGGTGTGGAGCACCTTGCCTGAGTAGGAACTGTCCAGCAGCTTGTGGATCAGTCGGTAGTCGGCACGGCTGGGCTTCAGCGGGTCGAGCTTGGCGGTCTTCACCGGGACACCCATCGCTTCACCCCTCCTGCGCCGTGGCGAGGGACCTGTCGGGACTCGTGAGACCCACTCTGGAGCAGCTTTGCGCGCATAGCCATGCGGGCGTATCCGGGGATTACCGGGCCGTGCTGGCGCTGTGCCCCGGAGAGGTGGGCGCTCTTGGAGAGACGGTTCGATGCCAGCCACACCATGCGGACGAGAGCGTCGCTCATGTCATCGTGCTTCCCGTCGATGTTGGGCGCTTCGACGGTCGTCACGAACTTGCTGTGGTACTGGGCCTGTAGCTCAAGGAGCTCCGCGATGTACGGGCAGTGGGTTTCGTTCTGCGCGATGGGGTGGTCGTACAGGACGAGCTTCTTGTCCCACATCATGTCCTTGAAGTTCTGAAACATCTGGGACGTGAGTTGTTTCGTCATCTGCTGGGCCTTCATCTGGCCCAGCCCGCGCTTGGAGAGGGCTTGCTCCAGCGGGATGCCCGCCCACTGGTCGAACATCCCCTCCTGTATGTAGAACCGCTTGGACAGATCCAGAATCCAATCGGCCACGTCGTCGAAGTCGAGGCGCTCTTTGGTGTGGTACTTCCCCACGCCCGCTTTGATCTGGTCCACGAGGTCCACCACGATGTGCCCCTCGGGATCGAGATGCCCGATGGACACTGCCGTGCCGTCACCCACCAACCCAAGGTCGAGCCCCAGAAAATACGGGGTGCGAGGGATGCCACGCTGCTGGGGTCGAGCGTCTTTATTGACGCACGCCACGAGGTCCTCGCCGCGCTCGATCCACCCACGGGTGCGGTCGCTGAACTCCCCGCCGTACTCCGTGAAGAAGACCGCTTGGTCCTTGAGGTAGTGCTTCTCAAACTCGTGGGCGGGGACCGTGGGGTTCACCTCCCACGTCGGCGCTTGGATGCACAGCATATTGCTCGCCGCCATGCCGCCGCCCATGCCGATCTGGAACATCTTGTAGAACAACCCCTGACGGCCAAGGGGGCTGGAGATCAAGATGATCCGGCCCTCTACCTGTCCGATGGGCTTGCGACGATCAAGGGGGTCTTTTGGTGAGTACGCGGACGTGCTGGGGACGACGGCGTTGTACACCGCGTCGGCGGAAGACTGCCCCGCGTCGGTGAAGTGCGCCACCTCGTCGAGAATGACCACGATGTTGCCCGCGCCACGAAGCCCCTTCGCCACACAGCTACGGAAGGTGACCTTGATAGTGGCCTTCGCACTGGGGTCGTCCGAGTAGGCCCCGTACCGCTCCACGTCCTTGGGCGTCTGGAACCGCGCATAGCTCATCGTGTTGTTCGCGGTGTACGGGCCGAAGAACGCGCAGTTACGGAAGTGCCCGGACACCTCTTGGTAGAGCAGACCCGCTTGATCTTTGTCGGTGGCGACCGAGATCAGTTGGATCATGTTGCTCTGAGGGAGCCCGTAGTACGCTTGCGGGTCGCCCTTGGAAATGAGCTTGTATGCCTCAAACGCGGCAATGCACGCTGACAGGGTCGTGTTGTGGTTGGTCAGCCCGTTGGCAACGAAGCTCTCACCCTCGGGCACGTTGAGGTCGTAGACCCGTGCCTCACCGGGCGTGACGGACACCACGGGGTCAAAGAAGTAGTCCGTCCGCAACAGTTCGCGGAAGTGGTCCAGTACCACGGAATCCGCGCCTAAACCCTCCGCGACAGGGATGAACGCACGGATGCGGCTGTATGTGAGGTCCTCACGGCTTCCCGGCTTGCATACATTGCCGAGAATCGCCCGGAGAGTGCTGCGCTGCCAACCCTTGCCGGGGAACGCCTTGGGAATGGACGCCAACAGTCGTGCGACCCACCCCGTCTGGTGCGGCACGGACTCGGTATCACCGCCCTCACGGACGGGAGCCACCAACCCGGCTTCCAAGGGCTCCTGCTTCTTGCGGGAACGGAACCCAATCTCGCGGGCGAAGGTGCGTCGAGACCGCAGCCCTCGGATCGTGACCTCGTAGTAGTCCCGGTTCAGCTTGCGGTTGTGCTTCACCCGCAGGCGGGACACCACCCCGAAGTTGAGCAGGAGCACCTGTGTCTCGCGGGCGAGATCACGGGAGGCGGAACAGAACGAGACCGACATCCCGCCCGACGTGACCGTGCCATCCGTCTCAAAGAGCCCTTGGAGGTAGGCACGAACGACGGGACGTGGGGAGCGCAGCACCACCCACGGAGTTCTCTTGGTGTGGGACCCGCAGCCCCAGTCGAAACCCAGACGGTGCATGAACTCCCGAAGGGCTTTGTCAGACACCCTCACGGCACCCGTGCGGGCCGTGCGCTTGTCGTGCGTGAACGAGCACTTCCCGCAGAGTTCGGTAAAGAGGGACTCGACCTCGGTGCGGGTCTCGGGGTGCTCGACGGTAATGGCGAGGGACGTGCGGTTGGTCCACGAGCCGTCCCCCACCAAGTAGCCCATGAGAAGTCCCCACTGCTCGTCGAACGTGTCGGGCTGAACAACAGCCCCTCGGCGCACAGCGCGGACGTGGTGTGCCCGCACGTCCACGAGGTCGGAAGCCCAGAGGTTCGTAGAACGGTGGACTGCCAGAACGTCACCCGGACAGATGTCCGCCAAGTGCTTCCAGTCAATGACCCCCTCGGGAGTCAGCACCCTCACCCGGTGGTTGCCCGTACCCTCCACGGACACGCCCGTGTGAGACGTGATCCGGTAGGTGGGCTTCGTGCCCCCGTTGTAGAAGTACCGAGAGGTGGATGACGCCCCGCCCTCTTGAGCCACCCTCACCGCGAGGGGCTGCACCTCGGGACCGTTGGGGTCGCCCAGTTCTACAATGGGGTAAATGCCTCGGTCGGTGAGGACGAGGGTGTCCCCCGTCACGCACTTTCCGCTGCGGCGACCGATGGAAAGAATCATCTCCCGGCGCTCGTGCCCCGGCACCACCTCTTTGATGTTCGACCGTCCCTCGCTGTACAGGTAGGCGAGGTACTCCTTCTCGGTCATCTGGCGAGCGTTCTGCCGCCGCCAATCAGTCACCGTGAAGGTCTGCGTGTCGTCCAGCGGGAGGCCGTAGTGAGCTTTGAGGATGATCTTCTGGATCGGGAACAACTGCATCCCCAGCCCCCACGGCTCCTCGACGAACTCGATGATGTTCGCCGTGATCGGGACTTTGCCCACGGGGGCGACGGCGCGGGCACCAGAGAGGACGAGGTTGCCGAGAGTCATGGGAGTGCCCTCACTCCTTCATGCGCGACTTGGCTTCGTTCTTCCACGCATCGTCAAGGAGTTTGACGAACTGGGCCAGAACGCTGTCCGCGAGTTCTTGTCGGACGTTGGCGCTCTGCATCGCGCGGACGAACGTCTCGGAGATGAACTGAAACAGAGCTTGAAAGGCGGGTGACTCAAGGTCGATCACCCGGCTCTGGATCTGCTCCTTGCGCTTGATCCAAGTGTCACCGATGGCCTTGAGGGCCGCGACCCGGCGCATGGACAACTGAGACGTGTCCTCGCCCTTGCGCTCGGCCTCCATCCTTTCAAACCGTAGTGACGCCGCCTCTTCACCGATGGCCAGCACCACTTGGTTCAGCACCTCGGCGGACTCGGGCGCGGACTCAGCGGCTTGGAGGATGGGGTCGTTGCGGAGGTGCCCGGTCTTGATGCGGATCAGGTCACCGATCAGCGGGGTCGCCGGGGGGAGGGCCTCGTCCAACTTCTTGGGGGGCTTGCCAATGCGACCCTCCACGAAGACCGGGAGCCCGCTCTCGTTGAGAGCAATGGTGTCCCCGCGCTGGATGTCCTCGATCTTGCGGAGCTTCGTCTGGCCCTTGTCGTCCACCACTTTGACCCGGTTGGCCTCGTGAGGGATGACGTAGCTCTGGAAGCGCCGAATGCCGTGCTCGTCCACGGTGACGTAGGGCGAGACCTTGGTGAGATAGTCCCGCTTGACTACGGTGGTCGGGATCTCTTCGTCAAGAATTTCGTCTACGGGATTGGCCATGTCCCTATCCTACCGCGCCCTCAAGGGAGGATCACCGGGGCGCTCTGGCTCTTCACGGTCTTGGGGAGGTAGAACGACCGACGCCGCTGCCCCGCCACATTGAGAGGGTTCCCCGCCCCGTCTTGCAGGGTGAAGATCAGCCCGCCCAGCAGCGCCGACATATCGTTCGTGGCTTGCACCGGGAACAGGGCATCTACCCGGTTGGTGGTCATGTAAACCGTCGCGCCGACCGAAGTCGCGCTCACCCCCGCGACGGAGGCGTTGAACCAGCTTGCGATCTCGCTGGCGATGGTGTTCACGGGACCCGTGTTGCTGCCCTCGCCCACGCCGAAGTCCGTCGCCGCTTGCGGGTACTGATCGAAAGCGCGGAGCTCTTCTTGGTAGTAGAACGGGCCGGGGGCGGCGACCGTAGGGTCCCAGTACCGGGCAGAGGTCACCACGATCCGCGCCATGTTCGCCCCCGCGCTGACGGGAGGGGGCTGCTGCGTCGGCCCATTGGTGCGGACCACACCGCTGGGAGTGTGGAGCATCTGGAGGGTGAAGCCCGTGCGGAGCTTCACGGGGTTGCCCCCCGTGTTGCGGGCAGGGTCGGAACTCCCAGCGAGGTTCGCGACGAGCACCTTGAACTTGGGCGGGGCGGCAACGCGCATAGTCTCACTCCTCGGGAAGGGTCATCCCCTCAAACAGCACCCCGTGAAGGGTTTTGTTGTCAGGGAGGTTGTCGTAATCGAAGGTGTCGAGCGAGTCGTTCTGGAGGTCGAACTCGCCGGGGTCGTAGGCGTTGAACATTGCCGCCGTGCGCTCGCTGTCGTCCGAGTTGGCGAGACGGATGGTCTCCCGCTGGTACTTCTCGGGGTTCGCCACCGGAGCGAGGGCCACCAGTTGCTTTGCGTACTTCTGGCAGTGCCCGCTGGTGTTGTGGGCACAGCTACCGCACCGCTCCATCTGGAGGACGGCCTTCACTTGGTTGGCCCGGTGGATCAGCGCGCCCTTGTCGCAGCCCGTCGTGCCCGTGGGGGTCGCATAGGCGTCTGCCGCGATGTAGACGTGTCCCGCCAGCCCCTCGTGCTTCTTGCGAAGCTGGACGAGTTGCTCACTCGCGCCCTTGAGGTACTCCTGCGAGAACCGGGAGTTGAGAAGGACATCGAGGTCGTTGCCCGCCGCGCCCTCGTTCATTTGCGCGCTGGCGTACCGAAGCACCTGATTGACCTTCGGGTCGTTCGCGCTCGCGAGTTTCTTGGTCGGTCCGCCCGTGTGGACGCTTCGACCCCAACCCTGCCCCGTGTACTCAACTTTCTTTGCACGGTTGATGACGAGTTGACCGAGACGGATGGCTTTCTCTCCCGATGCGCGAGAGAGGATCTGGTCGGATTGGTCTTGAGTGAGAGTCCCGGACTTCACCCACGCGCGAAACACGGAGGCCACCTTGTCCTTCGCGGACTTCGCGGCGCGATCCTCGGTCGCCCGGACAACCTTCTCGCTCTCCTCGGTCGCCCAATCAGCGTTACGGGTGCGTCGCTCAGGTGTCTTCGCGCCGACACCCTGCCCGTCGTACTTCGACGATTTTGTTGCACGGGCAACGAGGGCCGCGCCGTTCCGCAGCTTGTCCTCGACGGACAGGTCGGAAGCCAGAAACTTCCGCGCCATATCCTCGGAGAGCATCCCGGCCTTCACCCAGCTAGCGAACCGCTGGCGGGCTTGCTCGGGGGTGACCCGCACGATGTTCTTCTGAACGACCTCCCGCTCGGAAGCTGGGGCGCTTGCGAACACCTTCCACGCCTGTTCCGAAGACACCCGCTGCGCCGGGGTGAGGTGGTAGGTGTGGTGGGTGTCCCTGTTGGCGCGGGTGGCATCAGCCCGGAGCGCGGCGACCAGCACCGTCTTGGGGTCTCCCGACGCGAGGCGCTTGCCCGATGCTTCCAGCGTCGGGCGGTAGTGGGAGAGGGCTTCCCCCCACGGGATCTCCGTCACCACCTGCTTGCCGAGGTAGTTCTGGTACGCGGCCAACTTCGACCCCGGACGGGTCAGCCAGTACTTGGCGCTGGCGCACCGCTTCTTGATCTCCCGGTCCCACTTGCCCGTGAGAAGACCCGGGAACGCGCTGTCCCGCAGGTACACGGTGCCGACGATGCCGTGCTCGGCCTTGACGGAACGGATGGACGCCGCGAGCTTCTGGAGCCGGGGGTCCGTGTGGACGCGGGCGAGGGCCACACCAAGGTGAGCCCCAAGATCCGCCACGATGTTCTGGAAGGGAACCCCGAAGGCTGACTTCCGCATGGCGCTCGCCACCAGTTGACGCATGGTGTCGTCCCCGGGCAAGAGGGCCACCTGTGACCGGGGCGGGGGAGGAACCACCACGTTCGGGATGATCTCCACGCCGTCCGTGCGGTCGGTCGTCCCCCACGCCTCGGCCAGACCTTGGAGGGCCTTGTCGTTGTGTTGCTTGGGGAGACGGTCGGGGTCCTGCTCCGCGAGCTCCAGCCACGACAGGTCCGAGAGGTGTGCCGCCTCCCGCACCATCCCCGACAGGTCGCCCACGTCGGTCCCGTCCACGCCCATGAAGAGGTCATCGCCCACCGCCGCTGCACGGGGGTTGGTGACGATCCCATCGGGGAGCTTGGCCATCCCGTTCTCAGAGCGCGGGGGCGCGGCTATCCCGGTGGTGCGAGAGGTGGTGGGGATCTTGTGGTTCATCAGCGGTCCCTCGCCGTACTCCTCGGAGAAATCGAAGCCGTCGAGCATATAGTTGCTCGCAAACGTGGGCATATAGCCGCCATCGGGCGTGCGGGAGCTCATTGGTCACCTCGGGCTTCAAAGCCGTCCTTCTTGCCCTTCTCGTATTCACCCCGGATAGTCTTCAAGTGGCCTCGGGCCTTTGCCCACGCCAGCAGGGACGGAACCGCCGCCATTTTTGCCCCGGTCATGGACTCTTCGTAGCCCATCTGCCAGATGAGATCCTCGGCCAAATGTACGAGGGGGGCTGTGGAACGGAGGCTAGACTCCACCCCCCATATGGTGTTGGAGTGTTCTACGTCGGGCAACATCTCGTCCACTACCTCGGGAGACCAGACCTTTGCGGCGAACTTGGAGGCGAGTTTGACGGCCTTCGCAGCCATCTCTTCCTCGTTCTCCTCGTCCATCTCGTCTTCTTGGTCCTCGGCCCAGCCCTCGGGGTCTTGCTTGATCTCGACCGCGTCCTCGACGATCTGCTCGACCTCGGCGCGCTCCTCGGGATCTTCCTGCCGGGACACCGCCGCCCAGTGAGGCGCACGGATCTCGTCGTACAGGGTGTCGGACAGGGCACTCATGGCTTCCACCACGTTCATGTAAGCCCGTCGCATCTCCGCGATCTTCTGGATGTACCCTTTGCCACCCAAGCTGCCATCGGGAGAGACATCCGCCGACTTGATCTTCGTGAAGATGGCGTAGGCCGACATGGCATGGCCCAGTGCCGCGTTGGTGGACCGCAGCACCTTGGCGAGGGGCTTGGTGTTCCTCGGGTCGAAGGCGAAGTCCGGGGTGATCTTCCGCTCTTGGGGACCGGAGTCGTTCCACGCCCACTGGTTGGCGTCGTTGGACTTGTCCTTGATGAAGCGGACTTCTCCCGCCGTGCGGATCATCTGTCGGCGGGCGATGCTCTTGGGGTCGGGCTTGCGGTCGGTCATGTCACACCTTGAGGGGCTTGCCCGTCTCGTCGAAGAGTCTCTCGATCACGAAATCACCACCGGACTTCGACAACTTCCACAAGTCCTTCGTGGCCTTGTGGATGAGCTCGTCTCCCCCGCCCGCCGACTTCATGAAGTCCGTCAGGTCACCCATCGCCGTCACGTTCATCCGGTAGGCGTTGGCCGTGCGGGTAACGGTCGGAGCGCGTCGGAGGTGCTCTCGGTGAAGGGCGGCGAGGCGACCGCTGTCGAGCTTGACGAAGACCATCCCGTCCTGCTCGGTCGCGTCACCCATCGCCGTGCGGACCATCACCACCGTGCCGGTCTCACCGCGCTCGGGAGGGTCGGGGTAGGCGAGTAGGGCTGAGAGCCCCCCGGAGAACGCCACACGGGTGCCCGATGGAACCGGACCCGAAGCCTTGCGGCCCCGGGCATAGTCCTGCATCGTGGAGTCACCGGACAGGTGGGAGTCCAACGAACCCGCCGTGGCAGGGACAAAGAACCCGCCGTTTTCCCAGAACTTGCTCACCTTCACACCTCGACGGGGAACCCCCAAGGGCAGGGGTCCACCTAGAGTACGGGGCGCGATAGAGCAAATAGCTAGGACAGAACGGTCCAGTAGACGGTGGTGCTCACCGGGGCGGTGAACACGATGTCGAAGCTGGTGGTGAGCTTGTTCGTGACCCGCGACACGGTGTTGAGCCCCGTGTCCAGCGACACCGTGTAGTTGGCATTCGGTCGGGCGACAGGGAAGGTCACTGTCTCCGTGGCGCTTGCCGCGAACACCGTCGAGCCCGACAGTTGGGACTCCAGCAGGGTGCCCGCGCCCGCAGCCGTACCTCGCGTCGAGTTACGGAGCGTCGCAGCCGTGGTGCCGTTGACCGTGACGTTTCCGACGCTGGAGGTGGTTACAGCGAGGGTGCGGTTTCCGTTGAGGGTCAGATTCCCCACGGAGGGGCACCCGCTGATGACCAGCGACCCGGCGTTGGTGAGTGTCGAAAGGACGTTCCCAACGGAGGGACATCCCGACAGGTAGTAGGCACTGCCCACCACCGAAGGGATGCTGCCCGCCGTGGTGTAGTCCGCTTGGACGGCAGGGAGGGTGCTGTTGAGGGCGGTGAAACCCGCACACTGGTTCACCCGAAGGCTCGCCGTGCCGGGAGCACCCGTGGCTTGGCACCCCGTGAGGGTGACGTAGTTCACCGTGTCGGCGTACACCGTGTACCCGCCCACGCCCGTGGGACGGAGATCGCACCCGTCGAGGGTGATCCCGTCTGCGCCCACGGTGCTACCCGCGCCGCCGACGATGTCCACGCACGCCTCGCCGTTGTTGGCGTTGACGAGCACGAGGTTTCGCAGGGTGAGGGAGGTCGGGACGGAAGCGACGGCTTCCTGCACCGTGACCGTCCCCGCCACGCTCGCGGCTTGGATCACCGCGCGCCCGATGCCCTGCACGGTGATCCCGGCCTTCTCGATGGTGAGATTCTCGCTGTACACCCCCGGCATCACAAGGACGACGTAGGGGTTCGTGAGGCTGGCATTCGCCGGGACGGCGTTGATCGCGCTCTGGACGGTCGTGTATTGCGCGCCCGTGCCCGAAGCGCCCACCACCAACACGCCCGCGATGGTGCCCAGCCCCGCGAGGGACGCGAGGTTGATGCCGCCCGGGACCACGGCGTCGGTGAACCGCAGGGAGCCCGTGGCGGCGTCGCGGGTGATGGTGAGGGTCTGACCCGATCCGGGCTCGACCCTCAGCCCGTCCACTTGGAAGTTCGGTTGCGGCATTGTTCAATCCTCGCTCGGGCTGGTAACGGTTTGCCCTAGACGTACCTTTTCCCAACGAGCTTTTTGGGCCGTAGATAATTTCTGACGTGTTGCATCCGAAACTGGGGGTCTACTCTTCCAAGCCTGAGACAGAGCTTGGCGATGGGCTTCTGTGAAGGCCCTCCCCTTTTGGGCCTCCGACATCCTTCGTCGCAGATCATCCGACTTCTGATGACGGTGCCCTCGGGCTCTCTGGTTCCCCTTATTCGCACGGGACATTTTCTGCCGAGTTTCATCAGAAAAGGTCTGGTAGGTTCTGGCCTCCCTAATCAGCTTCTTCGTGGCTTCGGTGTGCCGCTTCCCGGTCATTCCGGGGCCGTACACCGCATTCTGGCTCAGGTTCACGCAACCATCTGTCCTGAACAAGCTGTTGAGCAAGAACTGCTCGGCTTTTACAGCATCCTCCGTGCTCGCGCAGGGCAACAAAATCTCCCACTCAAACTGGAGGTACTGGTTGAACACCCGCTGCATATACCCGTTCTCATGCTTGCCCTGACGGAGAAGCCGCAGATGCGTCTGAGCCCTCCGGGAAAGATCAGAGGTGCGGCCTACATAGAAGTGGATCGGGGACAGATTGATGCGGTAAACACCGCCCAGTTTGGCCCTAGACAAAGACATCATATCCCACAATTCCGGTATAAACCACGCCGACTTGGACTTGAAACCCGGTAGTGGTTTTCCCCGTGACCCGCACGGGCACGAAGTCCTGCACCGAGAACACCACCCGGTAGGACGTGCCCACGAACGGCGTCACGAAGGTCACCGTCTTGGTGGTTTCCCCGGCGAAGGTCAGTTGTCCATTCACGGCGCTGGTCTGGGCCACAAAGTTCTCCACTTGGGCGATGGCCGACTGAATGTCGTCGGTCACGGACTGCGGGATGGAAGTCTGTGAGTCAACGATCCGCCCCTGTGGGCTCTCGATGTTCTTGACCGAGATCAACCCGCCTTGGTCGATGCTGATCGTGAAGTAGTAGTAGTTCGGAGAGACACCACTACGGTAGGTGAAGTCGAAGTTGGTGCGCTGGAAAGCCATCGTCCGTCACCAGATGAAGTCGGTGTTGAGCCCCATCGCCTCGGCCACCTTGGCGAGCTTGCGGAGAGCTTCGACGTTGGAGGACCACACCTCCACCATGTCGCCGCGATCCTTCACCCCAAGGTCGGAGATGGCTGGGAGGGACACAGAGGCTTGCTTGTGCTGACGGTCGCGGATGGAGCGCAGGGTCGAGGCAAACTTCTTGGCCTTCGACGGATGGGCGAACCCGAAGATCATGAAGCGGTACTCGCTGCGGGTGATCCCTTGGAGCCATCGGTTCGCCACCGACTTGGCCATCACCACGCGCACCGTCGAAGGAGGGGTCTTCAAGGTTGTCACCTACCCCACGGGGGTGGATAGGGAAGATAGCGCCGGGGCTAAGAGTCGAGGACGTAGCCCGACCGGATCGTCGGGAAGGTCCGCTGCACCTCGCGGAGGAGGTTGAGGTTACGCGAGACGGTCGCGAACACCTCGCCGTAGAAGTGCATCGAGGGGTGGGTGTTCAACCTCTTGGCCGAGCGGATGAACCTGTGCCGCACGAACCCTTGGGTCACGCCCAGACGCTTGGCAGTTTCACTCTGGCAGGTGGTCTCGTACATGAGGACGAGGATCTCGATGTCCACCGGGTCCGTGAAGAAGCGCCGCAGGTCGGCGCGAAGAGGCTCCAGTTCGACCTTGGGCACCTCCAACAGGTACTTGATCCGCTGGATCGCCCGCTGGAGGCGGTAACAAACCGTGGGCTGGCTCACCCCGAAGATCGCCGCGATGTCCGTCTGCCGGATGTGCCGGAAGAAATACAGATCAACGAAGTCCGCCTCGATCACCGGGAGGCGGTCGAGGATCTTGCGGACCCGCTCGATCACTTGGAGGTCGTCCTCGTCGGGGTCGGTGAAGATGCTGCCGAAAGACATGATCGTGTCCTCGGGGGACACGTTGAGCAACCACGTCATGTCCATTCCCCGCTCTCCATCAGTTCGTCAAGGGACAGAGGCTCATCGGTCTCGGGCTTGGGTGAGTCGTCGGGGGTTATGAAAGCCGCCAAGTTGCGAGGGACGACGACAATCGAGGTGAGCGAACGGAACTCCACCCGGACCGCGAGCTTCTTGTCGTACAGGTCAACGATGGTTCCCTCAAGGTCGCGATAGTTGCCCCCGGTGATCCGCACCCTCGTGCCGACCTCAAAATCGGCGCTCATGGACTCCGAGAGGCGCGACCGCATCCCCTCGATCTCGGTGTTGGGGAGCGTGTGTAGGACACGCATCCCGTTCATGCTGGCCGAGAAGACCCGCGCCACCAGAGCAGACCGCTCCAGCCCGAAGTACTTGACCTCGGGAAGGCCCGTGCCGACGAAGGCATAGCCCTCGATCAGTCGCACCGATACGGTGCGGCCCCCCTTGGTGTAACTGGCATAGGGCACGAAGACCGGGAAGGACTCGTCCACCCCCAACAACGAGCGCAGAGACCGGGACAGACCCCCCTCAATGGCTTTTCCCTCACCCGCCTTGGTGAGTTCCAAAGTCGCCCATGTCGTTTCGTCCCGCTTGTCCAACGTCTGACCCGTTCTGCGTCGTGAGTTCGGTCACTCTGCGCTTGACGAGTTGAAAGAACTCCAACGGCTTGTAAGCGGACGGAGCAGACGAGACGGGCGGCGGTGAAGCGTCAGGCACGCGGGCGTTGACCGCGCGTGGGTTGATGTACACCGAATCCACGATAGATGGCTTATCATCGGGTGGCTTGACGTTACCCTCTGTCTTGGGGCGAACGCTGGGGGTCGGTGCTTTTGGGGGCTCGACGGTAACGGACCTCGGACCTCGGTGCAACTGCGACAGGTCGCAGACCAACATCGCGGCGGTAGGCCGACCGGGTCGGGCAGAGAGCTTCTCGGCGTAGTCGAGGAGGGAGTCCCCCACGGACTTGCCCACGTCCTCCACGAGAGCGCGGTCGAGGTAGGTCGGAACCGCAACGGAGCCAAGGGAGCTCCTGTAACAGAGCATCGCCATGTCCGACAACTTCTCGTACAGGGTGATGGGGGACATGGTCTTGAGGAGCCCCTCGGCGCGAGCGAGGGCGGTCGGGAGGTCCGTCTTCAGCGCCCCAAGGATCTCCAGCACCGTGTTCGCGTAGTCGAGGTGGAGGTACTGGGCCACGTTGGCGACGGTGATCCCCCCCAGCATCGACACGCCTTCCACGGCCTTGAGTGCGTCGCGGATGTGGCACTCGGTGATCTCACCGATCAGATCGAGGGCGGGGCGCTCGTAGGTGATGCCCTCGGAGTCACAGACCATCGCCAAACGCTCCCCCACTTGAGCAGGGAGTACCGGGCGAACGACGAACGCTGGGGCGCACCGAGACAGGATGGTGTTTCGCATCCGCTCGGGCTCGGTCGTGCAGAAGATGCACACGAGCATCTTGTCCTGCGTGCCGGGGTAGGTGTCCTCCAGAGGCTTGAGAAGCGCGTCGAGGGCGTCCGTGGACAGACGGTGGGACTCGTCCAGCAGGTACAGCTTCCGCTTCCCGCTGAAGGTGCTGTACTGAATCTCGTCCACGATGCGACGGACGGAGTCCTTGCCGCTGTTGGTGGCCGCGTCGATCTCGGAGAAATCGGGCGAGGTGCCACCCTCCAAGAGGGATGTACAGGACGTGCAACGGTCGCAGGGCTCGCCGTCTACCGGGGCGGCGCACAGCAGAGCTCGGGCGAGCACCCGTGCGAGGGTCGTCTTGCCGCTCCCGAACGGCCCCGCGAACAGGTAGGACTGATGAAAGCCCGCGCCCGTCGAGACGTACTGCTTGAGGATCGTGATCGTTTCGCGCTGGCCGAGAACGTCGGCGTAGGTGCGGGGGCGGTGCTTCGTGTCTAGCGACATGGCTATCCCCCCTTACGCTGTGCTGCACGGACACGGGCAGGTGGAGCACTTGAGGCTCTCCCGCTCTTTGCCCCCCATCCCGGGGTTGCGGGTGCCGCAGTGGGAACAGTCCCACATCATCTGAATCGTCCCGGTGCGCTCGCTCATGTTTGTATTACGCCCTCCCCAAGTCCAGAACCCCTACGGATGTGATATGCAACCCAGACATATTGGTCGTGTAAGAGATGGGGACGGTAGCGAACATCACCAGCCCCAGTTTGGCGCACATTGCCGCTGCGAGGTTGGCTCCTCGGGTGAGATCCCCTTGGATGGATGACACCGAACCTTCTGGGTCGCTCCTGAGAAGCACGCTCACCGCAAGGCGGGTCTTTCCCTTGGCAGACTCCACATAGTGCAGCAACACCGTGGGGACGTTCCCTCTCTTGTCGTGGGGGGACAGGTACTGATGGATGTCCGACGTGACCCGGTCGATGCCGTGCGCTCGCCGGTAGACCGGGCTGTGAAGAAGTCCAGTCAGGAACTTGGCTGTGAGGGTGCGTTCGTAGCCGTCGGATGTGAGGGTGCGTTCGTACATGGTTGTGTTCACGAACTTGGTGAGATCAGGACAGGGGAGAGGTTGCATCCCCGTGTTACGCCCTGCACGGGGCGGGTCACTTCTTCTGCACGAACTCGTACAGGGACTCGGCGGTGGCCTTGATCTCGTCCACCGTGGGGGCGGGGATCAGGACCGGGTTGCGGTTCTCCCGCTCGGCGCTGGTGCGCTCGACTTCCATCGCGGCGTGCCACTGCTCGGACAGCATCTCCCGCGCTTGGGTCAGGAGGGCGTGGCGGATCTCATAACCGGACGTGCTCATGTGTGTCTCCGTGTGTGCTGGGACCGAGTGTGGGGGTGCCCGGTGGTCCCTGTACCGGGCGGTGGACGGAGTTGGATTTGAACCAACGTAGGCGTGAACCGGCAGATTTACAGTCTGCTCCCTTTGGCCGCTCGGGCACCCGTCCGTGTTGACCTACCCCCGCGAGGGGAGGCCGAGATTGGAAAGTATCTTCGCAAGGATCGCGCTCCGCACACGGTCCACCGTGTCTCTCACGATCAGGTCGTAGTCATTGCTCGGTTGCCCTGAAGGCTTGCGAACGGAGCGGCGAAGCCTTCGGCGTTCCAACTCCGCCTTGACCTCGGGTGCGTGTGAGATGGCGGCGAGTCGGGCGTAGGACATCTTGCGAAGGTTGCGGATCATCGAAGTCGGTCCTCACGGATGCGGGACTTGAGGGCCTCGTGAGCCTCGTCCAGCTTCGACAGGTCGCCGTCCGACAGGGCAAGCGAAAGCGCCTCCCGGTATCCGACGAAGAGGTCGGAGAGGGCTCCCTTACGCGACGGGGAGGGGGAGGGGGTAGGAGCAGGGGTGTGGTGTTGAGAGCCCTCGATGGGCGATCCGTTCGCGTCCCAAGCCATGTGCTTTTCCCTCAGTTTTCGGTCACACTCGAAGGTCGAAGTCGGCAGGGCACGGCTTCCAAGCGACCACCTTCTCATGGTCGCCGTGGATGTACTTCTCGCCGTGGTCCGAAAAGTTGCCGTTCGCGTCTACCCACCCGTATAGCAACGAACCGTCTTCGTCGTCGCGGGCCGTGTAGGGCTTCATCTTGGCGATCCTACCATGCACGGAAAACCTGCAATCTACGAGAACCACGACGTGGTAGGCGTCGCCGGAAGAATCCATGACCTCGGGCTCCCGAGAGTTGGGGAGGGTGCAGAGGTGCTCGGGGAAAGGGTCGCGCCCGACGTGATAGAAGCCTTGAAGCAGGGTGTGCATTGCCGTCTCCAGTGCGAGCGAGAGGGGTCGAACCTCCACGCCTTGCGGCACCGGAGCTACCTTACGCCCTCGGAAACAGATTGGGCCACCGGGCGACACACAACTTCTGCCAGTGCAGGGCGAGACGCCGGAACTCCGCGTCGGAGCTCTCGTCCGTACGCTCCAAAAACATCTTCGCGAGGCTCACCGGGTTCGCCGTCCAGACGAGGGACGTGGCAGCTTGCATCGGGAGCAACCCCGCCGCCGCCTCATAGATGCGCTTGCGGGACAGCCCCTTGGGCTCCTCGCCCGATGCCGCACGATAGGCTTCGACCTCCCGCTCGATGTACTCGTGGTACGCGGTGTACGCGGAGCTCATCGACGCCATGAACTGCTCCACGGCGTTACCGTCCTCGGCCATCTTCGGGGGGACGACGAAGTGCCCCGGGTGGTGAGTGTACCGGGTGGACTCCTGCGACGGTGAACCTTCCTCGGACCTGTCCGCGCCGACGTAGTGGCGGATGAGCTCGTGACTGACCCGCCGAGAGATGCCGCCGACGAAGAAGGTCATCTTGGCGTGGTACATGATCGAGCGGTGCGGGACGGCCCCGCTCTGGGTGTGGGCGATGTACTGGGCGTTGGACTTCTTGCCCGCCTTGGCCCCGTAGGAGTGGTAGCAATTTGCACACACCACCACCTTCCGGTCACGGCGGACGAGAAGGGTTCGATTGGGCACCGTCACGCAGTAGACATCCTCATCTGATGTCTCCTCCCACCCGTCATGGGCCACACCGTGCTTGTTGATGGTGACTTCGTTCCGTCCACACTCCCGAACAGTGTAGCTCGGGTGACGCGACGAGAACCCGGTCTCCCGTTGCACCCTCTGGACGTTGTGCAGAGACCCCGGTTTCCCGGAGAGAGTGATGAGGCGCTGCATGTCTTCAGCGAGCCCCGGTGAAGACGTGTAGAAGACCCGGTGCCCATTGGTGACGGTCCCATCACCAGCCATCATGGCGTTGACCAGCGCAGCCCGAACACCCATCGGCCAGTTGAAAACATGGTTGGGGAGACGCTTGTGATGAGACGGCACCCCCGCCCAAGGGAGGAGTGCCTGTGCGAGTTTGGTGTTCCCCACAGTGATCTGGAGAACACCATTCCGCGCATCGGTCTGGACACGGGGGGTGAAACCCAGTTCTGCCAGACACGCGAGAATGGGACCTGCCTTCGCAGGCTTCTGGAAAAGAGTGACCCTTGATCCAGTGCCCCTCCCGCGCCCGTCGAACACATAACCCTCGGTCACGAGATACCCGAGAAACGTAGCCCATGCCAGAGACTTGTCAGTGGGAACCTCCCAGAAGGGCTCCACGAACCCATCCCCTGCATAGGGTGCCGTACGGAGGAGCCTGTAGGAATGGCCAGCCACCTCGCGAGCCGGTGAGAAGCTCCACCAGCGGCTCCGATCCCCATGCCAGATGTCATGGTCTTCGGTCACACGAAGAGAGACTGACCGGGAATCCACCCGATACATCGCCCCGGTGTACTTCTTCTGGATGTAGTCCGTCGGTACTTGATACTCGACCATCCCGGTACCTTGGTTGTACGTGGCGATGGGCACACCTTGGGGGAGGTCCGGGAACTTCACCCACCCAGTTTCCGTGAGTACCTCGGTCTCCTTGTCATAACAATTTCGGCCCGCGAGCTCGACCAAGAGCTCATTGCCCGTGAGCACACCCCCGTCGTCGCGCGCACCACCGTGGGGGAACAGGTCCATGCCCGTGGGGCTCTCACCGGGGAGGCACTCCGGGCGGTAGTCCCCGACCCACTCCACGAGGTCATCGAGACCTTGAGGGACGAGAGACATTTCTGCAAGGAGGATGACGGTGGGCTGGAAGAGGGCAGTCACGGGTCGAGTCATGCCGCCACCCTACCTATGGCCCCATGTCGATTCTCGGTTACAGGGACGGGGGGTGCTCCGTGGTGGGTTTATGAACACGATGACCACCGCCGTCGCCCCCGCCGCCTCCACCGTGTCCGCCGCCCTCCGCGCTCTCGCGGGCGTGACCGACCCCGCCCGCGCCGTCCGGGCGGCGACCGTCACGGTGGAGAGCGTGAAGCTCTCCCTCAACGGCGCGACCCTCAACGGGGTCACCGCCCGCACGGGCGAGGGTGGCAAGTACGCCACCCGAATCACCCTCGGCCCCCGGCGAGGGTTCCACTGCACCTGCCCGGACTGCACGCAGCGCAAGGTCGCGTGCAAGCACGTCGCCGCGCTCGCCGCCCGGGTCGGGGAGATGATCGGGTGAGCTAGCGGGGCTTGCCCGCCCCGGCCTTCGCAGGGTCGAGAGTGCCATCGGGACGGATCACGGTGGCGCTCACGAACTGGAAGGAAAGCGGGACGCAGAACGCCTCAAAGGTGGCGATCATCGTGGGGGCGATCCACACCAAGAACTTCATCTGGCTCTTGGCGTGCGTCTGCGAGTTGCCGACTTTGGCATTGGTGCGGATGAGGGCACGCACGAACCGGGTGGTGGCCGGGACCGTGCCGTCAACGACCACCTCAAAGGGGGTCATCCCGGCGGTGTTGATGACCTTGCTCACACAGGGCGCTCCGTAGAGACGGGATACCGCGTCACAGGTCGTGCGCGTCCAGCCACGCTTGGAGCGTGCCTTCCTCAAGGGCGAGCATCATGACGAGCTCTTGGAGCCCCCCCTCGTAGCGGAACCACTCCCCCCGCACCCGCTGGTGGGCGAACAGACGGTGTAGCTTGGCCTCGTCGGCCATCGTGCCGTAGGTCTCGGCCAACAGGGTGAGTTCTTGGTGGGCGAAGGTCTGGCCTTCAGCCAACCGTTGCCGCACCCTCCTTCCCGTGTACCCGATCTTCACCGGGCCGTCGGGGAAGTCAGACTGGACGAAGTAGACGGTGGGAGGGGGCACGGGCAGACGCTACCGGGATTGGAACTCCCGCTCGTACTCGGACACCAATCGGTTCAGGTCATCAAGGAAGTCGTCCCCAAAGAGGGCGGAACCCGAGATCGCCGCGACCCGTGCGACCATGCGATCCGTGATGTCCTTCACTTCCACAAGGGCCTTGCGGCGGCGGTGGAACATCGCGTCCACGGCCCCCTTGAAGTTGGGGGCCTCCTCGCCGGGGGTGTCCCGGTAGTTGCCCTTGCGCTGCCAGAACCAGAAGCGCACCAGCGCCTTGAGGGCTTCGAGGTCAGCGATCAACCCGTCACCCACGGCGTTCAGTTCCCGCTCGTACTTGTCCTCCCACTTGCGAAGCACGGCCTCTTGTCGGCGCTCGTACTTCCGCGTCCACAGGAGGAAGGCGTACTCCTCGTCGGTGTAGTCGCCGTCGTCGTCTGCCGTCTTGAGGAGGGGTAGGAGGTGCGGGCGCAGGGCCGGTTGTGCGTGGGCGAGGCGGATGACGCTGGAACGGAGAGACGTCACGGTAGGGCTCCTACCCCCGGTGGGGGATAGGTGCCCTACCGGGGGGGGCTAGGCTTCGTCGTCGGCCTTGTCCCCGCCCATCATGCCCAGCACCCCTTCGACGTTGGTGCTGTCGCCCGCTTCCTGCTGCGGGCGCGGACGCCAATCACCGTGGCGCTTGAGCTCGTCCCAGAAGAAGCTCACCTCGGGCGAGGCGATAGAGAACTTGAGGTCGCCCGTCTTCTCGTCCTCCTCCACCTTGCACGCGCACAGGAGGTGGTCGATCAGGGCGCTGCGCTGCTCGTTGCCCAGCTTGCCCCACTCGTCCCCGGCGATCTCCAAGATGAACTTGTAGTCCGCCTTGCCCAGCACCTTGAACAGGGCGCTGGCCTTGCGGGACTTGCCCAGCACCACCTGCCCGCCCGACTTGCTAGCCTTGCCCCGGAAGATCACGGCGATCTCCTTGTCCACCAGCGCGAGGTTGGGGTGATTGTGAGAGATGTGGTGCTGCACGAGCTCCCACACGTCCTTGCCAGCTTCCCATGTATCCGTTGCCATCGTCGTCTGTCCTTTCAGCGTTCCGTCAGAATGTCCTCGGGCTTCATCGCCCGCACGTCGTCAGCCGCATTGTAGCGGTGAAGGCAGAAACCTTCCCATGCCGTCCTGTCCCACCCGATGGGCACGATACGGTCGTTGCAGGACTCCAGCATCGCGACCACGGCGGCGAGGGCCTTCCGGGCACCCGCGATCTCGGCGCGGTAGGCCGCTTCGTTGTCGCCGTTCACGACTAGGGATGCTTTCCCGCCGCCAGCGCACAAGAGCGGCACGCATACGTCTGCACGCACGTCATGGGGCACGGCCCCAACGGGTGCCCCTTGTGCTCCGGGGGGAGGCTGCACACGCGGCGCAGACCCCAACTTGGGTCCCGTATCTCTTCTCCGCAGAAATCGCAACGGTGGCCCGTCGAGACCCCAACGTTCACATACTCGTACCGGGGCTCGCTCACGTCGGCACCTTCGCCATGTCCCGCACCTTGTCCGCGAGGTAGCCCACCAACGTGTAAAAGTGCCGGGGGCGGTCCTTCCGGCCCCGTGCAAGGCGGTCCAGTTCGTCCGCGATGGCCTCGATGGCAGGGCGCGTTACGGTGATACCGCCCACGGCTAGGGAAAGGTGCTTCCCGGCTTCCAAGGCCACGGTGGCGTTGAACTCGTCCCGCTGCTTGCGGAGGTCCACGCCGTGACGGTGCTCGTCGCCCGTGCCCCAGCACACGTCGCACACGTCCCAAGCCATCGACGCCGTGCCCATCCCTCCCCGCCACGTCGCCCCGCTGCTGTACGGGTAGCAGCCGCGACCACTGCACTTGGGGCATGGGTTGCGGACACCGCGCCATCGGAGGAACTGCTTGAGTGTGTCGTCGTCCATATAGGTACTTACGCCCGTGGTTCCCTTCCCCGCAGCGCGCACCGAAACCCCAAGTTGATGTTACGGTACGCAGGCTCGTCCGCGTTGCGAGACGCGGCGCGCACCCACGACGGTACGTCGCTGATCCAACTGCCGCCGCGGAAGACGCGGAGACGGGTGTCCGTGGGCTTGGGCTTGGGCTTGGGCTTGGGCTTGGGCTTGGTAGGGGGCTTCATACTCGGGGTTCCCTCGCCCGCAACGCGCACCGGAACCCGATGAAGCTGCCACGGTACGCAGGCCCGTTCGCGTTGCGAGACGCGGCGCGCACCCACGACGGCACGTTGAAGCTCCAACCGCCGCCGCGGTAGACGCGGAGACGGGTGTCGGAGGGCTTGGTAGGAGGGTTCATACTCGGGGTTCCCTTCCCCGAAGGGCGCACCGAAAACCGAGGTAGTTGAGACGGTACGCAGGCACGTCCGTGTCGCGAGACGCGGCGCGCCCCCTCGACGGTACGCTGTGGAGCCAACTGCCGCCTCGAAAGACGCGGAGGAGGGTGTCGGAGGGCTTGGTGGTGGGGGGGTTCATACTCGGGGTTCCCTTCCCCGCAACGCGCACCGAAACCCGATGAGGTAGACACGGAACGCAGGCACGCGCGTGCCGCGAGACGCGGCGCTCACCCACCACGGGATGTTCCAACTGCCGCCGCGGATGACGAGGTAACGGGTGTCGGCGGTGGGCTTGGTGGTGGGCTTCACGTTCGGGGTTCCCTTCCCCGCAACGCGCACCGAAACCCCAAGGCGCTGCCACGGTAAGCAGGCACGAGCGCGTTGCGAGACGCGGCGCGCACCCACGACGGTCCGCTGAAGTTCCAACAGCCGCCGCGAAAGACGGTGTCGGTGGGCTTGGTGGTGGGGGGGTTCATACTCGGGGTTCCCTTCCCCGCAACGCGCACCGAAACCCCAAGCTGAAGTAACGGTTCGCAGGCACGTTCGAGCCGCGAGACGCGACGGGCACCCAAGACGGAACGAAGCTGTCCCAACCGCCGCCGCTAACGACGAGGTAACGGGTGTCCGTGGGCTTGGGCTTGGTAGGGGGGTTCATACGGGTACTTACGCCCGTGGCGGACGGGCGGGCAGAGAGCACCGAAAACCGAGATCGCTCCCCCGCCCAGAGGGGATGTTCCCAACCGAACGGGCGGCGGTACCCGCCCTTGAATCGAAGCCGTACCACCCGCCCACCACGAAGGGGGCGGAGCCAAGCGTCTTCATTCGGCTCCCAATCGCTCTCCTCACAGATCATTCGCCGTGTACTTCTTCGGCGTGCCGACGAACCCGCTCCACGATGCGGTGGATCACCCGTAGGTAGTGCGCCCCCTGCTGGCGGACCCGCTCCGACGGGCTGCGCCGGGGGTTACACAGCCCGGTGCGGAACCGCATGATGGCCCCGTCCCAATCCCCGCACTGCTGGTAGCCGCGGGAGAGGGCACGAACGGCGTGCATATGCGTCCCGGCGGTGTGACGGTGCTGCGGGTCGATGGGCGCACCCCAGTTGCCCCCTTCGTGGATGTCGCACCCAAGGTGCGTCTCCGCGAAGGCAACGGCAGCGGTGAGCTCCACCGGGGGGACAGGCGCACCGGGCTCGTAGGGCTGGGATACCTCACGAAGCTGTTGGACGATGCGGTCTTGCTGCGTCTCGATGCAGCGGCGGTTGTTCCCGCTCATGTGGGGGAACAGGGCGAGGATGGCGATGACGATAGCTTCGGGGCTCATGCGGGCTATTACGCCCGCAGAGTGTCAGTCTACGAAGACTGATCCGTCTTCAACGTAGACGTAGCTCTCGGAAAACTTCTTGGAAGCAGCCGTGAGGATCTTCCCGGCGTCATCCTCCCAATCCCCGTCCCAGAACCCAGCCCCGTGGCCGTTGTGAGTGAGCCAGAAGTCTGTCCCGGCTTCTTCCTCGCGACCATCAATCAGTTCCTCGACACCCGGCATGGACAGGAACTTCCGACACCGCTGCTGAATGTTGTGGAGAGATGCAGAGTCAAGGTCACGGGCGTTGTAGCTGCGGTTGAGAGGCCGACCATCCTCGTCGTCGGACGTATGCAACAGACCTTCGATGTACCCGTCGATGAAGTCGCTCTCGGCGGATGCGACCTTGTTACCACCCTTGAGGAGGGGCAGAAGGTGTGGGCGAAGGGCCGGGTTCTGGTGTGCCAGACGGATAACCTTGGAACGAAGATCGTTGGACATGGTGGTAGACCTCATCCCTGCCTTGCCTATAGCCCGGTGAACGTCTCCCGTAACTTGGCAAGTCCCCCGGCCCGCCACACCTCGCCGGGGTCCTTCCCCCGGTAGCGGTAGTCCACGGCACGGACGCCCGACCGCTTGAGGAGGTCGAGAGCGCCGGGGCGGTACTTCCCCGTGGCGGGGTCTTTCCAGCCGTGGGTGGCTTTGCGTCCCGTCTCGTCGTTGTCGTACACCATGTACACGGTGTTGGTGCAGAACCGGGCCAAGAACTCCAGCACGTCTTTGCCCAGACCCGCTCGCAGGGTCGAGATCACCGCGTCGGTCTTGGGGATGCACCAATCCAAGGCGCACAGGTCGTACACGCCCTCGACCACCCACACGGACCCGCCCGCCCACATGGCTTCCGCCGCCCTCGGTAGGCCGAGAGCGACGGGGTTCCACTCGGCCTCGGGTACCCGGAAGTCCGTCACCCGCTTCTCGTGCCACGAACGGGCTTCGATCCCCGTGAGCGTGCCCGTGGGGCCACGCAGGGGGATCGTGACCATCTCGGTCAGCTTCTCGCCGTGCCGACCGTAGCGGGACGTGAAGTGCTCGCTGGGAGCGGGGGTAGATGCTGGCTCCCACTCGCGGATGCCCAACCGCTCGATGGTGTCGGGGCTCGCGCCTCGCCCCAGCAGGTAGCCTTCGCAGTCTTCGGAGAGGGGGAGGGTGGTGAGATGGGCTTCCAGCCACTCACCGATGGGGGAGTTCACGGGGGACGTTACGCCCGCACGACATCAGCGGAGGTGTCCCGCGCGACGGTGGACCACGGCATCAATCCCGGTAACGATCCCCGAAATTGAGGGGGTCGCTGCCCCTGTCGGGACCGAAGGTGCGGGAACGCCATTCGGCCAAGAGCCTCTCGGAATCTTCGCGGCTGAGTTGATTCTCGGTGTTGACCGACTGAATCCGTTGAGCCAGCGTATCCAGACCCCCGAAATCCCGCGTGTGGAACTTGCCCGTCATCAATTGACGGTCCACGGGGACCATCTCGGGAAGGGTGCTGAACTTGGACAAGAACTCCAATTCGCGGACGTATCGCTCGGCGTCATCTTCAGCCTTGCTATGCGCCGTGCCGATCCTCGGCCCCCCCGAACGGATCAAGGTCAAGATGTCCGTCAAGCGGTCCGTATCACGGTTGGAAATCTTGAGGAGGTAGTCCACCTCCCCGGACTGAAGAATGGCATCGGCCTTCTCCACCGCCTTCGCCTTCTGCTCCGGGGTGTAGCGGCGATTGTTTTGCACGTTCCGAGCGAACGAAACCTGACTCACCTTTTCCAAGTCCGCCCGCAGTTGATCCAAGGATCTACTGGCCGTCTTGAGAAGAGGGAGAAGGTGAGGACGTAGTTCTGGGTTCTCGTGGGCCAACCGGATTACCTTGGATCGCAGGGTGTCCATGGGCGTAGGAAGGGAATAGCCAAAAGAACGTCACCACGCACCCAGCACGGCCATCCCGCGCGATGGGTTGTGTATCACCACGGTGTGCGCGCCCTCCCCAAGCTCACCGACGATGCCAAGGTACGAACGGTCCTTCGGGACCAGCACGGCGCAGCCTTCGGGAACCCACGGTGCCGCTGGTCGGTGAAGTAGGTCACACTCGTTGAGATCGTAGGTCTTGAGGTACTCACGGGCCGCGCGCACCCCCGCGTCGGTGAACGGGAAGGCGTTGCCCCACGACAGTTCTGTGCCCCGCTGACGGATGGCCCGTACCACCGCCGCAGAGGTGTCGCCCGCGACGGTGGACCACGGCGAGCGCAGCACGGCGGATCGCAAGACCCCGTTGAAGCTGCTGTCGATCCACAGCAGCCCCTTGTTGCTCGTCACGAGGTAGGGGGAGGTCTCCGGGTGGACGGGCACCTCGACGAACAGCGGGACGCCCTTTGCCGCCCCCGTCATCTTGACCGATTGGAGGAGGCTCACTTGTCACCCTCGACGGCGGGAAGCGTGAAGGTGACCGGGTTGTGGACCACGGCCCGGTGGAAGGTGTTGGGGATGATCGGGACGGGGACCGCGCCACCATCTTGGTGCAGGTAGAGGATCTGGTACGGAGGGGCGGGGGGTTCCGGGGCTTTCGGCGGGTCGGGGTCCGTGCCCACGTCGATGGGTACGGGGTCGGCGTCGTCCAGCGTCCAGAGAAGGGCCGCGAGGTCCGGGTACTGGGCGGCGATGGTCGCCACGTCGGACCCCCGCAAGAAATCGGTGAAGTCGGCCTTCACCCCGTCCTTGGTGTGGGCGCATTCAAACGCGGGACACTGCGCGGCGCGCTCCAGCCCGTCGTAGCACTCGTCGCAGACAAGAGCGTCGCCGTCCGCGTCTTTCCGAACGTGGCAGTACCGAATCTCGTCTTCGATCACCGGGAGCTTCACACGGCGGTTGTGCGTGCAATTCTCGGGTCGGCGGGAGAGCTTCGTGCGGATAGCCCGCTGGAGGTGGCGGTACGTCACCTGCTGGAGCTTGTGGCGCACCTGACCTTCGCTTTTCATGGGGTGATCCTGTGGAACGTGCAGAACCCTTTGTCCCGCCGGATACGGTACGCACGATCCCCGGCATCGACCAACGTCGGGTTGTGGGTCACCAGCAGGATGTCCACGCCCATGCGCTTGCAGAGGGTCTTGAGGAACGCTGCCATGTTGTGGACGTAGCGATCATCGAAAGCTGGCAGCGTCTCGTCGAGGAACAGCACGGGACGTAGCCCGCGCCGGAAGAGGATGGCGAGCCGCAGGAGAATCCCCTGCACGGTGCTGACGGCACCGCCAAACCCATCGAGGGCGAGTCCCTCGATCACGTCCCCGTTCTCTTTCCGCTGGGTGGTGACGAGGGACACGTTCACCTTGCCCCGGGACACCTCCACGTCGGCTCTCACCGTGAGGTCTTGATCGTTGAACACCGCCCGAACCCCCTCGGTCTGAAGGGACTGAATGGCGGTTACACCTTCGGTGATCTCTCCGTCGATGAGGGTGTGGAGCAAGGCGGCGACGTGATCGAGTAACTGTGACTCGTTCTCGATGCGGGCCACAGCATCCCGTGCGTCTTGCAGGGACCGTCGCACTTCCTCGCGACGGCCCTGTGCAAGACGCAGGGAGTTGTTGAGGGTTCTTAGGCGTTCTTCAACCATGCGACCGTGGTGTGGTAGGTGTCCGTGCCTCGGTCGTCGCGAACACGAACCCACCCCCCAGAGCCCTTCTTGGTCACGCCCAGCGACACCTTGGTGTTGATGTTCCCGTTGAGCATCTTGGAGAGGTAGGTGTCCGTCACGGCGAACGTCGGCATCTCCGTTACGCCCCCGTCCTTCTGTTTGAACTCCACCAAGGGGACAGAGAGGGGCAGGGGCTTGCCGCTGACGGCGGTCATCGCGAGGTTGATCTTGTCCCCCTCGCGGGTGAACCGAACCTTGGGCTCGTCGGTCCTCGCCCCGGACTGAAGGAACTTGACCCCGTCGAGGAGCTCTTCTTGGAAGATGCTCCACGTCTGGTCGTCTTCCAGCGACCAATCCACCGAGATGTCGGGGAACCGATGCGCGTACAGGGCCTCACCGAACACGGCCCCGTCCTTGCGCCGGATGAAGCTCGCGCGGTCGGACTCCAGCACCTCCACGTCCTCGCCCTTCGCCGTGGCGAGAAATGACAGGACGTTGGGGAGGTCCTTCACGAAGACCCGCAGCTTGCAGGACTCCAGCCCCGGCATCCTGACGAAGCTCACGGCCATCTGGTCGGTGCAGTGGAGCACCCCGCCACGGAACTCGGCCACGCACAGCCCGGGGTTCTTGCTCTCCTGATCGTAGATGAACTGCTTGGCGTGGCCGAGCGCGCCGTGCAGACGGTCGGAGAGGACCGTAGCCGTCAGCGTGGCCCCAGCCAGAACGTCGTCCCAGTAGGGGAACAGGGACGGGTCGAGGGACGAGAAGGACATCTTCCCACGGGGGGTGCGGAAGACCACCTCGCTCTCGGCCACGGACACGTCGAGAGCTTGGTTGTCACCCACGCTGTCGAGGAGAACGTGGACACGCCTCGCCTCGACCGTGAAGGTCATGTCCTCGTCGCTCTTGGTGTGCGGCACGACGCACGAGGAGAACGTGCGCCCGTCGTAGGAGAGCACCTCCAGACCACCCTCACGGATGCGGAAGACGTAGTGGGACGAGATGTCGCTGGATGAGCCCACGGTGGTGCGGACCACCTTGAGCGCGGCGTTGAGGTCGGTGCTGTTGAGGTTCACGGTCACGGTCACTTTCTGTTGGTGAAGGGTTCAAGGGCTTTCTCGGCCTCGGACAGCTTCGCCTCCAAGTTGGCCACGGTGGCCTCCAGAGACGTGGTCAGCTTGGCGATCACCTCGTCCAGCTTGTCCGGGTCGATGTTCTTGGCCCGACACTTGGCACGGAGCTCCTCCAGCGAGCGTTCTGCTTCCTCCAGACGGATGAGTAGCCGTTGGCGCTTCGCGGCCAAGTCGTCCCGGCGCTTGACCGCGAGGTCAAGGCGAGCCTTCAAGTCGGGTGCGGTGGTCATGGCTTGGTCTTTACGCCCACGTCGAACCCGAACTCAACGATCCCGTCAGAATTGGAAATCGTGTGCTCGACCGTGCCCTCGACCACGGGCAGAGACTTCGGCTTGCGCGGGGTGGGCTGATGCGCCGCGTCGCACACCGTCTTGTAGTCGCAGAACCGACACGCCTTGGCAGACGGGGACGGGTCGAAGAGCTCCTTCTGCATCGCCCGGTGCGTCTCCTTGGCGCGCACCCCGATGGTCTTGAGGTCCTCACGGGTGAAGGGAACCTCTACCAGCCCGGTCCACGGGGCACCCTCCGGGTGATCCTTGGGAGGTGTCCCCTCGGGGTACCGGAAATACACGAAGGCCAGACGGTTGGGCAGGGTGTTGTACGCGAGGTAGAAACAGAGGGCGTACCACCGAAGCTGGTCGGGGTTGGTGTACTTGCCGGGGGTGAGGGAGTTCTTGCCATCGAGGATGGTGATCCCGGTGTCGTCACGACGGACGATCACATCGGGACGCCCGCCCACGGGCGTGTACTGGTCCACCCATGCGGTCAGGTCCACCTCGCTCTTGGCGTAGGGACCCAAGAGCCTGTTGGCCTTCATCGTCTTGAGGTAGCCCGTCACCCCCTTCAAGCACACGTCCAGCATTTCCGACTTGGGCGGGGCCTCGTTCCAATCGATGTAGTGCTCGTTGAGGGCGAAGGTGAACTCGCGGGTCACCAAGTCCGTGAGCTTCTGGACGAGCGTCTCGGGCTCGCGCCACATCTCGTCGTTGTACAGGTGCTCGACGGCCCGGGCGAGCACAATGCCCATCACCGCGTGGTGCTTGCTGTCCTTCTCGGGCTTGGCCTTCGACCGACCCGGCCCCCGCCCAAGGTCGATGGTCCCGTACCCATGACCCCAGAGGAAAGACCGGGGACAGAGCTCGTACTGCTCCAGTGAACTCCAATAGAGGTATCTCTGCGACACGCAGAAACTCTACCGCCCGCCCGCCCGCTCGATGTAGTTGATGGCCTTTTCGCGCACGGAGTCGGGCACGCCGGGAATGTCCCTCACAGCATCCGTGAGGGATTTCTGGGCTGACGGGGCGAAGGTCTGCGACAGGTGATCGACGAACTCCTCGATCATCGTCTGCTGGATCTGCTCCTTGTCCCGCTTCTCAAGGTCGAACACCTCGTTGGCCGGGGCGTGGGGGACGGAGAGCTTCTCGACGGTGAACCCGTCGCGGTCGAAGCGCATCACGGCCACGGAGGGCACCCGGTCAAGGTTGTCTTGGGAGAGAGCCCCCCGGGTGAGGCTCCCGATGTTGACCACCGTCTTGCCGCCGGGGGTGAGCTCGATCCCTTGGTCCTTGTGCCAGTGACCGAAGGCCCACACGTCCACGTCGGGGAGGTCGTCCAGCGTGTCGTACCGGATCACGTCCTCGGCGTCGAACATGGTGGACTGCGTCGGGCTGGCCAGCAGGTGGCAGACCACCACCAAGTAGTCCTCGTCACCCCTCTTGATCCGGGCAAGGCGGTCCATGTCGTACTTCACCCCGTGGTAGGGCACACCCACCACCCGGACCTTGATGCCGGGGAGGGTGAACACGGCCTCGTGCTCGTCGTACAGACGGCGGAACGTCCCGGCCTCGTACAGAACTCCCAGAGGTTGCTGCGGAAGGTAGCTGTAGTCCCCGTACACGCAGTCGTGGTTGCCGACGTTCGCGAACACCGGGCAGGGGTAGTCCCGGTGGACGGCCATGACCCGCTGAATCAAGGCGTGAGAGTTCCGGCCCGGTGCCTTGATGTCGAAGAAGTCCCCGCCGTCGATCACGGCGTTCGCACCCGATTTGCGGGCGATCTCACCGATGTCGGAGAGCTTACGAAGAACCGTGTCCGTCCAATTGTCCGTACGCGAGCGGGGGGTGTGATCCGACAGGTGTACGTCGGTCCTCCACACAAGCGTTATCATTGAGACACCATGAGGATCGAGCACAGACGAGATTTGACTGCATCGGCATTACGCTTCAGGTCGGACTCCCAAATACGAACCACCCGATACCCACATGAGCCCAAGTAGGTGTCCCGAGCCGCATCCCGCTTCATCTGCCGAATTTGCCTCGCATCCGGCGTCTTGTAGAGGGTGGGATTTCCGTGCCAGTAGTCCCCATCGAATTCCAAGACCACCTTGACGTGTGGTATCAAGGCATCGACGATGAACTTGCTTTTGATGGGATGTTGTTTCTCGTAGCTGACACCTAGCGCATCCAAAAAAGAAAAACCCAATTTCTCGGCACTGGACTCAAAGAGGATTTCTTGCATCAAGCTGGCTTGATGCAGTTGTTCCCTCATATCGGGGTCAGAGTTTCGGCAAGACAAGGAACAGTAAGACACCTTGTACCGATTGGCGTGGGATTTGGCCTCCCTGCGTGTTTTCCCACAAACCTTACACGTCAAGACAACTTGATCCCGACGCCACCATTCGTTGCTATGCTCTCTGGAGCAAAAAATATGGCCCGAAGATTGATGCGCCGAACGGGTTAGGTACACCCAGTTCCCGCACCACTCGCACGGAACTTCAACCCCTTTACGGGGATACTTCGGTCTAGTGTTGAGGTGGCAGGCCAAACAAAGGTCATCGCCCATACGGACTTTTCCCGTGACGATCTTGCCACAGGCACAAGTAAAAGTACGAGAGGCGTGTCGCCGTTCGTGCATACGGGAAGTATGCACCGTCCGCAAGCCTAGCGCAACGAGATTAGGTTCGCCAGATGAGGGTGACGGGCATGGTGCCCAGACGTTACGCCCGGTCGCGTGGCATGAGCGGGCTCTCGTAGGGGCCCAGTAGCTCGTAGTAGCCGCCGAGGTCGAAATCTTCGTCCTCGACCCATTGCGCCCCACGGTCTTGATCGACCCCCTGAGACACCGGCACCCACGAGCTCCCGTCCCACACCCGAATCGCTCCGGGCACGATGGGGCGGGAGCACACGACCGCTTCGTTCCCCGAGTCTTGCGATCCCGCAACGTCCTCGACGGTGTCACACGCCGTGGTGACCCGCAACACCACCGGGACCATCCCATCTTCGACGGGGTTGTCCGAATCGTGCTGCGCCCAGTCGATCAGCTTGCGGAACCAGAAGGGCAACCCTCCCGAATCCGAAAGGTACACGCCCCGAAGGTTGCCCGGTGCCGCACGCATCAGTACGGGCGTTGCCGAAGGGCGCAGACCCTTCTTCGCAATCGCGCTTAGGTTTCGCGCGTAGGTGCAGTGGTAGTACGTCTCGACGGGCTTCACTGAACGGAGCCCTTGAGATCGGGGTAGTTCTTGTCGAGGAACACGATGGCGCTGCGCGCGGCGCGGGTCATCACGAGGCCCGACGACAGGCTCGCCATGTGAGACTTCAGAGCGGCCTCGGCGTAGACCTTGTCCTCGGCCTTGAGGTGGTAGGACTTCACGAGGGAGTCCAGCACCCACGGGATGCTCTCATTGGGAGTCTCCCCCGTGAGCCAGCACCGCAGGGAGAGACCGCTCGCGTAGGCGTCAGCCTCAAACTGCGCCCGCGCCGACGCATCCGTCAGGTAGAACCACGCGAACTCGACGTGGGTGTCGTTGAACTGGATGACGTGCTGGGCCTCGTGCGTGACCACTTCGATCAGCGACGCGGGGTTGTCCCGGATGGACTTGGGCAGGAACACTTCCTTCCCAATGGTCGTCGCGAAGCGGGTCATGAAGTCCTCGCCCTTGGGGAGCCCCGGCGAGAACGCCGACCCCACGTCCATCCCGAAGGCGACGGCCTTCATGAGGGTCGAGGTCTCCTTGTCGTGGACGGTGAACCCGAACTCCGACGACAAGAAGTCTTGAAGCACCTTGGCAGCGATGGCGATGTCGCTCATGGTCGGTTACCTCCCGACGTGGTGGGGGCGCAGCGGTCTTGGGCCACACACGCATGGACCTGTGAGACTGCGTCGAGGCAGCACACGCCGCCCACAGCCGCACACGTCACGTCGCCCACGGGACGCCAAGCACCACCCCCGCAAGCGTAGGGACGCCCGTTCATGCAGGTGGTAGAACCGTTGGTGCAAGCGTTGGTGGGGTAGATCACGCCCGTCTGTCGGCACTTGCACGACGAAACGAACGTGAGAAACACGAACAGCGGAAACAGCCTTCGCATGGCGGGCACCTCTAGGGGTGACCGCATATAGGGCAGCTACCCGCGTCCCCGATGATCTCCTGCACCTCGTGGACGGCCACCTCGTACTCCTCCGTGGTGCGCTGGAGGTCGGAGCGGCACGCGGTGATGGCCGTCTGTCGAGCGGTGAGGGTGTCCTGCATCGCGCGAAGGTCGGCCAACCCCAAGAGCCCCTTGGACGCCCCGTCCACGTCGGGGAGGTCGTCGGTCGCCACCTCGCGGAGAGCTCCCCCCTCACCCACCACGTCCATGAACGGTCGCATCCGGTCACGGAGATCTGCGACGAGGGACAAGGCGTCAGACACTTTGCGAGCGCGGGTGGTGTCCGTATCGTCGGGGACGGTGACCCCAGCCACAGGGGCCAGAACTTCAAGGGAGCGGGTGACCCCTCCGAGCTTGGCTTGGAGGTCGAGGGCGTCGTCCAGTAGGTTGAGGGTTGAGCGGGCCTCGTCTACCCCACCCGGCACCGCAACCCCTTCCACGGGACGGAGGTCGAGAAGAGTCTGGGTGCGGGCAGTGATGGCGTCTCGGAGGGTGATGACCCCTTCCAGTTGGCGCTGAGTGTCGGCCACCTGCCTGTGGAGGATCTCGGCTTCTTGGGCGAGGGCTTCCACCGTGTCCAGCCCTGCGTAGGACGCCTCCTGTGCCTCGTACCGGACCACGTCACCAAGGCGGACCTTGAGCTCCGATGACAGGGCGCGCTTGTCACTCTGGGTATTTCTCAGAGCCTCGTTCAGCACCCCCACCCGAGACACGTCCGCGACGGACTCGGCCAGCACCGACCCGGGCTGGTCGAGCAGGAACACCTGCCCGGTGAACTGTGGTGCGAACTGGGGCCAGAGCTCACGTCCCGACGCCGTGATGGGCACCACGCCAAAGGACTCCACCTCGACGGGGACTCCCGAACCCACCTTGTCCAGCACCTTGCCGTCCACGGTGTAGCGGTTGACCTTCTCGCCCTTCTCCCATGTGACCGAGCGCCCGTCACCGAACGTGACGGTGACGGAGCACTGGTCCCTGCCGTGACGGACGTACTTGGTTCCGCGAGCGTTGGTGAACACGCCGTGGACGGCGCGCAGCATGGCGGACTTCCCGGTGTTGTTCTGGCCCGTGATGACGGTCAGACCCGAGACCTCGATCTCCGCATCCTCGATGGACTGAAAGTCTCGTACCCGAATCTTGACCGTCATCTGCCGAGCTCCCGTCAGCCCTCGTCTTCGACGGTGGCGGGAGCCTTTACGCCGTGGACCGACGAGAGGAGGGCATCGAGCTCACTGGTGTCTTCGTCTTCGACGGGGGCTTCCACGTTGGCCGTCTGCTGCATGAGCTTGGGCGTCACTTGGGCGAAGAGCGTCTGGAGGTTCTTGGGGTCGTCGTTGATGGCCTTGAGGAGACCCTCCAAGCCCTGCGACCGGACCTCTCCCTTGGGTCCCGTGGGCCACGAGTACCACGCCCCGGACTTGGTGATGATCTTGTGGTTGAGCGCGAGCTCCACCACCGAGCGGGTGTTGTCGATGCCGTAGCCCGACTTGAGGTAGAACTTGAACTCGTTGTTGACAGAATCGCTCACCTTGCACTTGTCGAGCTTGAGGGCGACGATGGTGCCGACCACCTTCTCCTCCATCTTGCCCGTCAGCGGGTCGAACTGCTTGGCCTTCTCCTTCTGGAAGACCCGGAGCATGAGGCGGACGCTGGTGTAGAACTTCCACGCCTCGCCACCCTGCGGGGCGCTGTCGGGACCGCCCGTCATGGCCGCGATGGTCTTGCGAAGCTGAGAGATGGCGAGGATGGTGGTGCCCGACTTGGACATCATCATCTTCACTTGGGGCAGGAACTCGGACCACTTCTGGGCGACGATGCCCACACGGGTCTGGTCACCGATCTCACCCACCTCACGGTTCACCTGCGCTTCGGGCTTGCCCGCGCCCACCGAGTCGAGGACGATCAGGTCCACCCCCTCGTTGATGTACACGGCCATCGCCTTCATCCCGTCCTCCAGAGAGTCGGGCTGGACGAGGAGGAACCGGGACTCGTCGCTGATGGGAACCCCGAGCGCGCTCGCGTAGCGGGGCTCGACCTCGTGCTCCCAATCGATGTACGCGACCGTCCCACCCGCCGCGCACACGGACGCCGCGATGGTGAGGGCGAGGGTGGTCTTCCCCGCCGAGTTCTGGCCGTACAACTGGGTGATGCGGCCACGGGGGAGGCCGGGGCACGGCGCGATGCCCCACTTGTTGATCTTCCCGCCGATGGCGTAGTCCACGATCAGAGATCCCGTGGGGATGTGCGGGGTGGACTGCTTGAGGAGCTCTTCGGACAGAGGGACCGTGGGGTCTTCCTTCAAGACGGTCTTGATGGCGGAACGGGCGCGGGTGAGGGCAGAGACCTTGGGGGCGGCGGCAGATTTCTTGGCGGTGGCCATTGGGGCTACTCCTTGGGTTGAGGTGATGGGGGCTGGTAGGTTACGCCCGCGTCGGCAGTCGCCCGGAGCCAATCGCGAAACTGCAACCACCCCGTCGTGTCGAAGTCCATGCCGAGCTTGCCACCACGGAGGTCGTGCTCGCTCTGGATCTCGTCCGCGAGTTGCCGCAGCATCTCGTTGGTGAACACTTCCCGGTACTCCCGGATGAGGTCTTGGACCAGCCCCGGCATATACGTCATGCGCCCGAGGGCGTAGCGCATCGAGCAGTGCAGGAGCGTCTGGAGTTCACGGGGACGTACCCCCACCACCCGCTTTCGACCAGCGGAAGAACCTGTCTTCTTCACGGTAGACCAATCCCTTTCTCTCTGTTTTCCCCGCGCTCTTGCCGCGTTGGTAGGTGTGGACTTCTGCGAAGAGCTTACGCTCCTCCGGGGTGAGGTCCGCGTCCGTGAGATCCCCGTCGAGGTAGCGCCAGAACCGCCCTGCGAGACGGCCCACCAAGTAGGCGTCGGCCTCGTTGTGGTTGACGTTCTTGCCGCCACCGCCGAGGTCGTGCTTCATCGCCGCGACCATGTCGGGCTTCTGCATCTTCCACTTGTCGGGGCGACCGAGAGACTCCCGCGCGTGCGCCTTCACTTGGAGGGGCGAGAAGTACACCACGTCGCGGCGCTCCAGCTTGAGAGCCTCGTTGGAGTAGACGAACAGCGCGTACATCCCCTCGCTGAACGTGCCGCCGAAGAACGGGCTCTCGATCCCCACCTTGTCGGGTTGGTGCCTCTGAATGAGCTCCCGCAACGAATCCCGCATGAACGTGTAGCGGTCCACGAAGGTCATGTCGGCGGGGGTGGAATGCCTACCCCGCGCGATGCACCGGGCTTGGCCCGTGGCCGTGGTGTCGTGGATTGCCCACCCGAAATTAGAAAGTGAGGGGTCGAGTCCAATGACCTTCATGGAGGGTCTCCGAAATAGGCGAAGGGCGCACCGGGGAAGGGGGAACCCGGTGCGCCCTTCTAGGCGCGCGAAGGCTTGGGTCGGGGGAGGGGGGGGGAGCCCCCGAGGTGCCGGTCGTGCGCCGTGGACTACGATACTCTCACTTCAAGATGTCGTCGAGCATCCCGTCGAAGTCGGCGCTGTTGTTCGTCGTGGTCCCGGTGTGAGCCACGGGAGAAGCGCCGCCACCCTTGCCCATCTTTTCGCGGATCTGGTCGAGAGTGAGGTCTTGGGCGAGGTCGCGGGGGAGGTCACGGGCCACTGCCGCCGCCTCCGCGATGATCGTCTTTGCGCGCTCCGGGTCCTTCTCCACGATCTTGCGGAAGAGGCTCTCCCGGCACGGGCTGATGTCGATCTTCTGGAACTGGGTGTCCGTGCAGGACAGCGTGAGGTCGTGCTCGCCCAGCGGGAACTCGCGGTGGCGAGACTCGATGGCGCGGTACTTGTCGGTGCTCATCACCCACGAGTTGATCTCAAAGTCGCCCGAGGCGAAGCGCCCCTTGTCGAGGTTGCCACGGTTGTCCGTGGGCCACTTGCAGATCACGGTTCCGACGTACATCTTCGCCGCGCTCCCGGCGAGACGCTCGTACTCCGGGGACTTGGAGATGAAGTAGCCGACGCCCGCGATGTACAGCCGCTTCGCGCCCATGAAGCGCGGGGTCTGGGCGTTGAGGTCAGGCTTGCCCTCCTCCAGCCCCGGCCACCAGACGAAGCTGACGCGGTACGTCTCGCCCTCCTTCGCCTTGAAACGCTTGCCCTTGACCCCGATGGTGGAGTCGTTGACGCCGAAGCCGATCTCTTGATAGCTGCTCATGTTGTCTTCCTTGGTGCGAGCGGGTCAGTGGTTGGGACAGGTTGCTCGCAGGTGTTGTTACGCTCAGTGGGGGGCGGGCTCCGATTTTTTTTTCAGAGAGCCCCAAGAATGTCGAGGATGTCGTCGATGCCCTTGTCGGTGAACACTTCCGTGTCGGGGTGTGACGTGATCAGAACGGGCACCTCGTCGGGGAGGGCCTCCAACACCCGGTCAGTGGGTGCCGTGGTGTCGCCCAAGAGCTCGACAGCGGGACCCAAGTTCTCATCCGCCGCGCGCGGCGTGTGTGAGAGCTCGCCCAAGAAGGCGTTCACCGAGTCACTACCGGGATCGCGACGGAGAGACGGCTGACCCCGCCCCCAGCGCCCGCCAAGGGAGATCTCCTCTTGGCAGACCTTGAGTTGGTCCTTCAGCCGCCCCTGTATGTCCTTGAGGTCGGCGCGCTTGGTGCGGACCACCGTGATGACCGCTTCCAAGTCCTCCACGCACGCCGTGAGACGGTCGATCTCCTCTGCTTCCGGGCGCATCTTGTTGGCCGCGATGGCCTCACGGTCCGTCACGTTCCGACCCATTCTCACCTCTGGGTCGTTGGTGAGGAGGTCGCGCATACGGAGCTTGAAGTCGGCGGATGCTGCGCGGTGCTCCCGCTTGTAGCGGTGGAGGGACTGCGACACGTCGAGGAAGATCCGCTCGCACCGGGAGAGCATCCCCCGGCACTCCGCGATCTTGGCGTTCAGCCGCTTGGGGCCGAGCTCCAGAGGGTCCGCGTCGAGCTCGACCTGCATCGCGCCGAGGGACGTGTACAACCCCTCGATGTGAGAGGGGTCGAGCATGGGGTCACTTGTTGACATCGTTCCCAAGGGCTTGCACGAGCATCTTGCTGTAGTTGCTGCGAATGGCCGCGATGGCCGCGTCAGCGTGGGACTGCGAGATGTTTCCACCCGCCGCAGCGTTACGATACGCCGCAATGTCGGCCTCACGGGCCACGAGGATGGACGCCACGATGCCTTCCTGCATCGTCATGCCTGTGAGGGTCTGAGACTCCTCGCCGTCGTCGGTGCTGGAGACGAGCCCCTGCCCGCCGTCCTCCTGCACGCTGTTCCACGCGGCAGAGAAACCCGCGAAGGTGTCGCCGCCCCGTCCCTTCACCGAGCGGGTCGCGACCACCTTGGTGATCCTCAGACCCGCCTTGACCCGCTGCACCAGTGCCCGAAGCTCGTCGTTGCTCATTGTGTGTGTGTCCTCTCCCTGACCCTTACGCTCGCAGACGGTGGGAAAAGAGCGTGTTCCGAGCGTCTTCGCGGTTGTTGTCCACCGCTCGCACCATCGCGCTGTAGGTGCCGACCAACAACACCTTCTTCTTGGCGCGGGTGATGGCCGTGTAGAAGAGGTTCCTCTGGAGTTGGTGGGCGAAGCTCCCAACCAAGGGCATCACCACCACGTCGTACTCCAAGCCCTGACAACGGTGAACGGTCACGGCATACGCGAGACGGAGGAGTGTCCCTACCTTGGCGAACGGGACCGAGACCATCACCACGGGCGGTCCGTGGATCTTGATCTCGACCATCTTGGCGTTCTTGTCGATGCGATTGATCTTGGCCACGTCGCCGTTGAAGACCCCGAGTTTGTAGTCGTTCTTGCTCACGATCACCCGGTCGCCCTCACGGAGAACCTCACCGCCCACGGTCATCTCGTGGAGCCCGTGCTGCGCGGGGTTGAGGATCGCACGCAACCGGGTGTTGAGGTTGGTCACGCCCAAGGTGCCCGCGTGCCGGGGGGACAGAACTTGGAAATTGGCCCGCTGCCCGTAGAGCTTCTCGGACAGGTTGAGCACCAGCTTCAACACTTCGTCCTCGTCGGCCAGCGGGAACAGCCGGAAGTCCGACTGAAGGGGAGCTTCTGGCACACGCCCGTGGAAGATGTCGTGCGCTGCCGTCACGATGGGGCTGGTGTCGGATTGGCGAAAGATCTCCGTGAGAGACACCGTGGGGAAGCGCCCCGAGGCGATGATGTCGCGCAGGACGTTGCCCGCGCCCACCGAGGGTAGCTGCGCTGCGTCACCGACGAACACCAGACGGGTGTCGGCGCGGGTGCAGGTGAGGATGCGGTACAGGACGGCTTGGTCCACCATGCTGGACTCGTCGATCACCACCACCTCAGCGGGGTGCGGGTTGTTGGGGCCGTAGCCCCATTGCTCGTCGGCACCGTTGCTCACGGAGGCTTCGCTCCGGTCGCCCACCACCCCAGCGTAGGTGACTTCTCGCCCGTCCTCGCTCTCGATCCCCTTGGCCTTGAAGGCGCGGTGGATTGTGCTCGCAGTGACGCCCGTGACCGACGCCACCCGCTTCGCGGCAATGCCCGTAGGCGCGACCACCAGAGGGACCATCCCGGCTTCGTGGAGGAGGGTGAGAGCCATGCGGAGGGAGGTCGTCTTGCCCGAGCCCGGGAGTCCCGTGATGACGGACACGGACTCGGTGAGGGCGTTGAGCACAGCCCCCATCTGCGCCGAGGAGAGAGAGATACCGAGGCTGGTGCCCACCTTGGAGAGGTACTGAGCCCCGGCCTCACGGAGGGTCAGACCGGGAGTCTCCTCCCCAAGGAGCGCCTTGGCGTACCTCGCGGCGCGGTCGGGAGGGATCGCAGCGGTCGCGAGCCTGTCCCGAAGGACATCCGCCGATCCGCTCTCGGTCTTGAAGGACCACGGGTCGTAGATGGCCGTGAGTCCGGGGAGTGTCGCCCGGTCCACCACCAGACGGGCATCCTCTACGAGAGCCTTGAGCCCAGCGGCGATGTCCCGGTCGGACATGAGCGGGTCCAGCGGGCGCACGGCACCCAAGAGTTCTCCCGACGAGAGATAGAGGTGCCCCATCCCCTTGCTGGTCTTGGTCGCGTGGTAAACCGCGCCCTTCACGCGGTTGAGGTTGGACGGCGAGCAGTCCAAACCCAAGCGACGGGCGACCACGTCGCAGTCATCGAACGTGACACCGTCGATCTTCAACAAAGACCAAGGGTCGGTGGCCAGTACGTCTTGGGCCGTGTCCCCGAACACCTCCCAGACCTGTCGGATCTTGCCCTGCGGGAGCCCGAGGTCACCCAAGAAGTCGAGGGTGAGGTACTGACTGCGGGCGAGCTTCCACTTGTGGGCGATGTGCTCCGCGATGAACGGGGTCATCCCCGGCACCGTCTTGATCCGCTCCGGGTCGGCAAGGGCAATCGCAAGGTCGTCCGTGAACGCCTCGCGGAGCTTCGCCGCAACGGCGGGACCGATGCCCTGCGAGACCAGCACCTTCACACAGGTGTCGTTGTCCCACCCGTCCTTCAGCACCGGGGCGCGGGTGACCTTCACTTGCCGCCCGTACTTGGGATGGTCGTCCCACACCCCCTCCCAGCCGAACCACGCGCCCACGGCGACCTTCACCCCGGGGATGTCCCCACGGATGGTGATGACCCCCGTGCCCCCCTGCACGCACTCCGCGTCGAGGGTCATGCGGAGGACGTAGAACGCCTTGGCCTCGTCCGAGAAGTTGACGGAATGGACCCGCCCTGAGAAGTACATGGGCTGGGACTTGCTAGTCGGGGACATAGTTCACGTTACGCCCGATTGAAGAGCCTATAAGCTCCACGGGTTGATGCCCGTCTGGTTGCGGGCGAGACATCCACACAGACGAGGTAAACCCCATGTCCGATCTGAAGGCCCAACTGCTCCGTGTCGCCAGCACCCTCCCCAAGGGTGACCCCAACCGCCGCGCCATCGCCCATCTCTTCCGCGAAGAGGAGGCCGAGACCGCGCTCCGCACCGCCGCGTCGAAGATGCCCACGGTGCTGGTGCAGGGCTACGATGGGTTCACGAACCAGATCCGTGACCTGTCGGCTGCGGAGACCCACCTCAAGACGATCCAAGCGGAGATCGACGCGGTGGCGGGTGACCTCCTCAAGCGTCTGAAGGAAGCCGACAAGACCTACAAGGACGCCGTCGAGGCGATCAAGGACGCCTACAAGGAGAACTTGGAGGCGCAGGGCAACGTCATCATCGAGCGCAAGACCTCTCTCGTGGAGGCCCAAGCGAAGCTCAAGGTCGTGGCCGTGAAGGGCACCCTCAACTCCGTGCAGGAGCAGATGCTCGCGGCGGTGGCGGCGAAGTACGGTGACGAGGTCGCCAAGTTCATCGTCTCGACGAACGAGGCTCTCCAAGAGCAGCACAAGACCATGCGCGTGTCGCTCGACGGGTTCGTGCTGGAGGCCCGCGAGGCGTCCCCGAGCAAGACCGCTGCCCAGAAGCAAGCGTTCTCCATCGTGGGTGTGCTCGCGAAGTTCCGCGACTACATCAAGAACGGCTGGGACAAGATCGTGTCCGTGGCGAAGGCCGCGACCGACGTGATCTTCGGCGGGGGCGCGAAGGTCGAGAAGGCCCACAACGAGTTCATGGCCGCGCTCAAGAGCGTCTGACCGTAACCAACACGGGTCAAACGAAGAGGGCCGGGTCACCGCGAGGCGACCCGGCCCTTCTCATTTCTGACCTCGCGAGGGGTCGGTCAAACGTCGCACGCCCCACCCACGCACGCGGCTTCACGGGCACCGTCGCCCATGTCGCCCGTTTCGTACCGACGCAGCAGGTCGAACCGCACGCGCGGCATCACCTTCTGGGCGGCGAGGTACTCCTCCTCCGTGATCTCGACGTAGGGGGCGAGGCGGTACGCGCCCCCGTCGTAGTTCAGGAACGACAGCCCGGTCACCTCGTCGAAGTGCTCCCAGAGCCATTGACCGACTTCCTGCCACTCTTCGTCCCGGACGTACACGGTCGCGCTCTGGTTGTGACCCTTGTCACCGCACCACGTCCGCATGATCTGGCGGTACCGCTCCAACTGCTGAAGCGCCCGCTCGTGCTCGCGGAGCTTCGCACCATCGGGGCTCTTCACCGGGAACCGCGCCACCCACACGTCCACCTTGTCGTCCTCCAAGTGCTCCTGCCCGTTCTCTTTGAAGAGGGGTACGCCTTGGTCCCGCACGAGGTGGAACAACGGGTCCTTGGAAGAAATCCGAACGTGCCGGAAGTAGTGCTTCGCGTAGCGGGTGTGAAACCCGCTGGCGCAGTCCACGAACTGCGACGAGTTCCCGCTGGGCTTGCCGCAGGTGATCGCCGCAGGGCGGTTAACCTTGAGGGTTGCCGCCGCGATGATCGCCGTCGAACGTGCGAGGGCATTGAGGTACGTCATCGCTTCCTCGTCGCCCGAGAGCGCCGGGTTGTCGCACTGGCCCGTGATGTCCACGCCCACGAGGCGGTCCTCGTCGCAAAGCTCCTTCCACGCGGGGCGAAGGTAGGGGAAGTGCGTGTAAGAGGACTGAATCACCCCCAGCCACGTCGCCGCGTGAACCTTCTCGGCCATCGTTTCAAGGGTGTCGTGCGGGCGCATCACCGCCGCCGTGAGGTTGCAGAACTGCCCACCGCCGCCCGCGCCCGTCCACGGGTCGGTCGCCCGCTTGAAGCGCAGGAGGATCTCGCCGCAGTTGTGGACCACCACGCCGTTCGCCACGAACGAGTGCGTCGTCGGCTCCGTGAGGTCGTACACGTCCTCGACGCCGCAGGACTCGATGGTGGATACCCGAGCGGTGAACTTTTCGGCGTAGGGGCCACGAACGAACCCATCGACGAGCGCAGTCAGCTTGGCCTCCTTGGAGGCCAGCATGAAGCCTACGTTGCGGTGGAACGCGACGAGGTTGGCCTTGCTCACCACGAGCTCGTGATCCGCTTGGCACGGGTACGGAGCCAGACCACCATTGCCATCGGGCAGTAGGCGGGTGCCCGCCTCGTGTCGGTTCAAGTAGAGCTTCGACGCTACGCCGAAATTGAGCAGGAGCATCTGCACGTCGCGGAGGAGGTCTGCCTCCACCGACGACAGACGCACCGAGGCCCCCTTCTCACGGGTTCCCTGCACAGACCCATCGGCACTGAACAGGGCCGAGAGGTAACCGCGCTGGCAGTCCTTGGTGCCCTGCCAGACGAATTCCGGCACCCGGCCCTTGGCCATCCCCCCGAGGTACTCGCGGAGGTCCGCGCTCTGGAAGGTGTCACGGTCAATCGGGAGGTAGGTGTGGAACATCGGGAGCGCACCCCCGGTGACGGCTTGCGCTGCCACGGCCATGCGAGCCGTGAGCTCACGCTTCTCGCCGTAGAAGTAGAAGCGGGGGACACCGTTCTCCAGCACGCAGCCGTCGCCCGACAACCACCCGGCCAGCATCCCGAGGTTCTCATCCCCCTTGGTGCCGAAACCACCGCCGTGGTTGATGACGTGAACCCGGTCGGCGGGGGTGAGGTGACGAGCCTCGACCCACCCGCGAGATGTCATCACACGGTGGTCTGCCGTGAGGCGCAGGGTGTACCCCTCCTCCGTGGTGAGGCGGAAAACTTCCTTCGTGCCCGTCTTGAACGCCCCGGCTTCCGTGGTGTGGCCGAAACCGTCCGTGCCGAACCGCTGGTCGAGCAGGAGCTTGGAGGGCTTGCCGACGAGGTCACGGATCTGGACCATGCCACGGTCGGTCATCACGCGGGTGTCCCCGGTGACGCAGGGATTACTGCGAAACTCGCCGCCGCGCTTGACGACGTTCTGGGGACTGACGATGTAGAAACCCCGCTCGCCCGAGCCCGACTTGGCGAGGGAGTTCCACTCGCGCCAGAACACCTCCTCCGTGGGGCGGTCGAAGTACACGGCGCTGTTGTTCGCCATGTACCGAATCGACGGGAACGTCCCCTTCGACCAGTCCTTGGCGTCGCGCATCTCCGCGTCGTCCACGTCGCTGAAGGAGATCAGGCTGGCGCGGCGGAACCCGCCCACCATCACGATCTCCGCGATCATGCACATGATGTCGTGCGCCTCGATGGGCTTCAGGCGACGGCCCGCCGCGTTGGCGATGGTCTCTCCAGCGAAATCCAGCACTCGCTTGAGGGGTTCCGGCCCGCTGGCCCGCCCACCCTTGGTGTGGAGGCGTTCACCCTTCGCCCGGATGAGCGAGTAGTTCCAGTTGACCCGGTGCCCGAGGTGGTACTGCACCATCCCGAAGTACACGGCATCGGCCCAGCCTTCGGTGCTGTCTTGGATGATGTAGTCGATGGTGTCGCCCGTGGGTTGGGCGATCTCCGGGAGGTTGTCGGTGAACGTGCGCTCGACGCTGAAACCCACGCCCGTGCCCTGCATGAGGATGTAGAGGGCCTCGCTGAACGCCCGGAGGTTGTCCACGGGCAGGGACGAGCAGTTGTACCCGCACACGTTGTCGCGGTCCATCGCGGGACCCGCGCACCACAACGCCCGCATCGAACCCAGCACGTCGAAGTTGAGGATCAACTTCTCGACCCGCTCCCGGAGCCCGTGCGGCACGGTCTTGTCCTTGAAGATGTAGTCAACGTAACGAAGGACGGTCTCGGGCCACGATTCGCGGCGCTTGGCGTCCTCCAACCAGCGCGCGTAGGTGCGCGTGTACACGAACTCACTCAGAAGATTGGGGAAAGGGCTCCCGTCGAGCATGAGTTGACTCCTCACTCGTCTCAAGGCGTTGTTGTCGGGGAAAAGATGGGTGGACGCCCCGACCCCCCCGCTGGGGGTACATCGGGTCGGATATCAAAGGGCAAACGGGGGTCACCGAGACAATCGAAGGAGGCCGGATTCCAGCAACGCCCAAGGGCTGACAGCCCCGTCGAACACGGCGTTTTGCGCGCGTGCGATGGCCCCCACCAGATCCCGGCACCCATCAGTCCCCCATGCTCGCGCACAGGGGAGAACCTTGTGCTCCCAGTACCACGGGCTCGACCCTACCCTCCCAGAGGCGCTGGCGGGTGACACCCCCTTGCCGTGGAGATGAGCGGCTTGGAGCCAACGGAGGACCGTGGGTGTGAGCGTGCGCCCACAGAGCTCGATGGTGGGGTCGCCCTTCTTGGAGTTCTTGTACCGGGTGAGCTCGTCCGCGAGGAGCTTCGCGTTACGGGTGCCCAGTGCTTCCACCACGGTGCTGCCATCGAGCTCCGTGAGAGGCGCGAGAGTCCCCTTGAGGTGCGCGGGCTCCAGCAGGACCACACCGAGGGCGCGGGCGAGGGTGACGGCCTTGTCGATCTCGTAGTAGACCACCCCGAGGTCGTTGCCCACCTTCCGCACGATGGCCCGCGCGAGACCATCAGGGAGGGCCACACCACGAGACTTGGCGAGCTCCCGCGCGTACTCCGCAGCGTGCTCATCGAGCTTGTAGAAGGGCGGGAGGGTGAACGTCTTGGTCTGGGCGGGGGGGAACCCGTCGAGGATGCCCCCCGAGGGCTTGTCCACCTCGCTCACCAGCAGGAGGGTGAGACAGGGGTTGGGGTCACGGAGGTGGTCGCCCACGTCGGCGGGGTGCAACTTCTCCGGGTGCGTGACCACGGCGAGGGTGGGCTTGGACGACAGCACCCCGACAAAGCCCATGAGGGACTGCACACCAGCCCTGTCCGTCCCGTCCAACGGCGGGGTGTCGTAGCCCTCCCGCGCACACTTGGTGACGAGATCACGGACGAACGCGCGGCGACGGTGGGCATCCGTGCCCGCCACCAAGAGTGCCGCAGGGAGCTTCACGGGCTCCCCGCCCGGTGGTCGGCTTGAAGGAACGCTGCCACCAAGCGAGCGGGCGTGAGAGGTGCCCCGTTGAACAGAGGTCGAAGGCACTCCCAGAGAGAGACGTGCCTTGGGTCTGGGTCGGTGACGGCGAGCTTGGGGGCGAGGAGGTCCACCACGGCGCGGATGAGGAGGTCTGACCCCTCGCTCTCCTTCACCGTCTCGATCACCGTCACCCAATCACCCTCCCGGTACGCGCCGACGAGGGACTCGGCCACGGAGAGGTAGTCCTCCGTGCGGGTGTCCGCCCCGGGGCAGAAACGTAGGACGCACCGGGACCGCAGGGTGAGGGACACCCCGCCGAGGTCCCACGCCCACAAGAAGGGGCGGGTGCCGTCCGGGTTGAACTCCTCGATGGTCTTGAGGAGGACATCACTGGTGGCGGGGTTGACCTCGTCCACGGGACCGACCAACACCGCCGAGCGGCCACTGCCCACGGCCCGCTGGGAGAGGAGGGACACGAGCTCCCGTGCCCCCTCCTTCTTGAGGGACGACCCCGTGAAGGGGAGCAACCTCCCGAAAGCCGTGGCGGCGGCGTGACCCGCAGCCTCCGAGCCGGGACCGTGAAACAAGATGCAGGAGGTTGGGACGTACACCGTGGGCACCGTACAGGAGGCCCACCATAGGGCCTCCCGCCGTTACGCCCCGAGGGTCACCGGACGACGGTGGTGGTCTGCATGACGGTCGGAGGGGTGTACTCGTCGTAGCGGACGATCTCGCACAGGCTGGCGCGGACGACCCCGAGGGACTCGTAGATGAACCGAAGGGCAGCTTCCCCGTCGAAGTTCTTGCAGGAGAACACGTCGAGTTGAAAGAAGCGACGGAGCTCCCAAGTGTGGATCGAGATGTGAGAGGTGCTGATCACCACCATCCCGGTGGTACCCCCCTCGTCTTGGAAGACCCCCCCGGACTTGACCGCTGCCAGCTTGGCAGGGTCGATCCCCACGTCCTTGAAGACGGGTCCGTGGATGATCTCCATGTCCAGCTTCTCACAGAGGCCGAGGAAGAACCCCCGGAGGTGGTCGTGGGAGAACACCGAGGGGTCACGAACCGATGCGTCGAGGGTGATGTGCCTACCAGCCATGAGGGTCTCCTGTCAGTCGGTCAGAAAGAGAAGTCCACCCACGAGGACCAGACCGATCCTGTCAGGGAACGCCGAAAATACGCCTCCACGAGATTCCTCGCGAGGGGGTTCCTCCACCCGAACTGATAGGTGGGGGGGTTCCGTAGCAGATCAGCAAGGGTAGGGACTACCAGCCCCTCCCAGAAGTCTCCCGGCCAGATGTACCCGATAGGCTGGAGACAGACTTCCCGTGAGGGATGTGACCGAGAGCTCGTAGGGAAGCTCACGAACAGGTCTCCCCTCAACAGGCTCCAGCAGTTGTCCACCAACCCACGGAACGGCAACAAGGTTCTCGTGTCACTCACAGGATTCCGTGAGTGATAGGCTCGTTAGACGCACCTCACCCCTCCCGAGCCTCTCAAAGAGGTCGGATTGGTTCTCTTGGGCTGTTACAGACCGTCAAGGCTATCCGTTGGTACTGCGTCTACTACTGGTGCTGGTACTACTACGGTTACTGGTACTGCTACGGGTAGTGCTGGTGTTACTGATGCTGGTGATGCTGTTACTGAGACTGTTGGTGTTACTGAGATTGGGATGACTGAGTGTGGTTCTGTTGGTGGTGGTAGGTTCTGGTACCAGTTACATCCAACCTTCTATCTATCCCTCTACTACCTCTCTACCTCTCTGGGAGGAGGGAGGAGTCGTTCCCTACGAACAGATCCAACGGGAACGGGGAAGGTCGGGAGCAACGAGAGCTAGTCTTTCGTACCTCTCTCAGGGCCTCTTACCGTAGGCACTTGGCTTCATCCTTTCAATGCTGGGAGAGGGGAGGTGGAACCCTTACTCACCGGGAGGTTGGGGACGGACCCTACTGGCCTTCTCAGGGGCTTGGGGGTCTGCCTCGTCGGTATCTACAGGTTGCCTCGTCGTCTCTCAGGGATCGTCGGTAGCGACTGCTTGGGTGTTCAGTACACCTGTCTACGACCTTTTCGGTCTGGAATCCTTCAAGCACCCCTGTTGGGGAGGTGCCTGTCTTTCCCCGGGCTATTTGTCGAGAGGCGACCCCTTTCCACGGGAGCAGCTTCACGAGGTCCAGACCGGGAGGGTGTTCCACAACCCCTCCTCCCTTGCGGGGGGAGGGTGACGATCCAGCTTGGGGGGCTACTACGGGAGGGGGGGAGGGGTCAAGGCGAAAGTGACAGGACGAAGAGGTGCCAGAGGAACACCAGCAGGAACACCAAGAAGATCCCTTGGAGAACCCTCTCACGGACCCTTTGGGCTCCCTTGCTGACGGACGCCCTCTCCAAGCACTTCAGCCCGAACCAGAACAGCCAGAACTTCATCGTGCCGTAGAGCAGGGGTGAGACCCCCCACGCACGGGACATCAGCCCGTTGAGCTCCGTGAACCTCCCCCCTGTGAGCGCGTGCGACGTGAGAATCCCGTCGAGGAAGTTCAACCACTGGCACCACTCCTCCAGACCCGTCGCCCCTTGTGGACGGGGCACCCAGTGAAAACTGAGCTTCGGTGACGGCGGTGGGGGTGGAATGCGAACGTCGTCGGGGTCCATACCCTGTGAGGTTGATAGGCTCACGGTGGGAGCCCACGGACAGCCCTTCCGAGGCGTCCTAGACCCTCGTTGGCTACCGACACCCATCCGGCCAGAGAACGGGCACGGAAGGGGCCGTTCTGTTCGATCTGGGGGGTGCCTTACGGGAGCTCGACCCACTGGAGGGTCGTGGCGCTGTTCACGAAGGTGATGCCCATGTGCTCGACGCTCTTGCCTCCGTCCTCGTGGCAGTGCCCGAACAGGTGGTGGGTGACCCTGTGCGGGCGGTAGGTGAGGGCGGTGGTGAGGGAGGAGATGCCGGGGTAGCGCCCGTTGAGGATGCCGTTGGGCGGGCTGTGGGTGAGGAGCACGTCCGGGTCGCAGTCGAGGGTGCTGTGGGTGAGCTCGTGGAGCTCCACGTCGGTGACCTCGCGGTTCCATTCTCCCGCGATGAACGGGATGTGCCCGAAGCCCGCGAAGCGCACGCCGCGAAACTCCACTCCATCGGGCGTGACTTCTTGGGCGTCCACCCCGTCGCGGCGCAGGAGCCCTGCGAGGTTGGCGTAGTCGTGGTTGCCGGGGACCAAGAGCACGGGTGCCCCCATCAACCGCCGCCGGATGCTGAACGACTTGTAACCGAACCAGTTGGTCTGCCAGCGGGTCTCGGTCGGGACGTGTCCCCGGGTCTTGTTGGGGAAGAAGTCACCCGTGATTACCCAAAGGTCGGGCGCGTCCCCCCCCAGCCGGTCGAGGGTGCTGTAGTGACCGTGAATGTCAGAAACGTGTGCGATCCTCACGGTGTCACAGCCCGAGAGCTTGGAGGTACCGGGTGATCTGCCCCCGGCCCGTGGGGGACACCAAGTGCGCGGCGACGTGCGGGCGGTTCGATCCCTCACCCTGTTCGACGGTGAGGTCAAGGGTGCGTTGCCACACCATCTGGGCGTCGAGCGGGACGGTGAACCCAAGGCGGATGAACACCTCTTGAAGACAGATCGCGACCTTCTGCCCTTCATAGTGCTGGCCCGCCACCAGCACCCCCGCCAACTTCCCGGTGAGAGGGTTGTCTTCGCCGTACACGGATGCGCGGTTCTCCAGCGTGTTCATGCGCTCGATTACGCGCTGGAGGAGGGATGAGTGAGACATCCACCGGACGCTCGTCGCCCACACCACCACGTCGGCGTCTGCAATCCCGTCGTACAAGGCGGGCATCTCGTCCACGCCCCCGTAGGCGTCAGGGTCGTCCGCGGAGTTCTTGTGCGCCCAGCAGCGGTACGGACCCGCGTCGGGGTGGGCACAATTGCGACCCCCGCCCGCGTAGCAGGAGAGATTCTGGACGACGTGGAGCTTGGCCGCGTCGAGGAGGGTCACCTCGTGACCGCGCGAAGCTGCCACCCGCAGCACAGCTTCCAACATCGCACCGCTGGCCGACTCGCCGTAGGCGTGCGTGGTGGTCGAGATTCCAAGTACCTTCACGGGCGTTACCTCACAGACCATAGATGATAGGCACGGCGGCGGTTACGCGCCCATCCGCCGCAAGGGCATCCGCTTCGATGGCCTCGCACCCGAGGAACTTCCTCCCGAGGGTGACAGCGGCGATGCCCGTGCTGCCCCATCCCGCGAAGGGGTCCACGACCAAGTCCCCCTCGTTGCTGTGCGTGGCGACCAGCCGTGACATGAGCTTGTCTGGCTTCTGGCACGACCTCTTGGGCCGGAACAGTTCCGGCACGTCGTCGATCACCGGGTCGATGTCCGTCCACACGTTCCCGACGCGCTTGTACTCGCTGTGCGCGGGGTACTTGGGATCATAGCCCGCGTACCCACGGACCTCGTCGGTGTACGGCTTGTTGAACGTCACCGCCGTCCGGTCCGGGTTCTTGGAGAACCAGAGGATCTCCTCCCGAACGTAGAGGTAGTCGTGCGACTTGCCGTAGGCGCGGCGCTTCTTCCACGTCACCCAGTTGCGGAACGTGTAGCCCCCGTCTTCGAGGGCCGTCACCACCCGGAACAGCGGGTGCGACCCGTGCCTACCCAGCCCGCCGAAGAACACCAACGAGCCCGTGGGGGTGAGCTTCGGGAGGGCGCGGAGGAAGATGCCCGACAACCAATCCGCGAACTCACGGTCGCTCGCCCACTGGTTGTCCCACGCGTCATCCGTGATGCCGTAGTACGGGGGGTCGGTGAGCAGCAGGTGAACGGTGCCGTCTTTCAACGTCGGGATGAAGTCCTCGGCCCGTGAAGGTAGAACGTAGGAACCCATGTCCGACGATACAGCCCGCACCACCTTCGTGATCCAACTCGACAAGCTGAAGGCTTGCGTCCAGTGCAAGGGCAAGGTGACGCTGGGCGAGGTGAAATGGAAACGGGGGCGCGACGAGATGTCGTGCCCCCGTGGGGTGTGCGCCGGGTGCGGGTGGTTGTACTACTCGATCCCGGCGTTCTCGTACTGGGACTACTTCGTCGGCGGCGGGAAGCGACCGACGTGAGCCGTCACAGACCCATCATCTTGCGGTACTTCTTGTTGTACTCGCGACGCGCCGCCGAGCCGTTGGAGCCCGAGTTGGTGCTGCCGTAGCCCTTGTACATATCCGTGTGCTCGTAGCACCCGCCCTCGCCATCGGGCTGGCAGGGCGGCGAGCCCGGACCCGGCGCGGGATCGTCGTAGTCCTTGGCCTTGGGCTTGTAGTTGTCGCCGCCCCACGGACGGCCCGCCATGATCTCGCTCGCCATCTGTTCCGCCGAGGGCTCTGCGTCGGCTTGCTTGAGGAGCGGGAGGAGGTGCGGACGGAGGCTGGGGTTCTGGTGGGCGAGACGAATGACCTTGGAGCGAAGGTCTCGCTCCGCTGCGGTGAGGTTGCGTGCCATGATCTTCCTTGCTGCCTTTCTGCGGAACTCGTTGGCCAGAGCGACGGCGTTCTGGGCGTCTTCGATGAACTTGGGGAACCGACCCGACGAAGCGGCTTGGTTGAAGGACTTCTCTACAGCTTCGCTCCAGACCTTCTTGGCCCGCGCGAAGGACTCGCGGATGACACCGATCTGCTCCGCGTAAGCGGAGTCGGAGATGTTGCTCCCCTCCATCTTCAGATCGATGTAGCCCTTCACGCGCCCGCTCATTTCGGGCGTGAGGACCTTGTCCGCGATGCTGTTGATCCACTCGTGGAAGCCGCGTCCGAAAGCTCCGTTGGGGTCGTCGATGGCGAGCGCCTCGACCCGACCCAGCGTGAGCACGAGCTCCGAGGAGTCCTCTTCGTGACCGGGAGCCCCGAAGCCCTCTTCTCTCTTGTCGCGGCTCTTTTCCGAGCGGATCACGTCGATGGCCATCTTCTTGGCGTAGGCCGAGGATCGGCCCTTCATGTCCGCGAGGGCGCTGTCGGGGTCGGCCTTGATGCTGTCCGGGGAGAACTGCTGCCCCGCCCGGTAGAAGACGTTGCCCTTCCCCGAGAGGCCCCGAAGGAGGTCCTCTTGGAGGATCTCCTCGCCTGTCTTGCCGCCCTTGCCGCGCACCATCGAGTCGAGGCCACGGACGATGTTGTCGTAGGTGCTGGTGTTGCGGGCCATCCACGGGGACGAGCTCACGTCCATCGTCGGGTCGCCATAGAGCTCCATCAGGAGCTTGGAGATGGCCGACATGGGGCTACCCCGCCCAGACACGCTGTTGAAGGGCTTGCCGAGCACCCCCTCCAAGAACTGCGCCCGAGCCAGAGCGTCATCGTTCGCTCCCGCTTGCTTGATCATGCGGTAGGCCCGGAGGGCCATCCCGAGCTTGTACAACGATGCCAGACGGTTCATGCGCTTCCTCGTGAGGGGTACACCCCGAGGGCGCTATAACACGACCAACGAACCCGGTTACAATCCCGCCCCCCGCTCCGTGGAGAGGGCGTAACGGATTTGTCTTGCGCCCCGTCCCCCGTGGGTGTATACCCATCGCTCGTAACCCAAGGGTCTTAGACCTCACGGGACACCACAGGAGCTCTGAGAATGGACAAGTTGGCAGGGGGATCAGCGGCGCTTGCCGCCGCCCGTGCGGTTGTCGCGGGTGATGAGGCGGTAGTCTCCTTCGCGGGGTCGGAGACACCACTGGCCGTGGCCGTTCGCGAGGCGGTCAACGAGACTGAGGTCAACTACACTGCCCGGTGGTTGGAGCGGAACGCAAAGGTGTTCCAGATCCTCGTGGCGCACCTTTCGACCAAGATGGCGCGGTCGAGGGATCTCAACGTGATCGAGGATCACGTCCAGACCTTCCTCGCCCGGTTGATCGAGAAGGACACCCTCGCCCCCTTCCTCAAGGGCGGCAAGCCTGTCCAGATGTCCGTGCTCCGCGTCTGGGCGTACCAGAGCGCAAGCACCGAGCTCCGTCGTTGGGCAACGGACGGCGCGCTCCGCGCCACGCGCGGGCTGAAGACGGCCCGTGAGGTCCAGCGGGGCAAAGCGTTCCGCCCCGTGGTCCACCCCGCCGCCGTTCGTGAGGTCCCCCGTGAAGGGATGGACCCCGACTACCATGACCCTGCGGAGGCGTCACCGGACGACGCGCTCGACCGCAAATCCCGGGTGGACATGGTGCGCCGCCATCTCGCCCGGATCGGTCAACCCCACATGGTCCCCGTGATCGACGGGCTCCTCGCCGGGGAGAGCCTCGACACCCTGTGTGCCGCCCACGGGATCACCGCCAAGCAGATCACCGCTGTGCTGCGCGGCCTCCGGGCGTAATCGCCCGCATGACCGTCTGGATCGTAACGGCGGGTTGGGTCCACGGGGACCGTTTCATCCTTGGCGTGTTCGCCACGGAGGAGGGGGCGAACGCCTACGTCCAAACCCTCCGCGTGGACTCGCGCGGTCGAATCGACGACTACGATTACATCCAAATCCACCCCTACGAGGTGACGCTGTGAGGATCGGCAACCGGCTTCGCGTGATTCGTGGCGGGTCTTGGTACAGCGGCGGACCGTCTTGGGTGCCCGTCGCGTCTCGCGACGCGCGCGGGCCTGCGATCCGGGGCGGCAGTCTGGGGTTCCGTACCCACCTGCCAGTAAGGCAACCCCGAGTATGAACCCCCCCTTCAAGCCCTCCAACAACCGTCTCCGCGTCGTTAGCGGCGGCAGTTGGTACCACAGCGAGCCGTCGTGGGTGCGTGCCGCGTCTCGCGACTCGGGCGTGCCTGCGAGCCGTGGCGGCGACTTGGGGTTTCGGTGCGCGTTGCGGGGAAGGGAACCGCGATGATCCCGGACGTGACTCCCACGAACCCCGCTGCCTTTTACGGACAAGCCCAGCCCCAAGTTCCGCAAGGTCTGCGACGTGCTGATCCCCAAGGCCAAGCACCCCAAGGTCAACCGGGAGTCCGTGAAGGCGTGCGTCAATGCCATCGAGGAGATCCAATCGTATGATTGGGAGACCCTCACCGACGCGCAGAGGGACGTGCTGATCAAGGACGGACCCCACATCTTCAACACATCGTGGGTCGTGAAGGTCGAGATCGTCTAGCTCAGGTAGGCGACGATCTCGTACTTGTCGTCGGCCAACTGGTACCACTGGAACGCCAGCACCGTGCCGTCGAGGTCCGTGGGACTGAACGAGTCGGCTGGGTTCGACAGGGCGAGGTCGATCACCATCCGCCCCTGCGGCTGCTTCAGCGGGAAGCTCTGGATCACCTGCCCCCACTCGATCCCGTGATCCGCGAGAACTTCGCTGATGCGGGAAAGGGCCATCCCCGGCGAGCGGAAACGCCCGTTGCCGTCCATCCCCGCTTTGATGAGGGCCATGTTCGCGGTGGACCGCACCTTCTGATCGAGGCGGGCGGCTGCGGATAGGTAACGTGCGACGACCCTACGAGGATTTACAGACATAGTGGCTCCTTGCCAACCGTGGGGCATAGGCAGGGAACCGACAGGGTGCTGGTTACACACCAGCACATCACTCCGTGGAGAGACTGATGGAGCCCATTGTCCGCATCTACCTCGACACCGAGACCACCGGGCTCGACCCCACCGTCAACGAGGTGATCGAGGTCGCCATCGTGCGCGAAGAGGTCGAGTACCCGTACACGGGGCCGGGGAAGATCACTCTCATGTGGTCACGGAAGGTCGCCCCGCAGCACATCGAGACGGCTGAACCCGTCGCGTTGAAGGTCAACGGGTACACACCCGAAGCGTGGGCGAACGCCACGCCCTTCAGCGCCATCGCCGGGGAACTGGTCGAGCACCTCAAGGGCGGGACCCTCATCGGTCACAACCCGAAGTTCGACACGGGGTTCATCGCGGCGGAACTGAAGCGCGCGGGCGTGGAGCCCAAGATCTCCCACCGCACCATCGACACCACCACGGTGGCGTACATGGCGTGGGGGCTGGACGGGAACCTCAAGCTCTCGCTGGACAGCCTTCGGGATCATCTGGGCCTGTCGCGGGAGGTTGCCCACACGGCCCTCCAAGACGCCCTCGACTGCCGAGAGGTGTTCTACCGGGCGCTCGCCGCCCGAGGGACGCCGACCGATTACAGTCGCGAGGACGACTGACCGGGATCAGTCACCGGGGCGTTCGTGCGAGAAGGGACGCGCTGATTTTTCAGTCCCCCGGCCTAGAAACCCACAACCCGTGCTTGTACCCGGCTTTCAACAAAGCCGCTTGCGTAGCCCTGCCGGGAATCCCATCAGCCGGGGTAACGCCCAGACGGGTCTGGATGTCCTTCCAGAAAACCACGTCGTCGTTCGTGTCGAGGTTGAATCCCTTGTACCCGGCCTTCAGTAGCGCGTTGAAGATGTGATCTCCGGGATCGCCGGGTCCACGGTTCGTCGTCTGATTGCGATGGCCCACCACACCAGAGAAGTTCTTGGCTTGGGACGAGTCCTCGATGCGCTTCACGATCCCCTTCACGGGCTTGCCATCGGCGGTCATGGGCACCTGACGCTGGATCGGGTGACCACGGTCCGCGAGCTCGCGGGTGAGCACGTCCAAGAACTGCACGGCCACGGCGATCTGCCCTTCGTACAGGTCGCCGTTGTCCTCCTGCACGAGCTCGATCCCGAGGGTGAACGGGTTCACCGACGTGGCTTGCCATGTGTAGAACTTCACCGGGTCGTTGGAGGCCACGATGGTTCCGTCCGTGTCGATGGTGTAGTCCCACGAAACGTCACGGCTGGTGCTCGCTTGGTACTTGGCGTAGCTCTCCGCACGGGTGCTGGGCTTGGAAAGCCCGGGCAGGAGCTTTCCCGTCTTCCCGTGGACCGTGTGCATCACAATGGCCCTGAGCCACTGCGTGCGCGGGTTCACGTCCGTGGTCTTCGGGACCTTCGGGTCGTCGAGCCACGAGACGGTTTCCAGACCCGGGGTAGCGACCTTCTCGCCGTTCAACACGATGGACATGAGGCACCTCTACAGGTGCAACCCTATAGGCGTCACACCGTCGCGAGCTTCTGCCCCCGAGGGACCATGAAGGTCGAGTAGGGGATGCCCGTGAGCGGGTCGGTGTCCCCCCCGCACAGGATGTACGCGAGCGGTGACGACGTGGCGGGAGATCCCTGCGGGGAGACGAGCCGCACGCCCGTCGCGCCCGCCACCGTGGCGGTGCCCGTGATGGCCCGGAGCGAGGCATCCGTCTGCCCAGTGAAGGACACCCCGCCGACGTTGGCGGTGACCGAGACGTTCCCGACCGCTGCCGTGGCCGTGATGCCGCTGGCAGAGTCTACGTCTATCTGGTTGGTGCCCGCCCGCGCCCGGAACCGCCCGAGGTTGGTCTCGTAGGTGAGGTTGCCCTGCCCGATGATGCTGGTGGTGTGGTTTCCCGTGGTCTGAAATTCTTCAACCCGGTCCCCGTACACCATGCGGTATCGGTCCACCGTGCCGCCGACGTTCCCCGTCGCCGGGGTGCTGGAGAACGTCACCTGTCGGGACGGCCCGCTGGCGGGGTTGCCATTCTCTGGGCCGCTGTAGTTGACCGTCTCCGCGCCCGTCACGACGACGTTGTGCGTCGAGGCCGTCATGGTGACGTTCCCGCCCGAGCGGATCGCCACTTGGTTCTGGGCGTCGATGGTCGCCGCGCCCGTGTTGGAGATGCTCACCGACTGCGTGGCCGAGATGTTGACGTTGGCGTCAGACCGCACGGCCACGCCCTGTGAGCCATCCACCACCACGCTGGGGTTGTTGGGGTTGAGGTTGTTGGGTGCGGCTGCTTGGGCGGCGGCGTTGGCGTTGAGGGGTCCGCCGCCAGAAATCACCACGGCACCCGTCGCGCTCCCAAGGGCGAGCCCGACGTTCCCCGGCCCGGACGCGCCGTTGATCGAGATGCCCCCGGTGAGGTTGAGGTTGAGCACCCCGCCCACGGTGAGCGCAAGGTCACCCTCCGTGGCCACCTCTGCGCTGACGGGAGTCCCCGCGAGGTACGCCTTGAAGCGCCCGTCCTTGGTGAAGCTGGTGAAGCTCGACGAGGTAGTCCCATTGGGACCGGGCACCTGAGAGATCACCCGGAACAGGGTGGCGGCGTGGTCCTTCAGCGGTGATGTCAGCGCCGACACCATCGCGGGGGAGACATTCCCAGAGGCGTCACGGACTTGGGGTTTGAGCGGGACGCCGTAGAGAGGCCGACCGTTGAAGCTGTACGGGTCGTTGCCGACCACCGACCCCATCACCCATTCCAAGAATGGCTGCTTCCCCTGCCCAAGGGGACTGCCAGAAGTCGGTGCCGAGGTCGGGAGCCTCTCACTGTCGAACCCGTCCGTCTGCTCCGACACCGGAAGTGTCCCATCACTGGTATGTGTCACCTCGATCCGGTACTCTGTGAGGGACTCGACGGGCGGGGTGTTGATGTTCGTGGAGCGGGCGATGGCGTTGTCCAGCGTGCCATCGGGCTTGAGGCCCACCCGGTACATCGCCTTGCCGCCGTACACCGTGTTGGACAGACCTCCGGGGAAGCCATCTTCCGTGCGGTAGCCCGCCGTGTCGATCAGCCCGCCCCACTGGAGGAACACGAACGGGTCGATCCGGGCGGGAACCGAGCCGTCGCGGTCCTGCACGAACTCAGACTCCACGTCGGCGCTCGTGCGTGTGAAGATCTGCCCCGGCGTGAGGAAGCCGTCTTGGTAGATGGAGTCACCGAGCGCATCCGCGTTGCGCGGGGTGGTGTCCGTCGCCATCTGTGGCGAGGTGGCCCAATCCTTCCCGTCGCTGAACAGGGTGCTGGGGAGCAGTCGCGCCTCCCGGTGGACCATCCCAGAGTAGACCCGGGCTCCCGCCACTGACTGATACGTCTGGAGCGACCGGGTGATGAGGGCTTGGTCACTGTCTCGGAGACGGACCTCGTTGCCACGGCGGTTGGTGAGGAGCACCCCCTCGTCCAGCACCAAGTCACTGCCCTGCGACGAGCTCGCAAGCACGTTGCCGGGAGCAAGGTGGCGCACCTTGAAGCGCACCCGCTCAAAGGTTCCAGAGGCCACCGTGCGGTCTCGCACCGTGTCCATGTTCTCGCCCCGAGACATCGCTTGGTACGGAATCCACTCGTGGCCCATCCATTGTGCAGAGGGCACCCACCCAAGGATCACCGGGGACTTCGCGCTGGCCGTACCCGCGCTCTCCCGCGCCGCCCACCCGACGTAGCAGATGTCACCGCGCTCTGGCACCGCGCCAAAGAAGTGTCGCTTCCCGCCGCTGGGGACGGTGATGTCCACGCCCGTGTACTCGGACACCTGCGCCTCGCCTTGGAGAATGACGAGGGTGACCTTCATCTCCTCGTACTGGACCTCCTTCACGCGCGCGACACTGATGGCCAGCGACGCCCAGTTGGTGGAGGGGTTCGTGGCCGAGGCCGAGCTCATGGCCGAGCGGATCTCGTGGTTCGCGACCTTGGTCATGCTGTTACCCTACGAGAGCGTAAAGGAGAGGTATGTCAGAACCCGAAGAACCCCTGCCTAGCTGGGATGACCTCTCACCATCGGAACAGTGGGAGGTGCGTCTGGCCCCCATCCTCTTTCCTGCCTTTTTCGCGTTCTTATACTGGGTGTTCCGGTGCGAGCCGTGACACCGAGGAACTGACATGGACCCCTATCTGATCCTGTTCCAACTCGCTGCGCTGCGCGACCCCAGCTTTCTGGGGGATGACGACACTTCCACCATCCTCACGATGGAGGCCAACCGTCTGCGATGGCCTCGCGTCCCCAGCCCGTGCGGCGACAAGGCTGCGTTCGCCACGGGGTACATCATGGGCCGTGAGAAAATGGGCCGAGACCCGCACCTCCCCGTGGGGAAGAGCGTGGACTACGATCTCGGCTACGAGAGAGGGGTCGAGGTCTGGAAGGGTGCGCCCAAGCCCGAATGGGATCGCGACGTGGTCGCGAACTGACGGTCAGGGCTCAACGAGGGTGTCGTCCACCAACTCGTCGTCAGCCGTCTCGTCACTCGCCATGAAGTCAGCCGCGAGCTTGCCGATCACCATCGCATTCACGTCCGGGGCGACTTCTGCGAGCAAATCGCTGAACGCGCATTTGCCCTTCTTGGCGTTCGCCGTGAGGTAGCCCGCCACCTTCACGGGGTCAGCACCCTTGCGGGCGAACAGATCGGCGGCGATCACGCCCGCCTCGTGGTGAAGGGCGCTGCAAGCGTCGAGGCCCAGCTTGGCCGTCTTCTCGCTGAAGCCGTACAGGCCGTTGCCCGACTTGCCAGCGGTCTTGTTGATCTGAGCGAGAGGTCCGAGGGACTCCATGGCCTTGAGGAGCATGGATGCGGTCTTGCTCCCACCCTTCGATGCGTGCTTGGCGAGGAACGCGGGTGATCCGTTGTCCTTCGCGTACAGGCTCGCAGCGATCTTCTTCGCCGCCTTCTGGAGCTTGTTGACTCCTGCACCACACGCGCCCTCGGTCTCCTTCGTGAACCCGTAGAGGCCCGTTGCAGCGAGCTTCGAGAACCCTTGAAACACAAGGCTGTCACCGCGGGCATCAGCGGTGAACCACTGCTGCGCCGCCTTCTGGGCATCCTTGAGGCTCTTGTAGTTCTTGCGGTCCTTCATCGCCGTCCCATCCTTCAGGATGAACTTCAGGATGTAGAGGGGGACCCCCGGACCAGGGATCTCATTGATGTGGGCGGCATCCAGCGTGGTCGTGCCGGTTGCGTCCATCATCCAGCGATGACCTTTTGCGTCATCCTTCTCGACCCAGGCAGCGACCTTGCCAGCCGTGCGGCCCGGTGCCATGTCCAGGAATGCCCTGAGTGCGCCCTTGTCCTCGTACGGGAGCTTCGAGAACCACGTCGGGGAGATGGAGTTCGGGTCGAGGTTGGTCTTGAGAGCCTTCCCAGCCTGCATCACTGTCCAGTCGAGGTCCACGCCGACATCGTTCACGGCCTTCAGGATCTGGCGCTTCACGGCCCCCCTCGGGGTCGGCGGGATGAACCGGGCCATGTAGCCCTCGGGATCCTCGATCCAGCCCACCCAGAGGTCGGACACGTCTGCGGACTTGTGGAAGAACTGCTCCACAATGGCGTTGTTCTCACCGTCCCGGTGGAGCACCGCTTCGAGGTCAGCGGTCTTGAACTCGTCCTTGTGCTCCTCGGTCTGACGCTCCCACTCGGCGGCGTCCTCGGGGCTCATGTTCTCGGTGGGGTCGGCGGGAACGCCCTCCTCGAACTTGCCGTCCCGGAGCATATCCGCGAACTGCTCCATCGCGAGGAGGGGCGAACGGCGGGCCGTCTTTCCCTGCATCCCCTCCATCACTTTCTTCACGGACTCGGGCGGGTCTTCGTTCATCTCCTTGAACTCGGGGCCGACGACTTCGGCCACCTCGTCCACGGTCATGGACACGCCGCGCTCGAACTTGGCCTTGCGACCGGGGAAATACTCTGACTTGTTCATCTGACAGTGCTCGCTTTCGGGGTTCTTGTACTTGCAGTACCGCGACCATGCGACGGCCCACGCCTTGTCTTCAGGCATCCCCGCATCGGTGCCCTCTTCGACGTACCGCTCCACGTCGGCGGGGAGGTCCACGGCGTACTTGAGGATGCTAGCGTAGTCGCTGGCCGTGACGGCACCGTAGTCACGGCGGGTCATGAGAGGCTGGGTGAGGGAGCCAGCTTCGCGCTCGACGCTCTTGCCGTGTCCCCGGTCGTACTGGGACTTGTCCTTGTGGTAGCCCGCGCCGCCGCCCGCGCCGGGGAGCCCTGCACGGCCCTCGCTCTTGAGGGCCTCCCAGTGAGCCTTGGACATCGCCTTGGCGGCGTCGGACTTCTCCGTGGGCCGCACCGGACCCTGCTTGAGGAACCGGGCCATGCCCTTGTCCTTCTGCGACCGTAGCTCCTTCTTGCCCGCCATGAAATCCGCTGCCATCACTTGTCTCCCGTCTTGGGTGATTTCTCGCTCGATGGCCATCGCGGGACGGCGCACGAGATACTTGGGCCACTTTTCGTACCACTTGGCGTAGAACTCGGCCTTGGGCACCACCCGCACGGTCTGCTCCGGGTCGGGGATGTTGGGGTCGGCCACATGGACGTTCTCGTCATCGTCCACGTCGAACACCACGCTCGCGTGCGACCACTCCCGCCCCTCTGGATTCCACGCGATGATGACGGGCGTTCCTGCGTCCGTCCACGCCTTGAGTTGCTTGAAGGTGCAGGGCGAGGTGAGGGTGCCCCGCATCCCGTAGTGCTGGGCGCAGGCAAGGGCCTGCTCCCACGTCGCACCCTGCATCGGGCGAGCACCCATCACCCGGTTCACCTCGTCCTCGTCGCACCCGTGCCCGTGTGCTTGGAGGCACATGGACATCGACGCGGACATGCAGGTGTACTGGGTCCGCTGTCGGACGGGGGTGAGGTCAGCCTTGGCGATCTTCGCAGCCATCGCAAGGCGGCGGGGTATAGGGCGGGAAACGCAGGTCTACGCGAACAGCGGCTCGACGTAGTTCCCGAATGCTTGAGGCGAACCACTCGGGTAGCTGTCGCCGCCCCCGTTACCAACAAACCCAGCCGTCACATCGTAGTTGGGGAACGACTGCGGCAAGGAGAGCGTCAGCGCGGTGGCCGTGTTGTACCCGCCTCCGTAGTAGGTCGAGACGATGTACTCTAGCCCTACGGTCAACAGGTGCGACCCGAACGCCCCCGTGTGGGTTACACACGGGGGCGCGATAGGGCCGTTAGGGGCCGCGAGGATCAGACATCAGGGTCAACGTACTCGACAATGACTTCGCCAGCGCCGCCGGGAGCCGGGGCACCCGCGAGGGTGAGCAGCACGGGGTGGGAGCTCGAATCCCAGTCGGCGTTGCCCGTGGTGCCTTCGACAATGAAGTTGCCCGCCGTGGTGAGGTCGCTGTCCGTGGTCGCCATGAGCACCGCTGCGCTGCCCGTGTAGCCCACCGTGACGGTGCCCGCGCTGAAAGTGCCACCGTTGTAGACGCGAACGCGCGAACGGAGAATCGTGGCGTCGGCGGGGATCTCGGCAGTCGAAACCTTGGTGCCGGGGAAGTCGGCGGTAACGAAGGGAACGCGGATGACCTTGGAGATGCCCGTGTAACCCGAGATGAACGTCTGGAAGGCCGACCCGTCCCAGATGTACGCCGAGTTCGCCGCGAGGGTCGGGAGCGAGCCCGCCGCCGTGATGTTCGATCCGTGGATCGTGACGAGGTAGCCGTTCTGGATCTGGATACGGATGACGGGGCTACTGTCGTTCAGACCGTTGTCGAAGGCGATGTCCCCCACATCCCAAGACCCGCTCGCCGTGTGGCAGACGAGGAACTGCATCGTCGCGGAGTTGTTGGGAACGGACCCGCCGCTGAAGCTATCAGCGAGGACGAACCTCTGCTGGTACATCTGGAACGTCGTGAGGGTGTTCCCGTTCTGCGACGCCGACGAAACGTGCTGCGCGATGATCTGGCTGAGACTGCCCGGAAGCGTGGTCAGATCCGTGGCGACGACGAGGTCGCCGCTGACGTGACCGAGTTGAGGGCCGGGACCCGAGCCGCCCCCGAGGCTGCTGACGCCCGTCTTGTCGATCTGAAAATCCGCGCCGATGTTTCCAGCGAGCTTGCTGTAGTTTGCCATGATCCGTGTCTCCTGTGAGGGTTCAGCTTACGAGGGTGAAGAGCAGAGTCCCCGTACCTGACGTGGACCCGTTGGGGGTGATCGTGAGGATCAGATTGCCCCCCGAGGCGAACGTATTGAGCTCGCCCGATTCGTACTGACCGACCGAGGTCAGGTCTACATCTAGGGAGGCCAATAGAAGGGAAGGCGAAGATACGGTGCCGAAAGTCACCGTGGGTGCCGCCCCGTTCCAAGCACCCGTCACGGACACCAGCGCCCGGTCTAGGTGCATCCCCGCCGTGACCACACCCACAACCAACGGTGACGTGTCACTGTAGTCGAAATCGACCACGACGGTGTTGGTGTTTCCACCGCCGCCGCCGCCCGTGCTGAGGTTCAACCAAGCGTAGCCGCTGCCGTTGAAGTAGCAGATGGAAAGCTGACTGCCGGGGGGCTGGTCCGTCGCCCAGTACAGAACTCCCGCCAGCGTGGGGCCGGGAAGCGGGCGGGCGGACAGCAACCCCGCCTTCGCGGCGTCCAACCATTCCGGGTTCACCACCCCCGCCCGGTACACCTGCCCCAGCGTGCCGAGGGGCAACCGCTGCGTCGTCGTCACCCCACGGAACAGGGTGTCGCCTTGCGCCGTGAGAAGGGACTGCGGAATTGCCCCGATGGCGGCGGGGGTGATCTTCGTCCACGTCCCGTCGGCTTTGAGGTGACCTTCTCGGTCAGCGATGGCGGCGGGGGGTACGAGCCCTCGCCCCCCTTCCGTCGAAGGCGTCGCCCCGATGTAGGTACGGCCAACGGGCGCTTGGTTGAGAACGGTGCCCGAGACGAACTGGACCGTGACCCGTCCCGAGACGAGGTACCCGTTGATCGAACCGTACTCCAGCGATACCTGCACCTCGCTGGTGTAAAGGAGCTCCCGCGTCTCCCCCGGCCCCAAGATCGTTTGGCTGGGAAGGTCCGCCAGCGCCAAGGGCGACGCTGAGATGTTGGTGAGTCGAAGCGTTAGCCCACGCATTTACCTGTTCCGTTCTATAGCCGTACAACGGAACAAGGCTACCGTGGGCGGTGACTCACACCCGCACGGGAGGGGTGACCGCCGCCGCCGCATGAATAGCGGCCCACATCGCCCGGTAATACTCCGGGGGGATCAAGGAAGGGACGCCCACGGGGATCTCGTAGACGCCGTCCTCGTCCCGCTCGTAGGTCCAGCGAACGGTCTCAACCGCGCCCTTGAACTCAAAGGTGAGAGTGTTGATGGCGTAGCGGGTGCGGGGGTTGTAGCTCATGCCAGCACCACGGTGGCACCCCACCATCTGTAACCAAGAATCAGCGGACGAGGACGACTTCCGTGAGCAGCACCTCGCACGCCACGGACATCGCCGCACGGAGGGAACTCTTCACCACTCCCACGGGGTCGATCACCGCAGGGGTCTCCCAGAAGTCCGTCACCGTCCCCCGCACCGGGCACCACCCCACCCAAGGGTCGTCGTCGGGAAGCGCGGGGAGGGTGTTGAACGAAGTGCCCGCACGGTCGCACAGGACTCTCAAGGGCTCCTCCAGCGCACGGGCGAGCACTCGACCCCCCAGCGTTTCTTGGAGCTCAGGCTGTGACGCGGCGAAGTGCAGAGCGCGCCCCGCTCCCGGCACCACCCCCGACGTGAGGGCTTCCCGTACAGCGTGCAGGGTGTCCTCGACGCGCGAGCGACGCTCCACTGCCTCCGGGGTGGTGTGCCCGCCGACCTTGAGGATGCAGAGACCCCCGTCCATCGCCGCTGCGCGTGACCTGTACCTGTCCCGGTCAAAGTCGGAGGTGGTGTCCGCCGCGCGACGAAGGAGTTCTTCAACTCTCGCACCGATACGGTCGCCCGCGTCGGGGTACGAAAGAATCTCCGTGCGATCCCGCCCCACGGTGATCTTGCGGGCGCTCCCCAACCACTCCGCTCGGAACTCCCGGTGGTCGTCACCGCTTTCAAGACCGAGATTCGTGGCATTGGTGACCGTCGCCACGTCCTCCATCCAATCGTGGACCTCGTAGAGGGAGGGGTTGAGGTACCTCACCGCGATGCAGGGGAGCACCCCCTGCGCGTCGTTCATCACCAACGTGGCAAGGGCGTCCCCGGCGATCTTCGGGCAGAAGAGCACCAGCCCGCGCCCGGGCCACTGTGACGCCTCCTCCATCAAGCTCCGCACGTCATCAAACGAGGACAGCGGTCGGTTCACCACGGCCACCATCGGGCCGTCGAACACCCGGTCGGTGCCGTCACCCCGTCCCATCGAGTGCGCCGCCCAACCCACGTCGAGCACCAGCCCGTCTCGGTAGTCCTGCTCGATGCCCACACCCTCACCGGGCTGCGCCAGCACCGTGCCCGTCTCCCCCACCCGTAGGACCGCTGGCACCACGGCCTCCACCACCATGTCGTCGCCGTGGGAGGACATCTGGGCGACACGGTGGAGGATGGTCTCGGTGGGCGACCGGGAGATCTCGGTGAGTAGACTTTCGACGGCGGGGAGGTACGAGCGCACTTCTTGGACGAGAGCCCTCGGGTTCCAAGTCCGGGGGGTGTGATGATCCAGAGCGGCTTGGACGAGGGCATTTGCCAACAGCACCGTCGTGCTTGTACCGTCCCCCGCTCCCCCTTCCACCACGGAGGTCGCTGCCCGAACCAAGGACACCCCAAGTCTCTCGTCACCCTTGAACCGAGTCTCACGCGCCAACGCCGACCCATCGGTCGTCACCAGCACTCTTCCTTGCTTCGCGACACCCACCTTGGACCCATGCGGCCCATAGGTGACTGACACCAGCCTTGCCAGTTCCGACATACCGCGCGTGAGGGTCACCAACGCGCGCTTGCCACTGAGCACCTTCATCACCGGGATTTTACCGTGGGGGGAAGGTGACAGGGGTCGGCGCGGAGAAAGACTCCCCCATGACCGACATCATTGTTTCTCTTTGGCTTGCTGTGATGCTCTCCTTCGCGCGGCGTGAACCCCACGAACGGCTGGAGTCCGTCGCGCGCACTGTGGTTGAGGCCACCAGTGACCCGCAGGAGCAAGCTCTGCTTCTCACGGTGTCCCTGTACGAGACGGGCTTCGGACGACGGGGCATCCCCTTCGGGATCTCCTCCGTCAATCGCAGCGGTCACCGCACGATGCTGGACGATGCCCTCGCGTCCCTACGCATCCTGCGTCGGTCGCGCGCCATGTGCCGACAGATCCCCATGCTGTTGGGCCACTACCACCACGGCAACGGGTGCCGCCCCGACCTGTACTCTATCCGCGAGGCGGACACCGTTCGTCGCATGGTGTCCCTGTACAACCGCGAGGCGTTCATCGCCGGGGCACCCGTTGCCCCTCCCGTGGCCGTGTACGCCTTGGACCGCCATCGAGGGAGGTCCCGACGACGGTAACCACCGCCCGTATAGTCCTGCGTGCCCAAGGGAGTCCACAAGCGCGGTCCCTTCCAGCGGTCGATGCGAACCTACGAGGCGTTCGCCGCCAATGACCGGAACGTCGGCTACGACTTCTGGCTCTTCCACGGCATCAACTACCTGTCGGGCACGCCCTTCCCCGGGATCTACCGTGGGGACCAGTTGTACCGGGGGAATCTCTTCAGCCACATCATGGGGGCTCACCTAGACAGTGAGGGAGCCCTCACCAAGCGCGGGCGCGAGTGCCTCGTGTGGGCGAGCGCGTCCCCCAAGGAGCTCTACCGGGCGTCCCTGTACATCAAGACCTTCGCCCGGAAGTACAAGCGCGAACCCCTGCAACCCAACGACCCCTACGTCGAGATAGCCGTCGTCGCCACTGCGGGACTGATGGAAGCCCCCACCAGCGGGTGGGGCCAAAAGGAACCCCCCTCGGTGAAGGAGTACTACCACAACTCGGCCATGCACTACAGGTGGCAGATCGCCCGCGCCGCCAAGAACGTGGTCCTCCACGACCCGCGCAGTCGCAGGGGATGGGCGTTCTGGGCAGAGCTCCACCGTCAGGCCATTGAGAAATACGGGCTCCCCCCCGGCGTGAAGCCGTTCCGGCTGGAGTACAAGGAGCGGAACAACGGGGGGTATTTGGTGCAGATCGGTGATCTGCGAGGCTACAAGACCAAGGTGCGCTAGCGGATCGCCTCGATCTGATCGTGGGTGGGGTTGAACACCACCTTGAGGCCAGCCTTGCCAGACGTAGGCGAGGTGATCGGAGTGATCTTCACCTTCACCTTGCGAGCCATATCTGCCTGCTCGCCCGAGATGGTCAGAGCGATCTCGGCGTTGGGCGTGTCGTTGCCTTGGAGGTACTCCGAGTCCATCGCGTACTGCTCCCCGTAATCGTCCGCGATGCGTTGTTCAAGTGCCTTCTCGACCGCAGCGAGGCCCGCCGCCGTGAACACCTTGTTCTGGTCGAGGACGTAGGCCACTCCACCCTTCGCCGCGTCGAACAGCGGTGCCATGTACTTGGCTACGTCGTAGGGGACCATCTTGCCCGAGGTGCCCCACGTCAACGGGACGGCCATCGCGTTCCCCTCGTACACGGGCTTGTAGCCCTTGGGCTGCTGGATTGCCGCGAGGCGGTCCGCCGCCGTGCGACCCTCGTCACCGTAGGCAGCGGTCTTCGCGCTCGCCGCCTTGGGGCGGTTGCGCTGACGGAGCAGGTACAGCGCCGTCTCGTGAGCGTTCGCCGTCGCCATGAGGAAGTCGTCGAGGCCGAGGGACATCTCCCCGCTGGCCTTGAGCTCGTCGTAGGCGAGCTTGAGCGCCCGCTGGAGGTGCTCCTCCATCTGGAGGGCGCACTGGTACGAACTGTCACCCGCCCCCGTCGCCGCGTGGTTCGCGATGAACTGGTGCGTGTCTGAGATCACCGACAGGTTCGTGATCGCGCCCGGGCCGTAGATCCCGACGATCTTCTCGGCCAGCGTGTCGATCTCCTCGCCCACGGCCTCGTAGAGCTTCTGGAAGAGCAGGTGGTCGCCGTAGAACGGCTCGCCACGGACCTTCCAGTGGGCGGTCTGGTGCGACCACTGAAGGGCGCGGAGGATGGCGAGAAGTTGCAGCAGGATATTCATGGGTGAGAGGTTCCTTCAGAGTTTGAGGATGTACTTCGCGTAAATGCGGTCGATCTCCTCGTCGGTGGCGTCTTCCAGCACTACGGTGTTGTAACCCTCGACGGCGAGCATGATCTTGTGCTTCCCGCCACGGACCATCCCATCACCGATCCCTTTGAACCTCTTGAAAATCTCGGCAACCTTCTTCTTTCGGTCCGCAGGGGGCATAGCCGCTTCCTTCAGGAGAGGGAGAAGGTGGGGGCGGAACTCTGGACGCTGGTGCGCGAGCCGGATGACCTTGGAACGAAGAGTGCTCATGTGTTGGGTTTCTTATCAGCGCAGGACGGACTTGAGGTAGTCGAACCACACGTCGTCCCGCGCCCACTGGGTTGCTTGGCTGTCAATCGCGTCGAGGTCCACGCCCTGCGACCGGACGTAGGCGTCGATCACGTCGAGGTCGAGGAGCTTCTCGTACAGCTTCCCCGTGACGTAGGACTTCATCTGCCTATCGACCGGAAAACCACCGGGGTTGGCCTTGAAGCCCAGCGGGATCACACCCTGCTCAACGTCACGGACGGCACGGTCCATCGCGGGGCGGACCTTCGTGTCGAAGTACTCCCGCACGAGGGCGTCCACGTCCCGCTGGGAGGTGGTCTTGGTCTCCTCGACCCACTGCTCCAGCGACCGTGTGTGGGCTTCGTCTTGGGCGCGCATCGCCGTCTCGATGGATCGGAACTGGGCACCCGTCACCCGGTTGAGCTCGCCCTTCTTGTCGAGCTTCACCAACAGCGCCGTCTGTGACCTAGCAGACCCGTACTCCTTTTCGTTCCCGTCCGACACCCGCCACATGGCCAGAACTTGATGGTCCGTGTCGTAGGCCCAGAGGTACTTCCACGGGTCCTCGGGACGAACGTGGATGATGCGCGCCCCTTCCTCGGCTTCCTCGGGGAGCTCCATGAGGTCGCCCATCATCCCGCCCGAATGGGTGGACAGGACGTACTTGTCACCCGCGAGGGTCACCGTGTGCGAGTTGCGAGGAGCGCGACCCGCGAACGGGATCACGTCCCCCGCCGTCTTGAGGAGGGGCAGGAGGAGAGGACGGAGACCGGGCTGGGCATGGGCGAGGCGGATGACCTTGGATCGCAGGTTCACGGGAGGAGCTCCTTCAGCGCCCGTAGAGGCGGTTTTGCTTCTCGTAGAAGCTCTGCTGGTCCTTCGGGCTCAAGCCCTTGAGGTAGGCCATGTAGCGGGCGATCCCCACCTTCGCGTCCTGCTCGCCGTCTTGCGTGAGGTCTTCGTAGCCGTAGTGACTGCCCACCCAGTCCGCGAGCTCACGCTGGCTCATCTCCGAGAACACGGCGGACACCACGGGCTCGGGACGACTCGGGAGCTCCCGCACGATGTCACTCATCCACTTGTCTTGGATCGCGTGGTACTCGGGAACCGGGATCTGCCACGCCTTCTTCGACGGGTTCCACTTCCACCCGTACTTCTTCATGACCGCGACGAACGGGTAGGTGTTGCCGCTCACGGTCACTGTGCCCTCGGTCACGTCGTAGCGACCGGGGTAGGTGTGCTCGACCTTGAGCCCCGCCGCCTCCAGCTTGGGCTGCATCCGTTCAAGCCGCTGCCAGTGCTCGACGACCTCGCGGTCGTCACCGCCACCACCGCCACCACCGGGACGGACCCCACGGTTGAACGCCTCTGCCGCCTCGTTGTGCTTCTTGGCGAGGGTTTGCACCACCGGGAAGGCAGCTTCTTGGAGCTTGCGGTTCTTGTAGAACTCCGCGTTGCGCCGCCCGCCGTACTTGTACAGCGTCGCGTCGATGCTCCAAACCTTGCTGGCTGAGTTCCAACGGAAGCCCAGACGCTTGAGCTCGTCACGGTAGTCGAACGTCGGCCCAGCGACATCCAGCACCCAAGAGTCTTCCACGGGGTCGGTCCCGCCGAAGTCCCCAAGGTTGACGTACTTCACCCGGATGAGTTCTTGGGTGACGCGCGCCGCCTTGAGGAGAGGGAGAAGCTGCGGACGGAGATGCGGCTGCTGGTGAGCCAGCCGAATGAGGGAGGATCGCAGGGTGCTCATGCCCCGCACGGGGTATAAGGCAATCAACGGTCGGGGGTAGTCAGAGAGGGGCGTCTTCGTCCGGGTCGTAGGGGCGAAGGGGAAACACCACTACGGCGTCGGTGCCGCGGACGGCGAAACTTGGGTTGTCCCCGACGACGTACTCCTCGCCGTCGATGGCTTCACGAAAATGATCCTCGAAAGTGTTACCCCTTCGATGCGTCCGCCCTTCGATGGCATCCCGCAGATCCTTCAAGGTGCCCAACCAGTTCGGGAATACGAAGGTTAACGCCATCGGGGTGTAGTCCACCTCGGGGGTTCCCCTGAGCCCGTAACCGGCCATGAACTCCTTTGCGAGTGCGGTTACTTGAGGGGGAACTCTCAACGAGGCTCTCTTTGTCGGGGTCTCCAGTACCTCGATGAGGGTGCGGTTCCCCGTCTGGGCCTCGTACTTGAGCATCTCGTCGGCCAGCTTCTTCACGTCGGTGTGCCGCGCGAGAACCTTGCCGTTGTGGTTCTTGAGGATGTACACGGTATCGCTCATGCCCCGCACGGGGCATAGGGCATCTACCGAGTCACGCAGGGCGGGTGACGGCGTGGGCGTAGTCCCAAGTGAGCTCCTCGCCCGACTTGATGTTCCGCATGGCGCGGAACTCGATGGCTGAGAGCCCTTCCCGCAGCACACACAGAATGTTGGGCTCGCGCCCCGTGGTGTCAGAGCGGTCGAAGTTGTAGAGGAGCCCACTGCCAGAAATGATGCACCGCTTCCCGTTCACCCACGGGAACAGGTAGCGGTTGGTGATGGGCATGGACAGGGTTTGCAGGGACTCCTCCTCGGACAGGGGCATCACCCAGCACCGCTCGACCGTCGTCCCGCGCGCGATGTCGTCGCGGGCGAACACCCCACGGCCACGGTCACGGCTGATCCAGCGGGAGAGAATGGGCCACCCCCCGGGAGGCTCGGGCACGGCCTTCTTGAGGCAGTCCCCGCAGACGAACGCTGCCTTGGTTTGCCAATCCGTGGTGGGTGTGGGGCTCTTGAGACCGCAGTCGGGGCAGATCATAGCTTCTTTCCCAAGACGTGGAGGGCCTTGGCTTGCTGCGAGTCGAGCTTGTGCCCCTCGGTCACGGTGTCCCGGAGTAACTGGTACTGGAGCCTCTCCTCCGGGGAGAGCACTTCCAGCCGTTTGCCGATGCGGTCCAGCCAGCGTTCAGCTTTGTCCGTGGAGAACTTGATCTCGGGCATCTACCGCTGCAACTCCTTCAGCAGGGCTACCGTACCGACCCGCACCTCGCCACGGGGGACCGACAGACGGACGTACAGGGCGGTGACCTTCCCCTCGGCGCGGGGGAAGTGCCCGACGCACCCGGACATGATCGTGGCTTGGTTCGTGGTGCGAACGAGCACGTCCCCCAGCGCAGGGGCCAAGTGCTCTCGGTAGTCCGTGGGGTGGGCCACCGCCACGGCAGCGTCGGGCATGGAGCTCAGGAGGTTCAGAAGGGCGGTCGCTAGCGGGTGCATCACCCGCCCCCGGGGATAGACCCCCTAGCGTTCACCGATGAGGGTGTCGAGTTGCTGGAGCTCGCCCACCAGTTCATCCGTGCGGGGCATCCTCCAGCCCATCGCGCCCGCGCCACCCGTGACGACGTTGTTCGACCCCCAGTTGTCGCCGTCCCCGCCGTTGTTCTGAACGAACCAGATGTGGGACGGGGTGATCACGAACCAATCCCCGCCGCCGTAGGCGACGGAGTTCCGGCCAGAGAGCACCAGACGGTCCTCACGTCGGAGGTCCGTTTCGGTCGTCGGAAAGTCCCCACGGTCGCGGAACATCTTGGCGAGCTCCTTGCGACGAGTGCGGGCTTGGGCCACGGTGAGCTCCTGCTGCTCCCGGTCCTTGATGCTTTGGATGGCCGTCTCGTCCTCGGCGGGCTTGGCCGTGATCGTGTGCATCCATCCCGTGTCGTCGGGAAGCCCGAAGGACAGACCGTCCTCCCGATAGAACACCGACTTCACGTCGGTCACTACCATGAACTCGCCCGTCTTCCGATCCTTGAAGGTCTGGCCGACAGCCGGGTGGTCGCCACGCGAGTATCCCGGCTCGTAGTAGGTCTTGAGGCCCAGACGCTTCCTCTCGGCTTCGACCCGCTCCCGCTCCTGCTCCATGTGACGGAGCGCCACCTGTCGGGCTTGCTCTTGGTCGGCCTCGACCTTGTCGAGCACTTTCTGCTTGGTGGACGTGTCGGGCATATACCAAGTGCGGGTGTCCTGATCCCAGAGGCCCCCCAGAGACTTGGCTTCGTCTTTGTACTCGTAGGGGATGTTCACCCCCAGACGCTCGGCCTTGCGCCGCGCGATCTCCCGCAGCGCCACCATCTTGGGCGTCTGGTTGATGGCCTCGCGGAGGGTATCCAGCGCCGCCTTGTCGGGCATACACCAGAGCCGGGTGGTGGGGTTCCACAGACCCCCCAGAGACTTGGCCTTCTCCCCAAGGTCGTAGGGGAGGTCGATGCACCACCCCTCCACGCGCCGACGCAGCATCTCGTCTTCGATCTTCTGCTTGGGAGAACGGAGATCCGTGCCCGTGGATGCCGCCCCCGCAGCCGTGAGGGGCTCGATGATCTTCATCAAGTTCTTGCGCTTGATGGGCGTGAGCTTGGCGGCGGGGAGCTCCCACCGACGCGCGCCGCCGTCCCAACGGAACCCCTGCGACTTCAGTCGCGGGTTCACGTTCTCGGCCATGAGGTGGTACGGCCCCGTGACGTACACCATCCCGTTGGCCTCTGTGAGCTCGACATGGTTCCCTGCCATGACAGCCCTTACGCCCGAAGCAAGCAGAGGCAGGAGGTGCGGACGGAGAGCGGGGTTCTGATGAGCGAGCCGGATGACGCGGGAACGGAGGAAGTCCATGTCCCGTGCGGGGTATAACTCCCCCAACGATCACTTGGCGTTGTGGACCGCCGAGATCACCGAAGCGACGAGATCGTCGTGGAACAGTTCGGCGCTCCCCCCGCTGAAGAACTTGTTGAACTTGCCGCTCTCCCGAAGGGCCTTCTTTACCAAGGCCGCGACATTTCGCGACGTGTCCTCCACGATCCCTTGGAGGTCGTTGCTCGCGTTGTCGAGGTTCTCTTGGGCCTCTTCCATGTCCTCCTCGGACGCGGGCACTTTGTCGAACTCCAGAAGGTACGGGTTGAGCTCTTCGCCCAGATTGCCCGCCGCCTTGAGGAGAGGGAGAAGCTGCGGACGGAGATGCGGCTGCTGGTGAGCCAGCCGAATGATTTTGGAACGTAGGTCGCTCATGCCCCGCACGGGGCATAGGGTATCTACCGTAGGCGTTTTCGGTAATAGTCCCGAAGCCGGTCAAGCGCGCCCTGTGCCGTGGGGTGCCCGACGGGGTAGATGCGGGTGCCGGAAGACCGGGTGCGAACGAAGGCGCACCACGCCCCGTCCTCCCACTCCAGCACCACGCGGAACTGCGAAGGTGCCGCGCCGGGGTAATCGCGGGCCACGAGGTCCGTGATCTCCCGGCACGCCGCGCCGAAGTCCAACTCACTCGCTGTCATCGAACCGAAAGTACCGCTTCACGTCAGACCACACCCGTTCGCTCTCGGGCGTCCGCTCGTATTCGTCGGGGTACTTGTAAGCGCCGCTGTAGACGTACAGGGACTCTAGACGACGGTGCATCTCCACCGCCCGTTCAAGGGAGTCGATCACGCTCGACAGAGCGTCGGGGTGTTGCCGTTCCGGGTAGCCCAGAAGCTCATACCTGCGGAAAGGGAGGTGGACCGCCACGCGCCGCAGAAGCACCCCGGCCTCTTGCAAGCGTTCGATGTCGCACAGCACCCCCTGCACACGTTCGATCACGTCATTCACGGTTCTTCTCCAGTTCACGAAGGACACGCGCCCGTTCTTCACCCGGCGGAAGGTACACGCGGGGGAACCTACGGACGCACGGGTCGCACACGAAACCCGGACGGCAATCCCGGCACGGGGCCATCACAGGACCCCGAAAGCCTTTGCGATTTCGCGCTCCATGCCCTCGTTGATACGGCGGGCGACCTCTTGAAGCGCATGAAGGGCTTTCGTGTGTTGTTCCGCCGCCTCCCGCTCCGAGCTCTGGTCTTGGGTGGGGGTCATGCGGAGGGTCTCCTCGGACCTCCACCACTCACGAATCGCATCCCGCATCCCCCGCGCCCCCTCGACCACCCCCGCCGCCCTCTCCGCGAGGTCGTGGTGGCTGTGTGACGCCAACGGTGGGGGATTGCCCCGAAGGGCGTTGGCCACGCCCGTGAGGATCGTCCGCTGACGGTCTACCAGTGCGTGGAGCTCGTCGAGCTCCGCGCACAGGGCCAGAACCTTGTCGTTCTGCGACTTGAGGTCAGCGTCCTTCACGGACAACCGCTCTTGCAGAGAGAGGCACACCTCCAACACGCTCTTCAGTTCATCCATCGCACACCCTCCTCAGCCCATCTGGTCGAACACGGCATCGGACGAAATCGCCGTCGCGGTCAACACGCCCAGAACCGCCGCCGCCGTGGCAATCCCCCACAGGGTCGCAGACACCCCCAACACGCCCAGCGCCACCCCATACCGAACTTTTCCGACGATGCCCCTCATGGATTTTCCCTCACAGTTCGATCTCCTTCTGTCGGTCGAGCTCCCGGCCAATCGCCGCCCTCACCAACGCCCAATCCTCACGGTGGAGGAGGGCGCACGACGCCAGCATCGGGAAGCCGTTGATCGCACGTCCCCCCATGGAGTCCTTGTAGTAGCCGTAGACCACACCAAGGTCGGACTTCAGCTTGTCGAAGTGGGCGTCCCGCCCCGCCTCCCACTCCTTCACCTTGGTCTGGAGGGCGTCGCACGCCTCCCGCCACACCTTCATCCGCCCGCGCCACTCGGCCAGCTTCGCACGGTGCCCTGAGAGGTTCGCCCGGTACTCGGTGAGTGCCGCCTCATGGGCAGCGTCCGCAGCACGGTTCGCTGACCCCTCGGCATCCCGCAGGGCGTCTTCGGCGCGGGAGAGAGCCTCACGGGCAGCTTCTACCTCACTGTCCTCCACCTCGCCCCAGCGGGCACGGAACTCGGCACGGGCGAGAGCCTCGCGGGCTTCCGCCACCGCCGCCTTCAGACCCTCGCGCGCCGCACCCACGTCGGGCTCCGGGCGCTTCGGGCGGGTGAAACCCCGCACGGGCTTCGCGGGCTCCTTGGGGAGCTCGGGCTCGTCCACGGGGTACCGCAACCCGCCCATCGCCAAGGGCAGGAACACCATGTGGACGAGGTTGTCGGGAACGGACGACGAAAACAGCACTTGGTTCGCGATTACATCGCGAACCAGTTGCTTGAGCGTCTCCTTGGGCTGGCGGGGGATGTCCATTGCAGTCTCCATCACCCCAACGGAGACACCGTGGGGCTTGTAACCGGGTTACGCCCGGGACAGAGCCCGTTGGAGCTTCCCCATCGCGTCGGCCTCGACTTGTTGAACGCGCTGACGGGTGACCCCCCACTCGTCGGCCATTTCTTGGAGCGTCGGGACGGTGTCCCCCTCACCGACGAGATCAGGTAGCACCCGGCGCGTCACGATCTCCCGCTCCCTTGGGCGCAGCTTCCCAAGGGCCTTCCCCACCGCCCGCTCGATATCGCCCGCGCGCATCTGGTCTTCGATGTCCTGCAACAGCCTCGGGTCTTCCACCGTCTCGTGCCGTGGGATCTTCGCACCCGGGGAGTCCACCCCCTCACGGTGGTCCCATGTCTCGTCAAGGGAGGACTCGGGGTGAAGGTACATGGAGGCCGCGACGAAGCAGTCCCAATCCGTGGGGTGCGCCCAGTGGCGGTTCTCCCGCAGGAAGATCCGCACCGTGCTTGCCTCGCAACTGCCCCCTTCCCGAAGGTGCCGCCGCAACCCGCGACTCAGCCCACGCTGGTTCCGTGTGCCCGTCATCCCCACCCGGCGGTAGAAATGCACCACCCCCGACAGGTGGTTGCGAATGAGCCGCCCCGCCCAAGTGCTGAAGGCGTACCCCCGGTCGGGGTCGAAGGTGCGGGCAGCGGCACAGAGCGCCGTCAACGCTTCCTGTTCGATGTCCGACCGCTCAAGGTGGAGGCAGGTGAACCCCCGGGAGATGTCCACCGCCAAGCCGTAGTGCCGCACGGGGTCCTCCCGGTACGGCCCAAGGCGCGACACGTCCCGGTAGGCGTACTCAGTCATTGATGAACCCGCACCACGGTTCAAACAGGGGTGCGGGGAGCGGGAGCCCCAATGCTTCGTGCAGGACCATGCCGCTGTCGGCGGCGTTGGTACCACACGCAGTGCAGGGGGTCAGCCCCACGTCCCCCTCGCCACACGCGGCGCAGGGGAGGCGCTCACCCGCGAGGATGCGGGCGGTGTCGTGGGCGCGGCCAGCGATGACGATGTCTTCAAGAGTCATGACTGCACCACGAAGGGCGGTTTGGGGTTGTAACCAAGAATCAACCACCGGGACGTGGGGCGGGAGTCTCGACGGGCGGGGCGCTCTCACGCAAGGGGAGCGTGCTGTTCTGGGCCTCCAAGGCGTCCGCGATGCGCTCCAGCGCCCGCACGAGCCTCGGGAGGGTGCCCTCGTAGTACACCCTCCCCATGAGGGTCTGGAAGAAGCTAGGCCCGCTCACGACGCCCCCTCCAGTTCATGGCGCTCGACGTAGAGGAGCAACCGCGTTTTCACCGACCCGCCCCGGTCGAAGTCATCGTTGAAGCTGTACAGGGCCAAGGCGGGGTACGTCGCGGGGAAGTAGGGCTCCTCGCCGCGGCGGTAGGTGGTGAAGTCCACGGGCTGGTCCTGCCACGACCAGTCCCCATCGTAGGGGGTGGCGTCTTCGAGGTCACTGGGGTAGCGACCGTCCGCGTAGGCGAACTCGACCCCCAGCATGGCTTCGAGGGCCTCGGGGTTCCTTTCCCCAAGGACAGATACCACAAGGGCGACGATCTCGCCCTCGTTATGAACGAGCTTGCGGTTCACGACGCCACGTCCACGCTGGCGTCGTCCGCCGTGCGGCCCGTGTACCGGGCGATGATCTCCGCGAGCACCACCGCATCGCCCTCGCTCACCTTGAGCTTCGCGGCGACGTAGGATGGGGCGAGGTACCCGCCCGTGTCCGCGACCGTCATACAGGTTCCGTGGCCTTGGGTGTAGAGGGCGACGTAGTACGCGCCGTGACCCGCGTACGCTGTGACCTGCGGGGGCGCTTCGGAAAGCGCCCGAAGGTCGGTGATGTGCAGGAGGTACCGGGTGCCGTTCCCCGGCTGGTACTCCAGCACGGTAACGGGGGCGGGGGCGGTGTGTTCAGCCTTGGTGGCCTGCTCGATGGACTTTGTCCTCATGGGGTCTCCTTACGCCTCACCAACGGAGGCACTTGTGGGGGTGTAACCAAGAACCGGGATCACCCTCGGGGGTTGCGGGCGAAGTGAGCCTTGGACCCGACGACGGGGGCGACCTCCTCCCAATGGGCGCGGCCCACCGGGGAGATGCCCGACGCCGCGATGCGGTCCCGCAGCGCCCGGATGCTCTCGGGAGCCCGCTCCACCAGCGCCTTGACGGACACCGCATGGTCGTGGCGGAAGCGCCGACCGTCACGGGCAGTCGCCACCACCGACCAGAAGGTGGTGACGGCCCCGCCCACGAAACGACAGGTGGGCTCGACGGCGAAGGTGAACGCGGTCATGCCCCCACCACGGAACCGACCCCTCGGCTGTAACCGGGAATCGTCGGGGAGCCCAAGAACTTCGATTCTTGGTTACGGGGGAACCCCTGTCTCCGTGGTGAGGGCATGAACACCGAAGTCAACCTCCCCGAAGCAGCCCGCGCCTCCTACCGCATTGCCCGTCTCAACGGGGCGGGCATCGAGACCGCGCTGGAGGCAGCATGGCGCGTGGTGCGGCGCGCGATGCCGCACCTCCGCGCCCCCAGCGGTGTTGAGGCCGTGGGGACGCTCAACACGTCCCGCCGTCGCAACTACCGCTCGCCCCTCGGACAGGCGCTCGCCGTCCCCGGCGCGGAGGGGTGCTACGGGCAGTACTGCTCCATGTGGCCCCGAACCGTGTCCTCGTGGAACGGGCGCGAGGAGACCGTGCGAGCCCTCATCGCCTTCATGGAGGAGGGAGCGTGACCCCCCGCGAGCACGCTTGCGTGGGCGGGTACCCGTCCAAGGAGCCCAGTTGGTGGGCCACGGATGGGCGGGGCATCGAGCTCTGCCGGGTCTGTGACCTGTGCCGGGACGAGAAGCTCGCCCGGTACCGCCCGGAGATCCTGCGCCCGTACAACGAGTACGACGTGAACGAGCCCATCGAGCCCGAGTGAGGGCTCGGCCCCGCGAGGGGTGGGGCACCCAAGTTCTCCGTGGGAGCCCCACCCCCACACCAAGAACTTGGATGGCAGCGGAAGGGGCGGGGGAGCACCCCGCCCCGGGACGGTCAACCCTCGGCCACCGCCGCCTTCACCGCCTTGCGGGCGGCTTGACGGGCGCGGGACCGACCCGCCTTGGCGCGGGCCTTCACCTCCGCGCGAGAGGTGGAAGCGATGTCGTACTTGGAACGAACTCCCAGAGGTGCCATGCCCACACCACGGAGAGCGTCCACCGTTCGTAACCAAGAATCAAACTTCTTGGGGTCGAATCTTTTCGTGACGATTCTCGGTTACAGCCCCGACCCCGTCTCCGTTGGGGGCGTAAGGAGTGAGGTATGAAGATCCAAGTGTGCTTTTGCGAGGGGGAGCGCGGGGGCTGGCTCGACTACGAGCCCAGCAACCCCCTCCCCAAGAGCGACCACCCCGACGAGGTCGTCGGGGTGGTGACCACCCTCAACCTCCCGGAGGGAATCACCGCCCTCCGGGTGCTCACGGCGACGGAGGTGTGGAGCTTCCACTACCACCCCGTCTACGGGGTGGTGCCGCGCCCCCGCATCGAAGCGGGCGAGGTGGTGCTGGAATGGCCCACCAACCGCGAGGTCGGCGGGACGTGGGTCGTCAACCATGTGCTGCCCGATGGGAACACCCTGCCCCTCTGCTACGTCGAGGCAGCGGTGGGGTTCACGATGGGCGACGACGAGTCGCAGTCCCGAAAGGCGGTCAACGTCGAAGCGGGCTTCATGGCCCTCACGCCCACGACCGTGCGCCAGTGGAACTGGTACGCCACGGACATGGGCAAGGAGCTCAAGCCCACCACCGTCACGGACAAGTCGGGCGCGACGGTGGACCTGAGCGACCACCCGGTGGTCGAGGTGTCCTACTGGGACGCCCGTGAGTTCGCCAAGTGGGCGGGGGTGGGCCTCCCCACGGAGGAACAGTGGGAGCGCGCCGCGCGCGGCAACGACGGGCGCAAGTTTCCGTGGGGCAACGACGCCCCCAAGGATGAGCTCTGCTGGTCGAGCATTCACTCCCAGAAGGAGCGCACCGCGCCGTGCTTCAACCCGGACGGCACCCCCGCCCGCCCCAAGGGTGCCTCCCCCTACGGGCTGCTCGACATGAGCGGCAACGTCTGGGAGTGGACCAGCACCGTCCACTAGTGAGACGGGCACAGCCCCCGGACCCCAACCTCCCCCGCGTACTGGTGGGCGGCGGTTGGGGACTCTCCTACGCCCCGTTCATGCGGCCCGACAACCGGGGCTCGTACGAGCCCGAGTGGCGCGAAACCAACATGAGTTTTCGCACCCACCTGTCAGTAAGGGAACCCCGAGTATGAAGCCCCCTACCAAGCCCGCCGACACCGTCTTTCGCGGCGGCTGTTGGAACTTCAGCGGACCGTCGTGGGTGCGCGCCGCGTCTCGCAACGCGCTCGTGCCTGCTTACCGTGGCAGCGCCTTGGGGTTTCGGTGCGCGTTGCGGGGAAGGGAACCCCGAACGTGAACCCCACCACCAAGCCCACGGACACCCGTCTCCGCGTCTACCGCGGCGGCGGTTGGAACGACAGCGTACCGTCGTGGGTGCGCGCCGCGTCTCGCTACGCGTACGGGCCTGCGGACCGTAGCTACGGCCTCGGTTTTCGGTGCGCCCTCCCGGTAAGACAAACCCGGTGACGATTCTCGGTTACAGCCCCGACCCCGCCTCCGTGGTGCTGGCATGACGAACATCGAATGGAACGACGGAATGCGCCCCCGTGGGCGCGGGCAGTGGCTCCTCGTCATCACGGCGGGTGAGGTTCTCCCTTTCAAGGGGACGGACATCCCCGGCACCGTGGTGGTGCGCGGCACCTCGTTTGAAAAGAACGGGAAGTGGAGCAACACCACGTTCCGTCTGGTGCTCGCCACGGGGGTCCGTACCATCGCGGGGGTGGACGGCTGGGAGACGGGCACGTTCCGAGAGGGATTGGCCAAAGCGACGGGGGTGAGCCCCATCGACACTTGGGAAGAGTGCGCCCGGGCGCTTAGGGTCACCTTGGAGTCGGCCAAGCGGTTCCTCACGGCTTGGCGTCCCAAGGCTGCGGCCCACTTCGACGAGGTCGAGGCCAAGCTGGCCTCCCTGTGAGGTGCCGGGGGGCCACTCACCCCCCGCCGTGGGCGGACAAGAAATCGCTGTCAGCATCCCCGCCCCGCCCGCGTCTACAGAGCATGACCACCAACGATTTCCTGTTACACCACACCCACCGTCTCCGTGGGGAGAGCATGACCACCACCGTCACCATCCTCGTGGGCGTCCCGGGCAGCGGCAAATCTCACCACACGGCGTCCCTCACGGGCGCGGTGGTGGTGTCCGCCGACCACTACTTCGTGGAGTTGGGCGGGGGCACCTACGCCTTCGACCCGACCAAGCTCGGCGCGGCCCACGGCCAGTGCCTTCGCAGGTACACGGAGGCCCTTCAACGGGGCGAGGCCCACGTCGTCGTGGACAACACCAACACGACCAGCTTGGAGATGGCCCCCTACGTCTCGCTGGCCCTCGCCTACGGCTACGCCGTCACCATCGTCCGGGTGACGTGCGACCCCGCCGTCGCAGCGGCGCGCAACACCCACGGCGTGCCGGAAGGTGCGATCCGGGCGATGCACGCCCGTATCGAGTCGATGATGGACGCGGGGTTTCCGCCGTTCTGGGGCGTGGTGGTTCGGGAGGTGGTTTGACCGGGCGTAACGTCCTTCATGTCAGTACCCAACTACAAGATCGAAGCCTTGCAGCGTGGGGAGACCGTGGTCTCGCGTGAGCCCGGTAACTCCATGCTCCCTCTCATTCAATCCCGCCAGCCTGTTCGGATCGCCCCGTGTCGATGGGAAGACCTCGTCGTGGGGGACATCGCCTACTGCCGGGTGCGTGGGAATGTGTACACGCACTTGGTGAAGGCGGTGAACGCGGACCGGGGTGTTCTCATCGGGAACAACCACGGGCATGACAACGGTTGGACCACCACCGTGTACGGCAAGGTGGTGGAGGTTCTGCCGATGGGTTGGAAGGAGGGGGGGTCCCTTTGACCTCCCGTAAGCGTGGGCGTCCTGCCAAGCCGTTGTCCGAGGTGCTGTGTCTCCATCCCGAGGGGACGGACACGGGCGGGGCGGTACTGCGCCGTGCGATGCGTGCGAGCGGGAAGCTCCCTGCCTGTGCCAAGTGCGGGCTGTTGCCCATTTGGCGGGGCGAGGAGCTCACCCTCCAGTGAAGCGTCGGGCGATGACCTTGGAACGGTGAGCTTGATCGCTCATCGCTGAACGGTCACCATGTCGTTGGGGTCAGCGTTGATCCGTCCACCGTCCTTGAAAGTCACCTTCACCAAGTCTTTGGTGACCTCGACGGTCTTGACCACACGGAAAGACCCATCAAAGTCCTTCACACGGTCATTGATCTGGATGAGGCGGGCCTCCATTTTGACCGGAGCCTTCGCAGCTTCCTTGAGCAGCGGGAGGAGGTGCGGACGAAGTTCTGGATTGGCGTGAGCCAGACGGATGAGGCCCGCACGGAGATTACTGGACATGGTGTGTGGGAACCCTTCCTAACCAAGAGAAGGCGTATAGGCGGGGAAACGGTGGGTCAGGCGGGAACGCCGGGAGACTTCCACTTACCTTTGGTGATCGGGCCTTCCGACCCGTCCCACTCACCGCCCGTGATGATTGCGGTCCCACTGATTTCGGCCTCGCCATACACCTGTGCGGTGCCATACACCTTGGCGGTGCCATACACCTTGGCAGCGCCAAACACATCGGCGGTGCCATACACCTCGGCACCATCATACACCTCGGCGGTGCCATACACCTTGGCATCCTCATACACCTTGGCGGTGCCATACACCTCGGCGGTGCCATACACCTCGGCCTCGCCATACACCTCGGCCAAGTCTCCCACCTTGGCATAGCCAAACACACGGCCACCGCCATACACCTTTGATTTGTGAAACACCTTGGCGTTGCCATACACATGGGCGGTGCCTGACACCTTGGCATTACCCAACACCTCGGCGTTGTTCTTCACCTCGGCAGTGCCAGACACCTTGGCACCGCCCCGCACCTTGGCGTCGTCATACACCTTGGCACCGCCTGACACCTCGGCCTCGCCATACACCGTGGCATTGTCGAGGATGTGCTTGCCGGGGACGTTCACCTCCTCCGCTGCCACCTTGGTGAGAAGGGGGAGGAGGTGCGGACGAAGTTCTGGGTTGGCGTGAGCCAGACGGATGAGGCCCGCACGGAGGTGCCGGTCACCGAGGTGGATCGGGTTCTCCTCCGGGGCGGGGTGGAGGTCATCCCCGTGGGACTCGTGCATCGCCCAGCCCGCCACGGCTTTGATGTGGTCGGCGGCGCTGTTGATCTTGGACTCAGCCCAATCAGGCAGGAGCACACCGTCCGGGATGCCCTTGTACAGGAGCTCCGTCATCCGGTGCAGCAGCCACAAGTTCTGCTTGGTCATGTAGTTGCCGTCAGACCCGGCACCGCGCTCGCTGGACTTCTTCTTCATCTCTTGTCTCCGTGAGTGAGCCGTCTTCCCCGACTGCTCCAGTGCTCGGATCTTCGATTGGGTTTGACTCTCGGGTTTTCCGTCCACCACGTCTCCGTATATCATCAGCGTGAAGGCCGTCTCAAAACGGTCCCGTTCCGGCCCCCGCTTCATCGCGAGGTAGTGGTCCTCCAGCGCATCGCGGGCATCGTCGAGGTTGGCCGACGCCGGTACCTTGAACCCCACCGCGTCGAGGATGCGGCGGTGAACGTCGTTGAGATCGGGGGTTTGGAAGGGATCGTGGGGCATCGTTTAGCTCCGGGTGTGGGCTCACTCGTCGAGTACGGGCGTCAACAGGGATACTAGCGGGGCGGGAACATCCGATCCATCAACGCCCGGAGGTCAGCCTTGTCGGCGGCGGGCTCCCAGCCCACCCCCCTGTCGCCGCTCGGCTTCAGGGGACGGTGCGCGGTGGGAAGCGGCAGAAACCACCGCTACCGGGAGCCCGCTACGGGGGGCGGGGAATAGGCGGGGAACCGTGCGGTCAGAGCTCGGGCTTGATCTAGGTTCACGGTACTCCAAGGGAGTCCAGTACACCCCGCAAGGCTTCGGCTTCCGTACGACCCCGCTCGTTGACCGTCAGCCTACGAACGTCGTAGGAACGGGCGTCCACTTGGACGTAGTGCCAACCGGGTTCGTGATCCCGCGTGTACGGGTCGAAGGACCACGAACCATAACCCCGTTGGAACAGCACGTCCCCGATCAGCGTTCGGAGGTCTTCTACGGTCACGGCCACGGTCACGTCCCGCGCCCAGTGTCGAGCTTCGCGTGCGCGCAGAACTCCGCGAGGGAGGAAAGGTCTGCGATGGACAGGCGGTCCACGTTGACTTGGCTGATCCAGCGGGTGCCGTCGCGCTCGACGGTGAGAACGGCGCTGTTGTTGGGCGCGTCGGGGGATACCTTCCCCAAGGTCCACCCGTAGTCGTCCATCATGCGAATGTGGTAGGTTCGCATCACGTCCCCGGGATGTTCAGTTGCTTGGCGTTGAACTCACGCTCGCGCTTGGCTTGGGCCGTGGCGGCGTCGTTCAGTTCCGCCCACGCCTTCACCGTGCGGTCCCGGTCAACCTCGCCGTCTTCCAAGTCGTCGTCCACCCACGGGAGGCAGTTCTCCTCCGCGCCGCTCAGACTCTTCGCCGTGACGACGGAAGCCGTGGCTTCGGCGTGCTCCATCGCGTCGTCCACCACGTCACTCTCCCGCAGGGCGTACTCCTCGGCGTCGTGCTCGCTGGCCGCGACGACGTACACGTCGGCTTCGATTCTCACCCGGTACAGCTTCGGTTCGCTCACTTCTCTTCTCCCTTGATGCGCTCCAGCCACTCGCGCACGGTGATGTCTTCCCTGTGGTCGGGGTTCTTCACGTCCATCGCCACCCACGGGAGACTCGTCGGGTCTTCCACGGACCCGATGTCCGTCACCACCACGGCGCTGGACACCCCCGTGTGCTCGATGTCCGCGTAGCAGTCCCGGTTCAGCTTGGCGCAGTCCGCTGCTTCGTCGGCGCGGTGTGAGAGAACGTACACCTCGTAGGTGACCGTCGCCTTCCAGACCCTCGGTAGACCCTTGCTCATGTCAGTCCTCCAGTGCAGCCTTGGCCAAGGACAACAGACGGTCAGACACCCGACCGCTATCTCCCGCCGTGTTCACCGTCACGTCGCACGTCATGGTGATGCTCTCCCGGTACACCCGACGAAGCTCACCTCGTTGCGGAGGGGGAGACTCGCCACGGGCCGTGAGCCTCTCGTCCAGCACCGCGTCGGGGGCGTCGAGCAGGACGATGAGCGTGGGGGTCGGGAGAGACTGCCTCTCCAGTGCAGTGAGACCCAGCAGCCTCCCACGAACCTCGCCGTCGAGGGTCATGGCAATCGCATCCGTGCTGGACACCCAGCGGTCCGCCACCACCACCGTGTCGTCCGCCGTGCGGGTGGCCATCTCGGCCCTCTCCCTCGCGTAGTGCAGGGACCGCTCCCAGTCACCCCCACCCGGACGGTGCGGGGGGTGGTGGTAGACGAGGGTCTTGTAGCCCTCGCGCTGGAGGGCCTCCCCCAACTTCTTCGCGTTGGTGCTCGTGCCCGTGCCGTCGCAGCCTTCCAAGACGATGAGCTTCATGTCCGTGCCTTACGCCCCGGCAGCATCGTGCGGAACCCCAGACAGTCGTCGAAATGCGCGGGTCGCTCCCCACCTTGGAAGTCGGCACGCAAGGTGCGGGTACCCGTGCGGTTCCAAGAACCCCCATGAAGAACAAGGTGGGATTCTTCTCGAAGTTTGGTGGCGCTCATACGCGGGGCATCCTTGCAGGGAGATGGGTGCGGAACCCGAGACTGTTGATGTTCACGTCAGCCTTCTGTGGGGTGTCGAGCGCAGGGCGAACCCACCACGGATCGCGGGTGATCAAGCATCCCCCTCGGATGCGGAAGTACGGGGTGTTCATCTCGGTTGCCTCGCAGAGAGGGAGGTGCGGAAACCCGTGTCCGTGCCCCGAAGCTGGGAGCCAAACTGAATCTCCTCCAACGACACCCGCACATAGAACCCACGGTCGTTGTCCCAGTTGCCGCCGCGAACGCCCAAGATCGGTGACTCGTTGCCGTTCTTGGTCATCTCGGTTGCCTCACAGGTAGGCGGGTGCGGAACCCGGGCTCCCGGTCGAGCGACTCGGGAGGCTCCTTGCAAACCTTCGCCGCCCGAACCATCACCCCGTAGCGGTAGCGGTAGGAACCCCCACGGACCACTACCATCACCAACACCCCGCCGCCACCAACACCGCCCGCATCTCCCCGTAGGTGAGAGACATGGTGCCCTCGTACCAATCGAGCTCGTACACACGGGTGCCGCACAGGTCCACCCGGGTGTCGAAGAGCTTCGCACCCGACCCCAGCACCTTCCGGGCGACCGTGGCAGGGATGCCACCACCACGGACGGTGACCCCACGACCCGTGGGGCTCACCACCCGCACGAGGTCGAGAGTGCCGTTCGTGAGCCTGTACTTGACGCCGCACGTCGCTTCCATGACCCCACCACGGAGACACCCCCCACCCCGTAACAGGAAAAGGCCCCTTGTCTCACCGAAGGGGGTCGTTCCGGGGGAACCCTACTTGGAGAACTCACCCAACAGGTCAAATCCCTCAAGCCCCAGTACGGGGGCGAGGTCACCACGCACTGGACGGTCCCGTCCCCCAGAGTCTTGAGCGTCTCTCGGCAATCGCCCGTCAGAACCCGGTAGCCCATGAGGCACGTTACGCCCCCAGAGAGGGGGCTTGTCCCACCGAAGGGGGGGTCCGTGGGAGAACACCCCTTGTCCCACCGAAGGGGGGTCGCGCGGGGGAACCCGTCCGTCATCCGTCTCTCCCGTCCGTCTCCCCCGTCCGCCTCCCCCGTCCGTCATCCGTCTCTCGGTCTGGCGCGGCGCGGAGCGCCCTGCCTCACCGTCTGGGAATGGCCTTCCCAAACGTCTTTCCCTTTGAGGGGTGCCATTTTCAATGCGGGCTCAACACAGCTATTTTGACCAGTAGTGGACACCCGTTCAGTTTACTATACGGTTTTAGGCGGGTGGCCCCGTCACACCCCTGCCCCCAAGTCAACGAGATCACTGGGAAAAACCGATTTCTTGCCCCACCCCGAGTGGGACGGGTGGGGGTCACCCCCGTCCCTCACTCCCTCACTTGGCCGTGAGGATGTCGAGCACCCGCTGGAGCTCCCGCTCCAGACACTCGGTCTGGTAAGCGCGGATGCCAAGCTCGTAGGCGAGGGCCTCGCGCCCCGCCTCGGCGCGCCCGTAGGTGACGGCGTCCGCCACGGTCTGGGCAACCGTGGTCTTTGCCGTCGCGTGGTGGGCGAGGGCGGCGGTGGCGACTGCGCGGGCGTACTCGATCTTGGACTTGGGGGTCATGCTGTCACCACGGAGGGGTGGGGGTGGGTGTAACCGGGAATCGTCACTGGTCAGGACACGATCCCGCGCACGTCCATCGCGAGGCCCTTGAGGAGCCCCGTGCGGATGCCCGCCTCCACGTCCCCGGCGAGGGCCGGGTTGGTGGCGATGGCCACCGCACGGGCGGGAGCCTCCTCCATCCCCTTGTCGAGCCGAGCGAGGGCGGCGAGGAGGGCGGTCTTGATGCGGGCGAGCTCCCGCTCCTTGTCCGCGAGGGCGAACTCGCGGTCGCGGATCTCCTCGCGGAGGGCGGTCTCGACGGCGGCGGTGGCGGTGGTGGCGTTCATGCCCGTACCACGGAGGGGTGGGGGTGGGTGTAACCGGGAATCGACCGGGTGGTCACGCGGGGCGGGGGGTGGATTTCTTGTGCCCCCCTCCCCCCGGTCACCGCTTGCGGTTGACCGGGGTGGTCCCCTCCCCCGTGGGGGGCTTGGGTGCCTCCCGCTTGCGGTTGACGGGGGCAGGTGGGGCGGGCGGCTTGGGAGCCCGGGGAGCCCGGTTGGCGACGTGGTTGACCACGCCCATGAGCCCGAGGCCCGCGAGGGACCAGAGGGCCATGAGGGCGATCTCCGTGAGGGTGACCGTTCCCGTCACGTCCACGGTCAGACCATCCCCGCGAGGCGCGCGGCCAGCGCCGAGACGTGCTTGCACGCGACCTTGCGCTGGGTCGCGTCGGGGCACGAACAGGCCACCGAGCGGCGGGGGGCGAGGGTGATCCGGGTGGCGTACTTCCCGCCCTCGCCCGTGCGGGCGGTGACGCCCGTGAGGGTCGCGCCGTTGAGGGAGAGCTTCACGCTCTCCACCTCGACGGAGGCCGCGCGCTGGGCACGGGCCGGGTCCATGACCCGGACGAGGGCGTTGAGGGCGTCCGCGACGGTGGACACGGTGGAGGCGGCGGGGGTGGTGGTCATCGTCGTCATGCCAGCACCACGGAGCGGGGGGTGGTGGTGTAACCGGGAAACGACCGATTGCGCCCCCGGCCCGTGGAGGCCCCTCTGGGGCGCTTCCCAGAGGGGCACGGGGCTCACGCCGCCCGGACTGCCTTCCCCCGCTTGGCGAGCCCGTGGCTCGTCTTGACGAGGGTCTCCAGCTTGGCCACGAGGAGCTTGGGGAGCGCGGTGATTTTGGGCGCGTACACCGACTCCGGGAAGCTGTGCTGGACGTACTCGCTCCCGTACCCGAGCCCGACGCCGACCACGAGGATGCCCGCTTCCGCCGCCCGCTGGAGTTGCGAGCGGAGCACCTTGTGGTGCCCGTAGTCGGGCAGTCCGTCCGTGAGGACGAAGATCACCCGGTGACCTTCGGCGCGGGCCGAGAGCTCACGGAGGGCGAACTCGACCCCGTCCGAGAGGGGGGTACCGCCCTGCGCGCGGATCTCACCGAGACGCGGGGCAGCGGACTTGAAGGTCTCCGACCAATCCTTGAACAGGTCGTACACCATCCCGTGGGTGCGGTGGCACCCCTCGACCTCGCTCGCCGTGATGTAGGGGTTGGGGTGCCCCCCATTGCGGAAGCCCACTGCCATGCTCTTGGCCCCGATGGAGTCGAGGGCGTCCATGAGGGTGTAGGCCACCTGCGCGGTCTCGCGGAGCTTGTCGTGCATCGAGCTCGACTCGTCGATCACCACCGCAGCCGCGAAGCTCATGTCAACCGCCGGGGTGCGGTCGAGGTAGGCGCGCGTCGGCATGGACCCGCCCTTCATCTCGCAGTGAGAGTTGACCAGCATCCGACCCGAGAGGGACGGACCCTTGCGGACCCCGTGCTCGACGCCCGCTTCTTCCAGCGCACGGAAGATCACCGAGAGCCGGGTGCGGAGGTACACGGTGGACGCGCGGACGCTTTCCGCCAGCTTGGTGAACCGCGCCGCGTTGGACGACTTCGCCTGCACCCGGACGATCACGTCCGCCGAGGTGCTGTAGGGACGCCACGGGGCCGTTTCGTTGGTCACGGGCTCCTTGGCGAGCTCTGCCTTGAGGCCCGCTTCCAGCGCGGTGTTGGAGTCCATGCTCCCGTTCGCACCTTGGGCGTGCTGGTCGAGGACCTCCTTGGCAGTCACCTTGGAGTTACCCGCGCCGCCGCCCGCGCCGTTGGCGCTCTCGCCGTCCGTGCTGTCCTCGTTCCGGCCCTCGCCAGCGTTGCCCTTCTCGCCCTTCCCCTTCCCCTCACCCTTCCCCTCGCCCTTCCCCTCACCCTCACCCTCACCCTCACCCTTCCCCTCGCCCTTCCCCTCACCCTCAC
>Ga0214921_10000091_pt1 | contig 166797 bp, 157 predicted proteins | sample LL1505_MetaG_FD_177992 | JGI IMG/M metagenome (GOLD analysis project Ga0214921, IMG submission 177992) | Freshwater microbial communities from Lake Lanier, Atlanta, Georgia, United States - LL-1505 | ecosystem: Environmental > Aquatic > Freshwater > Lake | place: USA: Georgia | collected... | reverse complement strand
TTCCGATGAAAAGGATGAGTGGAATGCTAAGGCTAAGGCTAAGTCTTATCCTCCTCCTAATAAACCTACACACCACGATGATGACGATGAACACGATGACGACGACGACGATAACGACGAATAATTCTTTTACTTTTGCGGACTGGCGGGGATGGGGTGGGGCGTGCTTTTTTTCTCTCTCTCTTTAATCTAACAAATTAAATATTAAATATTAAATATTATTTTCCTATATTAAATAATATGGAATGTGTTATTTGTCTTGAGGATATAATTTGCAATGATTATTGCAAATTTAATTGTTGCAATAATAGTGTTCATAATACTTGTTTAAAGTTATGGGTTGATAAAAGTATAAAAAATACAACTGTAGCAAAATGCTTTATATGCAGTCAAAAAAATAACGCAATTGAAAATATTATAAGGCTCAATTCTTATAATTCTAATGCTAATGCTAATGAAATAGTGAATAACAATAATAATAATTATATTATTATTGATATAAGTGCTAACAATATTAATCAAACACGAGCACAAGCTTACATAGAAATCAGGTATTTTTTTATTTTAAAATTAATTTATACTACTTTAGTCATTTGTATATTGTTTATAGGTTTTTTATATATAAAATTATAATAATTTAAGCCCGCACTTGTGGCTTATATGGTGGTCTGGGACCTTTTGAGCTATTATGCGATTTAACGGTAATAAACTCAGAATTCTTAGACATATCGCGATTTTTGTGACGAGTTTCACACATTAAATCATTTTGACAAATACCCTTAATATTAATAGCTTGATATTCGTGTGCACCCGTCTCCATTTTCTGAATATTGAATTCAATATATTCACCTTGAACAAGATACTTATATAATTCTTCCTTAACATTTAAAGAAGAATGATGAGCAAAAATATCTTTTCCTTTGTGTTCGTCTTCTCCGTTCAGAAATGTAATAAATCCATATCCTGACTTGTTGTTGAACCATTTTACTTTTCCTACATATTGGTTGGTGGCAGTATCAGCCTGTGACATTTTATATATAGTATATTATATATAACCTTTATATTAGTTTTGTATATAAATAATATAAAATAAGTTTATAAATAATCGTATAAATATATATTACTAATATATTATATTAGTAATATTATAAAATAAGTTTATAAATAATCGTATAAATATATATTACTAATATATTATATTAGTAATAGTTAAAATGGAATGTGTACTATGTAAAAAATATAAACAACCACTATTTTGCTTAAATAAAAATTTATTATGTATAAATCATTCCAAATTATTGTATAATACACAGCTAATTTTTATACAAAAAATTTATAGAGGTTATAAAGTAAGAAAATACTTAAAACAAATTTTTAATAGACTACCGAGAGATTTACAAATTCATATTTTGAGTTTTAATAATAAAAGCACAAAAAATGATGAAATTAATCGTATAAATAAATATTTGCACAAAATCACCTATAAAATCAACAATTTTTCAAATATTAAATCACATATTATAACAATTAAAGAGCTGGAAAACATATTAGCATTTATACTAAAACATAATAAGGTTATAGACTGCAAATGGAAAAACTATTATCATTATTATTTTAAAAATATATGCTACATTTTTTTATTAATACAAAATTCGGATACTATACCAACACATATAACATATATACCCTCTTATATTTCTATTTCTATTTTCAACTCTCTGAACTTTCAACCTAATATAGCAAATGATGACGTTTATACAAAAGTTAATGACTTATTGCAACCTATTGCAGTATTTTTAAATAGCTAATCTAAGGTGTATAAATCTCATTTAATAATGTTATAATATAGTCATAATTTGGAACTTGATTATATTTTAGCCGTCTTATATATTTAAATAGCTTGTCTAATGTAGTATAATTAATACTTTTATTATTAAGTATGCTATTGTTTTTATCTTGCAAAAACATTAATAATATATCAATATTTTTCTTACTACTAACGTCTAAATTACTATAAATGTTGTAACAAGATTTATCTAATAATAAATAAAATAAGATATATAATAGCGATTCTATATCGTCACGCCGTGATGGTTCTATTAAATTTATTACGTTTAAACTTGAAAAATTAACAGAACCTATTAAGGATTTTATTTGTGTTTCACTATTATGAATATTGCCACTTTTATACATTTTAGAAAGACCAAAATCAATTATATATAAATTATAACTCGTGTCTAAACATATATTTGTTGGTTTCAAATCTCTATGTATTATATTATTTTCGTGGATTAATTTAATTATTGCTATTAGCTCTCCTAACATAGTTATAGTAATTGTGACATAATTTAAATGGTCGCAATTTTGTAATTTGTAATCGACCAAAGTCATAGTATATAAATCCATAACCATATACATCTTATTATTTGTTTCAAAAACGTCATATATTGCTGAAATATTGCTAATAGCTCGCAGTTGCTTATATATTTGTATTTCATACTTAATTAAGTCTTTTGCTCCACATTTTATAGCATAGTTTTTGTCATTATATGTTGCTTTTATTACCTGTCCAAATTCGCCATTAGATATATACGAAACTATATTATACTTATTTAACAACATATATGAAGCACTATTAAAATAGTTAAATGCTATATTTTTATGTTTTATTGTTACTATTATTTATTACGTTTTCACTTATTACGTTATCACTTATTACGTTATCACTTATATCACATTCTTCTGTTTCTTCACTTATTGTTTCCATTATTTCTTTTCTTGTTTCTTCTATGTCTTTGATTCCATCTCTTGTAGCTCCTTCTGGCTTTATATTATTTTTACAATAATTAGACTTCTTAACATTTAACTTCACGTTGCCTAATTGTAGTAATTGCATAGTTAAATGAGGAATTAGCGAAACATAATTTATATAGGTTGTATAGCTATTTAAGAAAGCTAGTGTATGCTTTTCTAAAAATTTGATGCTATAAAACCAATAAGGAGGTATTACAAGAACCTGCCCTATATTTAATATTACTCTTAAAAATTTAATTTTATTATAATCATTTTTATAAATGTTGTCTACATTATAAATATTTATTTGTGAGTAAAATTCTAGTGTTTCGTAATTCTTTTTAACGTGCAAATTTTTATAATATTTTGGCGGGCACAAAGTTACTTCTACTTGACCGCTTGATAAATATAATATATTGCGACTATTTATGCTGTATTTTAATCGTGTATTATTATTTTGTGCCCCCATAATAACATCATATTTTTTAGCACACATATTAGGCGGTCTAAAGAAAATATCATTTTTACATAACATTTTGGCTATTGACGTTTCTTGTAAAAATTCTTCATTATTGTAACTTAAGTAATTTGTAGAGCTTGCAACATTATAATAATCCTGTAAGTTTATTTTACACAAATTGTCGCTAGTATTGTTGTATATATTTATATTAAATGTTGAATATTCAGAAAGTAAATGCTTGATGTTAATATTTTCAACTAAATTAATAGCGTTTAACAAGAGAGGCTGTTTATAATTTATTATATCTTCCAATTTTTCTTTTGATAAATTTTCCATTTCATATAATTCTAAATAATTACTTGTTTTATTGTGATTATAAATATGTATATATAGAAATAAAACCACACATAATATTAATAAATTTATTATAATCAACATTAATATTTGATTAGTTATTATTTATTTAATTTTAACATAAAATAAATAATAATTGTTCATTAATTTATTAATCTGATTTTTCTTCTTGAGTTGGTTCTGTAGCTGGTTCTGTAGCTGGTTCTTGAGGTGGTTCTGTAGCTGGTTCTGTAGCTGGTTCTTGAGATGGTTCTGTAGCTGGTTCTGTAGCTGGTTCTGTAGCTGGTTCTTGAGGTGGTTCTGCAGTTGTTTCTATTTCTTCAGTTGTTGCTGTTGCTGTTTCTGTGTCTTCGACTAATGTTGTAGCATCCTCAATTAATTCGTGAATACTGATGCTATGTTCAGTCGGATTGCTAATATCTAATAAATCTTCAATTTGTTCTTCGTTTAATAACAACTCATTATTACCAAAATCAATATTTATTTTTTTAATTTCACCTAGGTTTTCATCATATATTTCATCAGGCTCACAATTCTCACAGTTGTCACCGGGTTGACAGTTAAAATCAAATGCATTAAAATCTCCCGACTTAAATAAAGACCCGCTTAATAGTGATTGTAACATAATATTACTGGGATTACTAGTCTTGTTACTATGTAATAAAGCAACACTAGTTTCGATTTCTTTTAGTCTTGCACTATTTGAATTACATTGCTCATAAAGTTTATTTACATTATTAGAAGTTTCTAAGGCCATATTTTGAGATTTAATTACTAAAACTTTTAACTCGCTAAATTCACTCATAATATTGTCAATAGTATTCATAGATTCGAATTTTTGTGCTATTTTATCATTTAATAAATTGGTAGTGCTTGTTATTTGGTTTTGAATAACAGCAATTTGTTCTCTTACTGATGTCTTAAAATCGTCCATTTTTTGTTCAGTTCTTTTTTCCTGCATTAATAATTTTTCATCATATAAAGCTAAAGATGGCATATTAGAACCACCGCTTTCTCTCGTTGTGTCGTTGCTCTTAGTGTCGTTGCTCTTAGAATGACCTGCGCTCTCTAGTTTATCATCTATAAATTTTGTTAATAGGTCTTCGTCTGTAAATTCAGTGATGAGTGTTTCTAATTCTTTAATCTTTATATCGTGAATTTGTAATATTTGTAATGGTGTTAATGTTTGATTTTGTTCGCGCGGAATATCTTTTTGAGGTTGCTGAACTACTCTATTATTAATAATAGGGTTTGTTGCCGCTGAATTTTCACTTGTTGCTCGCCTTCTTCGCGCTGATGCTAAAGCAGATGTTGACATATTTACAATATACTAATGTCTATTTTTTAAACCATATTATTAATAAATAATATAATATTAATTATTATATTATTATTTGCTTATTATTTATATTTGCTTATTTTGTATATTTGCTTATTTTCTATATTTGCTTATTTTGTATATTTGCTTATTTTCTATATTTGCTTATTTTGTATATTTGCTTATTTTCTATATTATGCTTTCATAATATATTTAATAGCCTCGTGGTGCTTATAATTACTAACTACAAAATCAGTTTCAACATAATCTTCAATATTCAAACGCTTATTTATAATTTCTAAAGTTGGAAACTCATAAGGTTCTCGTTGTAACTGTATTTTAATGTTGTCAATATGTTCCTCATAAATATGACAATTACCCTTATAATACAAAAATTCATAAGGCTCAAGGTCACAATGCTTTGCTAATAAATGCGTTAAAAAACAATATGACGCAATATTGAAACACGTCCCACATGCCTCATCATTGGAACGTTGATACATAGCACAACTTAATTTATTATTATTTGTTACATTAAATTGCATAAAAATATGACACGGAGGTAATGCCATAATATCTAGTTGACAAGGATTCCACGCAGTAATAATCATTCTTCTAGAATTTCGTTTTTCTGGATCTTTTAAACACTCGATTACTTCTTTAAGCTGGTCAATGCCTTTATTGCTATAATCGCTAGTGCAATCAGTATATTTTGCATTGTAATGACGCCATTGAAATCCGTAAATAGGACCTAAATCATCTTCCATAAACTTAGTTAGACCACGCCCATCTAAAAATTGACGTGAGCCATTTTCATCCCATATATGCACGTTTTTCTCTTTTAAATGCTTATTGTTTGTATCTCCTTTAATAAACCATAATAATTCACGCAAACACGTCTTCCACGCGACTTTTTTTGTAGTCATAATAGGAATTTTATTATGCTCTAAAGAAAAATGCATTGTTGAACCGAAAATAGATAATGTGTTTCCATTTCTACCTTCTTGATTATTTTGTGTAGACAAAATATCATCTAATAAATTTAAATATTGATTTTCTTCATTATATTTGTTATGTCTATACTTATTTGCCTCGCAACACCGTTTTAGCATTTAGCTATTAACTATTTAAGTTATACTAATATAACTTAAATTATATTTAAATAACATTCATTTATTAATTAATTTATTTATTAATTTAACCTTTTCATTTTTAATGGTTTCAAAGTAATATAATAAGCCACTATATGTTATTGATACTGAAATTATTACTGTAGTAGTTTCGGTTTTAGTTATCTTTAATGATTTGTTATATAGCTTAATAACATCATTAAAGTATATGTTAATAAAACCCCATATGCAAAATAATATTAATGATTTTAAGTAAGCATTATTTGTTTTTTTAGCGCGTTTTATATATTTTTTAACATAAATAAATACAATTATTGAACCAAATAAGTGCAAACTTAGATCAAATAAAGCTATAAATATACCAGTATTTTCTTCACTTAAATGCAAATATTTTTTACATAAAGCTATCATAATAGATGAAGCATATTTATCAATATATTTTTTGCTGGATGTTATATTAATTTTTTTAATAAGTACCAATGTTGCTATAAATAATATTGCTATTGCTGTACCAAAAAAAAAATATATTATAAAATCATATATATCACTATTATATAAATTTATATATAATAATAGTAGTAATATCATAATTCCAACTTGAAAGCAAAGTATTTTAAGAAATTTAATTTTTAATTTAAAGTACGAATAGTTGTCCCTTTTTTTTATTTTTGTTTCTTTAGTCTCTTCTTTAGTATCATCTTTAGTCTCTTCTTTAGTCTCTTCTTTAGTCTCTTCTTTAGTCTCATCTTTGGTCTCTTCTTTAGTCTCATCTTTGGTCTCTTCTTTAGTCTCATCTTTGGTCTCTTCTTTAGTCTCATCTTTGGTCTCTTCTTTGGTCTCTTCTTTAGGATTTTCATCTTTAATCTCTATAATAGGATTTTCATCTATAGGCTTAGATGCTTCCATATAAATTCTATTATTTTATATTAAATATATTAAACAATAATATTTTTAACTAATTTCACCTTATTAATCTTAAAATAAAACATGCTAATAATTAATACTAATACTAATACTAATGTTATTATATAAATATAATTTCTAAATATAAAATACAACAAAAACCAACTCTCTATGTTTGTATCTAATTTTATTAGTGATATTAAGATTTTAATTATGTATAAAAGAACTATATTATTAACCCATGACTGCATATTTTCAGTTTTAGGAAATAACTGAACAATGAGTGGATATTTATAAGTGAATTTTTTTGTTAAATATGCTAAATACGATATATCCATATGTCCTTTATTAAAATTAGACGAGCTAATGTCTTCAATTAATTTAGTTCTTGCATTACGTGAATATATAATTGCTTGGGATGCACCAAAAAAATAACTACCAATATTAAAAAAATCTTTACTATATTTTGATGTTAATCCAAATGAACCAAAAGTGAAAATATCAAAATCTGTTGTTGCAATAAATGCATCGATTTTTTCATAAACTAATAGGTCTTTATTTATAACCAGTGCATCATCTTCTAATATTATTACATTATTATATTCTTTTAAATATTCAAAAGCTGTATAATAAGCATGAACAAGATCTTGTTTAGAACTTATAATTGTTGATGGTTTATTACACTTTTTAAATCCCTTATTATATTGAATAATTGTTTGCTTGGTAAGATTTAATATAAATGGATCTTCTTTAAATCTAGTACTGTCTTCCATTGCTAATATAAGAACAACATCCACATTTTTTAGAAGAGGGGTTTCACTATTATTTATTACTTTATATGAGTAACAATCCATATATAATTGATTTTATATGTTTATAGGCACAATTTAAATTTAAATAATAAACATATTAAGTTATATATTTAATCGTTTTATGTTATTTAGAAATAACATTATATAAAAAATAACATTATTTAGAAATAATATTATTTTTTTAATTTATATATATAATAATATTTATGGAAACTCCAAATCAGAATTTTATGAGTGGCGGAACTAGCAATAGATTAAGTCCTTCTGGATTCTTCTATTATGTTTTTAACTTTGATAGCGATAATAAAGCACTATTATTTAATATGTTACAATATTTAATTATTGCTTTAATCCCTGTTGTAATATTATTAAAACTTGTAAAAGAATATATTCCAGAAGATAATGACAAAAAAGCTAACTTAGAAATATTATTTGAAATCATTATTCAATTAGGTATATTGTTTATTGCAATATTTTTTATTGATAAAATTACTCGTTATTTTCCAACATATAGCAAGGTGCCATATTCTAAATTTAATGAAGTAAGTTTCATTATTCCTACGTTGATTTTAATTTTTACTATGCAAACAAAGTTAGGAGCCAAAATCAATATTTTGTATAATAGAGTAATGGAAATGTGGAGCGGTAAAAGCCCACACGTGGGAGCAAGCAATCACGGTAATGCTAAAATAAATCAAACTATTCCCACACCTGGAATTCATCAGGTTAGCAGGGCTGATACATTAGATAATACTTTAATGGCCCCAAGAGCTAACCAATTGCCTGCACAAAACAATATATCTATGATTGATTCGCTGCCAAATATGATTAATAATGGCGGTGGAATGAATTTTCAAGGACAGGCAATGCAAAATGCATTTATGGAGTCTATGGAACCAATGGCTGCCAACGGCGCTTTAGGAGGAGCATTTGGGTCATCATTTTAATTCTAAAATTTTTATTTTACTTTAACATATTATAAAAATTTTAGGGGTTTGTGGGTTATATGTTTGCGTGTAAGGTGTCTTCATATTCGGGTTTTCGTCCTTCATCTGCACGCATACCTTCATATACTTTAGCAAATTTTGATTTTTAATCTGAACCCTGTGTTTTATTATCTGTTGGTATTACTCTTGGTATTGGTGATGTTACTTCCTGACCGTTTGTCTTAGAAATTTCTGCTAAATCACTAAAACCTGTCTTATTATGTGGTGCGCCTTCTGTACTAACTGATGTACTACCAAATTTAGGTAAAGAAGGAAAAAAACCTAACCCTGTTTTATTTTTACTACAATCTTTTTCATTATAGTCATTTTGAAGTATATTTTTTCTAGGTAAATCTGTTACTTTTAGTAAAACCGAACCGATTTTATCATTTATCTTGTAGACACTTGCAAAATAAGGATGAGGGGATTGAATTAACATAATAAAAATTATAGCTATACATACAATAATTCCAGATATATACATATAAATCTCTTCCAATATATTCGCTACTTCACTTTGCTTTGCATTTTTTTCTTCTTCTTCTGCATTACAGTTTACAGATGGAGCTTCAACATCGTTATTCAATTTGGAAATAAAAAATACAATCTTATTTGAAATAATATCTTCTAGCATTACTGTTACCATTCGTAATAATATATAAATTACCATAAGTTTTAAAGTTACTGCTACCGAAATTTTGCCTTTTTGAAAAAATTTTTGAATCATCCTAGGAAATATCCAATCATACATATATTTAACTGGCTTAAATAGAAACATTACTGTAATTAATACGCATATACCTAATACATATAGGGCAGTCGACTCTACTATTTTAGCCCAACTTAGTACATTAGGTTTGTTACCATTACAAGATATTTTATAAAATGCTTTTGAAATACCAGAACCAATTATAAGTATGGCTATAGGCCATAAAATATATGACGCCCCAATAACTTGTTTAAAAATTTGAACTATATCTAAATCCTGTTCAATCTTACGATAATAATCAATAAATAAATAAAACATTAAAACCAAACTTGTTATTGCAAAAAAAATAGAATATACTATTTGTGTTGTTTCCTTCTTAAATTTAACATTTGGTAAAGCATAATTATCCCCTAAAAACCTATTTAATAATCCCATTATTATTACCCATAATAAAAAAAATATTAAAAATATGAAAGCAAATAATGAAGGAAGCCCAGCAAAAAGTGATAGCTTAAAGGCTGGATTAACTTGTGTTCCTTTAACTGTTTGCGGTACTCCTCCTATCATTGGTTTTCCATTAGATCCATTAACTTTTTTAGATTCATTATCTTTTTGAACCTCATTAATCATCTCTTCAAATTTCTCCGGTAAAACTTTTCTTAGATAATCCATTGAGGCTTCACCTACTCTTATTCCACGTGCTAAAAGAGTTACTCCATAGGACAGTACCTCTTGGGCTGTTATTTCAGCTGTTTGTTCTTCCTCATTTTCAGCACGGTCTACTTCACATTTAATTTTTCTAATTATACTGTTTGAAGTAAATGGTTTCATTGAATCATGTAATTCTTCTCGAGCATTCTCGAGGGCTGTGTTTTCAGCAATAGGAGGCTTTTCTAATTGTTGTCTGGGATTATGACGGCTGTGTAATTTTATACTTGTTCCAGTTACCGATATAGGTTTAGATTTCGATAAAGCTCCTGACTTCTCAGGTATCGGTATAGATTTAGATTTCAATAAAGCTCCTGACTTCCCACTTACCGATGAAATCTTAGATTTCGAAACAATATTATCCATATTAAACTAATATAAATGTATATTATTATTTGGTCGATTAATCATAATTAATATTTTCGAACTCTTTTAAATTTGTTTTTAAATTATTAGATGCGCATATTTTCTTGATTATTTTATCATCAATAGTTTTTAAATTAACCGAGCAGGTTTTCAATAAATAAGCAAAATAGTCTTGCTTTGCGTCGTTTTCTTTAAAGTCGGGGTTTTTTGCAATCCAATCTTGAATCAGCTTAAAATGTGCTTTATTTAAGTTATGTAAAGCCCCTTTTATTTTTGTTTTATCGCTATCTTTTTCCCATAAATCATTGTCTTTTATGTATAAAGTTTCACGTTTCGGATCGGTGCAATGTAGTGGTCTCTCAAAAAGCGACAATTTACTTATTGTTTGTATAATAGCGTTACTTAGTCCTATTTCTAAACCTTTATTTTTTGTTAAATCCAAGTCTTCCAATGTTAATTTTATTTGTTTTATAAAATCGTTCATATTTATTGCATTTTTACACCGTTCATTAAGAAAAACATTAATATTAAAATTCTGTTTTATATGTGTGTTATTATTTGTAATATTGCCTAGCTTTGGAACAAATTCTATTAATTGCTTTTGTTGTTCTCCTAATTGTTTCTGTTGCTCCATTATTTGTTGTTGTTGAATGATTAGCAAGTTCTTTATATCGTTATTTTCTGTAAATAGCTTCATTATCATAGTATTGTTAATGTCGCTAGCACTAGTTTCATTAACATCTTCACCACTATTACTTATTTCTAAATTCACAAAAGCGCATTTTTTTTTATGAGTATATAAGCTCTGGTTATGTTTATAACTTTTGCCACATTCACATATATAAGATTTTGCACACGTTTTTTCACTAATATTTATAAGTAGCTCATTATTTTTGTGTTTTCCTGTTTGTATATGTCGCCCATAATCCCCTTTTTTATATGTATTATAGTTACAGCATTTACATTCATATAAATATAAACTTTTCACACCTTTATTAATCATATACAATTATTATATAGTTATAAAAAATCCTTAAATCCTTTTCGCTAAAAAAGCGCTTTTATAAGTATTTTAAAATATGCTCTGAAAAAAATCCGCGTAAAAAAATATACGAAAGCTGTTATGATAACAAAAATTCACGTGCTTAAAAAGTTGCGCGTTTTTGCGCGTTTTTTATAAGTATTTTATAAGTATTTTATAAGTATTTTATACTTATAAAAAACGCGCAAAAAAATCAAAAAAAGGCCTAAAAAATGTATGGTAAGGGCTTTTTTTGCACACTTAGAAATTTTATAAAAGCTTTATGGTCTAAAACTGAAAAATCCCTGATTTTGTTTTAAAAAAACCTATAAAGGCTTGTTATATTTAAAAATGGACATTTATAAATGTCCAAAATCAAAAAAAATTTTATAAATATAAATTCGGTAAAAAGAGAGATTTGCAAAGTTTATGTGCCTTTGGCTTTTTTTTTTGCTGATTGTTTAAAAATTTGTTATGATATATGGTCTTGCAAAAAGTTGTGCAATGATTTTAAATTTTTTAAATTTTTTATTTTTTATGAAACTTTATGAAACTTTATGAATTAACGTTAATTATTAATAATATTGTTAATTATTAATAATATGTCTAAAAAGAGAAAATTTAGTGAGTTAGTATTTTTATATTTGATAAACATAAGTTTTGTATTATATATAATTGTGCTATTAGGAATAGGAGGTTTTGCGCCGAGATACATGCGCTATTTGAGAACATTTTTACAAATATATATAGGAATCTTGCTAGTTATAAGGTATAATCCTATTACATATAAAGGGCGAGATTTTGGAGAATTTGATAGACGATTAGTATTTTCATCTGGCATATTTCTATTGTTATCAACTGCACTAATTGGGTCAATTGAGAAGTATTTACAAAATAAAACAACAGAATTAATTAGCACTGGAATAAGTAGTATTGCTAATATTGCAACTACTACTACTACTGCTACTAATGCTACTATTTATAAATAGTTTGTTACTTACTAACTAATAACTATTTGTATAAATAATATAGACCAAGAATATTCCGAAGAAATTTTTAGAAAATAGATCTAATATATTATATATTATATTTTTAATATAATATGGCATAAATGCAGCAACTCCATATAGCGACCAGAAAAAGAAAAAGTACATAAATAGTTTTAATCCTGAACCTGTTGTGGATTTATTATTAGCTACAAAATTTTTATATATCATATAATAATAAATTAAAAAAGGTATAAACCCTAATAGTACGCTATAAACAACAGGAATAACCTTTATTTCACCCAAATACCCAAATAAGAGCATCATCCAATTTAAGTTCAATATTGGAACTAGCGTTTTATAATTCGTTTTTAATATAGAGGTCAATCTCAAAGTGCTTGTTTGTTTTGTAACCTTTGCCTCTAAAAATATTAAATATGAAATTAGTGTTATAAGCATAGTTGGTGTAGTTACAACCCAATCCATATATCTATTAGGTGTCATATTGCTTAGCTTATTAAAATTATAAGCTAACCAAATGTAAAACAAGCCTTCAATTATTTGGACAAATAATTCTAAAAAAAACAATTCCTTTATTATAACATATTCACGTGGTATATTTTTTGTACTTACCAATAAATTAATTGCTAATGTTGCAAATTGAACAATTATAGATACTTTCAGTGTATAATTAAAGAGTTTTTTAGTATTCATTATATATTATATAATTTTAATATTTTATGATTAAAATATTAAAATGATAAATAAAAAAAATGATAAATAAAAAAATGATAAATAAAAAATTATAAAGAAAAAATGAAAAATAATAAATTATATATATATAATGGATTTAACTAAAGCAGACTATATAAAAATTTTGGATTATTACAATGTGCCTTTCAAAAAAACGACAACTAGTCATCTTAAGAAATTAGCTGAACACATAATTGCTAAAAAACTATGTAGCTGTATTAAAAAAGTTCCAAATGCAAATAATCCAGAAAGCCGGGCTATTGGTATATGTATTTATAGCGTGTTACAAAAAAAACACTTAAAAATAAACGGCTTCACTTGTAAGAAAAAGATGGTCCTTAAATCCAGCAAGAAGAATAAACATAAACTATTTAAAGATATAGCACAGTTACTATTAAAAAACAAGACTACTAAGAAACTGAGAAAATAATGGAACAATCTACTATTTATAATATGAATAGTGACAGCACATCAAAAACAGATGAAACTTATAATGGACTTATTTTTTTTAGAAAATATGGTCCTCCGTGCACAAAGTGCACAAAAAGCCATGCATATTCAAATAAAGTTGAACGAGCAATTGTTAAAATATTAATGGAGCATCCTCATCCAAATATTGTTACTTATTATGATGTAACAGATGATTATATTACTATGGAGCAATTATGTACTGAAAAATCGGCGTCGTGTTATGTTGGACTAGAACCAATGAGCTATAATGATCTAATTGAAATACAAGAAGTAATGGAAAATGTGAAAACTTATTTACAAGGCTTAGGAATTATGTATGTAGATTGGAAGTTTGATAATTTGGCTAAATCAGTAGATGGAGTTTATAAATTATTTGATTTTGATGCTTCTGGATTGGTCGATTTAAATAACCAACAATGGATACTTGAGCCACAACATTATTGGAATTACAATGAGGCGTTAAAAAATGGATGTATAACACCAAAAACAATAGATGATTGGGGGTTTAACTATAATATTATTGAAAATGGGTTTAAATTGGTTGAATAGCTAGTATGTAGAAAGAAAAAGAGAAAATAGGAAAAGAGAAAAGAGAAAATGCACAACACAACACAACGCTATGCAACACAGTACAAGTATATGCTATGGAAACTTACCATTCATAGCATCTACTTGCCACTGGGTCAATGGTTCCTTTGCTCCTGTTTGGTAATGTATCCATGTCGAAGGTGTTGGCTCTGTGTTAAAGGTAACATATACTTTCTTGTCGCCGTCGCTAGTATAGTCCCCGTAGTGCCGTGATGCATTTGGATTTGACCCAACTAATACATACTTCACAAAGCACTCGGCACAATAATGGTGCTTGACAGGATACTCTTTTCCATTGACAAACATGGTCGTGCATTGCATGGGCTTTTGAATGCGATGATTGTAGCGGCTGTAACCATAATTCCATACATATTCACACACAGCTTCAGTATCGTAGTAGCAGTTTGCGTTTGCACAGTCGCCCATCACATACTGGAATTCAAAGCGCTTGTCAACATAGCGCTCAGTAAACACTCCGTATAACGTAGCCACCATTTGCCCCGCGATGTAAAATTGGCTCACACATTTGCTAAACAACATACACGTCTCCTTGAAGCTCACGAGATAGTCTTTGTCTCCGAGCCGGTCAACAATCATAGCAATGAGCTCGCTTGGCAAGTCGCAAATGTTGAGCTCGCAAGCTTGGCACATCATCATTGCTTATTGCTCTTTTCGCTTATCGCTCTTTTCGCTTCTCTCTTTGCTCTTCTCTCTTTTTGACCGGACTATAAATAAATGGCAAAAAAAAAGAAATCAATTTTTAAAAAGTATAACAACATCTATAAAAATGTTGTTATAGCATTTAATCATTAGTTTGTGCTTTAGCTTTTTCCTCCTCTTCTTTTAAACGCAAATCTCGTTGTAAGCAATAGCGCGCCTGCTTTTCTTGTGTGCGCTTTTCTTGATTTGCTCTCTGCCTTGCACTCCGGTCTTTTTTAACTTGTTGTTTGAAGCAGTCACAACAATAATGTGACATAACAGTAAATTGCTCTCCATTAACCAGCATTGTTATTATATTTAACGTAGGTGCTATAGTTGACGCCATATGGTCTTCATTAGGTTTATATATAAGTATGTGAGCATGCCAAATATGTTTTATTGCGCTTTGTTTCTTCTGACTACAGTTGGGGTTGATACATTCTTGACACTGCGTTGGAACAAATTTTTCAAAAAACTCCTGATACCGATTTATAGCAACCGAAAATGAAACTTGGTTACTTGTTTTAACACTTGTCATAGTTGTTTTTCTTGGTATTATAAATAATTGATAAAAAATAAATCAATTTTTTGTAGCGCTAATACAAATAAGCACTTTAACCATTTAAAAGACGCACCTGTCTCTCCGTTAATGGTCCATACCAATCTCTAGCACAATCATACCAACTAGAGGGTTGTGTTGTGTTAAAGGTTACAATTACTTGCTGCATTCCATAACAATAATTTCCGTAATGTTGCGCAACATTTTTGTTGTTTCCTACTAAAACGTGTCTTTTAAAGCACTCACAACAATAAGGCGAGCGAAACCAGAATTTTTTCTTATTAATTACCATTAAATTTGTGTTTTGTGCATCTTGTTTCCTGTGTACATAACCAAGCCCATCGTGAGCCTCCCATACGTATTCACACGCATTTTCTGTTTCCTCTTTACAACGCTCATTTACACATCTTGCCATATACTTACGATGTGGATTGTAGCTCATTAACTCATATGGATTAAATCTGCTAAACAACACAGCAAACATCTCCTTTGTTACAGCAAATTTTGAAATTAACTTAGACAATGACTTACAAGTAATGTTTAGACCAATTATGTATTCATAATTGCCGAGTTGTTTAATAATGAGTAGTATAATGTCGCTTGGTAAGTCGCATATGTTGCTTACATTCATCATTTTTAAAGCTTTAATTATTTTGTTAATAGTGCAAAAATAATAAAAAAGTATCAATTTTTATTATAAGACTAACCAAGCATTTTAATTTGAAACTTGGTTAGTGGTTGTACGGTGCCTGTTCCATAATAAGATGTTGAAGATGGGTATGGTGCTCTATTAAAAATCACGTGTACATTTTGGTTACGTCTGTCATAAGAAGTCCAATAGCGATGAGAGGCATTCTTATTGTTTCCTACCAAAACATATTTCTTGAAGCATTCGCAACAATAATGAGACCGAAAACTATATTCCTTTCCACTAACCCACATTGTTGTTTCATTCAATGCTGGTTGCCGTTCAATATGTTTGTATGTTTTTGAGCGAGCCTCCCATATGTGTACCACTGCCATTTCTGTTTCCTTGATACAGTTAGGATTTATACAGTATAAACGCTTGGTATAAACGAACTTCTCAAAAAACTCACGCAATCTCTCTCTTGCGACTGAAAATGAAGCATGGTCACTTGATAAAATGCTAGACATAGTTGTTTTTAGGACTATAAATAAATGTAAAAAAAAATCAATTTTTTTATTACAACACACTAGCCTCATTCACTCATTAAGCATGCAAAGTTGTTGCTTGCTGAGCACTTCATTGCGTTTTGTAATACTATTATACCATGTAGAAGGACGGGACTCATTATGAAAGTAGACGTCCACCGCTTGAACTCCAGGACAATAATACTCATAGTGTTGCTTAACATTCTTGTTGTTTCCAACCAAAACATGTTTCTTGAAACACTCGCAACAGTAATGAGACCTGAACCAATGCTTCACTCCGTTCACACGCATGATTGACACGTTCAACGCTGGTTGCCGTTTATTGTGTTCGTATGTTACTGAGTTAGCCTTCCATATGTATAGCACTGGGCCTTCCGTATCCTCTACACACTCAGGATTGATACAGTATGCGCGCTTGGATGGAACGAACTTCTCAAAAAACTCTTGCAACCGCGCTTGTGCGACTGAAAATGAAACGTGGTCGCTTGTCAAATCGCAGATGATGCTTGTCATAGTGCTTGCGCTTGATATACTGCTGTTTGTTATGTGCTTTTTCTGGAGGCTATAAATAAATGCTGAAAAAAAAGTAATCAATTTTAAAAAAGTATAACAACATTAATAGAAATAAAAAAAAGTATTCAAATTTTTTTGTAGCACATACAATGCACAAGTTACTCGGTTGCCAACATATATTCCTGAAGCTCTGTAAGCACGTGATCCTCTCCTGTTTCACGATTATGCCACGTAGAAGGCCACGGCTCATTATGAAAGTAGACCTCCACCTCTTGAACACCGTCACAATAACCCCCATAGTGTTGCGAAGCATTCTTGTTGTTTCCCACCAAAACATGTTTCTTGAAGCACTCGCAACAATAATGACTCTGAACCCAATGTGGTTTTCCGTTTACTCGCATGGTTGTAATGTTCAATGCCTTCTGCCGTTCATTGTGTTCGTATGCCAGCGAGCGATTCTCCCATATATATAACACAGCGCCTTCTGTTTCCTCTATGCAGTTTGGATTGATACAGTAACTACGTTTGGTCGGAACGAACTTCTCATAAAACTCAAGCAACCGCGTTTTTGCGACTGAAAACGAAACGTGGTCGCTTGAATTAGTGCTTGACATAGTGCTCTTGTTCTTTGCTCCAGACTATAAATAAATGCTGAAAAAAAAGAAATCAATTTTTAAAAAACATAACAACATTTGCTATTTGTCTTTATATCCTTTTTTAAAATACTTAGTCTTCCTTTTCTTCCTCTTCTTCTTCTTTAATAACTTGAATAAGTTGTATTACACTTAGCACAATACTTAATGCTGTGCTATAAATAATAAGGAAACACATAATAACGGAAGTGATGTTAATTGTTCCATAATCAGAGTTATAAGCATTAGACACATTAGGACTTGTGTAGGCGCAATTTTGGACTTCCATAGTCACTATAATTAGTTATTTAAGAGAGAAAAAACAATCAATTTTTTTTAAATCATTATATAAATATATACTTACATCTAGTATAACTAATATTTACTTCATCTATATAGTCATAATTGTGCTTAACACTTCTCAAGTCTCCAACTAAAACAAATTTTTTCAAGCATTCGCTACAATAATGTGTATTAAACTTATACTTTTTTTCATTAATTAAGGCTGTTGTTTGTTTTAAAGCAAATTGCTTGTAATGAACATAACTATCATAACCATTGCGATAATGCTTATCAAATATTGCCTCAGTATCTTCAGCACAATTAATATTAATACAAAATGTTCTTGGTGAAAATATACTAAGTCTGTTAGACAACATAAGTCTAGCAATTGACAACTTTGAAACGCTATTATAGTTAGCTATATTCGTCCTTTTAAATAACGCAAGATAACTATAGTGTTTTATTTGACCTATAATAATTTGAATAACATCATTGTTAAGGTCGCAAAAAGCGAGAACCATATTTTATGCTCATTAAATAGATGCCAAAAAAAAACAATCAATTTTTTTTGTGTCTTTTATGTTTTAATGTTAATGCATTAAAATATTATATTAACTTCTTCAGAGTTTTGATAGTTTTCTATTACATTTGAGTTAGAACCAACAAGCACAAACTTTTTCAAGCACTCGCAACAATAATGAGATTTAATATTATAATATTGTGCATTAACTATAATAGTTGTTGCATTCAATGCATATTGTCTTGAATGTAAGTAGCGAGTATAATAATAGTTATGAATAAATGTAAAAACATCATAAGTGTCTTCATAACAATCAACATTTATACATAATTTGCGAAAACTAAATTGTCCAAGTTTGCTAGACAACATTAATTTAGCAATAGCAAAAACACTAATAGATTTATGTAGTGCCTTACACGTTGTTTTAAGCTTTGAGAGAAATTGATAATCTTTAAAAAGATGACCGCATATAATCTCTCCAACATCGTTAGGCAATTCCTTAATGTTTAAATAGTCACAAGGTGCGCAATTCATTAATATAGTTATACTTGTTTATAATCAAAAAAAACAAGTATAGCTAAATAATCAATTTTATTAGTATATTATTTTTGTTTATTTAAATAGTCAACTGCTTTAAGGAGTATTTTTTCTTCATCATTTATTTTTTGAAATATGATATTTTCATTTAAGTATAGCGTAATAAAACTGTGATTGTAGCCTTTTAAAACTAGTGCAATTCCTTTGTCGTGTATTTTAATGTCGCATAAAATCGATCCATTGGTTATTTTAATGTGCTCTATTTTTTTTAAATTAACCCATCGTATATTTCGCCCATATTTTAAATCCTTTAAGTTGTCAACATACATATAACCGTTTAATTTTTTATGAAAGCTCTTTAAATCGTCACGCTTAAGACCGAGCTCTTGCAATATTTCGTTTTTCTTGCGCTTAATTTCTTGAATATTTGTATTAATAATATTTAAATTAGCATCATTTTCTAATGCTTGCTGCAGGAGTTCTATATCCATAGCTTCTTAAATAAAACATATATTTTATGCTTTAATATGTTTTAATATATGTTATTAAAGCTATAAAAAATTGATAATAATTATTTATGGGTTTAATAATTATAAGGTGTCATGAATCCTTCTATTATGTCTAATTTAGAACGGCAATTTCAATCAGAAAACTTGTTAATTCAGAAAGAATTAGCTAAATCTAAACAAGCTAATAATAAAGAAAAATTATTTATTAATCAACTACAAAGGTTAAATAATACTGAACGTCAATTACTTTGGAGAGAAGCACAAACACAAGCAAGTGTCGAAGAAGCAAAAGATTTAATGAAGTTTATGGTTTCTCGTGTGAGAGAAAGATGGGAAACAGAAAGGATGATGAAAATGGAGTATAAAATAAAAGCAAATGAAGCAAGGAGAGCAATGGGACTTTCTGATAATGCAAGTATAGAAGAGTTGGCCATTGCAAGAGCTAGACATTCAGCAATGTTACATAATAGAGAGACAAATGTTCTTAATTTGGATATGCCTGCCATAGCAGAGCGAGCAAGATTAAGAAAAGAAAATAATGAACAAAAACGTTTAGAAGAAATAGTAAAATTTAAAGAAAAAGAACAAGTCACACAATTGGAGCATATAACAAGAGCAATAAATAAGTGTTTATTTTGCTATTTAACAAATAACTCATAAGCTTCGTCAAATTCTTCACTTGTTATATGTTTTTGCCTACTAAGAATATGATTTTTATCATAACAATAGCTGTCTTCACTTCCCGACTCAATGTCCATATCTAAAATAAATCTTACACAAAAATGGGCTGTTAAATATTGAGTGTTAAGCACCACTTTTTTATTTAAATAATGCATATGCTTTGTTAAAACTTCAATACTATATTGTGTTCCACATAAATCAAAATCACTAATTTTTTCATTGCAATAGGTCTCCATTTTATACTTTATTAATATAAATTATAAACTATAAACTATAAACTATAAACTATAAACTATAAAATTTAGGTTTCAATTTTTATATTAGATTAGTTCTTGAAAATAAAGAAAAATTGACTTAAAAATTACTAAATTAATTAAAATAATAGCTAATACTAATATTAATATTGATATGCAAACAAAAGGACTAAAGCGTAATACTATTGATAAATATTATACTAAAGACAATGTAGTTGAGTTATGTTTAAATAATTTTAAACAATACATACAAATTAGCTCAAATGATTTGATTATAGAACCTAGCGCTGGCAATGGTTCTTTTATTAGTGGTATTAAATCAATAACAAATAATTTTAAATTCTACGACTTAGAACCAGATAACGAGGAAATAATAAAGCAGGATTATTTAGATTACGACTATGTAAGCACTAGAGAAACTTATAGTAAAATACATATAATAGGTAATCCGCCATTTGGCCGCCAATCTTCAATGGCGATTAAATTTATAAAAAAATCTTGTGAATTTTGTGATAGTGTATCATTTATATTACCTAAAAGTTTCAAAAAAGATAGCTTAAAAAAAACCTTTCCATTAAATTTTCATCTTATATGTGAAATAGATTTGCCGGATAAAGCATTTATTGTTGATGGATTAGAACATAATGTTCCTTGTATATTTCAGATTTGGGAGAAAAAAACAATAAATAGAGTTGTAAATCAGAAATTAGAACCAATAAATTTTATGTTTGTTGAAAAAGCAAAAAATCCAGATATATCATTTCGCCGTGTTGGTGTTAATGCTGGAACAATTGATGAAAAAATAGATGAGAAAAGTGTTCAATCGCATTATTTTATAAAATTTACAAATGGAAAAACACTAACTACTAATATAAATAGTTTATCTAGTATTTGTTATGAATTTAACAATACTGTTGGACCTAAATCAATATCGAAGCAAGAATTAATATTTAAATTTAATTCATTATTACTATAATAGTTACTATATTGATTACAATATATACTAATTAAAATATGAGCTAATAATATTTTGTAAATTATTCAAATAACATAACGTATTATTTTCAAAACCGATTTTAAATAATTTATATGTTTTATTTTTTTTGCTTTTAAATTGGATTTCATTACATACAACACATAATAACTTACTATTTATGTTATTATGCTTATTGTTTTCTATATATTTATATCCCCTATTAAGTTGTTGCCCTCCGCCCCATAAATCTAATTGGTTCATACCAATTAGAATTTTATTTGTTGATTTTTCAAGAATATACCAATCTGGTTTTTCACTTGTTAAATGAGTGTTGCATTTTTTTTCAAAACAAATATCAAATCTCTCTGTGTCCAATGCTAATTTTGTAATATATTGCTTTACAATATTATTAAACTTATTGCCTCTTATAACTCCTTTTGTTCCTGGTGGAATTAGTTGCACTAAATATTCAAATATTATTTTTTCTTTTGTTTCTTCATCTGTGTATTTTATTAATATTTCACTAAGTTTTTTTATTTCATTTTTAACAGAATTACATTCCTTATATTGAGACATTAATTTTGCATCGGTTAGTTCAGCTAATGTTTCATAACATATTTCTTGTTTTATTCGCGTGTTAATAGTTTCAATATTTTGCTCTGCCATTTTTTATAGTGTTTATAAATAGTAAATACTATAAAAAGTAATTTTCAATTTTTTTCACTTATTCATAGAAACGCACTTAAATAATGAATTACGTGTTTTATGTTTAGGACATTTAGCATTGCAACGTTTTGTAATGTGATTATAATCTTTATTTTTGCTTATACAAAGTTGTTTTTTAGCAATTGAAGAATCATTAACAACTACACTAGTATGGTGCTTCTTTCTTGTTACACTTGCGCTCTTGCTTCTCTTCTTACTATTTTCCTTTTCTAAATCCTTTGCTAAATTCATTTTAACGCATCTAAAGCTCTTATTTCTAATAAACCCTGTTTTGCACTCAGCAACACATCTGTTTGTAGAAGGATTTAGCACTGGCTTAGCAGGAGGACATATTTTGGCTAAGTCGGCTTTAAACTCTTTTTTCTTTATTTTTTCTATAATATCAATAACTTCTGGGGAGGGTTGTTGCATGGCCTTCTTTAAATAACAATTGTGTTTTTTTAGCAAGCTTATATACTTTTCTTTAAGTTGCGCTATATTAATATTTCTCTTGCTAACATCATATTTAACATAACCAAGCAATAATATACTAAACTCCTCAAAAAACGAACGTGGAATAGCTTCTTTTTTTTGTCCACTATTTTTATAATCTAAAACACTCACCATATTTAATAATGCTAAACACAAGCAATAAATGTCAAATGATTTTTGTAAATAGCTAATAAAGTCTTCGTGTGTTTTAAAATGCTCTTTAATTTTAGTGCATTTTAATTTATTAGAATTAAACGAAAATTTATTTGAGCAACTATTTTCAGGAGCATAATAAGTGTGACTTATTCCTAATCTCTCAGTATTTTCTCTACATCTTTTAGCAAATCTTTTGAAGTTTGTCATTAGTCCAAAGTCAATATATTTTGCTCTACCATTATTTACATTATATACCATATTTGCTAATTTAATATCTCTATGCATAATTTCATTAGACTGAAAAAAGAGTAGCCCGTCAAACAATTTTATTAGCGAGGTCAAAAAGACTTTCTTTTCGTCTAAGCTTTGCAACATAAATACTTTAGTTATATGGTCATATATGCTTAAGCCTCCGTCTTCTAATAATAACATTCGTAAATCATGCTTAGCATTCTTAAACGCGGTTTTAACTTTTAGTGTTTTACATTTTTTTACGCTAGCATTAAAATTTTTGTCTAATAAAGGCTTGCACAATAATGGACCAGTAATAGCATATTTATCTAAACCTTGTATATTATTTATTGCGCTATATTCTTCATTTTCATTAATAGCATGTTGTCTAGTCATTATTTTGGATATTTTATTGGCATAATCTTGTGATACAAGATTACTAGTTTCATCACATAAAATTGGCGGTTTTAATACACAACCATATGTGCCTTCACCGACAACTTTAGATGTCATTATATATAACTAACTATTAATATTTTCAAATTTTCATAATATTAAAAATTTGTTAATATTAAAAATTTCATAATTATTATTAATATTTATTATATAATTATAAATAATGGAACTAACATTCAAAAACAATAATGTTTATTATTATCATTATAAAATAATTCGCGGAGAATTAAGTTGGGTTTTACTTCCTAGCGTTTTAGTGTTAATATATTATTATAATTCTTATATTAAATATGTAAGTTTAATTTTCCTATGCATTGGAATAGTTGGGTTAGTTGATAGTTATTATAAAATCATACAGGAAAAATTAGTATTTATTTTTATTATTAATATAATTATACATTTAATTGGTTTTTATCCATTGTTAAATGTTAAAAAATATTTTGCATATAATAATATTATATATGTGTTTGGCCTAATAGCATTAGCAATAACATATTATTTACCCTATTGGCCTTATACTTTATCGAGAAAAGCAATAGCACTAATAATTAGCTTATTATATTTAAGCTATACATTATATCATATAATTAATACATTTTTTTATAAAAATTATTATATTATGTTATAGCAAAAAATGTTTTTCGAATTTAAACATTTAAAAGCAATAAATATGGGCTATTTTGAACATATGTTTATTTCTTTAAATTATGTTGCTATATTGTTTATTTCGGCAATTAAAGCGCTTATTCACTCGTTTATACCGGACTTATTTGAAACTTCTACAAGTCAATGTATTGTAGAAATAAATAATAAATTATCAAAACATCATACAAGAAATGTATAAAAAAATGATAAAAAAATTGACTAACTTGTCAGCGCTATATTACTACCAAGAAGAAAAATGCTTAAGGCTAATGATTTGATTGCTAGTGTTAAAAAAAGCGTAGAGCTTATTGTTATGAATGAATCTAATATGACAAAATATTTGGATTTGTATAATTATTCTATAAAGGATTATGGTTCTATGGATGAATATATATTGGACAACTATAATTATGAATTATTTGGAAAAAATGAAAAATGGGCAGAGCTTGAAACTATTGGACATAAAGAAATTCAGCATTTTATACCGAATATAGTGCTTATTTCATATAACTATAATAATTATAATGAAGTATTAAAGTGGATACGCGAAGAAGACTATTATAAATTAATAAGTTTTTATGCTTTAAGTGTATCGTATAAAATTATTAGAAATAATATACATACTATTAAAATGATTTGGTTTACTAATGATAAAACGGGTCTTGAAAACTAGCAAAAAAATGATTTAAAATGCATAAAAAAATTTGATTTCTTCTTTTAATTATTTATTATTTATTATTAAGTTAATATGGCAACATCAGCTCTTGTGTTAATGAGCTTGCTATCTAATCATAATCTTATGTCAAATATGTTTGACCTAGAGTATTTAAAGACACAAGAGAAAAATAGGCTCATGCAATTTAAGAAGGAGCAACGTGAAGCTAAGCGTTGTCTAGTGAGAGAATATAAAGCACTAATGCTTACTAGCAAAATGCAACATAAGCATAATTTAAATGATTTTAAATATTATTTAAATTATAATATTAAGCGGCGTTAATTGCTTATAGAAAACAATATAGAGCTAATGTTATAAATTATATAGATTTTTTTTTGTAGTTTGTGGATTTCTTTAAATATTAGTTTTAAATATTATAATTATATTATTTTATTAATTATATATATTATATTATTAATAATGAGTGTAACTATTGATAATGATGTTTATAATATAAAGCTAGCTAATTTTGAGAAGCAAAATTTTATAAATAGTGAAATTTCTAATAGAAACTATCCGTCAAGTGGATTAACAATGAATTTTTCATTTAGGCCAGTAAATACTAAATATACATTTATGCCGACTGTTGCTCCGTTAGTAAAATCAGCAGAGCCTATAGTAAATTATAATAATTATGATACTAGTTCTGTTTTCTTTCCTGGAACTAGAAAAATGCATTATTGCGGGTTTGCTTCTAATATAGATAGAGAATCAACTTTGAGAAGTCAGTTTTTTGCTTTACAAAAAGCAGACCAAAAAGCATATATTCCACCTAGCACCAGTGATTTATATGAAAACAACATTAATTTTGCACCCAAAAATGAGAATTTAGATGGCCATTTATTATTTAGAGAACAACAATTTCAAGACTTTAATCCAAATAGATTTTCAACAATTGGCAACGAAGTATTTTATAATTCGACACGAGTTCAATTAAAAAATATAAAATAAATTTATAATAAAATGCTTAACACTAGCACCATATTAAAGGAAACTAAAGAAAAAAAGAAAAAATCAAAACAATTAAAAGTAGTAAGTATAGATTTAATTGAAGAAAAAGAAAACGAAAAAGAAAACGAAAAAGAAAAATTAGAACTCGAGAGATTAAAGGAACTCGAGAGATTAAAGGACCAAGAGGCTTTAGATAAGCAAAAAGCCGACCTAGCAATAAACAATATTGACTTACGCTATTTTGCAAATCAAAACCATAATCCGTGTTTAAAAACAAATAAATTAGATCAATTACTCAGCGCTAATTATTTATTAAAAGATATTTATGCTAATATAGAAGAAAACATAGCCACTTATAAAGACCAAATAATTAAATATAATTCAACAACTTTAGAAAAACTTATAGAAAATAGCGACGACTCTAAAATAGCAAATGGAGAGAAATACAAGCTTTATTATTTGTTATATATATTACATTTAATAAGCCATTTAAAGGAAAAAAAACTTAAAAACTCTATAAAAGAAGAGCTTAAAGACTTCAATAACAAATCGAATTATTGCGACGACGCCTCTTTAAATGATTTTAATTTATATAATACAACATTAAATAGTATGTGCGCTAAAAAATGCATAACAAATTTAGATTTGTTTGTTGTTAGAAAAAGCTCAAATACTAAAAGAAAAATACTTCCACAAAAACGCAGTTAAAAAAATTATTTTATATTACTATATTAAATAATACTATAAAATAATATGTATAATACATTTAAGAAACTAAGTCGCAAATTTAAAAAAAATACGCGTAAATTTCGCAAACTGAAATGCTCTCCGTATCAAAATAAATATGTCGATAGCGAGTTGAAACACTACACATGCTATACGCGTAATAATTTACAATTATTTAAAAACGTATGGAATGCTAATAATAGCGACAAAATATTGACTAATAATAGTAAAGAAATATGGAATTTTTTCAAGCAAAAATTAGATAAACAATGCTATGACGAATTATGTTGGTTAGAAAAAACACCATTAAGTAAAGTTAATAATAGAGAATTATTAATAAAAGAAATATTTAAGCCGTTTTCTCCCGAAACTTGGTCGTCAAAGCCCAATACGTGGCTCTCTAGTGTTGATATAACTAAAATAATGAAACAATATGAAAAATCCCATAAACATTTTAAGTTTATAGGGCCGACGCCTATAGATTTTGATGCAAAAGAAATGTTTTCAACTTGCGTATGGGAGCAATTATGTAATTTTAATTTAGAAAATCATATTAAAAATAATATTAGCAAAATAGGAGTAATATTTAACACTGACCCTCATAATAAACCTGGAAAACATTGGATATCTTTATTTGTTGATTTGACTAGAAAGTTCATTTTTTACTTTGATAGTAATGGAACAAGAATGCCAAAACAAATAAAAGTATTAATAAACAGAATCGTGGATCAGGCGCGCAATTTAAATATTCAATTAACTGTAGATGACAATGAAGGTTTTACTCATCAATATGGCGACGGGCAATGTGGTATGTATGCACTATATTTTATAATAGAATTATTACAAGAAAATAAAACTTATAGTTATTTTAAAAATACACGTATAAAAGACAGCACAATGAAAAAATATAGGAAAAAATATTATAATGAGGCAAACATAAAAATGAAATCAATATTTATTGATTAATGATAATTTATAGTATTTTTTCAACTATTTCTCCTTTTGCATCATAAATCCAAATCTCACATAAATAACCTGCATCTTTTAATGCTTGTTGCTTTAAATAAATAATATATGGTTCAATTTTGACAGTCCATATCGATTTTACTTCAATACATCTATTTTGCGATTTAATAAAACAATCTACAAAATATCTATGTTTTTTACCATTCGCATCTTCATACCAAATAATAGGTACCTCACTTCTCTTTACTTTAATATCATTTTCTGATACATTTTCTTTAAATAATAAATCATTTAGCATATATTTTTCATATCCTTGTATTCTCTCAATTCTTCCTGATGGAAATACATAATCATAACCTTTGTATGCGTTTCTTGACATTTTTTCCGAAAATTCAGCATTTTGCATTGGATATTCAACTCCATATTTTTTTAAACATGTCGCTTTGGTTTTATCTTTTACTTCTTGTGATTGTGAAGAATATTCAACACCAAATCTTTTCAAAATAGTTGCTTTCATTTTACTTCTTATTTGTTGTGATTGTAAAGGATGTTCAAAACCTAATCTTTCTAAGTTTGTTGCTTTCATTTTACATCTTACTTGTTCTGATTGTCCCGGATTTTCAACACCATAATTTGTTAAACAAGTATGTTTCTTTTTATCTTTTATTTCTTGCGAATAAGAAGCATTTTCAATACCATGTCGTTCTAACATAGTTGCTTTCATTTTCTCTCTTATTTGTTGTGATTGTAAAGGATGTTCAAAACCAAATCTTTCTAAGTTTGTTTCTTTCTTTTTATCTCTTACTTCTTGTAAACAACAAGCATTTTCAACACCATGTCGTTCTAACATGGTTGCTTTCATTTTATCTCTTATTTGTTGTGATTGTAAAGGATGTTCAAAACCTAATCTTTCTAAACAAGTTGCTTTGCTTTTGTCTTTTACTTTTTGTGATTTAGAAGAATGCTCAACACCATGTCTTTCTATCATAGTTGTTTTCATTTTAGTTTTTACTTCTTGAGATTGTAAAGGATGCTCGACACCAAATCTTTCTAAAGTTGTTGCTTTCATTTTATCTCTTACTTGTTGTGATTGTACTGGATGTTCGAAACCATATTTAATAATATTACTTGTTTTTGCTTTTGTAATTCTATTTTGTGTTGTATGTTTTTTACAATAACATCCAATATTTATGAAACTTCTAAAATCTCTATCACATAAATCATCACATTCTAAACATTTTTCTTTAATTCTATATTCACGATTAAGATTTACTTTACTATAATCAGTTGTTGAATTAATATTATTATCTAAAAAATATTTTTGTAATAATTCATTATTATATCTAGTTATAGGTTTACTCATATTATTATACTTTATATGAAGTTAGTATAATAATAAATCAATTTTTAAATATTTTTACCAATTAACCCAATAAAAATTGAATTAAAGATTATGATTATTATTATTAGACTTATAACGTTAATCACTATCTATTATGGCAACCACAACCAAAAAGGTGCTTACTGAAGATTTGGGCAAAATGTTCGAAATGGCAATTTGTTTATATTATGAAACGCCTTATGATGGAACTTATAAATATAGTTTGGACGAGGCGCAATCTCTCAAAAACAGACTTAGTAATCTTAAAAATGTCTTTCCTTATAACATTAGGCATTGCGCAAGATACGGAAGCAAATATGATTTTGAATGTGTAGACAACCCTTTAATCCACTTAAGCGCTAAAACGAGCAAAAATAAGACTGGTAAAGTTTGTCCGCAAGTATTAGGGCAACCCTCACGCAAAAAGTTTTGCGAGTTTTTCGCACTTGACCAAAGTATGGGTTTAGACCAAATCAAGCTCTTTATTAGTAATAACATTGCTAATTTATTACAAGTCTATAGTGCGCATACTTTTGATTGTCCTATATTATATTATAATAAAACTAGTGATATGCTTGCCTTTATATTATTAAAACAAGAACTAAATTGGTCAAATTATAGCATTAACTTTAGTCACAATATTAAAAAAAAACTATGGAATGAGAGTTCGTCTATTAGCATAAATGGCGTAACAATTGGCGAATTTCAAGTGCATAATAATCGCGACTGCATTAAATTTCGCTGGGCATTTGAAAATTTGCTAGCACTATTTGGGCATCATTTTACAATTGTTGCTTTATAGGCGCTAAACTAAGTATAATTTATGCACTAGTCTTTATATAGTTTTTTATTTTTATTGTAAAAGCGTCACTATTTTGTCATAATATGTTTTATCGATTTCGCAGCCTTTAAAAAGTCGCTTAGTGTTTTTACAAGCTAATGCGGTTGTTCCAGAGCCTAAAAATGTATCTAATATTGTATCGCCTTCATTCGAATGTTTTTTAATGAGTTCTTCAAATAGCGCTAGACTCTTTTGCGTAGGATGAAACCTATTTTTACCGCCTTGTAACGGATAACTATAAATGCCGTTGTCATAACTGCTATTAAATGTTGGATTGCTGTCTTTAACGCCTAATAGCGCAATCTCTCTAGTATTAGTTAAATAATTGACTTTACTATTTCTTGGTTGAGGATTAGTCTTAATCCACTCAATAAACCTAAGCTGCTTAAAATTGTATTTTTCTAATAAGTCTTTTAGGTTTGTAATTTTCCATAAGTCAAAGAACATTATTAATGTGCCGCCTTTTTTTAGTTTGCTATAATAAAGCTCAATAAACTTTTCCAAAGTAGCTAGACTAAAATCACTATCCCAAGACCCGTAGTCGGTTTTAACGCAATATTTTTTTCCATATATTGACCCATATTTAATATAGTTGCTTTTATGTGTGTCGTCTTCAATAGTATTTTGCAGTTTATAATTTGTCCATTCTTCTTCTGACTTTACCTCATTAATGTCATTAGCTTCATTATATTTAACATTATTATAATGCTTATCTAGACCACTCGACTTAGATATAATATAAGGCGGGTCTGTTAATATTAAATCAATAGAGTTGGGGTCTAACGTTTTTAAATATTCTAGACCGCACATATTTTCAACGCTAATAGAAGGATTATTGCTACTTTTATTGACAATACTTTTTTCAATAGCTTTAGGTTCAAGCAATTTAATTAGTGCATCTTTGCTTTTTGATTTATAATTTGTTATTCCTTGTTGCTCACATTGTAACATAAGCTCTGCTTTAGTTAATTTTGCTAACTCCATAACTTGGCTATAATGCATTACTTAATAGTTGTATATTAATTATTCAATTTTTAAATAATTAATATGTTATATGTTATATGTTATATGTTATAATAATGCTAAATTTTTTTTAATGTCTACGTCTTCTTCTAGAACCTTTGCGTCGTCTTCTTCCTTTTGCCTTTCTACTTGTATAGCTAGTGGATTGTTTGCGTCGCGCTTCCTCTTCCTTTTCCCTCTCACACTCTGCTGCTGCCGCTTTTCTTCTCCTATTTGCGTTCCTATTACTACCAAAACTTACACTACGCGGTTGAGGGTATGCACATGCTGGACTTAATGGAGTTGATGGGCTTGGTGGGCTTGATGAACGCGATGGCATTTTGTTTATATATTAAAACTATATAAAAACAAAATGAAAAATTACTAAATGCAAAAATTTGCAAATAATATGTCATAATTAAGACAAATTCGTCTGTGTATGCGTAATGTTCCATAATTTTTCTAAGCTCCATATAGGAGTGCGTTTATTTAGCGCCCATAATGAAATACGGTTTACATAATGGCGACAATCATTAATACCTAATATATATTTTTTTGGTAGAGTTTTTTCAAATTGCTCAACTTCTTCCAACGATTTGCTGGTTTCACCCCAATATATGGTTTTATTTGGAACATTTTCGGGTATATAAAATCTATATAGCTTATCGATAAATGTTAGTTGTTTATTTGAAGCAACTGCGCCATTACTATTTACACTAATAGTATTAACATCGTTATTTATTGTTTTAAAGTCGCACTTATTTGGTTCGCAAAAAGGGCGATAATCGTATCTTAATAAACTATTATTATTTTTAAAACTTATTCCAATATGATATAAATTGAAGTCATCATTAAATCGTTCCAAATGTAAATGGACTTGTGTTTTAGGAGTATTTAGTGGCATAGAAAAAAACGAAGCTTTCTGAATTTCTAAAAATAGAAGTGCTAATTTAAGCATTATAATGTTTTATATAAAATAAAACATTATATTTTTATATAAATTATAAATTAAAGTGTTTAATTTGTAGTATATTAAAAATAAATGGCAGCAAGATTAAATAGCAATGCAATATTAAATAGCAATGCAAGATTTAATAGCAATGCAAATTTAAATAGCAACGCAAGTTTTATAACAAGTAAAGAAAATAAAGAGGTTTTATGGAATGTGTTATATAACAATAAAGTGTTTAATAATATACCTGAAACAGATTTTAATAATATTCAAATGTTATTCGAAAAAACAATACTAAAAAGTTTAGATGAAAACAGAGAGCTTTCCACTAATACTATTAGCGACCCTAAAAATATTATTGCTATAAATAAAATTATATTGCAAAATATGGTAACAACTATAGCTAATTATAAAAAATCATTATTAACTCCTATTGAAATCAAAGAAACGTTAAAAGCCGAAAAACTAGAAGAATTTGATAAAGAACTTAGTGCTAAAAAAGTGAGTTTTAATGAGCTTATAACATTAAAAAAGCCAGAAGTAATAGATTTTAGCGATGTTAAAGAAGATGAACCCTTGTCTAGTAATAATATGAATGAGCTATTAGAAAAAATACAAAAAGAACGGGCTATTACTTTTCCTCCTCCTCCTATTGAAGTAGTCGATTTAAACGTGGGCTTGCTTGTGGAAAAAGAAAAAGAGCTAGAAGAAATCTCTCAAATTAATATAAACAATTCTTCAAAAAACCTAAATATAGACTATGAACTGCATAGCAAAATAGATAAATTGTCTGTCCAGTTAGAGCAACTATTAGCTAACCAAATGCTAATAATGGAGAAATTGAATGCTATTCAAAGAGAGAATGATTAATATATATCAAAAAATATTCCTTAACGAGGTCAACATTTCTGTATAATAATCAATACCAAGTTTACGAGCTTCCTCTATTATAGCTGATTCTTCCTCGGTAGAAAGCTTGCCCTCTGGAGTAGTTTTTAAATAAAGTTGGTCTAATTTAGCTGTAACATTTTGAAGGGCTGAATCAAAAGAAGATATGAAAGTTTTTTTTTCTCTCTTATCGTCGATTTTTATATTATTATTTAGTGTTTCTTTAAATTGACCAGTATATATAACGATATTTGCCTTCATATTACGAATAAAATTTGTAGCCCTAAAATGTTGCTCATTGCTACCTCCATTAGAAATTATTTGTGTTATAGCTTGAATTAAGTCTTTTGGACCGAAAAAGAGAGAAATTTTTGGCTCTTCTGGATCTTTATATTCTTCTTGCACTTCTTCTTGCACTTCTTCTTGCACTCCTCCTACTAATGATTTTTTACTCCGCCTATTTCTTCTTGTATTTCTTCTTGTATTTCTTCTTGTATTTCTTCTTGTATTTCTTCTTTTATATTTCCTAGAACGTTTCTTTCTAAATGTTGCCATATATAAATACAAAATATTTAAAAAAGCTTTAGTTTTAAATATTTTATAAAACTATTTAAAAAATAGGCACTAAACTATTAAGGACACTAATCCTCAAATCTCTCAATATTTGAATATAAAAAATTGATTTAATTATTTTTATATTTATTGTTAGAGTTAAAGTTTAACAATAAATAATGTACAGAAGCCCTTTTCTAGATATGCTTCAAGATTTGCTAATTATTGGGCTAATTTGGACGTTATTAATGCTTAGTTATATTATAGCATATGGGCGTTTATGTTAAATATTAAATATTAAATATTAAACCTTCTCTAACCTATAGGCGCCATTGTCTTGTGTCACTAACTTACCTACAAGCAATAATTCATTTTTCAAGAAACTATCATAATCATAGAGCTCTTGTGTATCTTTATTATACGCGTATTTAATTTTATTTAATACTAATTCATTTAGTTTTAATACTTGTTTTTTCTTGTTTAGTTTCATACCTTCGTCTTTATCTTGAGCCTCTATGTTTGGAGTATATATATATTTGCTTTCGCTTGGATTACCTATTACAAAGCATTTGACATCTTTTTCAGTGCTTGACGCACGCGTATGAATACTGCAATCTATTGCCGACTCCTTAACACTTTGCAGCAACGAAGCATTAATTTCCTCTTTTATGCTCGAAATTTCGTATAAATATTCGTCGCTTGTAATGACTTGCTTCTTGTTTTTTTTCGATATATCTTTTAGTCTCAACTCAATAGATAAGTCGCTAGACAATTGTTGCTCGCTAAAAACCATTAAATATAAAAACACATTCACAGTTTGCAGCTCTTTAGGCAAGTCGCTATGACTACAAATGCGCCGCGCACGACCAATAACCTGATGAATACGCACAGGGTGCCAATATGGCTCAGTAATATGAACATAACGCACATTTTTCAAACTAATACCTTCCGCACCCGACGACGTAATCATTAGCACCTTAATTATTTGTCCCAAGAAATTATTTTCTGATAGCGTTTGCAGCGTTTTTACTAGCGACGACGGAACAAGCTTCCAATTGCTATTTAATACATTTTTAATAATTTCGCGCTCTTCGGGTGTTTCTGAGCCGGTATAAGACGCAAACATTGGCTTGTTTATATCTTCACTAGCTACATTTAAAATATATTCTCCGCTTTCATTTTTCTTTATCTTAAACTCAGCAAAACTATTTTCCTTTAAAACTAACTTTAAAATACCTATGCCTTCTAATGTTTTGAATTGCGAATATAATAAATGAATGCCTTTATGGTCGCTATCAATAATATTTTCTAAAATGTGCAAAAATTTGGGGCTATAAAGTTGCAATCCCTCTTTAGATAAATATTTAGCTGCATTTTTCTCAAGCTCTTTTAGTGCTTCTGCAATACGCTTGCTATAACTTAGGTCGCCCAATTTTTGAGCAGCTGCGTCTTGCTCCAAATCCTTAATGTCGTCAGCATCATATTTGCCATCAATGTTGTCCAATTTTTCAGCAATAGTTAAGTCATCAATAACATCTTCAGAGAGATTTTTACCAATAACTTCGTCATCATCTAACGCAGACATATTTTCTAATGTGGTTTCTAGTGTTTCATCGTTATTTGGCATAGGCCGTTTTATAGCTGGCTTCGGAAATACAAAATTGCAAAACGCACGAGAGAAAATGCGATATGTTGATACACTATCGCTATAAAGGTCGTCGCCTTGTGCGCCAGTCTTCGTTTTCTTAGACTTCTTCTTTTTATTTGCTTCCTCTAATTTGCGCTCTTGAACACGGGCTTCTTCATAAACACCAAACTGAAAGTCGCTCATAGGAATTTTAATTATTTTAAAGTCGTCGCTATTCGAATGTGAGTATTTAGGCATCAACTGCTCTTGCGCGCTCCTAAAATAAGACGTTAGTCCAATTATACGCATTTTAAACATAGACGGATTATTTATCGAATTATTTGCACTAATAAATAGCGACTTAAAGTCGTCGAAATTATCAGGAAGAGCCTTATAGCCATTTATATTTATTTTGTTGCCAGCAATTTTGAGAGATTGCGCATCTAATGCCTCCTTTATTTTTTGCATAAATTGGTCGCTTGACAATACATCGCTTGAATAAGCTAGCTTATTTTTATTTGTATCCGACCTAACATAACCAAAAGGGTTTTGCGTAATAGTAACTTCATAGCTAACTGCGTTATATTCAATAAGGTCTACATAATTTAATATATTTGCGGATTTAAAGATGCTTTCTAATTTTTCTTTAGTCATCGTTTTCTTATCTAATATTAGCTTGCAATTATAGCTCCTAATTGTGCCGCGTAAAATGTTGAATAATATTGCTATTTCATTTGGATAGTTAATTATTGGTGTGCCGGTCAATAATATAATTTTGCAATTTTCTGCATCCATCAAATAATTATATAATTTCATTGATAGTGAGGTTTTGCGGTTCAATTTATTCACTATTCTGCTAATAAAATTGTGGGCTTCGTCAATAATGATTACTTTATTAGAAAAAGGGTTTATTGTTCCGCCGTAAGTCATTCCGTTTAAGTGAGAGCTTCGTAAGCCGTTATAGCTTATAAATTGATATTTGTAATTTATCATTTTGTCTAATTGCGAATTTATTTTCTTTTGGTCCTCAAAATCCAGACTGTCATAATTCGGCTCTTTTTTAACATTAATAAACCATGCACCACCGTTACTAGCTATATATTCTTGAGGTAGCTTTAGCAATGAGCTTAAATATTCTAAGTATTGCGGATTTGCTTTGGTATCTATAAACTCCCAAAATTGATTTTTCTTATACATAAAGTCTCCGCATTTTTTCAATTCTTCAACATAATTGTCCCTTAACGAGGCGGGTGTCAATATTAGCACTTTTTTATCATTTTTAATCCCCTCCGCAATTGCAATAGAAGAGCACGTTTTACCTGAGCCAAGTCCGTGATATAATAAGAGCCCTCTATATGGCGTATAAATATTTATATAATCTCGCACAATCTTTTGATGAATTAAGAGAGAAAAATTAGAGCTGTCATTGGTGGCGCAACTTATTGATGCTTTACCTGATAACATATCTTGCTCTTCTTTTAATAATTGTTGCTTATAAGGTTCAAAGAGAGAATTAATAAAACTAATAAAAATCTCTCGATTATACAAATAATAATTAGACGCTTTTATTAACACATTGGGTTCTAATTTAGGAATCCGATTTATATAAAGGGTTTTGCCTATACGAAGGTCTTTTGGAATAATTAAAGTTTCGTCAATTGTTTCGGTTTGCATCTTTTTTGTTTTTTGTGTGGTTTTATCTTCAGTTTTTTCTTTTTCTTTTTCTTTTTCTAGAGTTAGCGTTCCTGGTTTAGGTGTTAATCTCTCTTGTGATGGTAAATTTGTTTTGGATTGTTTAAAAACTGTGTTAGATGCCTCTTTAATAATAATTTGCTGTGTTGTTTTAACAATTTGGGTTAATGTATTTTCGGGATCATAAATTTTAGGCTTAGGATTAGGCATGGACTCTAGTTTTTTACTTTCTATTTCTTGGTTAGATGTTTGCAAAAGTTCTTCTTTTATTGTAGCGCTGGATTTTTTGGTTTTTATATAATCTTTTTGAACAACTCCTAAATTTTCTTGAAGATCACTAAAAAATTGCTCTCTATTTATTAAACGTTCGCTTGTTTTATCAATAATATTTGGCGCAACACCTTCGCTAGGTATTTGTAGCACTACTTGAAATTGTTGGGGTTTTTTTGGTATGGGTTTTATTTTTAATTGTTCCAAAGTTTCATTTATCATTATTATATATAATTAAATAATATATAATAATAAGTAGTTTTAATATTTTACTTAATGTTTAATGTTTTGGAACATTATAGTTAAAAATAATCAAAATAAAATCAATCAAAATAAAATTGATAGTTTAATAATATAAAGTATTATATTCTTAAACTATAAATTAAACTATAAATGAGTATATTAAATACTTATAGTTGTAATATATTAGATGTTGTTAGTAATATAACCGTTTTACGTAAATATTTGGAATATTTAAATAAAATTATTAAAAATAAAAGCTTACGCGAGATATTACAATGTGCCAGAAGTATATGTAGTGGTCTCCCTAGTGAAGAAGAGTTAATTAAAAATTTACTATCTAATAAAAATAAAACAGATAAAGGATTAACTGGAAAAATTATTGAATATGGATTATTTGGTCAAAAACCCAACTCTGATTCAAGTCCTGATATTATTAAATTGGGTTATGATATAAAAACTTGCGCATTTAAGACTCTTAAAAACGGCGGAAAAAATGCCAAAGAAAGACAAACATTAACTAATTGCGGTAATACAACAAATTATGAAACATTTAACAATATTAGTATTAATGAATATTTTTCAGAATGTGACTACTATAAAAAATGCAGAAGTTTCATTTTAATAGTTAGAAATGATGATAAAATAAAATTTAAAACACTTGATGAATCATTAGACCAAACAATGTTATGCATAATGTGTTTTAATATTGAAAATCTATCAACTGAAATTTGTGAAATAATTAATAATGATTATACAATGATTAGACAAACTATTTATGAAAAAAAAGTATCTCAAAAAGGTCAAAAATTTTTACATATTCACCCACACGGTGCTGGACACGGAAGTGGTAATCGTGCCTTGGGTTATACTGCAAATTTTATTACACTAATTGTAGCTTTAAATATAGCTGAAATACATAAAATAAATATTGAAGATATATTAATAAAAAAGGGAACTAGCATATCAATTAAAAAAGAGTTTTTATAATTTTTATAATTTTAATAATCTTAACGACTAATATATCTAATTAATCAAATATTCTAATGCTCTATTTAATATATAAAGAGCATATATAATTTCCATTGAATACGAATTTTTTTTCACATATTTAAGATAAGTGTCTAGTTCGTGAATTTCAATTTTATCATCTTTAATAGTTAGTTCTGTAATTTTATTTGCAATTAATTCTAATAAAGTTTCTGGTGAATAATGTGATTCATTATTTTCATTTACTATATTACAATTTTTTTCTTGAAATTTATAACTACTGAAAATATATGGTTTAATATGAATATTTATAAAGTCATCAATTTCTTTAAATGATTTATGACTAGAAATAATAGGATGTAATTTATTATTATTAAACTGCACGCTTAAAGCTGTTTTTCCAGACCCTTTATGTAATACGCATCTCCAGATATATTTTGAGTTGTCAAAATCCGATGTTATATTATCTAATTCAACTCTTAATTGATTAATTTTAAGATTTGGAATATGTATATGAAATTTACTATTCATTTTTTTAGGTGATGATTTATATTTTGAAAATAATGGACTTTGTAAATCATTTAAATTTATATTTGCTTTAACAAGAGTTCTTGGTTTTTTTACTAAAAATATATTCATAGCATTCTTTATTGCTTTAGCTAATGCCATTGACATATGAACACAAACAGCATTTCCTATTTGTTTATGTTTAGAATTGCTATTTGTTCCAATAAATTGATAATCTATTGGAAACCCCATTAAACAAGCTAATTCTCTAATGGTTGGGGCTCTATATTTATTTGAACAATCTTCCTTCTTAAATATTATTGATTCACGCGAACAATAAGATTCGGTTGCCATAATTGTTCTACAAAGTCTGTCTGTTCTGTCTGGAAAGTCCATTTTACCCATAAAGCCGTGGTCTGTTTTCAATCGTTTTGCTTTAATTGCCCATTCAGACGGTATTTCACTATCATAAAAATGGTCTGTTAACTCACTTCTCGCTAATGTTAATGGAAATGATGGGTCACTAATATTTTGGGTTGTCTTATTTAAAGGAGAACCTAGTGCTTCTAAAATTTTATTACTATGAATAGCATTCTCAAAAGAGTGTGTTATTTTAGGTATAATATAATCGCCAACAATTGCTCGTTTTCTGCCTTGTGGACTACCATAATCAGAGGCTATTAATATATTTTTATTATTTATAAGCAAATCTGGTAATAATGGGTCTAATCCTAGTTCAAGCGCACTATATTTATCTTTTATAAATTCTATACTATTTGGAACATTTTCCATAATCCAATATTTTAACTTGCTATTAGGTTTCGTTTTTTTATAAAGGATTATCTTCAAAAATTGTTTAATTAATTGAAGTCCTAATGTCTTATCTGCTTTACCACTTAAATTTGAGCTCGAGAATGATACGCAAGGTGGAGAACCAATAATAATATCTGTATCTGGAATAATTTCATCTATTTTTTCTGTACTATCAATATCAAGAATATTCATACATACATTTTTGCAATGTTTATGATTATGTTCGTGTGTTATATATGCTGGTTTCCAATAATCTAAAGCAAATACAATATCAAACCCTTCTTGATAAAATCCTTCAGAAAATCCACCTGCTCCACAAAAGAAGTCACATACAGTAACAACATTTTCGGTTTGAACATTAGTTAAAATAGTTTTATTTAACAATAATTTAATTAGCTCGTCTTTTTTTAGACTACTATATCCTTTAATTTTTTGCTCTTTACAAATAATTATTAATTCATCACGTGTTTTATTTATATAAGTAGTCATTTTATATTGTTTTTGTTTTTATTCTTATATTAATAAATTTCAATTTTATAATAAATTTATTTAAAAGAAAAGAACATTTTTGTCAGTGTTGTTTCCACACAAAAGGCTCTATGAATTAATATTGAAGCCACCATTAATACAATAAATATTACTAACAAATTACTTTTCAAATAGAGATTTATGACATATGCAAGTAATAATGTTAATAGTGTATCAACAACTGCAATATCAAACAATCTTAATGAATGAACTCCTGTTCCCACTTTACCAAATATATCTCTATATTTACATAGTCCCATATTTTTTTATATTATATATTAGCATAATAAAAAATATTATATTTAGTGCATTAATACATATTGCGTTATTGCGTTATTGCGTTATTGCGTTATGCTTAATGCTTAATATTTAAAAATATCAACTAAAATATCGATAACCATCTATAATAGTATTAGGAAAATCTTTTTTACAATAATAATCTGTTTCAAGAAAAACAGTTTTATTATTATATATATCTTCATTTTTAAGAAGAATTAACTGATTTACATCATCATATAGTTTTTGATTTTTAAGCCAATTATGTCTTAATACTTTTCCTATTGGAGTATTCAATATATCTGGAACAAAAATAGTAAAATGTTCTTTATTAAAAAATATAAAGTTACTTATATAATATTGGTCATAAGGCCATCTATTATGACAGATAACATTATTGTATAAATAGTTAATTAAAATTTTATACATTTGTTTTGTATAATCATTAATTTTAAGTATAAATGAACCACTATTTATAAATGTGTCTGTTTTTATATATGGATCTCTTGAAAAACAACCTTGTTTTTGTTCATTCTTTCTCAAATTATCAATTATATCATTTAACCAATAACCATTTTGTATCCATGCATCGCTGTCTAAAAAAACTAAAATATCATATTTTTCATTTAGCAAAAATTCATCGACTATATGTATTTTTCTTGTTGCTGGATGAATGTTTCCATATTTATTATTATCCATTTCTAAAAATAGATAATCATATCCTAAAATATCACAAAATTTTTTATTAACTTCTTGTGTTTTTAATAAATAGTCTAAAGTAGGTCTATTGTCTGTTTGCAAAACACATACTTTTTTCATTTTATATTATAATATAATTCTTTTTATATTATAATTTGTTATAATTTGATTTGTTATATGGTAAGACTATTTTTCAATTAATCTAATAGCTTGGTCGCACGCAATTTGCTCAGCCTTTTTCTTAATTTTATGCTCTGCTTTTGTTAAAAACACTAATAATTTGTCTTGCTTTTCAAGTAGCTCGTGAATTGCTTTAAATGACCCTAATTGTTCATAATTGTGTGCATTAGCAATTTTGGCATTATGAATATTTTGCCCAAAACAAATATAAAGCCCCATTACATATAATTTATCATTATCGTCGTCATCGTCCATTTTAGGAGTTTTTAGTTCCACATAGTCTGGTGTAATTTTGAATTCTTTTTGAATAATTACTTGAAGCTTATTTTTATAGTTGTCATCATTATTGATTAAATTAGTCCAATCAACGTGCTTTTCGAATACATTTTCTACGAAAATTTGCGCCATTTGTAGCCCAGGACCGCAATTGAATACATTTGCAAACCACCCATATTCGTCATTAATAGAAATGCGATTAAAGTCTAGGAAAATAGCGCCAATAAATGCTTCAAATAAACAGCCCAGCTTTTTCAAATTGTTGCGAATATTTTTCTCTTCTGCGTGCCGAGAAATAACATAATATTTGTTTAGTCCCATTTCAAGGGCTACTTTTCCAATATGCTCATTTTTGACTAATGCGATTTTTTTTTCGGTCATAAATCCTTCATCGGCTTTAGGAAAACGTTTATATAAATAATATTTTGTAATAAGTTCTAAGACACCATCACCAATAAATTCAAGGCGTTCGTTTGATTTTGTTTTAAGCGGTAAACAATTGTCTGGCTTATTTGCAATAATAACATTTGCCATCGAATTTTCTAATTTAGGGCGTTTTGTATAAGATTTGTGAATAAATGCTCGCTTATATAATTCAATATTAAATGGTTTAGTAACAATTCCATATTTTGATAGCAATTCTTGAACATTAGCATTAGTAATTTCTTGATTACTAGTGTTAAAAGGATTGAAAAGGACTTCTTCATTATTTTTCATAGTATGTGTTTCATTATCACTATCCGAACTACTATCATCTTCACTATTGTTATCTTTTAGACAATTATTGCTGTTTAAATTAACTGTAGACATTTATAATAATAGTTTAAATTTTATAAAGTATTTAAGACAATTTTTTATTTTATTTTTATATTATTTTAATTTATTTTTATTTCTTATTTTAATTTCTTATAATTTAATATTTTAATTTCTTATAATTTAATATTATTTTTAAAAAATAAAATATAATCTATTATTATAAAAAGATGGCAAACGGCGGTAACGTCGGTAAAAGAATTACTAAAAACTTTACAGGAAGCAACTTATACACAAACAACACTTGCCAGTTTGGTTCGATGGCCGGTCTTAATCCCACTGTTGGCGTAAGACCTAATGTTACAGGAATACACGGTTACAAATATTTGCGCACAGCCGCCAACGGTGTAGATTGGAACACTGGTGCCTCATTAAATACTCAGGATGTTATCAATGGTTGCGGTTTTCTAAGAACTTGCGCTGATGGTACAAGATGCCTCGACATGATGGGCTCAGCAGGAAAAGGAACCTTCATTCGTTATGACCCTGTTCGCAACAGAAATATATTAGGTTAAATTTAGTAATTAACTATACTGATTAATATTATTTTAAAACTATTTAAAATAATGTTACAAAACTATTTAATAGGTGTTAAGCAAAAAGTCAAAGGTATGCAACTATTAATAGACTTACGAGAACCCAGAATTCTAGTTCAAAATATTATTGCATTAAATGAAGCGGCTAAAAATAAAGTTGTTATTATTCAAAAGAATTTAGATATTGGTGATTATGTTTTTTATGACGAAGTAAATGAGCAAATTTTGCTAATTATTGAACGCAAGTCGCTAAGTGACTTAGAGGCGTCAATTAAAGACGGGCGCTATAAAGAGCAATCCTTTCGCTTAAATGAGGCGCCTACTCATAATCATAATATAATTTATTTAATAGAAGGAGCAATCATTAATTATAAAGAGGTTGGGTTTAGAAACACCTTATATTCTACAGTGTTTTCTCTCAATTATTATAAAGGGTTTTCTGTAATTAATACTTTAAATCAAACAGAAACGGCTACTATGCTAATGGCATTTGCTTCTAAAATTAATCGCGAAAATAAACCGGGGTTTTATAATGTTAAACCTGTAAATAGTGCTGTAAATAGTGACGATGCATATATTGAAACTATTAAAACTAGTAAAAAGGCACATATAAATAGAGAGAATATATTCCAACTAATGCTTATGCAAATCCCGGGCATTAGTTGTGTATCTGCATTAGCATTAGCAAACGAATTTAAAAACATGGAAGCTCTATTGCAATCTCTCAAAGATGAAAATACTAAGACATTTGAAAATATTAAATTAGCAAGCGGTCGCAAATTAAATAAAAATATACTTATAACGTTGAGAGATTTTTTAAGTTAAAAATAAATAAATAAATAAATAAATAAATAAATAAATAAATAAATAAATAAATAAATAAATAAATAAATAAATAAATAAATAATTGAATAATTTATTAAATAATTTATTAAATAAATAGTATAATTTATCTAATAAAATGAGTTATATTTTAGTAATTGTAGAGTCACCTGCTAAATGCGAAAAAATAGAGAAATTTTTAGGTGCAGGCTATAAAGTAATCGGCTCCTATGGTCACATTACGCATCTCTCTAATTTAGACCAAATAGATGTTAAAAATAATTATAAACCTAGCTTTGCTATTATTGATACAAAAAAGGCGCAAATCGAAAAAATGCGCAAAGCAATAAAAGGAGCTAAAGAAGTTATATTAGCTACAGATGATGACCGCGAAGGTGAAGCCATTGCTTGGCATATTGCTCAAGTATTTGCACTACCATTAGAAACCAGTAAACGAATTGTATTCCACGAAATTACAGAACGCGCTATTAAACACGCACTAGCTAATCCAAGAACGCTAAATTTAGAATTAGTTTATGCTCAACAAGCACGTCAAATCTTAGACCTTATTGTTGGATTTACAATTACGCCATTATTATGGAAATACATTGTTTCAAATAGTAAAAATGCACTTAGCGCAGGACGCTGTCAAACACCTGCTCTTCGCCTAGTTTATGATAACTATAAAGAAATTCAAGAGTCTCCTGGAAAAATGAGCTTTAATAGCTGTGGCTATTTTACAAGTAATAATATTCAATTTACGCTAAACAAAAATTTTGATAGTCACGACACTGTAAAAGATTTTCTCGCACAAAGCAAAACGCATAAGCATAGTTTAACTAAAGCAAAAGAGCGCGAACTAATTAAAAATCCTCCTTGCCCATTTACGACATCAGGACTACAACAAGCAGCAAACAATGTTATGCATATTTCGCCAAAAGATACTATGGCACTTGCACAAAAATTATATGAAGGTGGATATATTACATATATGAGAACAGACAGTAAAGTATATAGTATAGACTTTATAGAACAAGGCAAAACTTATATAACAGAAAAATATAGGCCTGAATATATTCATCCAGAGCTAAATAAATTAATTCAAAACAAAGATAATGAAGAGGCAGTAAGAGAAGAGGATGTAAGAGAAGAGGATGAAACTAAAACTAAAGCAAAAGCTAAAACAAAAAAACCCAAAAAAGAAAAGTCAATGGCAACTATTGATAATAATAATAATAACGCACAAGAAGCTCACGAAGCAATTAGACCCACTCATATTGAACTAGAAGCTATTCCAGACAGCGAAGAAACATTTAGCGCAAAACACAGAAAATTATACAAATTAATATGGACTAATAGCTTAGAAAGCATGATGGCCCCTGCAAAATATTTACAATTAGTTGTAAATATTAGTGCCCCTTATGATGCACACTATAAATATAGCGCAGAAGAAAACACATTTCTCGGTTGGAAAGCCGTTTGCGGAATAGAAGAAGAAAAATATTATTCATATTTTAAGAATATTAAGGAAGAGATTATAGCCTATAAAAAAATAACTTGTAAGCAAACACTTAAAGAATTAAAGTCGCATTACAGTGAGGCACATTTGGTTCAATTATTAGAGCAAAAAGGTATTGGTCGCCCATCAACCTTTTCATCACTACTAGAAAAAATTCAAGAACGAAATTACGTAACAAAGCAAAATGTTGATGGTAAAAAATTAGAAATTATAGACTATACATTAATAGATGCTACTATTGCGCAAGAGCGTGGCACTAAAGAATTTGGGAATGAAAAAAATAAATTAGTAATAACACAAACCGGAATATTTGTTATCGAATTTTTAATTAAATATTTTAACAAGCTATTTGACTACGACTACACTAAGTCTATGGAAGATGAGCTTGATAATATTGCACACGGCCAAAAGAAATATTATGAATTATGCGATGAATGTTACGGATTTATTAATGACTTAATAAAAACAAATAATTTAGCTGCTAATGCTAATGCTAATGCTAACAGTCTAGAAAAAATTCAAATAACAATAGACGCAAAACATAGTTATTTAATAGGAAAACACGGTCCAACTATTAAATATACAAAAGAAGATGGAACACTCGGCTTTTATGGAGTTAAAAAAGACATTGACATAACTAAGCTTAAGGCCGGACACTACAAATTAGATGAATTAATAGAAACAAAAGAGGAAAACAGTAAGCTATTAGGAAATTTTCAAGAACAACCAGTGTATTTAAAAAAAGGGAAATATGGTTACTTCTTAGAATGCGGAGAGCTACGTAAATCTCTCAACACCGTTAAAATAAATGTACCTATTAAAGAAATTAAGCTTGAAGACGCAATAACTATATTAAGCGAACGGGCTAGTGAGGGCAACAGTTTAGTTCGTAAAATATCAAACGACTTAGCAATTAGAAAAGGAAAATATGGCGACTATATATTTTACAAAACAGAAACTATGAAAAAACCGCAATTTTTAAAATTAAACGAATTTAATGATGACTATGTAACTTGCTCATTAGACTTTTTGAAATCGTGGATTAAAGAAAAATATGGACTATAATATACTTTATTATACTATACTTTATTAGTTTTATTATATGCCCAATAATTCTCTCCATAATTAGTAAAAAACTCTTCGCCACTTGCTATATCTTTTGTAGCATACATTGTTATGTAATTATCATCAGGTGACACTATCCAACTGCAATTTTTTTTAGTATCTGAGTGATTTATTAAACCACAATAGCCTAGAGCTAGCAAGCTATCATTAGTAGTTTTGTTGTTTGGAGTAAAAAAATAAGTGTGTAATACATTGTTTTTATCTACACTAGAACTATTCATCTTTAGTGTGGGGCAAACTTCAATAACATCATCTTTTTTATAATTTTTTTTGGCAAAAAGCCCACGTTCTCCTCTTCCTAAATCCGGTGCCTGTGCTATAGTATAATCAAGGCTATTATTAACACTGTTAACATTAATAGTTTTTTTTAAGTCATCAATAGTAGTCAAATTAGAGTATCCTTCTAAACTTTGTGCCTGATTATGGTTTATAACCGAAAAAATGATTATAATGAGTATTAAGGCAGGTATTACTACTTTAGCATTTTTTCTTATAAAAGCAAAACGTTTATGTCTCATATATATATTGTTTAATTATAATAATTTATGACAAAACATAAATTCTTAATTTTACTAAAACCAAAATATTACTAAAACTAAAATATTACTAAAACCAAAAAATAATAATATTATATAATAATATTATATAATAATATTATATAATAATAAATGTGGAGAGCTTTGGCTATTATTAGCGCAATTATGTTAGTATTAGACTTTACTTATTTGTATTTATTCAGAGATTTTATGCTACCACTACTTAAAAAAGTGCAAAAAGCAGAAGTTAAAATTAATATTATGCCGGCAATAGCATGCTATTTATTATTGGTTAGTGGTTTATATTATTTTATAATAAGAAAAAAAGCGCCTATTAAAGATGCGATTTTATTAGGCTTACTTATATACGGAGTTTATGAAACAACAAACTATGCTTTTTTCAAAGATTGGTCGCCATTATTAGTATTAGTAGATACATTATGGGGCGGTATTTTACTAGGCACTACAACGTTTTTATATTATAAAATAGCTAAAAGCTAAATAATTTAATGCGCGCTGCGCAGGCTTTCGCGCAATGCTGTTTCAATCCAATGATTAGAAGTAACAGAAGTATAACTAATTCTAGCACTAGCATTAGCACTAGCATTAGCACTAGCACTAGCAATATCCCGATTCTGTGCCGGATTGTTTTCATTCCAATAATCATTATTAATATAATCAATTACATTAGCAATTGTAGGATTAATAATACTATTTACAGGGTAAGCGTCAGCATTTATAGGAACCCCACTAATATCATTAACTCGCTCATAATGTCTTATTAACGCACTACTAATATTATGGGCTACATTATTTTCTTCATTAAATATTTGACGTTGCTCACGAACCCACGTTTCTCTAACTCTAGTAGATGCTTGTAGTTCAGAATTATGTATATTATATAGTCGTTGCAGTCCATTTACTAACCTTAAATAAGTGTGCTCATCAATAGCTGAAGAAATAGTATCTAAATCATCAATCATAGTATGCATTGTTGATAAAAATTCTTGATTTTCTTCTGAGTTAGGTCTATGTCCAGTCATTGATTTAATATAATGATTAATGTTTTCATAAAAAATAGTTATCAATTTTTTTATCAATGTTTTTTTATATCATTTTTTTATATATTTAGCAAAAAATATATATTAGTTTTAAGAACTAATATATATGCGTTTTTTCAACTATGTCTCTCAAACTAAATTGTTAGTTAGTCTTTTATTGAGAAGAAATTATAATTCTATTACTCGTGCTTTGCCTTCAAAATATTATTCTATAAAAACTATAAAACAATATTACTACAAGCACAATATTTATTATGACTTATATAATGATTTTTGTAACTGCACTGAAGAATGTAATTTAAATAGTTTTAATAGTTTTAGTAATTTAAATTATACTAAATATAATAATCTTACTGCAGAACACATATTTCCTCAATCATTCACAAAACATTATAGCAAGGCAAATAAAGATATGCACAATATATATTTAACAAATTATTATACAAACAATTTACGTAGTAATAAGAAATTCTCTCATAGTAGCGATATAATAGCAACTCAAAGATTTTATAGTCCGTGCAATTATTCTCGTGGAACAATTGCCAGATCACTTGCCTATATGAAATATAGTTATCCATTATTAAATCTCTCAAATGTAATAGATAGTAACATAATATTAGCTTGGAATGAGTTATATCCGCCAACAGAACTTGAACTAAAAAAAAACAATATAATATTTAAGTATCAAGGCAATAAAAATATATTTATTGATGATTATAAAAAGCTGACTGCATTTATTAACAATAATTTTAATTTATAATACTTGTCAGATTAAATATAGCTCCACTTATTCTAGTATTGTTAAAATAGTAATATTTTTGATGTTTTTATCTTCTTCTTTTTGTACTTCTTCTTTTAAATTTTCTTCTTTTAGAGCTAGATGTTTGTATAGTCGAATTATGTATATTATATAGTCGTTGCAGTCCATTTGCTAACCTTAAATAAGTATGCTCATCAATAGCAGAAGAAATAGTATTTAAATCATCAATCATAGTATGCATTGTCGATAAAAATTCTTGATTAGTATCACTATTAGGTGTATGACCAGTCATATTATGTTAGTATAGATGCCTCTTTTGATATTTGAGAGAATATTCATAAAACTATTCTGATATTGATTGCTCGACTGGTCTAGTCCAAAAACCTCCATTTGCTTGTGGTGTAATAACTTCTATTTCATCTATTAATGGTATATCAATAGGTATTAATTTATCTCCCTTAACTTTTGCTAATGTCGATGAACTCTCAATCAATTTTGTATATATATTATAACTTTTTTCTAAAAAATCTTTAGCAGGTATCGGGCGATTACTTTTATCTAAACTTAATGTTTTATATATATCTATTGAAAGTAGGTAATAATCTCTCTGCGAAATCATATCGTTCTCTAGTCTTTTTTGTATACCTAAATATAACTCAATACTACCTATTATACCACAAGTTAAAGCTATTAATGAATTTGTTAAACTAATTGTTCCTTGAAACATATAAGGTTGAAGACCTACAGCAAATATGCTATTTATACCATTTAATATAATTACTGGCATTCTGTAATATTTGAGAGATGATTGTAATTCAAAATATCTTTGCTTATGTAATTTGCTTAACAGCACACAATTTATTCTTATATTATCTAATACTTTATCAATATCCTCGCTCCAATCTGTCATTTATATAATACATTATTATTTTATTCTTTATAAAAATTGAAATATTATATAAAACAATGTTGTTTGTAATATATAATAAACGCATATAAAATGCTAAGTCATAATACATATCCATGTATTACATTGATTTATGGACCAATGTTTTCTGGTAAAACTACAAAATTAATTGAACTTTATAAAGAAACGCTAACCAAAAATAAAAATTGTATTGCTATTAATTATGAGTTAGATACACGCTATGGTAAAAATAAAATTATTTCACATGATGGATTGGCCATTGATTGTTATAGTATTACAAATTTAGATGATTTTATTAAAAATAGTCATACAAAAGAAGTAATTGCTAACGCAGATTATATTTTTATAAATGAAGCCCAGTTTTTTGAAACAATATTTGAAAGTGTATTATATTTAAATGAAACATTAAAAAAGAATGTTATATTATGTGGACTAGATTTAGACTATAAGCGAGAAAAATTCGGCACTATGATGAATTTAGTGTCAAGTGCTACAAAAGTTTATGCACTAAAAGGCGTGTGTAAGCTATGTAATGGTGCATCGGAGTTCAGCCATAGAACAGTTGCTAATAGTTTGCAAATATTAATAGGCTATAGTCAATATATTCCATTATGTGAGAAATGTTATGTTAGTGAAAATGGGTTGTCCTAAATATAACTTTATGCTTAGGTCTTTATATTCTTTTTTTATATCTTTTTTTTTATATTTTATACGGTGTTCTTACATCATAATTATTCATTTCATTACGAATTTGATTGATTTCTAGCGATAAAGAAACATTAAAATTGTGAAAATCGACCAACATACCATTATGATATCTGAATTTTAGTTTAAATTTAGCTATCTTATCAATTGGAGGTTGATAATAACTAACATTTTCAAAATACCCATCATTTACTAAATGTTTGTTATCTTGAAACAAATAAATAGGAATTTTAGAAAATGCCGAATTTACTATACCAGAATTAGTATTACTATAATTATAATGTAAAAAAGGTTTAATTTCATCACATTTATTGTATTTTTCTAATTCAATATATACACATTTATTATCTTCTAAATCGATTGGATTAGGCGCATCTAGTTGTTGATGGGTATGACCATTATGAGGATAACCATAAGAAGTATATTTCTTTTTTTCAAAACCTAAAATATAACCTAAACCCCAATTGCTATGTTGAGCATATACATCTGTTTTATAGTTATCTTTAATACAACTATAGTTATTAGGTAAATCAAATCTAAAATTAAATACAACTCCATTTGTTTGATTATATATAAAAGTAAATTTGCGATTAATTGGATTATAAGAAATATCAAAGTGATTTTCAAAGTTAGTATTTATATTTTTAAATTTGGTTACTAAAGCGTCTTGTAGCTGAGTGTAATTATAACAACCATCTTCTAATTTAATTATATGCAATGTTGATGAGCCGCTAATATCTACTATCATTTTATTTGTTTGTAATTGTTCGCTTATATTATAAAAAAAATTAGGCAGCATAATGTTTACTAATCGTAACGATTCAACATTATTATAATTTTGAGGACAATTTATTTCAAATTCTGCGGGATTTGGCCAACGCTCTTTATCACGGTCATTGCTATCAATAAATAAAATTTTTCTATCTAAAACAAAATTGTGCTTTATTTTTACTAGTGGATTATTACTATTCATATTATATATTTATTAATATATTTTATTAATATAATTTTTTATTAATAAAATATAGTTTTTTATTAATAAAATATAGTTTTTTATAAATAAAATATAGTTTTTTATAAATAAAATATAGTTTTTTATAAATAAAATATACTTTTTTTGACTATTTAATATATATATATAAATTAATATGTCATCGCAATCTAAAGAAAAATTAAATGCCTCTATGATTATAAGCAAACAAGGTATTTTTGGTTTTGGTTTATCACATAATAATAATTTAGATTTTATGATAATTGTTGTTCTTGCAGGTATGGGAATTATTATAAAATTATTTTTTCCAGAAAAATTCTCAAGGTTAGGAAATACAGGACCAGCAACATCTACAATATGGGGTTATGGATTAACTGCAATAGCACTAAGTATTATGTTATTTATGGGAATATATGTTAGTAAAAATATATTCGAAAAAAATGGAAACTTTGTTGAAATGTTGTTTTCTAATGTGTCGCCAATATTTTTTACATTGTTAATATTAATATATGCTATATTTTTAAACTTCCAATATTTTAAAAGAATAAATTCTAATAGAGTAACAAATGAATATCATACTTATTCATTTATGTCCTCAGTATTAACAATAATACAAATAGGTCTGGTATCAACATATTTATTTTATTATTTATCAAATACAGATACAGATGGTGGCAACAATTTGAATAATATGAAAATAGAACTATCAAAAAATGCTGTATATATTTTATCTATTATTAACTTTCTATTTTTAATGATGATAAATATAAGTTTGCAGTTTTTCTCAACAGATGAAACACCTATTATTAAATAAACTCAACAAACTTATTCACCTTTATAAATTTAAAAGTTAAGCCTATAGAGTCTTTAGACTCCCAAATACCAGAGATTTTTATTATAAATGTTCTGTTATTTAGGTGTTTTAAATAGTTATAGCTATTTATATTTTCATTATCGTCACTTAATGAAAATTTAAAAAATTGGTTTTCATATATTTCTTTTAGCTTGTATAATTTATTTTTAGAGTCTACAATTAAATTTAATATATGGTCCTCTAATTCTATAAGCTTGCTAAAAACACTATTATTAAGTGTGGTTTTATCAAATTTGATTTTATCATTTTCAAAAGACAAATTATTTAGCTCAAATAATAGAAATATACTTGTTAATGATACAATGTGCGTAGAGTAAAGTAACTTATAAAAATAATTATATTGAACGGCGCTATTTTTTATAGGCTCATTTAATATTATATATTCATAATTTAAATCTTGCAGAATTTCAGAAATCATTTTTATAAACTATATTGCTTGCTAATATATATCTAATTAATTTTAATATATAATGTTAAATATAATGTTAAATATAATGTTAAATAAATAAATATATAAATTTATAGTTATAGATTTATAAATATGAATTTAAAGAAAAATTATAATGAAATCATTAATGAAAATAGCACCTATACTTTTAATAAAGATTTATTACAATTGCTAAAGAAGGATGATGACTTGCTAAAAAAGGATGATGACTTGCTAAAGAAGGATGATGACTTGCTAAAGAAGGATGATGACTTGCTAAAAAAGGATGATGACTTAGTAAATGATAACTTTATAAATTATATTTTTTATGGACCACCTTGCTCTTATAAATATAAGAATGCATTAAAACTATTGCAACATTTCAGTCCAAGTAATTTGAAATATGAGAAAAAATTACATATTAATCTAACTAAATCAGAATTCTATATTAAAATTAGCGATATTCATTATGAAATTGATGTAGAAAACTTTATATATAATAGTAAGTCACTATGGAATGAAATATATAATATTATATATAATTCTATAGCCTCTTCGCCCATTAAAAAAGGATATATTGTTTTTCGCAACTTTGATAAAATTAATTATGACTTGTTAGATTTACTATATAATTATATGCAAAAAGAATTGTTTTCAACTTTAAATATTAAATACATTATTATTACAGAATGCGTGAGCTTTATACCTATGAAAATCATAAATATATGTAAAGTTATTAATTTCGCAAAATTAAGCAAGAAAAATATATATTGTTTATGTAATAAACAAAACAAGCAATTTTTTAAAAAACCAACTTATACTACTAATACTAGTGTAATTAGTAACGACACATTAGTGTGCTCAAATGTGGAATCCATTTATAATAAAGTAAATAATCCTAATATTTTTACACACTTAGACATTTCAAATAATATAAAATATATTGAGCAACATTCAGCAATATGCAATACTTTTATTAACATAATTTGTAGCAATAATTACAATATTAGTAATATTAGAACCTTATTATATGACATTTTAATAAATCATTTAAATAGTCACGAGTGTTTCTTTTATATAATACAGTCCTTAATTATTAATAAGTTAATAAACTGCAATAAAATAAGCGACCTTATTTTTAATAGCATATTTTTTTTAAAAAATTACAACAATAATTATAGACCTATTTTTCATTTAGAAAGTTTTACATTATACTTAATAGAGTTAATAAATGAAAATAAGTGAGGCGCTAACTATATTAAATATTACAAATTATAGCATACATACTATTCATAATATTAGTTTAAATGAATTGAAAAAATATTATCATATTCAGTGCATTATTTATCACCCAGATAAAAATAATAGAGATGAAGATGCCACATTGCTATTTCAAAATATTAATTGTGCATACACTACTTTAAAAGAACTTATTACTAGTTATAACGAAAATAACGAAAATAACGAAAATAACGAAAATAATACTAACGATGATTTACTAGTGCTATTTTTTAATTTTATAATAAATTTTTATTCTAATAGCGACAATGTTGCTAATTTTAAACAAGATATAAATAATTTCAAAATAAAAGCACATATTCATATTAAAGCGTTATTAACAAACTTATTTGAATATTTTTCAATAGCTATTTTAGAAGACCTTTATCACTATTTATTACACTATAAAAAAAATCAAAACGACAATACAAATGACAATACAAACATTTATAATGCAATTATAGAAATCATAAAAACCATTTTAGAAGAAAAATTAGAAGATCATAGCATCTATATATTAACTCCTAATCTATTAAATCTATTAAATAGTGAAATTTATAAACTGGAAATAAATGAAGCAATTGTTTATATTCCATTATGGCACAATGAAATGAAATTTGAAAATAATATTATCAAAATCGAGCCATTATTAGACGACGCTATTACTATTGATGAACACAATAATATTCATTACACTTATTATAATAAATATAGCAACATTATAGATTTAGTTAATGCTAAGTCTAATATATTTATTGACTTAGCAGACCAGACTATTGAAATAAATATTAGTGATTTAAAATTTTCACCCTATCAAATTTATAGTGTAAAACATAAAGGAATACCAAAAATAAATACACTCAATATTTTAGATAACACACATAAAGCCGACATATATTTTCACATACATTTGTCATAATTGCTATTGCTATTGCTATTTTTTTATCATAATTCTTATTTTTATAAGTATATAAAATTATACTTATAAAAAAATGATTAAAAAAAAGGTTTTGCTAATAAATATGCTATTTTTAGTTTATAGTTTGTTTATTTTTTAATAATTGTTTTTAAATTCATTCATCTGACTTCTTCTTAACAATACGCTTCTTCTTAGGAGCATCTTCTACTTCTACTTGCTTTGCTTCTTCCTTAACCTGTTCCTTAGGTTCTTCCTTATGTTCATCCTTTACATTTGGCTCATCATCATCACTGTCAGGAACCTCTGTAACACTTGAAACCATCTTTACAGGCTCATCATCATCATCCTCATCATCTAGTGGTGCAACCAGCTTTTCCTTATCTTTTTCAGATAGCACAATATGACACTTTCCACTTAGCGTTGTTCGAGGCTTAACCACTGCCTGAAGTAACTTCCACGTAACGCCAAACTTACCATTTGCAACCCAAATGCCACCACATTGAATAATTGTCGCAATATTTGAACCCTTAGCAATAAGACCAATAATAGAATTATTATCATCATTAGGAAATAGTAACTCTTGTGTTTCGTTATAAATTGTAATATCATCGGACCCACATTTAAATTTACCTTCCCAATATCCAAGTTTAACCTTTAGTGTTGGAGCACGAGAATAATCAAATTCATCCGATGCCTTATCTTTAGGATACTTTAGCATTGGGCTCCATAGCGCATCAACAGCATCCGAACTCATCTTAGGCTTGCCTAGCCATTCCTTGCAATTAGTAATAACATCGCTCTTAATACGCATTTCAAGTTCTTGCATATTCTTTAAAAATGCGCTACATTCACTATTTTCCTCACTTGGAAACTGAAGCGCTAAGTCAAATGACTTCTTTCCAGTCTTATCATCTGACCACTCATTAACACCCCAAGTTAACATAAGAGGTGTGCTAATATATAACGACTTCATATTGTGCTTGTTAAGAATACCAATAGACTTGCCGTTATTAGCATTAATCTTGGGCTTGGTATACACATAATCGGTGTTAACATTGAACGCAGAGCCAGATACAATAGTTGCCATATTGGTTTATAGTATATTAATAATTATAATGTTATCTTTTTAAATCAATTTTTTTTTTATTTAATTTTAAATTTTTAATTTATTATTTTATTTTTGCATTGTTAATGGTCACAATTTAATTTATTGATGTAAAAAAAATATTTTACTTGCAATCCTCTTTTTTCTCTCAATCTAATAGCGGAGCTGTTAGCATAGTTGCAAAATATGGCGTAGGAACAGCAACAATAAACCAAACTAATGGCACTATGTTCGGGAGCATCATATATTCCAAAGTAACTTTAATAACAAAGAACATATTGAAAATTAAGACCATCATTGTCATTAAAGTTAGCGCATTCATTACTGGTTTCATCATAATCATTGTCTAATGTATAAGAACTATTAATAATTTTTCAATTCAATTTTTTTTATACTAGCGTTTTTATATCATTTTTTATTGTGTTTTTAATATTTAATGCTATTATAAGCATTAAATATTAAATTATTTTTCTATTTCTAATTTTCTAGATTTTTTATTTCTATTTTCTATTTTCTATTTTCTATTTTCTATTTTCTATTTTCTATTTTCTATTTTCTATTTCTATTTCTTAGTTCTTAGTTCTTTAAGCACTAGCCGCCGACTCAGCTTTGGCCGCCTTCGGGAAGTGAGGACCCATATATTTCTGGAGATTGAAATATGTGAGTTCAACATTGTCGCTAACCTTTAGAAGCTGTGTTAGTGGCTTGTCAGGGTTGATTTTGCGACCATTGCTTTTGTCCTGAAGATTGTTTGCACGAATGTACTTGTTAATTTCACGAGTAACATCGGTGCGAGCCATTTCAGTACCGCATGGCTTGTCTAAAAACTTGGCTAGCTCATCGCTAATTAGTGATGGCTTTACAAATCCACTTGGAGCACGGTTGCCTTTGCGACGCTTTCGGTTATTTAGCTTCTCAGCAACTTTTAACTGCTTTACAGTCATTTTTTCTAGAGTGCGTAGTTCGGTTTTTAGCGAATTGAAGCTCGCAAGCATCGACTGAAATTTGGTAATGAAATCCGAAAAGCCAGATGTAATAGTATTGTGCTCAGCACAATCACTTGTAACTACAACATTGTCAACTTCCGGAACACATTTGAGAGCATCTAAAGCTACTTCCTGTGGCTCAGTCTTTAGTGCCTTCGACGCAGGAGCTTTGACTTTGGGTGCTGGTTTAGTGTCTGGCTCAGAAGCTGGCTCAGCAACTGGTTTTGGAGCTCTTGGCTTTTTAACTGGAGTTTGAGGAACTTCGACAGATGGTTCAGTTACTACAGGTTCATCGGTTTTTTTCTTGTGGGACGGCATTTTTTATACTCTAATATAACTATTTTCTTTTAAATTGTTTTAGTAATTAATATATATAATATTTAATAATTATTTTTAATTGCTAAAGGAGTGAAAAAACAAACGAATTAATAAATTTAAAATATTTTATGATTTTCTGATTTTCTGATTTTCTGATTTTCTGATTTTATGATTTTATGATTTTCTGATTTTATGATTTTATGATTTTAATAATTTAAATTTACGGCTTCATAAAGCCAAGGTAAGCTAGTTGCAGCCTCATTTGAAACCATTGTTAAGGCAGATAACACATAATAGCTTCCTAAAACACACGAATTTTCATTAATACCCTTATTAATCAATAAATCAATAATTTGAATTGCATATTTCTTAATTTGAATAAAATTATATTGTGGTAAGCTATTAATATTTATATGCTCGCTATTAAAAAGATTACCATTTGGCGGAACAATAGCCCTCTTAGTTTCTTGTGTTAAATTTGCTCTATAATTCCATATATCTGCTAGTTCCCTTATAAATTGTATTAGTCCATATTTATCCAATTCCATAAACCATTTTATATTTGTATAATTTCCTAAACTGTCTATTCTTTGAAATAATGTTAAAATTTTCATTTCTAATTGCTTATGTATTGATAAAATTATGAGCTCATCATAATTTAAATCTAGCTCTAGCTTTAATAATTTTGTTAATCTAATATATTCTAATAATTGCTCAAATATGCTATGTGAAAAGCAGACATTTGTAAATGGATTTAGCACATTTGAGGAATTGCTATTTGTATTATTAGTTGCTTTTTTTGTAGTGCCCGACTTAATAAATAAATTATATAACGATTTTATGTCAAACCCATATATGTGAGAATTGCCATCCTTAAAACTTATAAATTGATTATAACAAATATTATTTAAACTATCTAAAGTACAAAAATCGACATCATTAGAACATAGTGACCTATTATAAAAACCCGGTCCGTGAACTTTTATATATTTTTTAGTTAAAAAATAACGCGCATTTTTTTGAATTATTATAATATTATAACTGTAATATAAAAAGTTGTATAAGCGCTTTCTTAAATACTCCTTATTGCCACCAGTGCTTAATTTATAATGTTTTGCTATGGCTCTTAATTGCGACACATTGTAATTATATTTTACTATATTACTATAATCACTAAGTGCAGGAATAACAAAGTCATCAGTCGAAATTTTTTCATACGATTTTTTATTTTTTATTGATAAATTTACATTTAAATAGTAGTCTGTTATATTATTGCAACTTAATAATGTATTAGTATCAGTATCAGTATCATTTTCATTTTCATGCTCAGTGCTAACTCTTTTGCTAATACACTTATTTACATTAATAATCATATATACTACTATTTATTGTATATATAATAATTTTTATATGTTTATATTATATTATTATCATTATACATCATCATTAAATTGCTCAAAATAATTCTTTGCTTGTATATTGAACGCGTATTTGTTTTAGTATTAGTAATATAAGCACTAACTTTATTTATAATATTTATAAAGTTCAAGTCTGTAGCATAACTTAACAATTTAATAAAAAAAGTATTAATGCTATTAGGGTCTGATTTTAAAGCTATGTTTAATGAACTTGAAAAATTTATATCAAACATAGTCGATTTAAGCAAATCAGAATGATTATAGACTAATAATGTTTTAACTATATAATAACTAAAAATATGCGACGTTTCTTTATATTGATTGCTATATTTGGTCAAAAATTCACTATATGTTAATTTGTTATAATTTAATATTTTAACTACTTGGAATATAATATGTAGCAACTCTAATTTGTATGAGTTCTCAAATTCATAAATAAAATTTGCTAATACTATAGACTTCTTGTAACTTTGCGCACTTAAATATACAATAAAAGTCCAATATTCTGTTAGTGCTTCATTTATACCTATTTTAGCTATGTCTTGTGGTCTTATGTTAAACGAATTTATGAATTTATTATAGTTTATACTATATTTGGCATCATTACTAAAGTCTTTATGCAATGCTTTGTCTATTCCATAATAATGAATACTTTCGTGAATAAATACTTTGAAAAACTCCTCCTTTCTATAAATAAATGTTACTCCGTTTTTTAAGTAAGGATACGTAAAACCAGAATTTACATTTTTGGCACCTAGAACGTTAGTATTACTATTAAGCTTTTTTTGAAACGGCGTTAAAAAAAATGTTACATGTTGCCCATTTCTTGACTCATTATTTGATATTGCTATTATTAGTTGTAACACCAATAACATTTTTTCAACAATTAAATCTAAATTTTTTATACTTAGTTCATCATTGTAAATTATAAAGTCGAAAATATAAGTCTTGCCTTTTATTGTATTTTTATAAGTCACTATTTTACAGTTTGTATTTGTTAATATAAAATTAATTAATTCACTATCAATGTATTTAGACGACCTTAAATGGTTGTTTACTATGTTAGTAATCTTATTAACAATAATGCTTTTATTGTTCTCACTAGTCCTCGATTTTTCTATAGCTAATGCATTTATTATTAGTTGCTTAGCATTTAATTGTTTATATATATATTCTAAAAATTGTGTGTTGCTATTTCTCTCTGGTGTTAATAGTAAAGCTAAATCCTTGTTTGTTTTTAATAAACCTTTATAAAAATTGTGCAAGATTTTTGTATTATTGCTATTATTATTATTATTATTATTATTATTATGAATTAGTCTGCCTCTCTTTTTTGTATATTTATTAGCTTTAGTTATACCTTTTTTAACAGTTACCATATTATACTATAGTTATACTTTAATTATATAATTAACTATAATTATATAATTTTATAAATATTGATTATGTAAATAAATATTGATTATGTAAATAGTTATTCACTAGAATGCGGTAGTGGTCCGAGTGTATCTGATAACTTTTGTAAATTTCTTCTTAGTTCTACATGTTTAGCGGTTTCTGCAGTGCTTTCTGCACCAGTTGCTGTTCCGGTTTCTGCACTAGAACTTGAATACTTCTCTAACAACTCTTTTACTAATCTTTCAGCGTCAGTTAGTTTTTTCTTATATATTGCTTCTGTTTCTAGTGCTTCTTTTTTCTTTTCAATATTTTCTCTAATATTAACTCTTATGTTTCCAGGTATAGTATACTTAATTTTGTCATCTTCTATTGTTACATGTGCAAAAACTTTATGAAACTCCTGCAATTTAGTTTCAATATTTTTCTCATTCATACTATCTATATAGCTGTCAATAGTTTTCAATTTGTTTCTATAGTTTTTTATTGAATTATTCTCCGGCCCGAATATATAATCTAGAGATTGCTTTAATTGAAAATTATCAATTCGTGTTTGTTCCTCTCCTGTAGGTAGTTTCATTGCTTTATTATATTCGTTATCCAAATAATACTGTATTTTTGCTTTAGAACCTACCATTTGTTCAGTATGTAAAGTAATATAAACAATAGACCCAATAAATGCTTGCACATTATTTTTTAAAGCAAAATTTAGCTTAGCAATTTCTGCTGCTGGATCCTCTTTGTCTTCTTCTTTTTCTTCTTGATTGCCCTTTAATCGTTTAACATAATGTTTAATAACATTTATAGATAATATTCTAACTCTAGTAATATCCTGCAATATTTTATTTAATTCGCTTGGAGTAATTTTCAAAAATTTCTTTAAATAAGTGCTGAATAATAAGTCGCTGCTACTATCTGATGCTTTCGCTAATTCTTTTAAATTATTTAATATTAATCTTATAATGTTTTCAGCATCATTTTTATCAAAATTTCTAAAACCATAACCTCCGCCACCTTCTAGGTCTTCAGCGCCGCCTTCTTCATATTCATTAACATCACCTTCTTCAGCGCTACCTTCTTCAGCACCACCTTCTTGATCCTCTGCTTTAAAATTTGTTGCTAAGTTTTTTCTATTAAATAAATTTAATCTTGTTTCACCAGATGCAAAAATATATGAAATTTTGGAAATCAATATATCTTTTATTGATCTTTTTTTATTATAAAAATTTATTATTGTCTTTAATAACTTGATATCATCATCTTCTGTAAATTTACTTTCTATTACATCTTTTATTAACTCCTTTAAGTCTTCACGTAAGCCTCTTGCTGATACATAGTTTATAGCGCGTTCAGCATTCGTATATGTTCCTGTCACTGGACTTATAGAAGTCACAGCATTTAATCCTTTATTTAATCCTCGTCTTAATATGCCTTTTTGTTTTTGTTTTATTGACACAAGATTTTGACCACTAATTATAGGTTGAAAATTCATCTCATTTTTGGGGTCATATGTTTCGCCCAAAAATTTTACATCATATATTGAAATGTTCTCAGTATGAAATCTGTCTATAATGTTTCCTGCACCATCTTTAACTTGTAGTTTTGTTTTTAATTCATTCTTATTTGGACGAACTAGAACTGGAAGTCCACCTTTATCAGGTATCCAGACGTTAAAAGCCCACTTTCCTTTATTTGCTGTATCATTTGCATTATCTTTATTTAACTTTGAAATTATTGCTACTTTTCCTTCATACACTATTTTACCTTTATTTGCGCTTTTCTTTATTTCTACCCATTGATATCTCATACTAATTTTTTCTTCAAATAAGTAAGTCATAATTTTATTTATTGTTTGCATATGATTTTCTATTTCTTTAGTCTGATTAGGAAAAAACTCATATTCCTGACCTTCTCCGCCAGTCATATCAGAGTTCTTAGTAGATTGCGTATTATCGGCTTCCTCTGGAGACTTATTTGTAAGTTCTTCAATGACTCGTTTATTACTTAACAACTTATTTAATGTGTCTATTAAACTCTTTTTTTTAGTTTTCTTATTGGATTCTTTTTTAATTGCTTCAAATTGTTTTTCATAGTCACTACGTTGTGTTGCTTTTTCTTCTACTGTTATATTAAAATTTGCTATTTCTGATTCATTCAGTTTTTTTTTTGTATTAGCACCTGGCTTGTTTTTAGGCTGCGTTATAGCTTCCATATTAGCATCTATCTCTTTTTTGGCGTATGATTTTGGATTTGACTCTGAAATTGTTAGTGCTAGAGCTAAGACAATAGCACCAATCGCATTTTCTATTGATGTGTTTTTATCGTCATCATTAGCTTGTGACTTTGGATTTTTTCCACGTGCTTTTCTTGGTAGACCTTCTCCATTTTTTCCATTTTTTCCATCTTCTCCGTCTTCTCCATCTGCTCCATTTTTTCCATCTTCTCCGTCTTTTTTATCTTCTACTACTGCTTTTGCTGGTGGTGATGTTTTTAGCTTTTTAAGATAAGCATCTAATGCAATTTTTGCTTTTATACGAGCTAAATTACGACTCTTTAACTCATCTAGTAGATTGGTTCTTTTTCCTTGTTTTAAATTTTTTTTAGAAATAAACGTAATAGTTATTGGAAAAGTTTTTGCTGTATCAACAAAATCTTTCATACTAGTATATATGTTTTCTTTTGCATCATCTTGACACTTATATGTTAATATAATATCGCCATCATTTAAATTGGCTGATTTCATAGAACCATATGGTTGAAGTGATAAAATTTTGCCATTATCTTCTGTAGCAAACCCAAAGTCGGTGTTTTTATTGGTAATACTTGTAATAGATGGTTGTATAGTATTTTTTCTCATATATTCTTGCAATCCCTTTTCTGCAGATGTATAATTGTCTTCTAATATAATTAATTCATCTAATTCTATGCTTGCATTTCTACGAGCGTTAATAAGTGTAGTTAATTCTGTACTTTCTGTAAGAGGATTAGTTTCATTACCTCTAACATAGGAAATTGTTATTTTTTTGCCATCTGTTTTTTTTGCCATATCAGCTCCGTTAATAAATGTATATACTTTGTTAGTATCATTTAACGTAAAATCCAATATAAGATCCCCTATTTTTAATCCTGCTGCTTCAACTCGACTTTGTATAACACCATTTTTATGAGGTTGAAAATTTGCAATAATACCACTATTAGAGACAGAGAATCCTAAGCTTGTGCTATTATCAGCTTGATTACCACTATTAGAGACAGAAAACCCTAAGCGTTTGCTTTTAACATCTTGATTTATTTGAACACTGGCACTAATACTCCTGTCTAAACTCTTTCCCTTAAAATAATTATTCAATGCTGCTTCTTTGTCAGCATATACACTTTGTAATTTTATTCTTTCTTGGCTTATTGTATTTTCTGCTTCTGGTTCTTCTGCTTTTGTTGCATCTATTCCTACTCCTGCTCCATCTATTCCTACTCCTGCTCCATCACTTAGTGAGCCTGTTGTTGCATGATTTGCTGTTAATCCTATTGCTGCTACATCTCCTTCTTCTGTTGCTGATACTGGTGCTGATGCTGGTGCTGCTGCTCCTTCTGCTGTTAGTCGTGCTATTGATGCTGGTTGTGCTATTGGTTGTGATGCTGCATCTGCTATTTCTGTATGTGTTTCACAGTATATATTAAAATGTAAAAAATCCTTTAGATCTCTAAGTTTATCACTATTCCTATTTTTTTTTAGGTACTTTCTAAGATCATCATTATTATATATATCATGATCACACAAAATATTCTTATATTTATCTACTAAGTCCTTATATTTTTTAATAAAGTTAATCTTATTTATATGACTAAAATAAAACCTATCTATAAGTTTGTTATATTCTTCTTCCTCATTTGATTTATCAATGTTTCTATTTATGCTTAGCTTAACTTTTTTTAATAATTCACGATCATTTATATTGATATCACTTCTACTTTCAGTTATTATATGATTTAATAAGGGATCATTTATACTTTTAAATATTGCTTTAAATTCGTGTTCTATTTGTTCTTTTTGTTGGACAGATATATCTTTTTCATCATTTAGTGCTTTATTTTTTGCTTGTTCAATTTCTGCATCTATTGCTGCAATTTCTTCAGCTGTTAGCTCATCTTCTATTGTTGGGTCAAATTGTTTTGCTTGTTCTCTTATTTTTATATCTTCTTTTATTTCTCGTTGTTCTTCTTCTTCTTCTTCTTCTCCTTCTCCTTCTCCTTCTGCTGCTGTTCCTTCTGCTGCTGCTCCTTCTGCTCCTTCTGCTGCTGCTGCTTCTGCTGCTGCTGCTTCTGCTGCTGCTCCTTCTGCTTCTGCTGCTGCTCCTTCTGCTTCTGCTGGTGCTGCTTCTGCTGGTGCTGCTGCTGCTTCTGCTGGTGCTGCTTGTGCTGATGATGCTGCTGGTTCTGCTGCTGCTGCTTGTTCTGCTGCTGCTGCTTGTTCTGCTGCTGCTGCTTGTTCTGCTGCTGCTTTTTCTGCTGCTGCTCCTGCTGCTTTTTCTGCTGCTGCTGCTGCTGCTGCTTCTGCTGCTACATCTTCTTCTGCTTCTGCTTCTGCTTCTGCTGCTGCTTGTGCTGCTGCTGCTGTTTCTGCTGCTGCTTTTTCTGCTGCTGCTGCTTGTTCTGCTGCTGCTGCTGCTGCTTCATCTTCTTCTCCTTCTCCTTCTTCTTTTTCTGCTGCTGCTTCTGCTGCTGCTGCTACTACAGGTGCTGCTGCTGTTACTCGTTCTACTGCACCTTTGAAAGCTTCACCAACTGCATTATTTGCGGGTTCACTTACAACTCTACTATTGTTCACTTTTTCCATATCTTTCATGACATTATTAAATATACTATCGTTTAGCTGCCTTGACAGAAAGGCTTTTTCTTCACGTTTCTCCCCCTCAGCTATTGTATGTTGTATTTCCTCCGTTATTGCGTTTTTTTTCCTTAATTCTGCTTTATCATATTCTTGTTTAATCTTTGTCTGCTCTACTTTTCTCATTGCAACTCTTCTCTCTGATGCTGCTGCTGCTTTTTCTTGTGCTGTATTCTCTGCTTCTGTTGCATTCTTTTCTAAAGCTGTTGCCTTAGTCACCAGTTTATCTGCATCGGCTGTCAATTTTGCAGCTTCTTTCTCCATCATACTATCCCCTAGTGCTCGTCTTGTCTTCACTGCAGCATTCAATGTTTTGTAAGCCGCTTCATTGGATGCCCTCGCTGCTTCTACTTTTAATTGATTCGCGTGAAGAAATTCCTTTGCCACTGCCACATCTTCATCTGACGCCTTACCTTTTATTTTGTTTGACGTTATAATCCCCAATTCTGTATATGATTTTTTTAGCGCTTTTTCTGCTTCAAATAACCTCTGTTTTGCTGTATCGAGAGCTGTTTTTGCGTTTTCTTCTGCATGTTCTGCTTTTGTTTTTGCATGTGCTGCTAATGCGTTTTTCTCGAGTAACAAATCTTGTCTATTCCTTTCACCTTCAAGGTCATCAAGATGTGATGCACCTCTCGCTTGTCTTTGTAAAGCTTTAATTTCTGTTGCTTTTGCAATTCCCGCTTGCGTTACTTCTTTAATTGTTTTATTACCTTCTAAAGCAGCAAGTTGTGCTTTACTTCTTTCAATTCTTAATCGTTCTTCCTGCTCGGCTGCTATATTCGCTTGCTCAGCTCGTTTTGCCCTTTCAGACTCTTTTCTTGCCCTATCAGACTCTTTTCTTGCCATATCCTTGCTACGCTTAATATCCTTGCTTCTTTTATCTATTCTCTTATCCTCCGCAACCCGTGCTGCTTCTGCTATTGCTTTCTTCTCGGCCGCCGCCTTCTCCGCCGCCGCCTTGTCGGCCGCCGCCTTCGCGACCGCCGCCTTCTCCGCCGCCGCCTTCTCCGCCGCCGCCTTCGCGACCGCCGCCGCCTTGTCGGCCGCCGCCTTGTCGGCCGCCGCCTTCGCGACCGCCGCCTTCTTAGCCTCTATATAGTCATTTTTTAATTCCTCTGTATGTGAAATTCGCTGTTCATCGCTGAACTTGTTTTTCTTAGCTAATCTCTGTTCTTGCTGTAACTCCTCAATAGAAGATTGTATTATACTTATATTTTCTGTAGTTTTAGCTTCCTCCTCTTCTACTGCCTCTTGCTTTTTAGTACCAATCCCATTAATTTTTTTTTGCGTCTCTGCTATAACCTTATCACGCTCCTCACTTGCTTTTTCCTTTTTTTTTTCTTTAATAAAAGCTTCTAGTTCCTTCTTTTCATTATCGATTTTCGATAATGCTAAGGTCTTATTAGTTTTTTCTTGTTCCTTTGCAGTTTTAATGTCGCTTTCTTTTTCTTTTATTTTAGCAGATATTACAGCCATATTATCTGTGTTAGCTTTATATGACTCCCTATACTCAACTAACTTTGTATCTAAATTGTTAATTTCTCCTTCAATTTGTTCGAGGGTTTTCTTTTCTACTACCTCTTTTACTACACCTGAAGGTTGTTTTTTGCCTCCTCCACTCAAATTTACCCTATTATTGCTCAACGTTTTTGCCTTTGCTTTCTTCAGTTTTCTCGACATAATGAACTGTTTCAAATTAGTTACTATGTCGCCTTTTTGATTACTATTTTTTTTTTTAGTGTTTCTATAGTTTCTATTTTTTTTAGTAGTCATTATATATATATAATTATATAATTATATAATTATATAATTAATAAAAGATTTATACCTAATTATAAACATTTAATTGCTATTATTTGGTTATTAATTTGCGAACCTTCATTAACTCAACAAATGGAATTGCTCCTTTGCTTGGTTTAAATAATGTGATTAATGCATTTCCTGTTAATAATAATAGTTCGCGTAGTTCATCATTTTGTGTAAATTTTGCATATAGCGCTTTTTCTAACAATGTATGTTCCATTTTTTTAAATTCTTCATCATTTATTAGTGTTGATTTTATAGATTTTTTGGCAAGTTGGCTTTCATAAAATTTTTGCGCTTCTTCTATATTAGAGCCATAAACTCCGTCTTTTTTAAACTTACTAATTATATCAGTTATTCCATTAAATCGACTAGCTAACATATAATGTTTTACGCTTGTCCAATTAATTCCGTCTATTTTCAAATTTGTCACTAAAAATTCATTATCCAATTTTTTCCGCCATTCAGGGTATTTTTTCTTATTATTTAATTCAAGAACGTTTTTAGAAATCTTTAATTCTGGTTTAATTGATTCACCACTACCTTCGCCTACTTTTGCATGTTTTGATTTATTGTATATTTGAATAACTATTGAATCATCATAATCTTGCGACTTAGGCTTTTTAGTATCCACTAATGTATCATAAGCACTCTTTTTACTAATACTAGTTGTTTCTACTCCGTGTTTATTTGCAAACGTTTTAAAATCAGGAATTAATACATATAGTCCGGCGTTTTTCTCCATACATCGTTCTAAAATCAATTCTTTAATCTTATAAGGCACTTCGCTAAATGTAAGAGCTCCGCGTTTTATATTTTTATCATAAGTAATTAATTTATAGTGATTGTTTTGATAATAGTCAGCCATTATATAATATGACGGTTCAAAAAGACCGCGTTCCTCCAATTTTATATCAGGACTAATGCATTGTAAAACGTGTTCTTTTTCACCTTCAACATAATGGGTTTGAGATAAAATTATAAATTTTACATTGTATATTCGTTCTAATGAGCTTAGTGCCCAATTATCCGCCCAATAAGCACCGCCTACTTCTTTAATTACTTTCTTGAGGTCTTCTACACTATTTACATCTTTCATAAATTGAAACTCACGCGCCAAATCTTCCAATTCTTTGCCTTTAGTGTTTATAGCAGTAAATGTGTTAAAATTGTCTTTAGCATCTTGAATTAGCTTAATTTTATCAGGACCATCGCTTGTTCCAGTAATCATTTTTTTTAAAGTGTTGTGTTTATTTTTATGCGTTTTTAACTGTTCTTGTGTTGTTTTCATATTATTATAGTATAGGTCAAATAACTCCTTATATGTTTGAAAAATGGTTTGGTCTACTTCGTTTGCTAATTTCTCTCGAATAGATTTTACAGATGTTTCTATTTTAACCGTTTTCAAAGCATCGCGTAAAACTGCAAAAAAGCAGTCTCCTGCGCCTTCATTATCAATAATTTCGTATTTATTGCTTCTTAAGTATTTATTAACCCACGTATCTTTAGGGTCTTCTTCATAATTCGCGATTTCATAATCGCTTTCTTCTTTACTTTGGCTAATTAAAGTCATTACATTATAATTAATAGATGACTTGGTGCTTGCTTCGCTAGCAGTCTCCTCCTCCTCTTCTTCATCTTCTTCTTCGTTGTCTGTGTCCATAGAAGTGTTGGTATCAACTTCGCTAGGTGCATTAGACATTGTTTCAAAATCATCAATCAAATCATAATTGTTCATAATTAATGATTTAGAATATGGAAACATAATTGGGTCACTAAGTTTGTTTAAATCAATGTCCCCATTATGATCTAATAAAGAATTATAGTCACTATTATTTGTTTCATATATGCCAATTTTAGACACAATTGAACCATTATTTACTAAATAGATGTTAAAAAATATAATTTTACTGTTTAAATGTTCGAAATTAGGAGCACCCAAAACAAATTTAATATGTTTATTATATATTTTTGCATTATACACGTATGCCTCTTTATCTAAATCTGATTTATCTATGTTATTTGTTACATTATAACGAACCTCTTTTTTTAGATTTGAATTAATCATTATTATATATTACATATTTTTTATAACATAGTTTTAAACTAATATAAATTATTTATGTTTATAAAACATAAAACTTAAAACTTAAAACTTAAAACTTAAAACTTAGAACTTATTTACAATATATATTTTTTATATTTGTCTTCAATGTCCATTAATTTGAATTTAATCTTATTTGTAAAATTAGGATATTTGCATTCATTAGACACTAATGTTTTAATAGTATTATATAAATGTAAACAATGATCTATTTTTTTCATTAGTGTTGGGTCTTTAAATAATTCATTGTAAATTAACATTAAAAACTCAAGTATGATTTCGCAATAACTGTTATTTTTTTCTATTTTTAAGTTAGTAATGAAAAAAGTATTAAAATAGCTTACAAATTCTTCAATTACATTACAGTTAATAAATAATTGTTTAACATAGTCATTTTTGCCAGCTTCTAATCCAGCTTCTAATTGAAATTGAAAATTAACAATTTTTTTATTAAAATTTATTATAAAAATAATGAAACATTTATATTTATCATTATTTTTGTTAATAGTATATTCATCAACGTCTATATTATTTTTAATAATATGCTCTAGTTTTAACAGCTCGTCATATTTTTCTTTAAGTAAATTATATATATATATATTTTCAAAGTTACGATTTTTAACATAATAATTAATTAACAATGCAAAAAGTAGATTAACATATATAGTGCTATAAGATAAATTATTATAACATATATGCTGTATAATGTAATTATCAATAATTATATTTTCTTCACTATTGTCTTGCTCAATTAAATCATTGTAAATATTTAGAAATTCGATTTCTAATTTGCTATAATTCGCAGGCGATAGTTTGTTTAATATTATTTTAATGTTGCTTTTAATAGTCTCCAGCTTGCTTTTATCTTCGACACATTTTTTTTTAGTATTAACATAAGTGTTTTTGCTAGTTCTACTTAAAATAAAATTGTCTTTGTTAAGGCTATTATAAGCGCTATTAGAGTTTATAGAATTAGCATCATATTTTTTAAACTTATTTTTCTTTTTAAATTTGTTATCGTTATCTAACTCGAAAGTATTTAATAATATATCATTATTAACATGCTCTAATACGCTATTTAATAAATCTATAATAGCACTATCTAGCTTTTCATGCTCTATTGATTTATAATAACTAGCAATAAATGATATATCATAAATAATCATTAATAGTGTTAATAATATTAAATTTAATGTTATTCTTTTAATTATTTTCGTTATATTAATATTTATAAAGTATTTACTCTTTATAAATATATTATGGAACTAATTAGAACCCTAATAAGTTATTATGAAAAAGGCGAATATAATACTAAAGATAAATATAGTGATGCATTTAAGTTACCTATAGAATATTTAGACACAAATTCATTATTTGTCATTAATAATAATATTATTAATGATTTAGAATTAGTAAAGGTTAATCCAGCAGCTAATCCTAGTTATCCTAGTGATGCGACTAATGCGAATAATTTATTAGATATTTCTAATGCTAATAATGCAAATTATAATTTATATTATCACGTTTTTGATCCTAAAACTATTTTCGAGAAAAATATTATTAATAAGTGGAGTAAATACTATACAAATAATAAAGAATTTTTATCAGAAACTCAAGACTTGATTAAAAATTATAGTCCATTGAAAAAAGTCGACTTTGACCTAAATCCAACTATATGCAAAAACACCACATTTTACAACAATTGTGAGCAAATTATATATGATAATGGATTTACAAGTAATTATCAATATATTGATATGCCAATATTACATAAATTTAATAATAACAGTATTGTGCTGCAAGCACTAAGCATTTATAATCTCTCAACTCCTGTTATAAGTTTAGCAATTCCTATCCTATTTATGCTATTACCGTTTTTTATAATCAAATTACAAGGGCATAAAATTACACTAAACTTATATTTTAATCACTTAAGGACCGTATTTTCTAATCATATTATTGGTAAGCTATTTAGTTCGCTAAGTGAAACTAATTTGACAAATAAAATATATATATTTTTTAGTTTTGGATTTTATGTTTTTCAATTGTATTTGAACATAAATGGGTGTATTAAATATTTCCGTAATATTAAATATATGCACAATATTTTACAAGATGTAAAATTATATATTACAGATACTTTGAAGAGCTACGAACATTTTTTGAGTTTTACAAAAGATTATGTCCATTATAAATTATTTAATGAGCGCATTACAAAAAACATCGCAATTTTTAAATCTTACTTATGTGAATTAAGAAAATTAACTCCTTATTCTTTAAAAATAAACAAATTATTTGAACTTGGTCAATTAATGAAATGCTTTTATTATTTAAATAGAAATGACAGTTTTATCAGAAGCTTATATTTCTCTTTTGGATTTAATGGTTATGTTAAAAATATTGAGTCACTACAAAAATATATTAGTAATAAAGTTATGAACTATTGCACTTATAATAATAATAAGCCTACTAAGTTTGACAATGCTTATTTTGCTAATTTAAATAGTATTGAAACTGATGAAAAACCTAAGCTTAAGATTGTTAAGAATTCATATAAGTTAGATAAAAATATAATCATTACAGGACCAAACGCCTCTGGAAAAACAACACTATTAAAATCTACATTATTTAATATATTATTATGCCAACAAATAGGATGTGGGTTTTTTGACGGCGCTTCAATTAAAATATATGATTATATTCATTGTTATATTAACATTCCGGACACAGGCGGACGTGACAGTTTATATCAAGCTGAAGCGCGGCAATGTAAAAATATACTACAACTTATTGAGAATAATAAAGACAAGAATCATTTTTGCGTATTTGACGAGCTTTATAGTGGAACTAATCCAGATGAGGCAATAACTAGTGCTTATGGCTACTTGAATCATTTAAATAAATTGAAAAATATAGATTATATGTTAACTACGCACTATAATAAATTATGCAAAAAATTAACTAAACAAAACAACAATTTTTATATGAATGTTAAGACGAATTCTAGCAGAGATGACTTTGAGTATACCTATAAAATCAAAAAAGGTATTTCTAAAGTTAAAGGGGCATTAAAAGTTCTAAAAGATTTAGAATATCCTGATACTATTATAACAAATATGAAATAAATTAATAACAAATAATAACAATTAATAACAAATAATAACAAATAATAACAAATAAATAATAATTATTCGTTAAACAATACTTAAAATAATATAGTTAAACATTAATAATAATGTCAATCTTATTTAAATTCGTAGGTTCTAGTTTTTTATTAACGTTTGGTATTATATTATTAGTATGCGGTTCAATGATGTTATATAGCTACCGTAGAATTAGTCTATTAGAGCAAAGTGTAATTGAGCATGGAAAAATATTACAAAGTTTTATTTTAAATTACAATATTCAAATGCAAAGTATTAATTCGTTAATTAGTAAAAATAAATTTGAAAATGAAGAGACTAAGCAAATAAAAAAAATTAATTTAGGCGATAAAATATATGTATCTGAAGATGAGTATTCTGAAAATGAATATATAGTAAATAATGTTAAAAATACAAATTCGTCTGCAAGCAAAGCAAATGTCGATGATAAAGAAGATTATGACGAAGATGATGATGAAGACGAAGATGATGTAAGCGAAGCAAATGATGATGATGTAAGCGAAGCAAACGATGAAGACGAAGCAAACGATGATGACGAAGATGATGATGACGAAGATGATGAAGACGAAGCAAACGATGATGACGAAGATGATGAAGACGAAGCAAACGATGATGATGTAAGCGAAGCAAATGATGAAGACGAAGCAAATGATGAAGCCGAAGATGATGAAATTACTAAAGAAGAAGATGTTAAAGAATCTTCTTTAGAAAAATTATTAACATTAAGTAAAATAGAGTTTGAAAAAAATCTAAAAGATTTAGGAGATTTTGAAGAAATTGATTTAAATAAACCTTATTTTTCAAATAACGATGACGAAACATTTATTAAAAATTTGCCAGTAAATTTAGATACATTTAATATAGATTTAAACACTAATTCTAAAATTATTAATTTAAATACTATAGAAATTCCTGTTCAAGAAACCGATGTTACTAGTGGTCTAGTTGATAGTGGAGTTACTAAGAAAAATTATTCAAAAATGAAAGTGGATGATTTAAAAACAATAGCTGTTACGAGAAATTTAATAGACAATGAAACAGCACAGAAAATGAAAAAAGCAGATTTAATAAAAATTATACAAAACGCATAATTATTTACTAAAACAATAAACACTAATTTAATAATTTAATTATAAAATATAATTAAATTATATATAATATGTCTTATGGTTCGTGTTCTAAGGGTACAAATAATATAAATACGAATTTTCCGCCTTTAATGGACGATACAAGATTATTTAGCGATTATTATTCGTCGGTATTAAACGACGAAATGCTTAAACGAAATAATAATATTAAAACTAATAGTGATTATAGGCATTATTTACAAGTTAATGCACAATCTATTATAAGTAATAATCAATTAAATTCGTGCAATGAATGCAGTGTGTGTCCGTATTATAGTAAAGCAAATTTAGAAATAAATAAAGCGACTCCATATATATTTGAACATACATTATCAAATATTAGACCATATGGTTATGAAACAAGTGATTTAAAAGAATTATATTTATCTAGACAAAAGCTAGACTCTCAAAAGCATGTTACAAAATATGTTGTAAAACCTAATTGATTTATTATATAATTAATTTATTACATAATTTATTATATAAGTTATTAAATAATTTATTTAGTTATTTATGAATTATTTAGTTATTTATTTAGTTATTTAGTCATTTATTAATGATTTATTTTATAATTATAAAATATTTTATTATATTATTATTATAAAATGAACTTTTTCGATAGTTTGATGTCTCCGCTAGGCAAAGATCATTGTATGTTATTTTATTATTTAGGATTCTTAACTTTATTGCTAGCCTTATTTGCTCTCGTTGGTCTTATAATGGGATTATTTAGAAAACGCTCAGGCTATGCAATGGGAGCATATGCTATGTCTTTCTTAAGTAACATATTAATGTATTACACATTAAGAATATATTATTCAATATGTATTGTAACATTGCGCTAATAACTTTATAAGCTAAGCAGTTTTAAATGTTAATTTAATAAAAATAAAATTATTAAATTATTAAATTATTAAATTATTAAACTATTAAATTTTTATTATATTATTATTATAAAATGAATTTTTTTAATAGTTTGATGGCGCCATTAGGCAAAAATTATTGTATACTATTTTATGTTTTTGGAATATTTGGAGCACTGTTAGTTTTATTGAGTTTTGGCGGTTTAATGCTTGGACTATTTAGAAAAAACTCCGGATATGTAATGGGCACATATTTACTGGCTTTAACATATGCGCTAATAATCTATTATTTAAATAGAATACATTATAATATATGTAAAGCAGCATTACGCTAAATAGTATATAAGAAAACTATTTAAAGGAACGGCAACAAATTATATGACTAGCACTAATTTTAACTTAAGCACAATTTATTTATATTAATATAAAAAACTCTATTAATATAATAACATTATTAATATAATAATATAATAATACTATGAAAATTTTAAGTATTGATATTGGTATTAAAAATTTGGCATATGCTATTTTAGAGGTTGCTAATACTAATGCTAATGCTAATACTAATGCTAATGCTAATACTAATGCTAATACTAATGCTATTGTAAATGGGTCACAAGACTTTACAATTATTAAATGGGACGTTATAAACCTATGCAATAAGTTTATTCCGTGCTCAACTAATACATGCTCTAAACAGGCTTGTTTTCATAAAAATGATACTTTTTATTGTAAAAATCATACAAAAAAAACTGAATATAGCTTACCACTATGTAATATAAAAACTTTACATAAACAGTCATTAGCAAATCTCTCAACATTGGTTGAAAAATACGATTTAAAACTAGAAAAACCTATAAATAAATCTAGCATTATTAAAGCAATAGAAGAATATGCAAACACTACATGCTTTGAGGCTATTGAAACAATAAATGCTAATAATGTAAATCTCATCGATTTGGGTATAAGTCTTAAAAATGAACTCAATGAACTGTTTAATAGTTACGACCTTACTAGTATAGACCAAATTATAATCGAAAATCAAATTAGTCCTATTGCTAATAGAATGAAGTCGCTACAAGGTATGGTCTCTCAATATTTTATTGATTGTAACAACCATAATATAGTATTTATTTCTGCAACAAATAAATTAAAGGCTTTTTTAAATAAAGATAAAGACCTAGATAAAGATAAAAAGATATCATATAACGAGAGAAAAAAATTAAGCATACTATATACAAAACAATTATTGGAAAATAAAAATATGTTGGCCGACCTTACTTATTTTACTAAGCATTCAAAGAAAGACGATTTAGCGGATTGCTTGCTTCAAGGAATTTATTATTTGGATAATAAACAAGAAAGCATTAAACTATAATAATTATAGTTTATACAATATATATTATATATTATATATTATATATTGCGGAGTATTTAAAAATTAATCTTCTATTTAAAACATAATAGATTACATGAATATTGTTGAAATTGAGCCCGATTTTTTAAATATAGAAAGTATTCAATTGCCTGAATTTAAAATTAGCGAACCTTACGAAGACCGCATTGAAGAAATTAGTTCAACTAGAAAATCAGCTAATTTTGGAGGTGGTATAGAATTATTAATGAATGAAAAAAATAAAGGTGATAAAAAGTTCTCATCTTCTATTGACATTGAAGACATTACAAATTTAGAAAATGAATTAAACGAGCTCTCTGATATTACTGACTATCATCAGTCATCTAAATCAAATGTTAGTGTTAACATTGATAATGTTAGTGCTAGTGCTAGCGCTAGCAATGCAAATATTAGCAATGAGAGTGCAAGCACTGAAAATGCAAGCACAAGTAAAGAAATTAAATATAAGCAAGACTCTGGAAGTGCGCAAAAAAAATCTATTTTTGGTGACCTTTTTGGTGGTTCCAAAAAAAACGGTGCTCATATTAAGCCTGTTACAAATAACAACAACACCGATAATATTAACCTTGGAAAATCTACAGCAAATATGAATGAAAATAAAACGTGGGATGGATTTGGCAAATTTAATAATATTCCTGTTAATCTGGATAAAACACAGCAAAAACCTGAATTAACAAAAGAAGAGGAATTAAAAGAAAAATTCAAATATTTACGAAAGCTAGATGATTTAGAAAAGAAAGGCGTATCATTGAGCAAGCGCTACAATATGGACTCCGATTTAAATGAAATGATAGGCGAATATGAAACAATTATTGCGGAAAAAGAAAAGTCAAATGCTATTAAATTTCAAGGAAAAATGATGATGGCGTGTATTACTGGATTAGAATTTTTAAATAATAAATTCGATCCTTTTGACATTAAATTAGATGGCTGGGGTGAGCAAATAAATGAGAATATTGACGAATATGATGAAATTTTTGCTGAATTGCACGAAAAATATAAATCGAAAGCTAAAATGTCTCCCGAGTTAAAATTATTATTTCAGCTAGGCGGTTCTGCAATGATGGTTCATATGTCAAATACGTTGTTTAAATCTTCTATGCCTGGTATGGATGATATTATGCGTCAAAATCCTGAATTAATGAGACAATTTACCCAAGCAGCGGTTAATACTATGGGACAAACAAAACCAGGGCTAGGCGGATTTATGAATGGACTATTTAATAATGGTGGAAGTGGGGCTAATCCTGGCTTTGGTGCTTCAATGCCTCCAAATATAAATTCAGGTCCTCCACCTGCGCCTATTGAAACAAAATTACCGGACCGCAGCCAACGAATGCCTAATATTGTAAATCGCCCCGACATTGTGGCAGCACGGGGTTCTAGTTTAGGCAATAATGAGGGCAATCCATATGACGAAGAACGTATAAAACGCCCCGAAATGAAAGGGCCCTCAACAGTGCCACAATCAAACCAAAACATTGCCTCATTATTGAGCGGGCTAAAAACTAAGCAAATAGATGTGAATGAAACTAAGAACAATGAGGCGAGCACAATTAGTGTTGAAGACTTGAAAGATTTGATGAGCGGTAAAATCCCTACTAAATCTAAACGGAAGCAAAAAAGTGACAAAAATATTGTGAGTTTAGATATTTGAAGCCCTATATCTTAAATAAATCGTAAAAAAATCGTAAAAAAGAGAAAATAAAAAAGAATAAAGAGAGAATATTAAATATATTTAAAATAATTTTATAAATATATTTAAAACTAAGGCACCAATATATGGTATTTACTTGTGATTTTTGTAATAAGCAAATAGTTGAAACTTGCACTTTATATTTTGGCTTTGATTGTATGTGTTGTAGCAACTATTGTAGGTCGCAAGTTATTAGTATAAATTTGCAAATTGACCCAACAATGAATAATCCACATACTTGGTTTATACATAGATTAAGAGCAAGAAAAACTAAACAAGAGTCGTTAATTCCAAAAACCATATCATTAATTGATTTATTAGGACAATTAAAAGTTTAAATATCTGTTTTCAATACAATAGGTTTTGTTTTAACAATTGGACCTTTAATATTAATATCATATTTAAGAATACCGTTATGCAATTTTTGCTTATAAGACAAGCAATCGTATGGCACTTTCTTATAAATAGTTGTCCTGTCTTTAATAACAGCAATAGTGTACATTAATACCATTTTAATATATTAAAATATTATAAAATATTATAATTAAATATATTAGTTTATTATTTTTAAATAATTTTATTATATTATTAAAACTATATTATTTAAATAACATATTATTAATAAGTTAAAATTATGTTATTAAGTTAAAATTATGTTATTAGTATAAGATAATAAGTTATGTTAATTTATAAAAAATTTATATTCTTTATAATAATATTATTATTTATTATTATTGGTTCTTTCAATTATTTTAAATATAATGATGTTATTACTTATTTTGCTACTGATATAAGCAATTCGGGCTATTTAGTAAATTTAATAGATGAAAAAGGTTTTGGTAAAAATCCATCATTAAATTTTAACAATTCTAGTTGCAAAGTTTTAAATTTTTATGATATTTCCAACAATTGTAATAATTTTATTACAAAATTTTACAATAATGATTTTTTAGATAAAATTAAAAATATTATAAACGAAGAAAAATTATTTTTTATTGATCCAATTATAGACCCATTAGCATTTGTTATACAATTATATAAAGAAAATGATTTTATGTCTTATCATTTTGATACAAATTTTTCATTAGGAAAAAGATATACAGTAATAATTCCACTATATTTGAATGAATTTAATACAAGTTATCTTACTATTAAAGATAAATCTAAAAATGAAAAGAAAATTATAATACCTATTGGAAAAGCAATTGTATATAATGGTGATAATGTGTTACATAAAGTATCAAAGCAAGAAATTGGTGGAGAAAGAATTTCTCTAATAATAAACTTAACAACAAATTCAAATTACAGCTTGCTTGGAAAATATTTACAAAAAGTACGCAATTATATGTTTATTAATTATACTTGGTAAATATATAAACACAAGTTTCTATAAATAAATAATTATATTAATGGATAGAAGCGAAGAAAATCAGTTTCAACCTAAAATAGTGTGTAATAAAGGAAATGTTTTATTGAGCGAAATAAGAATACCATCAACTAATGCTAATGTATTTAATTTGCAATTTGAGTTAAATAATTTAGATACTAGTAAAGTAAATTGCGATTTACTTTTGACCCCACAATTATATAATTTACTAGAAAAGGTAAATGTAGACTTAATTGATAAAATTCATATTTTAGACGCATCAACTACAATGAATAATGAAGAAACAGATATATGCATAATATTAAAAAATATAGCAAAGATATTTGGTATTAAGCACAAGTATATTTTATTTAGAGCTACAAAATATTTGAATAAGTTAAATAATAGTATTACGTATTACAATAAGGATTTAATATATGAACATAAAGATTTAATAGACGATTATTTAAAGTTATTAAATTTAGATAATAACAATTATGAAGCATTAACGTTTAATTTTGGAAAAACCATTATTACATTAAATAATGACAATAATGAAAAATGTGTTAGCCTTAAATTTTCTATAGATTTTCAAATAACAATGACAGATGACATACCTAATTATATGACCAATATTATAGGATTAATGTTTAAAAAGATGTTTCATAATGTTAAACTATTTATAGAAACTTTGAATTCATAAAAAATTTGACAAAAAAATTTGACAAAAAATAAAAATAATACAAAAAAAGTATTAAGTAATTATTATATATAAATACTTAATACTTAATATACTATTAAATTATTAATTATGATATTTATTAGAACACTAATTATAAGTCTAAGAATTGCAAAATTAGTTAGTATTATTATTTACGAAATTATTAACTACAATATAATCAAATCAATAAATAATGTATATAAAATACCTACGTATAGATTAGAATTAATTAAAGCACTAGCACAAAGGTTAGAATATGAAAATATTGTATATGTTAAATTATTTCAAGCATTATGTTTAAATAAAGATTTATTATATTCTGATGAACAAGATTTTTTAATAAAATATACTGATAATGTTCCTTATAGTATTAGTGATATTAATTATGATTTACTAAATAAATTACAATGCGAATATTGCATAACATTAAACAATCCTATTCCCATAAATAGCGGTATAGTAGGTTTAATATTTGATGCACGTGATTGCTCTAACAATAAAGTAATTGTTAAAATGTTAAAGCAAAACATTTTGAAGAAATTCACAAATGTGTTTGATGAACTGTTATATGTATCGTATATATGCAAATATATTCCATATATTAAATATCTCAAAATAACAAAATTACTTTTAGACAATAGAGAGATTTTATTAAATCAAATGAATTTTATTAGAGAGGTCGAGTCATTAGAACTCTTCACAAAAAAATACAAAAACAATAAAGAATATAGGTTTCCAAAAGTTTATAAAATGATTACCGAAAAATATCCCGAATTAATGGTTATGGAAAATATTAATGGACTAAAATTGAAAGACATTGCAACTATGGATTCATCAATAAAAGAAGAATTTGCATATTTATTAAACAAATTTAATATATTAGGAATTTTATACCATTCGGTTATTCACTGTGACCTGCATTGTGGTAATGTTTTCTTTTACATAAATGACGTATGTGATTCATCAAACAATGAAATAGAAACAACCCCAAAATATATGTTAGGGTTAATAGATTTTGGACTATGCACATTTCCAACTAAGGAAAGTCAAAACGCATATTACATTTTTTTTAACAATATGTTTTATAACAACGATTATAGCTCTATTGAATATTTAATAAATACTTTTATAGAAGAAAAAGAGCTATTTAACAGTTATAATCATAACATAAAACAAGTATTATATAATGAAACTATTAATTGTTTGGACTTGTATGCAAGTCATAGTATATCAAATCAAGCATTAGTAAATAAACTGGGCGAATTATTTTACAATTATGATTTGAATTTTACGCGCGAATTTAACAGAGTCATATTAAGCTTACATACAACATATAGTTTTATAACACTATTGTCAAGCGACGTTAATGAATGTGTTGAAAAAGTTATAAAAGAATTTAATTATTTTAATGAACTAATAAACATTTGAGAATGTATGCTGATGGGGGGCTAAGGACATATAAAAAGTGCATAAATCCCTTCTTTTAAAAACCTTATGATATATGGTCTTGTAACTTTATAGTAAATATAATGTGCATTTTTTACAAAAATAAATTTCATGATTTTTTTGGAAAATGGACATTTATAAATGTCCAATTTTTAAAACCCCAACCCTTTATAGAAAAAATAAAAATTTTGCATTTTGAAAATAAAACCAGACGTTAAAGGTCATATTCTTAATTTTTTAACAGCAAAAAACGCCTTACCATAAATTTTTTTCGCCTTTTCTAAAAAATTGGCTGTTGACATTTGTTGACAAAATTGTCCGAAATTATCCGCAAAAATCCGTTTTTTTTTTGCATCATATATGCTCTCAAAAATTTACACGAAAAGCGCAAAAAGTGCAAAAAAGCGCGCAAATTCTTCTAATTTAATGAAGAATTATGCAAAAATGTGATATATTGCACATTTTCTTCATTAAACTGTTGACATAAATTTTACATTTGTTTACAAAAAATCCGGAAAAATCCGAAAAAACTAAAAAAATATGTATTAAATATATATTTATTTATAACTTATTGACAAATGTTGACAAAAAACTCCGCAAAAATCCGCTCAGAATTTGTATGTATAAATTGTAACTATGCTACGAGTGATAAAAAAGATTATAACAAACATATTGCTACAGCAAAACATAAAAATAATACAAACGTTGACACAGTGTTGACAAATATAGGAAAAAAATCCGAAACTATAATTGAATTCATATGTAGTTGTGATAAAAAATATAAGAGCAGACAAGGCTTATATGCTCATAAAAAAAAATGTAAAGTGTTGCAAAATGGCGCAATAGTTGATAGTTCAAATAGTCAAATAACTTTGGCAAATGAATTAACCAATGATTTAATAATTAAGTTATTGAACGACAATAAAGAAATGAGAGAAATAATAATAAAGCAACAAGATCAAATTAGCGAATTATTACCAAAATTAGGAAATAACAATTTTATAACAAATAACAATAATAATAACAAATTTAATATTCAGGTTTTTCTAAATGAGCGTTGTAAAGACGCTATAAATATGAGCGATTTTATAAAATCTATTCAAGTTAGCTTACAACAGCTTGACTATACAAAGCAAAACGGGATAGTTAATGGACTAAGTAATGTAATAATTGAAAATATGAGTAAATTAGGATTATATCAGAGACCGATACATTGCACTGACTTAAAACGCGAATCATTATATATTAAAGATGATGACAATTGGGAAAAGGATATTAATAAAGAAAAAATCAGGAAGGCCATTAAAGATGTATCAACAAAGCAATTTTGCGCATTAAGTAAATGGACTAAAGAAAATCCAGATTTTCAAAACAATGAATATAAACAAAACTATTATACTCATACATTAGTCGCAATAGCAAACACCAAGGAACACAATGAAGAAAAAATAATAAAAAAACTATGCAATAATAGCTATATAAAAGAAGAATGAATTTAATAGTCATTTAAAATTGAGATTAAATTTTTTTATTATTTAATTATTTAAGTAATAACAAAATGGATTTAAATGTCATAACAATCAAGATACAAGCATGGTTTAGAGGAACTAGCTTTAGATTAAAACGCTTACCTCTAATTATGTATAAAATTCAAAATTATTTAAAGCTACAAGCATTTCAATTTTCAAGTCAAAATGAAGACGGTAGAATAAATAGTTGTTTAGATGAAGTTGAAGTAATCAAATTACTTAGCATAAAGTTTGGTGCAAGAATTAAGACACCTATCAAGAGACATTGGTATGACATTTTAGCATATGATTATATGTATGGATGGATTCCAATCAATATAAAAACAACAACGACATTAACAAGCGATTGAAAACATAGATAAAAAAATAAAACAATTTATTGATTGCTTGCAAAAACCTAAACCTAGTTGGAAGGAAAAATTTATGTCAAATATAAGAACTTTAAAATTATAAATAGTCATTTGGAATATATGAATTACATATTTGTCTATGGCCTATTTTAAATCTTCCAGAAAACATAAAATTAGCTTTGAAAGTATTACTATTTATATATGCTACAATCTTATTTAAATCGCACATTTTTTTCGGTTTAAGCATTATTAATCCACCACCAAAATAACTAACTTTACCTAAAAATGAGACGTTAGATTTTCGCGTTAAATTGTAAATGTAAATACAATCTTTGGTTTTATTACTATTTATAGCATCAATATTTCTTGGTGCTCCCCATTCAAACCAATTCTTTTCAGTAAATTTTCGTATTCCTCGCGTAATAAGCTCATTTTTGTGCTGTAATAAATATTCATTAATTTTTGCATCTTCACAGGGATAATTTTCAATATAAATATATTTTTCAACTTTATTTTCACCATTTAATAGTTCAATATTGCCGAGTTCTTCATTTTTATAAACTTCTTCTTTTCCACTAACAAGACCAACATAAATATCGAAATAGTCTTGAAATAAAACACTATTACTATTTAATTTTTCATCAAAAGTAATTAATCCATTGCTGTTTGTAATATATAATAGCTTATCATTATATAACACTTTTTTCTCAATTGAACTATTTTTGCAATATCTAAATACAATAATATCTATAGACGCATTTGCAAACATTTTTTCATTATGTGGGTGAAAAATATGAGTAAATGTTCCTTGTGTCATCATGCTATTTAATAATTTTGAAGCACTTGTTAATTTAAGAAAATCAGACGGAACAATAAATATTAACTCGCCATTAATGTCAAGTAAATTATAACATTTTTCTGTAAAATCAATATATAAATTCCCCTTTTTAGTTCTAACATAAGGAGGATTTCCTATTATTGTTTTGTATGTTTTTGTTATATGTTGTGTCATAAAATCTCCATAAATAACATTAGTTTTTTCTATATTATCTAACAAGTGGATATTATTATCTATTTCATACATATCAAATGTTATATTAGGTAGCCTAATATTAATAAATGTTATTAAGTCTCCGCGACCAATTGAGGGTTCTAATATATTAGAAGGACTATTTAATATAAATTCAAACACTTTTTCTTTAAGTTCAATATGTGTTGTATAATATTGTCCTAAATCGTGTTTTGCTGTCATATTATATTAATATTTATTAGTATTTAATAATATAATATAGTAATTTTTGTAATAAAAATTCAATTTTTAAATATATAAGCTACTAATTATTTATTTTCACTATCACTAGTAACAGTAATAATATTGATTTCCTTATCACTATTAATACTAGATACATTAGCTAATTGTTTTTTCTTATAATAGTCACTAATGTAAGAATTAATTTTATAATAACTAACAAAAGAAATAGAAAACATTGTAACACAACTATTGAATATCATTAAACTATTATTATCCTCAATACTATACAATACCCAACAAAAACTATGAAGATTACCTAAAAACAAGTAATATGGGTCAAAGTCTTTTACCGATTTTGTTTTATATGTTTTTATAATTTGAGGAAAATGATAAATCACATTAATAACATTACATACAACGAGAATATTATTTTTATATAAATTAGTTGTACTCATTTGTAATTACAATTACAATTATAATTATAATTACAATACCTAATAAGCATATTTAGATAACTTTAAATAATTTGTGTATATTAATAAATATACAATAAATATACAATAAAAATTGATACTATATAAATATTATATTATAATAGTTATTATAATCATTAATAATATGGCAAAAGCGCAAACGCAAGCACAAGCACAAGAGCCAAAAATATTTATATTAGTGGATACGAGTTATTGGATATTTTACAGATATTTTGCTATTAGTCAGTGGTGGGGGCACTCAAATCCAGAAACACCATTAACTAACCCATACGAAAATGAAGAGTTTGTGGAGAAGTTTATGAAAACATTTAGTGAATCGTTAGCAGGCTTTAAAAAGAAGCAAAAAATACATAAAAAAATTGCGACAATAATTGCAGCTCGCGATTGTCCTCGCAAAGACATTTGGAGAAATACACTATATCCAGACTACAAAGGCACGCGTGACAAAGGCGACGAATTTGGCGGAGGCCCGTTTTTCAAGCATATTTATCAAGACGCCAATAAGCTTTTATATGAGGCCGGTGTAAATAGTGTAGTCCAGTTTCCTAATTTGGAAGCCGATGATATTATTGCTCTTACTAAAAACTATATTCGCAATAAATATGTGGATGCGCAAATATATATTATAGCAAACGACCACGATTATTTGCAACTTTTAGATGAGCATACCGAAATTGTGAATTTTCAAAACAAATATTTGAAAGAAGCCAGCAAAGTGTTTAGCGAACCGCAAAAAAATTTGTTTTATAAAATTGTATTAGGTGATAAATCCGACAATATTAATCCTATTTTTAAAAAATGCGGTCAGAAGACGTGTGAAAAGTATTATGAAAATAATGAATTGTTTTTAGAAGCGCTAAAAAAGGAAAATGCTTACGAAAAATATGAGCTAAATAAAAAGTTAGTGGATTTTAGAGAATTGCCTGACGAATTGGTTGCTAAGTTTCTTGCTGAGAATGCCGAATTATTAGCCAAATTATAGTTTTGCGATTTGTCTTTAAGTTGTTTTTTTAACGTTATTATTGCCCAATAACATTTTTATGTATAATAATATTATTAATAATATTACATATAATATTACTAATAATAATGATGATGTTAATAAAATATCCCCTATTAATTCCGACATTTGGCCACGGAGCAACCAGTCTAATAGTTAGCCCATATGCAACATTAGCAAGTAATTTTTTTAGTGGATTATGTATATATTATTGCTCCTACTTTCAACGAGTAACGCTATTAATCGTGTTTTCTATTTATCATATTGCTGATGACTTTAATATAAAAAATAAAATCTATAAATATTCTTGGAGTTCGCTATTTCACTTAGCATGGCTTAAATGGCCTATGCTAAGTAAATGCTATTTGACACTAGTCCATACTCCTAGACATTATTTTAATATTTATAAAAAAAAATTGCAAGTCACACAGCAATTTATAATAGGTGTTGGAACAAGCTTAGTCGCTATTCCTTTTTTAAATGCTAATTTGGATAGCAAACTAAATAGCATTTTAGGTGAGTTATGGTATGTTGGTCCAATAATTGCACATATAATAGTTCATAGTTATTATAATAATTACATTACTTAGTATTGCGCAATTTAATACTTTTGGTTAATCCAATCATATTTATTTTTAATACAAATAAAATAGTGTCATTATTTACATCATAATAAGGTGCATCAATAGTACATCTATATTTAGTCATAATAGTTTTTAAATAAGGGTCTAATTCATAGTTCATAGGTGTGTCATCGTCTTTAGTATTAGTATTATAAACTAGTCCATTACAATTTATTAGTCCATATAATCTAATGCGCGAAGTATTTTCTTTTAATCTCTCAAATTCTATATTTTGTTTTCCTATTAATGGAATAATAAGCGAGCCTCTATATACTTTATGTAAGGCAGGCAAACTAAAAGCTAATGCATATAATAATATGTTATACATATAAAAAATATTGGTTATACTATTTTATAAAGTACTATTTAAATATTTTTTGTTAAAGTTTGTATTTTTAAATATATACATTATGTATGTTTATATATGAATAGAACTTTAAAAAATAAAAACAAGCCGAAACAAGTAGGAGGAAATAATAGCATAAACGTTTTATGTTGGAATATATGTTGGCAAGCGATGAAAGGAGAAGCAAAAGGTAGTGCACCTATTTTAGGAGCAAAATGCGCGGAAAGAGAAATTAATCGTAGAACTAAGTTAAACGAGTGCTCGACTAATGTTAGAAATTTAATAGATAGTCTTCCTATTAACTATGATTTTGTTGCTATACAAGAAGCAACAAAATGGAAAGAAATTTATAATCACTCTAAGAAATTAAGGGCTATGGGCGGCTATGTTCATCATAGAATTGGTTCGTCTGAATTAGTTACATTTTACAATAAAGACAAATATAATGCAAAAGCTGTTGTTACTTATACTATTATTCATAATGGTAAGCGAGGTCGCCCTTATCATATTATATATTTACAACATATAATAACTTTGGAGTTTTACATATTCATTAATTTACATAATGCAGTTGGTGTAAGTAAAGACGACCTTGAACTTCAATTAGCAAGTAAATTTAATAATTTTTTTGAGATTGAAAAGGTTGAACAAGAAGGCGCTCAACACTTAAAAAAGCGTATTCAACCTCTATGGAGCAAGAATAATTATAATGTAATTGTTGCGGGCGATTTTAACGATCGTGGGTTAAAGAATTATTGGCAAGGCTTATACCCTTTTAAGCATACAAATATACCTATTTTAAAAGATATAGTAGTAAAATGTGAGCCTGAACCACCGAAGACGTGTTGTAGGCAATTGAAAAACACTAGTCCACCTTATAATGGAGACTATATTTTAGTTAATAGTAGTTTAGCTATAGAAAAAAATAATTATATACCAGCATCAGCGCACTTATTTCCATCATCAGACCATTTACCTGTATTAATAGAATTAAAATCGATAACAGCAGTTAGTGCTCCAATAGTTAGAGGAGTACGCACAAGAGCTCAAACAATTAATCATTTTGACACAGTATTACTACCAGATGAAAAAGATGAAGAAATAGATGAATTAATAGATGATGAAGAATCAGACGAAGAAAGTGATGAAGAAATAGATGCAATAATACAACCACCACCAGATGCAATAAGACAACCACCAGATGCAATAAGACAACCACCAGATGCAATAATACCAAGACATGAAGAAACAGGACCAACTAGTCAAATAGAAGGAACAGGTCAAATAGAACCAGATATAAGACCACCACCACTACCACCAATACAAGCAGCAGAAACAATACTACCACTACCACCAACACAAGGTACAGAAACAATATTACCACCACCTACACGAGCAGAAATAAGGCCACCACCACCAATACAAGGAGAAACAAGACAATCTACACAAGTAGTAGAAACAATACCACCAACACAAGGAGCACCAACACAAGGAGCACCAACACAAGGAGCACCAACACAAGGAGCACCAACACAAGGAGCACCAACACAAGGAGCACCAACACAAGGACCACCAACACAAACAGAAACAAGACAACCTACACAAGTAGTAGAAGCAAGACCACTTACACAAGAGGCAGTGCAACCACCTATAGAAAAAAAAGATATTACGAGAGAAACAGAGACAGAACCTGAGTCTACTAATATGTTTTCTGCTCCTTTAATGGCTATGATATGTGCAATTCCTGTTATATTTTTGCTCAGCAAATAATTAATTTACAGGCAAATCACAACTTACAAAACTAGCCTCTCCATTAGCATTCCAAGAAACAACCAATACTATAACTTCTACACCTTGCTTTACAGCGTCAGTAAAGGCAGCTCTATAAATAGGGTCTAATAACGATGCTTGAAAACTAGAAACGTCTGTGCGCTGAACAACAAAACAAATAATAGGCCTACTAATTTTTGACTGACTAATTTCAGCCAGTTCATTAATATGTTTTAATGCGCGTTCGCTGACAAGAGCATCTTTCTTTTTTCTATAGCCATCTGGAAAATAAGAGATTTTTTGATTAATAGCAATATTAGCAAAATCTCCGTTTTTAATCATCTTCTTGCGTTCGCTTGAACACACATCAGCATAATCAGCAAGTGGAACATTTTTGACTTCTAACACAAAATATTTGCCTTGCTCATCTACTCCTGCAAAATCAAAACGCGAATTAAGCAAACTAACTTCTCTCTTATAGCTCTTAATATTAGACAACGTTTTCAAATAATTTTGCGTTAATGCATTTTCAACCAATGTTTCAGCTAATTTAGGATCAATACCAATCAATTGATTATTTATAACTATTAATCCATTAATGACTTTTTCTTCATAAAAACGCGCCAAATAAATCTTATAAGAACAAACCTTTGATTTAGATTGGGCACAATTAGATTTTATAGGAGAGGCATAAACATAACAATCCTTTTCGCATAGTCCGCAACAACCTAGCGAAGCACAATGAGCTTGAACAATTGAACCATCACTAAGCTCTATATCAGCAACATACGGAGTTTTACATACTTTGGAGGGTCTAGATACAACTTTAACCAATTCTAAGTCATTTAACTTAGCAAGCATAATAGATAGCGTTAATAGCTAGCGTTAATAGCAAGCATTAATAGCTATCTAATGTTATCAATTTTTATTATCTAATTATCTAATTATCTAATTAGATAAAAATATAACTCATATACTTCTATATTTTTTTCGCAATTTATAAAGTCGATTTCTATTTTTTTTAGTCATATTATTAATAAATCGAGAGTTTGGCTTAGTGTGCGAAAAAACAGAAAAGGGTATATTTATATGCTTAATAGGCTTTTTTGCTAATAAAACCATATGTTTGCGTGTTTCTGGTTTTAAAAAACGCCAAATATATGGCATTTTATTATGCAATGTAAGCACATCAACACTATTATTATTTTTTTTTGTTTTCACTAATACGCATTTACTTTCATCGCTACACGATGATTTATATTTTTTATAACGACGAGACTTCCAATTTGACATATTACAATAATTCCAATTTTTTGATGAATTAGGATAACAATAAGAAGGAGTACATTTATTCATAGTAGCACCACAAGGAACATGGTCGCAACTCTTATATACTTTACATACTGATACCTTAGAAGGCTTAGCCTTCGCTTTTAAAGTCATAATTTTATATATATATAAATATATATATAATTATTTATCTATAATTATTTATCTATTATAACAAATTTCTTTAACCTAAATATGGTCTTATAGTTTCTACAAAATTGGTATTTCTAATTTTTGTAAAATGAGTTATATAATATCTTCCGTAAGTAGGACTTACCATAGAAAGAACACCAATAGGATAATCTGCCGCGGTTAATATTGATGAGGATGGGAGTTTATATACCGCTATTCTGCTACTGTCATCTTTACCAACATACATCCTTTCCTTAGCTTTGTAATAATTATGAAACTTAAAAAAGTTATTAATATCATCACAAGATTCAATAACAATACCACTAGCAGGGTCTTTATAATAAATAATAGCAACTTCTATATAAAAATCATTCATATTTTGAGCGCCTTCTCTAAACTGCTTATAAAATACAAAGTGTACTATTATACTTAATATAAATAATAACGCTAAACTTGCAAATGTAACATAAAGTTTTTTGAGAGAACTAGCCTTTTGGAAAGATTTCATAGACTTGTGCTTAGCCATTTTATATAAATATATATAAATATATATTAAAAGAATATAAAAACAAGTTCTTCTAACCTCTCCTAATTTTTTTTCGCGTATGATTTTTGTTTCCACCACTTATTTTTGCATCTAAAGGTGGCTGCGCATCTAAAGTTGGATTTGGAGGAATGTCTTTATTTTTGGCAGTTTTTGCTTGTTTTGATTTTTGTAAGTTTATAAGTTTATTATATAAATAGGTTTCAGATATATTGAATTTACTATAAATTGAGTTATAAAAAGCTTTATCTAATATTTTAGCTCTATTTAAACATACTTCACCAATTAAACGCTTTTGCAAACTCGGTTTATTACCTTTTTCGTCTGCTTTATAACATATAAATAATATAAAAATATAATAACTATTTCTTGTAATTCGAAAGTCTCTTGAACTAACTTTATAAACATCAAATTTATCGTTTTTATAGTTAATAGGAGTTTTATCTATTAATTGTAATACTTCCAATCTTTTTGAAAAATTCTTTAGAATTTTTTCAGCTTTAAAATTATTATATTTAATAGTTTTATTTTCAGAAATACTATAAAAATTTAATATTGGATTACTAGTATTAGTAGAATTAATATTACTACTAATATCATTAGTAATTAATGTATCATAAACAAAGTAACTAGAATTAGCGTGTGTAATTTCTTTACCATTATACAACTTTAGTATATTTTTTAAAAAATATACTATATTTGGACCAATCTTTTCCTCTTGAATTTTATCGCCTGTACCAAACTTTATATCTAATAAATCATTAAATTCATTTAATGCTATATCGTTATAAAATAGTTCTTCTTTAGTCTTTATAATTTTTTGCATTTTTATTGTATTTAAAATTCTATTTATTTTACTTTCATTAGGCTTATAATCAAATGTATCATAAATATATGTTGAACTATATTTATTAAACTCTTGATTCTTATTGAAATTTTTTGGTTCAAATTCGATGACTTTTAAATGATTGGTTTTGTCTAAAATTTCTGTGTCGTCTATTATATAATTAATCTTTAATAATGGATTTTCATTAATATATTTTATATCGCATTTAAAGTTTATGAACGCATTATAAAATTTAACGCTTTCACCTTTAATTTTATCTAGCTTAAAGGGATTAGTTTCTTCTAATTTAAGATTTTTAATAAAGAATTTCTTTGTTATAATTTTATTTTTTTCATTAATTTTAACACTAATGATTGTTGTATCTAATAAATAAATTTTTTTAAGAATATATAAAATGTTGTGAAATAATAATATATCCTGCTCTTCGCTTTCAGCTAACGTTTCAATATTTGTTTTATCTGGATACACATATTTAATATTTTCTTTTAATATTTGCTTGAACATTTCTGGAGTATTGAGCAAGTTAGGACGATTATAATAAGCATAACTTCCTTGTTGACTACTCTTTGATGCTAGTGCTATATTATTTTGTATAGTTTCAAAAATTGTATCAATATTTTTGTCGTCCAAAAAATAGCGATATGTTTCAAGTTTATTAAGATTAATATTTGTTTCTGGACCTGAATTAATTTTTAACATAATATTAGTTAAATTATTTCGAAACTTAAGCATAGTTTCACTCTTATCATTAGTATTTTCATATACTGTCTTTAAATAAGACATTACATTTTTTTCAACTAATATTTTTAGTATGTCATCAAATAAATCATTTATGTTTTCATTTATAATTTCATCACTAGTTGGTGGTTTATATTTTTGTGATTTAGTTAATTCACTTTGTTTTCTCTCTAATAAATTTTTTTTATCTTCTTTTTCTTGTTGTTCTTCCTCGCTAGGCTTATCTGCAAATTTTTTGCTATAGTCTATAGCCTCTAGTGCAAATTTTAAAATTTGTGTTAATACTTCAATTTTAGTAGTATTATCATAATAACGTAAAATAGGTTTATAAAATTCATTTCCAATTTGTTCTGGTTTTGAAGAGGCAAAATTTTTAAACTCATATTTATTTTTTTCTCCTTTAGACCCTCTTATACTTTTTAATATTTCATTATCAATATAATAATTGTCTTTCAGCATATAAATATGATCATTTTCAGATAACCTATAAGGTAATTCCTTGTTCTCAGCAAAATTTTGTAATAATATTTGGCTTATATTATTAATAGCAAATTCTTTTTCCTCATTTTCATCATTATTTGTTAATTTAATGTTTATTTTATATACTTTTCTTGATGTGCCTGACATATTTATATGTATAATAGATAGTAAATATTTATTAATTAAAATAATTAAAACAATTAAAATACTTAATAATTATTTACTGTTATTACTTAGTGTTATTACTTACTTATATTGTTAAAAGCTTCTATTTTTTCTAGTTTTTTGTAATTATCAATTTGACCGCGAGCTTTATTTAATACTTCATATGCTTTATTAACTTCATCTTCTGAAATTACTTTATCTTTATTTGTATCAATCATTGAGGCTAATTTTTTATATTTCTCCGGTAATATGCTATATTTTGATTTTTCATTAAATACAAAATTTGCTAAAATTATAAAAACGGCTGTTATAGCAAAAGAGGTTAATAAGTCCTTTGTAGCAATAAAAGAAATTGTAAAAATTAGGACTTCGCGGGCTATATTTTTAAGTATCATTTCTTGTCCATTTGTTAATTTTAGCTCAATATATCTTGAACCAATATTCATAAAAATCATAAATATACCTAACAAAATTTTACTTGTGCTTAATTTTTTAAAAATCTTAATTAGACTATATTTTTCAAAAAAACTTGTAATTTTTTTATATTTTTTACCCATAATAGTATATTATAATAGCATATTATTATTTTTATAAAATATTATTATTTTTATAAAATATTATTATTTTTATAAAATATTATTATTTTTATAAAATATTATATATTATTTATTATTTTATAAAATAGCATATATTAATGAATTCGAACTAATTCATATTAATTTTTTACTTATTATGTATTTATTATGTATTTATTTTGTATTAATTTTTTATTTATACTTTGTCCGAGTAAAAATCCAAAAAAATTAGGAATTAATTCAGCAATTGAACCATGCCACCCGTGTATTGTTGAATTTTTTACATTAAATAATTTGTCAATAATATTTAGAGGTTTTTTAATTCCACGATAAACAGTATAATTGTAATGAGGGTTGTTTTTTTCATTGTATCCCTGTGGTGGATATTTTAAACATCCCCCTATATATTTTTTTACAAAATTTGGATTTATATCTAATATATGTTCAGCAAACTCCCATAAAATACCTAAACATTGAAAAGTATAAAAATAAGAAGGAAATAATAATCCAAGTATTATAAATAATATAAAATGATTTAATTGAACTCCGTAGAATTCATTCCTAATACAAGTTGTATTAGTTGAACATGGACAATCTTTTCCATAAAAATATGCCCAAAATAAGAATATTAGACAAAACAATATAATCCCATTTTTATTATTGTATAATTTGATAGTATGTGTATTAAAAAATCTCACATTAAAAACATTAAAATCATTATAAAGTTTCATATTATATACATTATAATATTTTAATAAACAACTTTATTTAGTAGTTTTTACAAATAATATAATCTTTTTTTTTTATAATAGTATAATATGTTTCAATTAAGCCCTGCTCTACTAGATTCTGAAAATAATAATTTAATAGATACAAAATTAACTAAGAAACCATCCTCTGGTTTAAATAAAACTTTAAAAAAGAAAAATGTGGAGTTTGATGTTGCAAGCACAAAGAATAATGATGCTACTAAAAATAAAATAACAAGTTTAGGAAATCTAATGTCACAAATTCACAATAATAGTGAAGAAGATGATTCTTATAATAGTACAAATTATCAATCTAATTTAATTGATGAAACTATTAGCACTTCAATGACTGATAGTTTAAATAGTGAATTAGCCAAAATACAAAAAATGAGAGAATCAGGCAACAATATACCGCAAAATAGTTTTTTGAGCAATGCAAATAATAATGCTAATGCATTATATAATTTAGAAAATTCCAATGTATTAGGAAGTTTAAATTCAGCAAAAAATAGCTTAGCGAGCTATAATGAAAGTTATAATGCTAGTAGTCAAAATGAAGGTCCTGTGATTTTTGACAATAATAATAACAAACTATTAAAAAAATTAGATTATATAATACATTTATTAGAAGAGCAACACAATGAGAAAACTAATCACATTACCGAAGAACTAATTTTATATTTATTTTTGGGATTATTCATATTATTTGTATTAGATTCCTTTGCACGAGCAAGTAAATATCGCAGATAAATAAGTAAAATATTATGAAACTTTTTTAAGAATAAATAAAAACTCATTGTTGTGGTCAATGGATTCTAGTGATTGTTTATCTTTTACAATAAATCCCTTTACTTTAGCAATAGCTAATATTTCTTCAATAGTTGGCATATATAAGTTTATAATATTTTTACGAACATTATTTGTTTCAACATTTTGGAAGGTTTCTTTATAATACGAATATGGGTTATTTACATAGTCAAGTTTTGCTAATTCGCCGTTTTTGCTGGATTCATTAGCTTCATAGTCCTCATTTTTTTCATATTCACATACATATTCTAAACTCGAATTTATTTTGATTAAATTTCTTGTAATAACATTATTATACTTTTCTGGATTATATAGGACTGTTTTGTCATTTTTATAAAGAATAAATGGTTTAAACTTGTCTCTATCTACAAGATGTATTATTAATAGTCCGTCACTTGTTAATAATAGCGAACAATTATCAAAAAAGGTGTCTTTGTCTTTAATATAATATATAGTTTTATTTAGACATATTATATGTGTAAATGAACTATAGTCATATAAATTATTATTGAGTATATCTCCAACACTAAAATTACAATCTGGATATTTGGATTTTGCAGCAGCTATCATTGTTTTAGATTTATCAATACCAACAACATCATATTTCATTTTATCTAATAAACTTACGTGATAACCTGTTCCACATCCTACATCTAAAAATTTAACAAATTTTTTGTTTTTAGCATAATTTAGAATTATTTTTAATTGAGCAACATCGCGATCCTTATTTTCGTGAATGTTATCATAATATTTAGAATAAAACGAATCAAATACTTCACTATCTATTTTGCTTTCAAATCTTTTTCCTGATGTCATATCATCATAATTTTCATAAGTAATATGTTTATAATTTACTAAATGAACAGCAATGATTATTAAAAGTATTATAAATAACTTGTGCAATAGTGGCAACTTAGCAAAATCTTTATAGGCTTTATAAATAAACTTCATTATTATTAATTGTTAATATTATATTATTAATACATAAATTTTATTATTAATACATAATTTTATTATTAATACATAATTTTTATTATTAATACATAATTTTTATTATTAATACATAATTTTTATTATTAATACATAATTTTTATTATTAATACATAATTTTTATATAAATTATATTATAAAAAATTATGTATTATGTATTATGTATTATATTAAAATTTTTTATGTATTTCATAAGTATTAAATAGTATTGCTAGTTATGGAATCATCTTATATAAATGATGAAAGACAATCATTTAAGAACATAACTTTTTCAAAGTTTCAAAAATCAAAAGCTCGACTTGAGTTAATCAAAAATTTATATGATGAAAAAATCGAAAACGCGTGTTATTGGAGTGCAGAATTCATATGTGCAGGACATTTTTTGGACTTATGGGATGTTATTTTATATTATTCTTACAAATATATACATAATGGTAATCCAAAATTAACATTATATTTAAATATGCGTTATAACAATTTTGTAGCCATTTTAAACAATGGTTATAGCGACAATATTATAAAATTGAGGAATAATGATAAAATCCGCAAATTATTTTGCGAGCTAATATGTGTGCTATGTTACTCACATAAAAAGAATGTTATATGCGATGTGAATTTAGACAAAAATAATTCGTTTGAACTATCTTCTATGAGTGAAAAATTCAAAGCCCCAAATATAACTTATACAGAAGTAGTTTTAAAACACGACGACCCAAAAGAACTAATTATACCAATAAATGAAATGGTTTATAATTTAATAAGTAAAAACATTATTCAAGTTTGTTATTGGTATGAGTGGCTAATAGAATATGAAAATATATGTGCTAAAAAGAAGAGAAAATGTATTTGTGAAACTAGAGCATTTGCTCCTCACGGACATACACACGACCTAATATGGATTGTGTGGGATATACTATTTTATTATAGCGACCCATCAATAACAGATAAAAAATATAATATTAGCAATACTAGCACAAGCAATACTAGCACTAACAATACTAGCACAAGCATATTAAAACATAAAATAATACAAAATCTCTTCGATTTATTTATTATTAAATATAATAATAGCGTAAAAAAAAAACGGAGATACATAATATATTTCGCATTTACTTTATTAATTGAAGAATTGAATTATTCAATCAATATTATTGAAAACCAAGAAGCAGTCCAAGTAATAGTTTCAAAAATAAACTCGGTTTATAAAGATATAAAAAAAAATGAGGAAACTCCAAATACAGACTATTTATTTAATAATCTAAATAAGTCCAATTTGGAAAAATCTATCGAAAAAATGGACTTATTTAATGAATTATGTTAATTAGGTTAGGCTTTATAAGTATATACGTGTAAAAAATAAGCCAATGAGCCGACGTCTAATGGTTTCACTGCTACAATATGTTTAGAAGTACTAATTAGACGTATTATCTTAGCACGACTAATTTTTAAATCTTTACGAATAGTTTTAATTGAGAGATTTTTTCCATTATGCATTTTAAGATAATCTTCTACAACAGCACAAGATAACATTATTATTAGTGTATAATACTATTTTAATCTTTAAATAAGTTTAAAATAATAATAATAATAATAATAATAATGGGTAGCTATTAGCTTCTATAATAAAACATAATTTTGTAGCCTTTTGTAAAGTTATAGAGTTCTGGTTCATATTTAGGGTCTTCTTCAAATTCCCAATCCTTATCAACATTTATCATTTTTTTCCAATCAAAACGCGATAATTTTGATAAACTGCTGCCGTCAAATTTATATTCTAGACCATTAACTGTTAATACACTAACAAAATGGCTATTTGCTTCAGGGTCAAAATGGTCTTTATTTGTTATAATTATAGAGTCTAACATATATGTATAACTAATAGACTGCGCACTTGTTAAAGTAATAGAATTATTAAATTGTGTTCCACTTTTAAAATCTTCTAATATAATAATGTCTGGTATAACGTTAGTGTCTGGTATAACGTTAGTGTCTGGTATAATGTTAGTCATCGATGCTAAAAATTTGCTCTGAAGAACCTGATCAATTGCAACTATTTTAGTTATTGAATGTTTAAATAATTTTAATGTATTATATTTCAAATACTTTAAGATCGTTTCATAATACGTAAGAGGATTTCCAGGGTCTTCAATATTAGGTATATCATATATTTGATTACTATTACTTATCAATAGGTCAGGATTTATAGAATTAGTAGGTTTATTTATAATTGCATATATGTGATAAACAAAGTAATTTGTATTTAATTTATCTGTTAATGAATTTATTTTATCAAATAATATATTAGATTTTGAGGTTTGATTATACGAGGCCTCAATAAATAAATTTAATATAAAAAATATTTTAGCGAATTTTTCAGGTATTAAAGTGGAGTCAATTTTTTTACCTGTAATCATTAACTCTCTGAAAAATCTGAAAAATTTCCTCCCTTTATCGCTGAAGAAAAAAGTTACAAACATTGTATTGAACCAACAATTTGATAAAAACTGCACTGGTGGTATAAATCTTGTAACATCTAAATGTTTGGATGCCTTCAGATTATGTAATAATGCAGATTGAACTCTTTTATCGTTATAAGAAAGACAAGTGTTGTTTATATTTATATGTAATAAGGTATCACATAATTTAATAGACATTTGAGGAAGTGTTTTTAATGAACGAACTAACAATTTATTATTTATTGAAGGAGAATATGAGCGTCTTTTACTTACTACTTTAGGTAAAGAAGCCTTTTTAGTTTTTGTTCTCGAACGTGTTTTTGCTCTTGTTTTCGAACTTGCTCTAACTCTTGAACTTGCTTTAACTCTTGAACTTGCTTTAACTCTTGAACTTGCTTTAACTCTTGAACTTGCTCTTGTTTTTATTTTTAATATTTTTTCTTCTTCTTTAACGGTATAATTGTTTAAATTATTTATAATAGGTTTGGTTTCATTATGAATAACATTTTCAATACTATTATTTACAGTTTCAATACTATTATTTACAGTTTCAATACTATTATTTACAGTTTCAATACTATTATTTACATTTTCAATATTATTTTTATCTACATTTTGTGATACATGTTTCTTCAAAATTGCTTGTTTCTTTTGTATTGCTGGTTTCTTTTGTATTGCAGGCTTTTTTTGTATTATAGGCTTTTTTTGTGTTATAGGCTTTTTTTGTGGTGCAGGCTTCTTTTGTATTTTTTTTTGTGTTGCAGGCTTTTTTTGTGGTGCAGGCTTTTTTTGTATTATAGGCTTTTTTTGTATTGCAGGCTTTTTCTGTGGTGCAGGCTTCTTTTGTATTACTGGCTTCTTTTGTGTTATAGGCTTCTTTTGTGTTATAGGCTTCTTTTGTGTTATAGGCTTTTTTTTCTTTGCATTATGTTTTGTATTATGTTTTGCTTTCTTCTTTGTATTATGTTTTATTTGCTTTTTGTGTATGCTTTTTTTTTGTTTGCTTATATTTTTTTTAACTTTGACTATACTTTTTTTGTTTTTTTTGTTCTTTTTTTTTTTTTTATTATAATAAATAAATAAAATAATATTATATAAAATAATATATAATGGAAAAAGTAAGGAATAATTTTTCATCCACACTACAAAATTTATCTCAAACCCCATTAAAAAATATGATGAGTGACAAATCATTATATGCGCAAGAGGTTTCGACAGGTTCAAGAATGAAATATATAAGGTCTTTTCTATTTTGGTTTATAATTATTATAGTATTATCACTTTACGGATTTAATATTTTTAAATATTTAGCACAAGGCACAGATATTATAACAGCACTAATATCGCCATTTACTTATGTAATAGCACTATTAACAGGAACAACTGTTAAAACAATTATACAAAATATATCACAAGGCGGACAAACACTAATAGCAGAACTCACTAATTTTTTTGGAGCACTAATAAACTTTTTCTCACAGTTTTTTAGCGGTTCTCTAAAAGTAGCAGAAAAATCATCTGTGTCGGCAATAGATCAATTACAATCAAATATAACTAAAGATAAAACAAATTCTGTAAAAAGCAAAAAGTCAAATCAGGTTGTTGCAGAAGAAGCAGAAGTTGCAGAAGAAGAAGATGACACTAATGCAAAAGAAAGCACGTTATTAAAAAATGAGCGCAAGCTAGCAGAACGAAGTCGTGAAGTATCTAGTGAAGTAAAATACAGTATGGACAAAAAAGAAAAAACAGACCCAGCTCCATTACAAACGAGCTCACAAGAGCATGGATATTGCTATATTGGAAAAAATAATAATATAAGAAATTGTGCTAAAGTTTCTTCAAAAAATAAATGTATGTCAGGAGACATATTTCCGACAATGGAGTTATGTATAAACCCTAATTTAAGAAATTAATTAATATTGCGATTTTTCATTGTTAGCGCAGACTTGTGGCTTCTTCTTCTTTTACGACGACTGTGATTTATTGGCATTTTCGAAACATATTTGCTTAAAAATTGTAAAAAATTGTTGGCTTTTCGTTCTTGGTTATAATGCGCAACAAATTTATTATTTTTAATAACAAATAAGCTAGGAAACCCTTCAACATTGTTATTAATTAATGGATTTTTTATAGATGATAATATAGCAGAGTCGATTTCTAAAATAGTAGCCTTCATTTTTTTTTCTTTAACACTAGAAATGAATTTCTTCCACTCAGACTGCATATTTACGCAATGAGGACAAGTTTTACTAAAAGCTCCTACAAAGATTGTCCCCTTTCTTAATAAGTTATCAAGTTTTTTATTATTTACACTAGCGCTAGTGTCCAATTTAATATGAGCCATTATATATATATTAATATATTTAAATAATTTTATTAAATATATTATTATATACAATAATAATAATATGGCAATAATAGACTTTCTTAAAGAGTATGCGAAAATTCGAAAACAAGATAGAGAAAATAAAGTAATACTAATATTTGCTTTTGCTTTTTTTATGTTGGGATTATATTATTACTCAAATTCTTATAAATATTACGAACAAATGGAAAATAATACTACTAAACCTGTTACACATTCAAATGCTAGATGTCCAAATATGTTGATTGAAAAAGACGGGGGTTATTATTTATATAATTCAAAATTAGCAATTGTTCCAGGTGTAAATCCAATAAGATTTAATAGTTTAGAAGATTATAGTGAATTTATAGAATGGCAAAACAGTCAAAACATACATTGTCCAATATTATACTTACAATATTCTACAGACGCGCAAAATAACGAATTAATACAAGTTAAGCCATCCATCTTTGAAAATCAAGGAGGACTACCCTCTATACAACGCGACCCTTTAAATAAGGATAGCAAAGAATTCATTGAAAGCAACAAAATTTTAGACGCTACACGAGATAATAATAAAAAATTTAACACAAATATGTTAGCGGGTTTTGATAGAGACAACCAAACTATAGGGTTAGAAACATCTTTAGACGCTATGTTTTATCAACGCGGAGAGGTGAGTGTAAATCCTATGGACCCAAAATGGGGAGGAAAAAACTATACGCAAACTGCGGTTGATAATGGCGAATTTGAAGAACGCTATGTTATAAAAAACCCTCCACCAAAGTAAATATTTAGTATTTATTTATTTATTTATACATTATTATAATATATTTTTATATATTATAACAATAATGGCAACAAAAAAAGTAGGATTTTTAAGTGGAATGTTAAGAAATGTGACTTCACGAATACCAGGAATGTCAAGAATGTCAAAAATATCACGCGTGCAACCAACAGCAATACCAACAGGAGCAATAGTGGATGAATTGTCAGAACTAACACGATCTAGAAGAGAATCTAGAAGAAAATCTAGAAGAGAATCTAGAACAAAAACTCCTGCTGAAAGAGCAGATGAAAGAAAGGAAAAAGCAGCTATAATAGCAGCTGAAAGAAAGGAAAAATCAGCTAAAATAGCAGCTGAAAGAAATGAAAAAGCAAGGATCAGAGCTAGTAGACCCAAAGAACCGAGTCCTGAAGCTCAAGAATTCTTAAACCAATACCATCAGTCACTTGCAACCATTAATCGTTGTTCTAGGGAGATGAAAAGACTAAAAACAGAATCAGATGCCAAGGCCTTAGAAGTTATGGAAGAGGTTGAGGAAGCAAAGGCAATGCTTGATAAAATAAAAGAAAAAAAAGGAGGTAAAAAATCAAGAACACATAGAAAACCTAAGAGAGCTAGAAAATAAAAACACTACTATGATGAATAATAAATTTTTTCAGCAACATTACAAATTATTTATAATACTTGTAATAGAGGTTGATAATGCACTATATTTTTTACATCTTATACAATTTTCATCGGTTTCGTCATCTAATACACCTTCAATATTAATAGAATTAATAGATTTCTTATCGTTTAACATTGACATCATACATTTAGCACATTCTAAGTCACATATTTTCTTAGTATTTGTAAGTATTTTCTTCGTTTCAGCCTTACCTTCAGGACCTCCTAATTCTAAGCTTAATCCTTTAAGTTTATTATCTATCATTCTAAATATGTCATCGCTTGCTTTCTTGTTATAATCGCTTCCGTTTAACCCCTCTTTAAATCCTTCTTTAAATCCTCCACCTCCTTTAATATTGTTAACGCTAAAATTTTCTTTAGTAGTTGCGTTAGAGTTCTTATTTGTTAAACTCCTAAATGATAATTTTTGTGCAGTTTTAAATTTATACTTGAAACTTAGAGAGAATATAACAAATATTAGTATTACCAGTAATAAGTATGTTATAAAAGTATAATTATTATTGTTCATAATTAATATATTATAATATTTTATAATTTATATTATAATTTACTAAACTATTTATTAATTTTATTTAAAAATTAAATGCTAATACTTATAATATGATTAATTTTATTAGAACTTCATTTACTAGAATGAAACATAGCACCATTATTTACGACCCCTTAACAAAAAAAACATTAATTGATAATTCTCTCATAAAAGCGTTAGAAATAGCAGAGGCTAGAAAAAGTAGAATTAAAAAAAACAAAGAATTAGCAACAGCAGAATTAGCAACAGCAGAAAAACAAAAATCATTTGAAATGAGTGAAAGTCACGAATGCAAACCATTTTTCAAAAATAAACAATAAAGCAATAAAGAGTAAATAAAATTGAAATATTCACAACATTATTACTAATATTAATATTAACATTAATAATAATATGGCAACTAACAGTGACCTATCTATGATTGTTAAGATAAATCTTTATACATTGAAATACGATGAAAAGACGGAGGGATTGAGAGATAAAACATATTCCGAATTAATTAAAGAACACGGCCATGGAAAGATTAAATGCTCGTGTATGAATAGGGTTTATGACATTAGCTCGCAATTTGTTAAAAGCCACTTTGAAACACAAAAGCATAAAAAATGGCTTGCAGATAGTCAAAAAGATTATATTGCGCATTTTGGACATTGTTGCTCTCAACAAGATATTATTAACTTACTCAATAAAGAATTAAGAGAGCTAAAATGCAATATTACTCATTTAACAAATAAGAATAAAGCCTTGGCACAAGAAAATATTAATTTAGAAGTAGTAAATAGAAGACTACGCGAAGAAATTAAAACACTTAAAGACCTAAGTTCAGAAGATGAAGGTGAAATATTTATGGAGTGCAATTTATAATGCATTTACTTGTTTAACTCTTTAAAATCTTTATAGCTTATTTTTTTTTCAGCCTTAGAAAATGGAGATTTAGCTTTGCTAGATTTGTTAGATTTGCTAGCATCCGTTTTTAAAGCACTGTCAATATACATTTCTTTTAAGTAAGTTCCTACTAAATAAGAACCTTCGTGTTGGTCTAGCTCGCCATCTTCTATTTTTTTTAATATTCCTAAAAATCTCTCTAAAATAGATAAATCTAACTTATCATTTAAAATTTTATTGTATAAATCTGTATAATTATTAAATAAAAAACTGCACTGTTTTACACAAATAGCATCAAACTCAACAGGATTAGACTTTCTCAATCTTTCGTATTTTTGCTTTAAAAATACTAGATGTTTTACATCATTACTAATAACAATACTTTGCTTTTTTGAACGAATCTCTTGTGTACAATCATCGGTTTTATTTGCTTTAATTAATGCAGCTAAGTCTATGCGTTGTTGTTCTCCTAATATAGCATTTACGTCTTTATTTAAAATAACCATATTTATATAAATAAATTATAATATAATTTTTATAATATAATTTTTATAATATAATATAATTTATTAATATAATAATAAGATTTATGGCCTTAAAATTTAGAAAGAAAAATAAAAAATATTATAAAATAATAATTACAATTCTTATATGCTTATTATTGGGATTTTTATATTTAGGAAACTATAACCTGAGAGAAAGCCTCGATACTGATATAAGCGGAAATAGCGAAGCAGCAATTTATCGAGAAAATAGAGCAAATAGAGCAAAACAGGCTAATATGGCTATATCAGCTACAGGTGGTAATAACGGCAGCGACGGATACAATGCACAAATTCAAGCCTTTACTCTTGTTCAAAATTTAGAAGGTAATAATAGCTTTCCAGATGGCTAATAAATAATATATGAAAATTACTTAAAAATTTAGTTATAAAACTAATTTATTATTAATAATTATTATAATTATAATATAATTAATAATAATTATGGGATTAAGCGATACAGGTAAAGCATTTTTAATAGTTATAATTTTCGGTTTAATTCAATTGTCGATAACATTAAGTATAGGATTAGCACAATTGAAAAACAATTGGAATAAATATAGATGTAATCCTCTTGTAATTCCTTTAGCCAACTTAGTTGATGAAGACCCTATAGAAACATTTAAAACATGCACAAAAGAAATTCAATGGGACTTTATGAAAACTATTTTAAAACCTATATATAATTCATTTTCTTACTTTTTAGATAGTGGTAACTTATTTGTTGGAATTTTAGAGTCTTTAAAAACTGGCCTAGTTGTTCAACACGGGTCCACCCTAAATGTAATGGGCGATTTAGGTAAACGGTTTAATATTTTGCTTGTGGAATTAAGCAAGGCATTTATCACTGTTGCAGATATGTTTGGTAAAGTATCTTCAATGGTTACAGTAATATTTTATTTAATAACTACTAGTGTTAAACTTGGCCATGCTTTAAAAGCAGACCTCCCAGGAACTGCAATGAGAGCCTTAACAAATGATTAAGATTAAGATTAAGATTAAGATTAAGATTAATATGAATGCTAGCAATTAATTTATTTAACTATAAACTAAAAACAAATATTATTTTTAGTATGCTATAATAATATGGCTTCCACCACTAAAAGTAGTCTAGAGAAAAAAATAAGTGATTATTTTGAAAATGCTAGTTATAATGAACTTTATAGCAATGATGTATGGTTCACAATAATAATAATTCTTATTGTAGTTATAATAGTTATATATTTTTATATTAAATCAACTTTGGTAGCATATAGAAATTCTTGGCAAGACCATAAATGTAATCCATTATTGATGCCATTTGCTTCAATAATAAACAGCGACAAGGTTTATAATAATAATGACTTAGAATATATTGTTAATAATTTCAATGAATGTTTAAATATATTAAATGAAGAAGTTGCTACAGATGCCAAGAAACCTTTAAATTCAATATTAAGCTATATAAGTAATTTCTTTGGTATATTGTATACTGCATTTATAGGTGTTAAAAATTTTATAGTATATTTGTTTAGCTTACTTGTATATTTTTTAAGATTAGTCAATAATAGCATACAAAATATGTTATTGCAAATGAGGCTATTTTTTATGAATATTAATGATTTTTTAGCAAAGATTTTGTCGGTGTTTACCGTAATCTATTATACGTTAATATTATTAATTAGGTCTTGGAAGCTAATGTTTTCTGTTCTTGTAATGGGTTGGCTTTTGGCATTTGTTATTCCAATATCAATGACTATGATAGGATCACTAATATTATTAATTATAACTGCTATTATACTTTCAACTATAAATACTATACCACTTATTGGACAAATTATTGCAGCGTTTCTTATTATATTACTTGTTTTTTATGGAGGGGCTTTTCTAGTTGCTTTAGTAGTATTTATAATAGCTATGTTTATTTATGTAAAATTTGGTGAGTTTTTAGCTGAAATTTTATAATATAAAGTTTTTAAGTTTTTTTTGTTTTTTATATATTTATAATATAATTAATGGTTAATAATAGCAAAAAAAAATCTAGCATTTTTCCTGCTAGCATTACAAAAATGTTCTCGTTCTCTAAAAAAAAAAAGTTTACTAAAAAACATAAAGTAAAAATAACACTAGTAAAAGTTATTACATTTATTATAATATTTATTTTAATTTTTGATAAAGCAACTATTTTGTTTGTTATATATTTATATGGTTTATATTCGTATTGGCAGCCCAAAAATAAAGAAAACTACACTAATAATAATGCTTTAGTAAGCACTATTTTTGAACCTTCTAACAATACTATAGCATCATTATCAAGGGTTTTTAAACATCCAGAATTAAATTTAAAATCATATACTAATGTTAAAATAGACCCAACAAAAGTATTATTTGAAGATAACAAATTTTTGCCCGAATGTTGCTTTTATAATAGTGAATATAGCACATCTAAAGGATGCCCTTGTATAACAGGTGACCAACAAAATTATTTAAATGCTCGAGGAACAAATAAATCACATATTTCATTTCTTCAAACTAATAATGATTATAAGAATAAATATTTTTCACCAACACTAGCATTTCAAGGTGCACACGTTCCTTTTAAAACTAATGAGGAGCATTATATAATAGACCATGAACCATTAGCACCCGAAAAAAAAACCGAATTTAATAGTTTAATAAATAATTATTAATTATATTAATATTATTAATATAATTAATATTATTAATATATAAAAATTAAATACTATATATAATATACGCTATAATTTATGATGAGCTATAGCAATATAATAATTTTATTGTTTTATGCAGTTTGTAATAATGCGTTTTTATTAACACACGTTAATAAAATTTATTTTGCTAATACAAAACACGCTAATAGAAAAAGTAAGTTATTATTAAATAATAACATTAATAATAATATTAATAATAATATTAATAATACTAATACTAATAACGCTAGCGAAAATATATTTCCATCATTTTATGATTTTTTAAGAACGCATTCTATTCAAAATATTCAAAATTACAACGAAGAAGAAGATGGGGAAGATGAAGACGAAATAGAAGATGTTGAAACTATTAAAGCAGATTTTTTAAATTTTAAAGCTAATTTAAACGAAACAATTGAAACTAGCGAAACTAATAGGCTAGGAAAAGATTTTGCTAATAAGTTAAATTCTAAACACTTAAAACTATTAACAGCTTTTTCAGCAATACAGTGGGCGCGCACTTGGATTTATGAAATGGTTCATATTAATGAATTTTTTCCTACTTTTATGTATCAAGATATGTATAAAATGTGCGATTATGGTAGCGTAAATGTTTCAAAGCGCTATTTTTATATTGGCTATTATCCACCGTTACTAGATCAAAGAAAAGGCCCATATTATATTGGTGCTTTTGAAGTAAATCCACCAGAGCGAGAATTTAGTGCGCGCATTATTATACAAAATCCATATTATAGCGTAAATAATGACTATGCTAAAGAACATATTATAAATTATAAAAAAGAATTGCAGGCATTATGTGTTGAGGCCACTGTATTTTTTAAGTATGCTAGTCTTAAAAATACATCTTTTGAGAGATATTATTACTCTTGGCTTTTTGAAGAATAAAGCAAATTTATTTCATTATTTCATTAGTTCATTATTTTATTATTTCATTATTTTATTATTTCATTATTTTATTATATTATTATAATATATATAATAATATATGCCTAAATCATCTAAAAATAGAAAGCATGCTAGAAAAGCTAAAGCTAAAGCTAAAAATAAAACTAAGACTAAAGCTGGATATGTATCCGCCAGTGCCCAAGCAATGTTAGCATCACTTGAAGCCACTATAACCCATAATAGAGCACAACTAAGACAAGTGTTAACTAACATAGTTCCGACCCTTATTTTGAAATCAATACAATATAAAACTTTTATAAATAGTGTATCAACTTCTTATGAATATAACGTTAAGCATATTCCAATTGTATTGCTAAGATTAATAGCTCAAATTCGCACTGTTTTAGAAAGAGTTAACCACTTGCTAAGGTTCCACAATGAACCTGCATTTTTAGAAGCAGAATTAGCAAGACATGGTTTTAGCGACATAGTAACTTTTATAGACTTAACGCTAACTAATATGGAGGATATAGAAGATAAAATGCGACGCCATACTCAAAATGCGCTAGATGATTATAAAGGAGCACAATTAGGCGTTGAAATACGACCTGCTATAAGAAATAACACAAATCGTAATACAGATGCTATTGTAAGACCTCCACGCACGACAAGAGCACGTGCTTTAACTAGAAGAACACGAAGCTTTTAATATAAACATTACATTGGTTTTCTACTATTTTCTACTATTTTCTACTATATTTTCTACTATATTTTCTACTATGTTTTCTGCTTCTTTTGTTTCCTTGTTTTCTGGTCTTTTTGTGTCTTTGTTTTTTTGCTTTTTTTATTTTTCCACCTTTAGAAGCAATTACAGGCAATTTTGCTTTCTCTTGAATTTCATTAATGCGAGGTAAACAAATACTATTGACCCAAAAATCAATAGGTGTTTTCTGGGAGTTTAAGTCTAATATTTTTTTGATGCCTGTTGGTTTTGTTGTATCTAATCTACAATTATCCTTAGATTCCATATCTAAAATGTCAAACCCTAATTTATTATATATATTATCTTGTGTATTATTATTTCTAGATGTCTCGTCATCTAATGTAAAAATTTCAATACTAGGCCATTTTGTTTTTACATAAGACATTCCATAAATTAATAATAATGTGGCATATCCTTTGCCTCTATAAGGTTCTTCAGTATTAACTTCATGAATATGAAACGTATAAGGCACTTTTGTTTTTTCATTTTGAGTTTCACAGTCTATTAATTGGACATCTGTGTTCACAGAAATACTTAATGCGGCTATTAAATTAAATTTTTTTTTGTTAGGATTAGGATTATATTTCATTTCAAATTTATACCAATCAGGATGCTTACTCCTATCCTTTACAACGACTTGTTCACTTGTTATAGTAAAATTTAGTTCTTCCATTATATGATCTATTTGTTCTTTTAACAATAATAATAATTTGCCTTCATCGATAGGTGGTAGTGGTTGTGGTTGTTCAACTCTAGGTTTTTGTTACTACTAAACATTATATACTATTATATAGTATACTATTATATTTCTAAAGCTTGTTTTCTACTATTTTATACTATTTTCTACTATTTTCTACTATTTTCTACTATTTTATACTATTTTATACTATTTTCTACTATTTTATACTATTTTCTACTATTTTCTACTATATTTTTTTCCTTGTTTTCGTTTTATTTTACTTTCAGCTAATCGTTCATAACCAGACCTCATCCTAACACTTGAAACTATTCTAGATGAAAACTCACTATTTACACATTTCTATAATATATATAAAAAGGATTTAAATAAAAAACGAACAACTAAACTGTTTTTAAACTAACCTAAGTATACATTCCATATGGAATATCTTTTGTTGATGCTTTATTAATTAAATCATCAATGAGCTGTCTTGTTAAAATACAAGGCCACGTTATCCTGCTCTTAAGCTTGAACCCTTCACTATTTTCAAATAAATTTACATTAGGCTTCATTAATCTATATAAATTTAACTTTTTATAAATAATTTCTAAGCAACGCTTTAAATTGCGCACTCCATCTTCTTTTTCTGTAAAATCATTAATAATATATTCTAATAATTCGTCATTAAAGACAATAGTGTCGCTAGCAAATTTAATTTCCTCTCTAATTTTTGGCAATAAATAATCTTTTGCAATAACTAACTTATCTTTAGTTTTGTAACCTTTTGTTTCGATTTTATACATCCTATCTTTTAAAATAGGATTAACCGCACTCTCATCATTATAGCTAAAAATAAATAATGCTTTAGACATATCAATACTAATTTCTGAAAAATATTTGTCACTAAATTTAGAGTTTTGTGTGCTGTCTGTCAAATGTGTTAATACACCTGTAATTTCCTGCCCTTTAAACGAATCGCTCAATTTATCTAATTCATCAAATAAAATAATCGGGTTCATACAACCACATTGAATTAGTATGTCAATAATTTTTCCATGCTTACTGCCTTCATATGTATAGTCAAAACCATCTATAAAACCCGAGTCACCACACCCACCTAGTGCAATAAGCGCAAAAGGCCTGTTTAAAATTTTGCTAATACCCTCTTTAATAAGTGTTGTTTTGCCAGTTCCTGGAGGCCCTTTAATAGCAATAGCACAACCTATTGCATTTGGATTTACTAACCATAGTCCAATCATTTGCATAATTTGTATTTTGGCATCTTCTAGTCCATAAGTAACACTATCTAATATTTTTTTAGCATTTTCCATAAATTCGTGACATTGCTCAATGCCATCAGCAAAACTAATAGGCAAATTATTATACTTATTAAACGGAATTTTCAAAAACGAGTCTACCCACGACTTAATTTTATAATATTCACTATTTCCACTTCCAGACATTAAGCGCATAATATTTATTTTTCTTAAAGCACACGCTTTATATTGGTCTGGAATATCAAGGTCAACCAAATGTAGCAAATAAGGTTTGTTAATTTTAGTTAAATTTTTAAGTTTTTCTAATTTTGCAATTGCTTCCAACTGTAAATTTTTAGATAAACAATTTTTAAAATATTCTGACTCTGCTTCCTCATTATTTAAAATTTTATTAAATGCCCGAAAATTCCTATTTGATACTTTTGGCGGAGCCGGAACTACATCATCTTTTTGAATAGAAATTGTACTATGTGCGTTTTTATTAAGTTCTTTGCTTTCCTTCTTTTTTTCTTCTTCTTCATTATTATCTTCATCATCATCGTCAATATCATCGTCAATCTCTTGATAATAAATAGGGTCATTAGTCTCTCTAGCTTCACTAGTTTCATTATTATAAATATTATTTTTTCCTTTTTTCAAATTTACAATAATATTAATATTTTTATTAGTATCAGATTTATTAAGGTTTTCAAAAAGCGTTTTGAAACCTTGTGTTAATAATGTTTTTTTATCCTTGTCTTTGCTATTATTTCTCTTAATTTCTGTATCATCTTCTGTGTCGTCTTCTGTGTCATCACTATTATTGCTAACATCATCTGAATTAATCAAACCATTTTTCTTATATAAATTTGTGTGCTTTTTTTTAATAATTTTACTATTAAATAAATTATGCTTGTATACATTACTATTTTCAGTATCAAGATTTTGAAAATGCGTTTTTTTTGCTCGCTTGTGCATATTTATTTCATTTGCTTCCTTAAGATATTTATTTTTACTATAACGTGAGGGATATAGTTGGTGCAAAAATTTATAATAATCACGCTTATTAAAATTTTTTTCTGAGCCATTTTCTGAGCCATTATCAGAATTATAATCCGAACTATTATCAAAATACTCACCATCTGAACCACTGCTAATTGAACTTATATCAGAATTACTGTTATCATATACATAGTTCATTTTTGGAATACTAGCACTCTTAGTTCTAGTGCAATATTTATGAGGCATAATAGTTCTATTATTAAATTATATTATAATATATAACAAAAAATTTCAATTTTTAAATTAATAAAAAATTAAAAATTGAATAAATATTATTTAAATATTATTTAACTATTATAAAAGAATGACCGATTTTGAAAATAAGAAACCATCTAAAATCATTGGTATTCAGTTTAGTATTTTAAGCCCTTATGAAATTCAAAAAGGTTCAGTTGTCGAAATAACAAACAGGGATACTCATATAAACAATAAACCGGTATTAGGGGGACTTTTTGACCCTCGTATGGGTGTTTTAGATGCTGGTATGATATGCCCAACAGATGGTCTTGATTATGTTCAGTCGCCTGGTTATTTTGGACATATTAATTTATCAAGACCGGTATATTACATTCAATATTTATCAACTATTATGAAAATATGCAGATGCATTTGTATTAAGTGCTCTAAGCTATTAATTGATAAAGAAAAATATAATTATTTGCTAGAATTAAATGCGGACGTTCGCTGGACAAAAGTATTTGCATTAGCAAGTAAGAAGCATAGGTGTGGTGAAGACTCACATAATGGTTGCGGATGCTTACAGCCTAAACTTAGGAAAGAAGGTTTAGCAACAATTATTGCTGAGTGGAATGACAAAGAAGAAGAATTTAATAATTACGATTTTAAGAAAGAAGACTCTAAAATGGCGATGAAAATTATTCCAGAAATTATGCTTAAAATTTTTAAGAAAATTTCGGATGAAGACGTGCAATTTATGGGTTTTAGTCCAATATGGTCGCGTCCAGAATGGATGATTTGTCAAGTGCTTGCTGTTCCACCTCCACAAGTGCGACCATCTATTAAACACGATGCGCAACAACGGAGCGAAGACGATTTAACACATATTATTATTAATATTGTTAAAGCAAATAAAATGTTACAGGAAAAAATCGAGCAAAAATCGGGGTCTAATGTTATTGATGATTGGACAACAGTATTACAATATTATATTGCTACTCTTGTTGATAATAAGATTCCAGGTGTTGCAGCAGTTGCTCAGCGGTCTGGTCGTCCATTAAAAGCTATTAAAGAGCGTTTAAATGGTAAGAGTGGCAGAGTGCGAGGAAATTTAATGGGAAAGCGAGTGGACTATAGTGCGCGGTCAGTTATTACACCTGATCCTAATTTATCAATTAGTGAATTAGGTGTTCCGCTAAAAATTGCTAAAAATTTGACTAAGCCAATTATTGTTAATGAGCAAAATAGAAATTATTTGCGCAAATTAATTTTAAACGGTCCAGACGTTCATCCAGGTGCAAAAATCTATGAACGGAAAAACGGAGATTGTATTAGTTTGCGTTATGTCGACCGCGAATCAATCAATCTTGAAATTGGTGACATTGTGCATCGCCATATTTTAGACGGTGATGCGGTGCTTTTCAATAGACAACCCACTCTTCATAGAATGTCTATGATGTGCCATATTGCAAAAGTAATGATGCGCGGTGACACATTTAGAATGAATGTTGCTGATACTAAACCATATAATGCCGATTTTGATGGCGATGAAATGAATTTACATATGCCACAAGATGATGAGTCGGAAATTGAACTCAAAACTTTGGCAGCAGTAAAATATCAAATTATTAGCCCTGCAAACAACAAATCTATTGTAGGTATTTTTCAAGATTCGCTATTAAGCACTTATTTATTTACGCGAGAATCTATTAATTTCAATTCTCGAACTGCAATGAATATAATGGCGCATCTTAAAACGATTGATTTAACAAAAATCAATTTTGATAATCCTTTGCAAAGTAGCTTTTCGCTATTAACTCAAATTATTCCAAATATTACATTAAAATATAAAACAAAGCAATTTAATGAAGCAAGTGAAGATTACAAAAATTCTAATAATGTATTAGAAATTAATAAAGGAGCTATTAAGCGGGGACATATTGAAAAGGGTATTCTTGGCGATACAACTCGCGGAATAATTCATAGAATTTATAATGATTATGGTGTTGATAGTGCGTGCAATTTTATTAATAATTTGCAAGACATTGTGACCGAATATATGAAAATTCACGGCTACAGTGTAGGAATCAGTGATCTTATTGCAGATAGAGAAACAAATGCCAAAATTAATGAAACAATTAATAAGAAGAAAATAGAGGTCAAGTCATTAATTGACGAAACCCATTTAGGTATTTTTGAGAATAAAACAGGACGCTCAAACGTAGAAGAATTTGAAACACGCATTAATAATATTTTAAATAAGGCCTCTTTTGAAGCCGGTAAATTAGGTCGCCAAAATCTTAATACGCATAATCGCTTTGTAACGATGGTAAATGCTGGGTCAAAAGGCAGCGACTTAAATATTTCACAAATGATTTCGTGCTTAGGACAGCAAAACGTAGATGGCAAACGTATTCCTTACGGATTTGAGGATAGAACATTGCCGCATTATACTAAATACGATGATTCACCAAATGCTCGTGGATTTGTTGAAAATTCGTTTATTAGTGGATTAAATCCCGATGAGTTGTTCTTTCACGCTATGGGTGGTCGTGTTGGTTTGATTGATACTGCGTGCAAAACGAGCCAAACTGGCTATATTCAGCGCCGCCTAATTAAAGGTTTAGAAGACTTAATGGTGCATTATGATATGACTGTTCGTAATAATAAAAACAAGATTATTCAATTTAAATATGGTGATGACAGCTTTGACCCGGTTAAGGTTGAGTCGCAACAAGTCCCATTTGTTAATATGTCTATTGAAGAAATTTATGGACACTATCAAATGCCCAATGATTATTCTAAAGACTCCATATATGGAACATTATACACCAAACAAGCCTATAGCAAGTTCAAAAAACAAAAGTCCGAATTAGATAAAAAATGCAAATATTACATTGATTATATGCTACAAGCGCGCGAAGATGTAATTGCTAAAATTTTCAATGGTATTTACAAACCATCTGTAAATGTTCCCGTGTCATTTACGCATATAATTAACAATATTGCAGGAAATCAAGAGGAAAACGTGATTATTGATATTACTCCGCTAGAAGTATTTGAAATGATTGAAACTAATTATGAGAATTTAAATAAGCTAAATTATTGTAAGCCAAATAAGCTATTTAAAGTTTTATACTTTTACTATTTGAGCCCAAAAGATTTATTAATGTATAAGCGCCTTACTCGTAAATCTATTGAGCTTTTAATGACGGTTATTAATAATGCATATAAAAAATCGCTAATTGCACCTGGTGAAATGGTTGGTATGATTGCAGCCCAAAGCATTGGCGAACCTACAACACAACTAACGCTAAACACGTTCCATTTTGCTGGTGTAGCTTCAAAATCCAACGTAACACGTGGTGTTCCGCGTATTGAGGAAATTTTATCATTAAGTGATAATCCTAAAAGCTTGTCGTGCTCTATTTATTTAAATAAGCCCGAAAGTTATGACCAAAATAAAGTGAAAGAATATATTACAAAGATTGAAAATACTAAATTGCGGTCATTAGTGGAGTGTATTGAGATATGCTTTGACCCTGATGATATGAATTCATTAATAGCTGAAGATGTAACTATGATGAAAGAATACAATGAATTTGAAAAATTATTAGATGAATGTAATACTAGTTATGATGCAAATAAGGATAAGGAAAAATCAAAGTGGATTATTAGAATGTCTATGAATAGAACAGAAATGTTAGATAAAAATATTTCAATGGACGATATTCATTTTGGTTTAATGAATAGTTATAATAATTTGACGTGTATGTATACTGATTACAATTCTGACAAACTAATTTTTAGAATTAGGATTAATAGAAATCTTCAACTTTTAAAGAAAAAGAAGAATAAAAATGTTTTAGAAACGCTTGACCAAAGTGATGAGATTTATTTATTGAGAAATTTACAAGACGAATTATTAGACAACCTGATTTTACGCGGTATTAAAAATATTGATAAGGTATCATTGCGAAAAATTACAGACAATTTTGAAGAAATTGATACAAAATATATTAAAAAAGATTTGTGGGTTTTAGATACTGTTGGCACTAATTTACTAGAAATCTTGGCGCTTGATTTTGTTGATAAAACGCGAACGGTTTCAAGTCATATTATTGAAATTTATAATGTATTAGGCATTGAGGCAGCTCGCCAAAGCATATTTGATGAGTTTTCAGAGGTTATTGAATTTGATAGCACATATATTAATTATCGCCATTTAACAATTTTGGCGGATAGAATGACGTGCAATGATAAAATGGTTTCTATTTTTAGGCACGGCATCAATAACGATGATATTGGTGCAATTGCAAAGGCGTCGTTTGAAGAGACGCCAGAAATGTTTTTAAAAGCTGCAAAACACGGAGAACTAGATAATATGAAAGGTGTTTCTGCAAATATTATGTGCGGACAAGAGGGTTATTATGGGACAAGCAGTTTTAAGGTATTAATTGACAATGACTTTATTATGACCATTAAACCTAATAAAGACGTTGTTCCAGTCGACGAGAAGATGGATGAAAAGGCTTTAATGGACCAGCTAAATGCGGTTACTAGCAATGAATGCAGCACTAATAATTTATTAATTGAAGCAACAGTTAATACTATGCAAAATGTTAATATTGGAAAGAGTGATGACTATGAGTTAGATTTTTAAGAATACTAACAAACAATTCTATTATTTTTTTTACCTTTTTACTTTTTACTTTTTACTTTTTACTTTTTACTTTTTACTTTTTTCTTTTTACTTTTTTATTTCAACTTTTTTGACTTGTCTCACTTTATATTTTGTATTTGTTAACTTTGACAAATCAAAATTTGTTATGTAATTTTCTAATGGATTAATAAAAAATTTAAGCTCTTTTTTAAGCTTGCTATATAATTTATAATTGGGAGTATCTAACAAATCATTTTCAATATTAATTTTGATTGACTGCTTAGTAAAAAGCAGTTTATAATTATGTTCTTTTTTGCGCGAATATTTACTAGGGACTTTAAAGAAATAATATTCCTGATTTAGTTTATTTATATTACATATAATATAATTTTCATCAGTTATTGTTAGGTCAATAGCGCTATTACATAAGAATATTATTGGTAAATTATATTCTTTTGCTAACATATAAATATCAATATAGGTTATATAATATGCGTCACTATACATTAAGTCTTCAAAACTCAGCTCTTTATTAATGACTTTATCAAGTATAGCTTTTTTATTATTTTTTAATAAAATATAACATAATATTTCAAAATTGGCGTCCTTAGTGTAAAGCTCGTATAATTTTTTCTTTATATCATTTATTGTCAAGTTGCTATTTTGTGTGCTATTGTTGTGCTTAATAATAATTAATATTAGTTGAAAAGAACATAGCTTATTGTTTAAGTGAAAGCCTAATTCATATAATGGTTCTTTAAAATTAAGACGCATACCCTCTCTAATTAAATTTTTATAAAACTCGCACTTATAACTAGGGTCGCTATTTTGCGCAATAAATTGCAGGTTTTGTGCTATTTCAGCTGTGTCAATGCTAATGCTAGTGTCTTGTACTGACGTAGCAAAGCCGTCTATTTTAGCTAAATTTGGGTCTTTGATTTGTGTATTTGCATCAGTATTAGCATCAGCATCAGCATTAGCATCATCTGATTTATTTTTATCATAATATTCTTGAATTGTTTGTAATTTATCTTTTGTAGCAGCAATAATAATTTTTTCTTTTTTTAAATTTTTAAAATTAAAAAATTCTTTAGACTCTACAATACCTAATGTATCAAACGTATTTTTCAAATTATTTTGACTAGTGCTACTTATTAAATCTTTCAAATATTCTTGCGTTAGTGTTGAATGAAATAGTAAAAGCTCGTTTTCTAAAATAGTGTATTCAACTGAACCATAGTTATATGAAATGTTATTTTCGAAAATAAAATTTTTAAACTTATTATATCTTACAAATTCGTCCGATAAACGGCTATAATATATTTCCTCATTTTGCTCTCCATTTATTAGATTTTTCTTAGGTATAATCAAAGAGCATATATCATTTGTTTTCATACAAAACGAAGTATTACACTCATCCGCATCAACACAAGAGCTTATTTTTTTTATAGAAGCCAATATATTTTTATCATATTTAGCAAATATTATATAATTCTCTCCAATTGTCTTTAGCAAATTGTAAATATTAGATATTTTATCTAAATAAAGCATCGAATTAGCATTAATAATTTTAATAATGCTTGCTTTATAAAGGCTATGTTTATGCATCCCTAATATTTTTTTAAACGTATGTTTGAAGCTGTTGTAAAATTGTGTTTCTAATTTTATATTATTAACAGTGCTACTACGCTCGTCGTCTTGAGAGAGATTTGTTTGAATACTTTTATCAATATAAAGATAGTTGCTATCATTAATTTCTTTAAGTTCATCGCTATTATTAAATTCGGGTTTACTCAATTGAATAAACTGGTTGCCATTAGTAAGAATACCAATAATCAAACTATCTTCTATAATTTTGTATAAGGGTTTGCACATAATTTTCTTGTTACTAGAAGAATAAACCTTTTCTAAAATATGTTTTGTAGAATTGTAGTCATTATATTCGTGTTCCGTTATTTCGTCAATCATTTTATATGGAATAGTTTCGTAAGTGGATGATAATGCGGACGGATAACAAGGTATAAATCCGTGTTCAGTCTTATTATTAATCAATAGGCCAATTATTTTATTATTATAATCCATAATTTGATAATTAATTTCATATTTTAACTGTGTTATGCTAGCAATTACATTATCTAAATGTATATTTGGCTTAAAATCGTAAAAGGTGGTGTTATATTTATTTGTAGCTGTAGCTATAGAGCCAACACAATTAGAATTTATTGAATTTCTAATGCTATTTAAAATATTTTTAAAGCCTGACAATAGTTTATCTTCGCTGCTCTTTGCAAAACTGAAAGTTTTAACAATATAATAGTCAATAGTATTATTTATTAAATATATGGGTTCAAAATACTCGTGTTTTTGTATTAACAATAAGCATTTCTTTTTTAAATCTATAAATTCATTGCTATAACTTTGTTTAGGGCATATAATTTTAACATTGTCAGTAGTGTCCTCGTTTGTAATATCTAAAATTATTAAATTTAATCCATTAGGAAACAGCAAATCATTACTTTTGCATATTATATCCCATAAATATGTATAATCAATATAAGTAGTCCCTTCCAAATACGCTTTGAAATTATCGAAACTATTTATGATTTTTTTAATAAAAATTATGTGAGCAGGGTCATCAAGTTTTTTTGTTGTTTTTGACACAAGTTGCTTATATAAAATGCTTGACTTATATTTGTCTAATTTAATAGAACTAGCTAATTCACTAAAATTTTTAGAAATGAAAATATGCGGTAAATTGCCATTATTATATTTTATAAAGCTATCTATACTAATGCTAGCTACTATTATTTTTTTCATAGCATTTATTGAAATAGACTTGGAATTATTTAGAACCAATGTTTCATATAAGTCAGCTATACATGCAATAAATGATTGATTATTACTGTTTTCAACACCATAACGCAACAAACATTGCCGATTTGTTCGTAATAAATTGGGAGCTTGCTTAGTAACACAGTCTAAATTATCAAAATGTAATATTTTTTGAATACTTAACGGTAAAAACCCAATTTTGCTTTTTTCTAATGGCGTTTTTTCGGGACCCTTAATATAGTTATAATAATCTTTTTTGTTATCATTAGTGCTATAGTCTAGATTTAAACATTTGTTACGTCTTTGTTTTTGTTGTGATTTATTCCATAGCTTATTATTAAAACAGCAAGGTAAGCAAAACCCATTTCTATTGTGTTTTTCATCTAAAAACCCAGGAACATGATCTATATAATTTCCTTTTTCATCAATATGATATTTGCTATCTGTAAATTCCATAATATTACCATCATAAGTGCCGTTTTTATTCTTTTTTGTAATGACTTTTCCATAACGTTCGCTTTCTACTTCTGCGTGTGTTAAACTAATATTTTTTTCAAGGTCCCAATATCTTGGACATATATAATAATATTTGTTACCGTCTTTTGTGCCGTATTCGTAACTTTCTGTATACGAATTTCTATGATGTGTGTCTATATATGTTTTCTCTTCTTTTGTTAAAATAACGGGCTGTTTTTTAACATTTGCTGGGCACAATCTCGAATATTCAGTATAAAATTTATTTTTATCTGTTGTAAATAGCTTTGGTTCTTTATTAATTAGTCTTTTTAATATAGGATTGCTTTTTTCTGATACTTCTTTAAATTCATCTTCGGGCAATGTTTCTTTATATGCTTTATGTTCTTGTTGTTTTTCGAGAGCAACTTCTTTTATAGCTTCTTTAAGATTAGTTGCTTGAACGTCTAATTGCTCTGTATTGTCTTCATCTGCTAGCTCATCTGCAATATCTTCATCTGCAATGTCTTTTTCTTCATCTGCAATGTCTTTTTCATCGTCTGCAATGTCTTTTTCTCCATCTGCAATGTCTTTTTCTTCATCTTCGTCGTCGTCATCTTCTTCGTCTTCATCTTCGTCTTTGTCTTCGTCTTCATCTTTTTCTTCATCTTCGTCATCGTCATCATCATCGTCTAGAAGTATATCCATTAAATCATTATGTGCGCTATAATCATTATCATTATCATCATCATCATCTTCATTTTCTAATAAATGAGTAATATTTTTATTGGTGTTGGCCTCTATATTTGTAAAAGTTTTTTCTTTAGTTTCATCTAATAAAGGCTGTGTTTTTTTACATATATTGTTAACTTCTAAATTAATAGTCTCGTCTTCAATGTTATTAAAAAGTATTTTAGTAAGCGAATCTATATATATAGGAATGGTGTCTAAATAGTTAATATTATCAATATTTTCAATATTAATAACAAGAGTATTTGAATTTGTCTTCTTAAACACTGTTTGAAAGCCGGGATTATTTTTAATAGTTATTTTTTTATGATTGAAGGTATTTTGTAATAATTTGAGAGAATTAATCACATCTATTAACCTTGAACGCGCGTCTTCAAGTGATAAGTTAAAGCTCTCTTTTAATTTGTGCAATATATCCATTTCATTGGCCTTTTGCTTAATAAGTTCTATTATATATGATTCTTCGGAATTCATAATGCTAAAGTTTGATACATTTTTATAACGCATAACTATTTCTTCCGAATTAGAGCTAATAGTGTTGAAAAAATAACTGCTACAATTTACAATAGCACTATGTTTAAGAGAGCCTTTGGCTTTAATAGTTGTCATATAATTTATAGAATTTATTTCAACATTTTTGTTAAGTAAATTGTCAAATAAGTCAATACTATTATTAACAACAAATTTTTTAATAAATTTTACAATATTATTAACATTAGTAGCAACTAAAGTATTAATTTTTTCTAAATCTATAACATTTTTAAAGTCTATTTTAACATTAATAATTCCATTATCTTCTAATTCTATAATAAATTCATTAACATTATTTACAAATAATTCATCTTTAGAATTGACATAAAAAGAGATTGTGTGCGACTTGCCTAAAAATTTGGCATATTTTAATATTAGCGTTTTGCTCAATAGTGGGACCTTTTTGCTATTCATTTCTTTTAAACAATAAAGGCGATACAAATTTTCCAATTTTTTGCCAGGATTGTATTTGATAAATGGATAAAGTTCGCTACTTGTGAATAGTTTAAATAAAGTTTCTAATGATATATTGTAGTTTAGCGCACTATTAATATTAATATTAATACTTTTAATACCGCTAGATTCATATTTTAGACCGTTTGATTTATTATAAATTTTATAAAGTGCTAATTTGAATTGATTTTTATTATTGAAATAGGTGTCTTCTACTAATTCAGAACTTTTCTTTAGCAGTTCTAATTTTTGCGCAAAAAAATCTCTCTTATTAATAATATTTTTAGAGTATAAAAATTGAAAATATAGTTTTATTAGTGTTTCATCGTCTGCCTCTTGAGGCGGGTTTGCAAGTAATAAACTTGCTAAACATACATATATGCTATTATTATATACAGCATAATCAAAAATCATATTTGAATTATTTGTTGCAATAAATGGGGCCAAAGATTTGGAAGCATTATTAGAATAATAGGGGTTAACTACATAATTAGGCAACGGCTTTAATAGACTTTGACCGATTGAAATAAATTCTCTAATGGCATTTATATTAATAGCATCAATATCTTCATAAGTATAGAGCTCTTTCTTTTCTAAACTTTCAAGTATTTCTTGCTTTTCACTAATATTTATTAAATAGGCGCTTAAATTTTCCTCTGTTAAATCGTTTTTATTATTGGACGTAATAGTATTGAATAATTCCATTTTATTTAATTTTGATTGCGTTAAACAATAAAAATATAGCTCTTCAAAACATAACTTTTTGTCTTCGCTTGCTGTTTTGTTATAATGTTTAATAAATTTTAATTTAACTGTTTCAATAGTATCATCTATATATATAGTGTCATCAATAAATATTAGCCTAGACTTGTAAGTCTTTAAATACATTAAATCATTGTTATTAAAATCGTTGGAAAAATGCTTTTCATATACTTCGCTATATATAAAACTATTGTAATTATTGTAATTGGCATTTAGCTCATCTATGCTGGGAATAGTCGAATTAGTGGCTATGTATTTAGCATTAATAAATAAATAAACGTCATTAAAAGTGTTATTATTATTTATATAAAATTTAAATATATTTGACATTTATATAAATATAAGAGTTTAATTTTATATAAATATGATTGTAAATATTATTGTCGCTTATTGTAAAAATAGAGGATTAGGTAAAAATAATGCATTATTATGGGATATAAAAAGCGATATGGCTAAATTTAAAAAATTAACTAGTGGCAATGGTAATAATGCTATTATTATGGGGAGAAAAACATTTGAAAGTCTTAATAATGTTAAAGGACTTGCTCATAGAGACAACCTAATTTTGTCTAAATCCTTAACATTGGATAATTGTTATGATAAAAATTGCGTTAAAACTTTTGCAACATTAGAATTATTGGAAGAGTTTGTTAAAACGAAAAACTATTGTCAAGTGTGGATTATTGGTGGTGCTGAAATATATGAACTTTTTTTGAACAATTATAGGAAGCAAGAAAATAGTATTTTCAACATTAATGAGCTAATTATTACGTATTTAGATACTGATTTTGATTGTGATTGTTATTTTCCTGATTTAAATAAGTATATTGATAAGCACAATTTATATTTTTATAGCAAAAACATTATTAATAATAATTCAAATGCTACAAGCAAGCAAAATTATAATATTTATGAAATTATATATAAATTCATATAATATAATATAATATAATATAATATAATATAATATAATATAATATAATATAATATAATATAATTATTTAACATCATAATATGGGTTATCAGTAATATTCATTCCGCAATAACGAGCAGGTTCTTTTTTATAATCGACTGGATTATAAATATTTATAGCTTTTGCTTCTGTTATCATAAATTTAAAGTTATTCCAAAACTCGTCTGTGTGTCCTATAGATTTTGTAGCAATATGACTAACTTCGTGTAATGCAACATACATCAATGTATTAATATCTATTAAACGTCCTTTACTGTTTTTTTCGGTATCTAAGCAAAACGCAATCTTTTCACCTTTATTTTCACTGTAAGCTGTAAATTCGCTTGTAGGAAGTGTTTCATATATTTTCTTTGGATTATAGCCATTTATAAGACGTTGAACATTTTCATTGTCTGGATATTTTTTTGATAAATGATTTACAAGTTTATTTAAGTTATTATTAACGTGTGCTAATCTGTCCGCTGCCAAGTTTAGTTTATTTCTATCTCTTACGCAATATGTATTACCATTTACATTGGAAATAATACATCTTAAATTAAAACTATCACTATTTAAATATAACCTTAAAGCAATAATAATAATAAATATTATTAAAATAACATTAAACAAATGATTACTTACTAATGTTGTATTTTTCATTTATATATATTTATATATTTATATGTAACAATATAATATAATTTTACTACTCATTATATTATATAAAAATTTAGTTACACAAGTTAATTACACAAGTTATTAAGCGCCTATTTCTAAAGGTTTTCTAAATTGGTCGGTTTCAATAGTTGAAATGTTCCATGGGCAGTTTGTATTTGTTCTAGGGTTTGCTGGTTCAGATCTTAATTGTAAGTTAGAATTTCTTAAACTTGACCCTTGTGTGTTAATTCCAACTAATTGTGCCGGATTTAATAGATTAATATTTTTTAAATCAGCATCAGCTTGTGGTATAGAATTCGACCACATATTATTATTATTTAATGGTAAAAGGTCAGATGGATTTGGTATAGCTTTGTTTGATGCAACCTGGTTAATAGCAGTCGGACTATCAGCTGAGGTTGCTACAGATGAATTTGATGTACCGTTATATGGAGCATATGTTGATGTTAAGGGTTGGTTACTCATTTCATTAGTTTGACCATTTAATTCAGAATAGTTAAGTCTATTTGTCATTGGTAAACTCAATAAATTTTTACCTTTTGAATAATTTAATAAAAGCACAGCAACAAAAATTAATGCTAACATTCCTAAAATATGATCAGTTTTAATTCCTTTTAAAAAGCGCCCTTTGAAAATCTTTTTTGTAACAGCCATTTTATATAAAATAAATAATAAAAAATTTTTAATAATATTTAAATAATGATAATTAAATAATGATAATTAAATAATGATTATTAAATAATGATTATTAAATAATGATTATTAAATAAACGTTTAATAATTTTAATAATTAATTACAAGTTTAATTATTAAATAATATGCTAGTTAATTATCTTCATCGCTTGAACTATCATTAACAATATTTGTTAAATTATATTTAAGTTTTATATTTTTTGCTTCTAAAAATGCTTCTACTGCATTTCTTCTTATTTCTTTTGCTTTTTGCTTAGCCTTCTTATATATTTCTAAATATATACTTTCGTGAGACTTCAATTCTAGTGGAGGACTATTTTCACTAATAACATCCAAATCAGTTATTTCTAACGCACAATCATCATCTAATGTTTGATTTGTTTCTAAATTATCCATCAAATATTTGAAAGACTTTGTTTCTTTAAGTTCTTTTGTATTGTCTTTTTCTTTAAGTTCTTTTGTAATGTCTTTTTCTTTAAGTTCTTTTGTAATGTCTTTTTCTTTAAGTTCTTTTGTAATGTCTTTTTCTTTAAGTTCTTTTGTAATGTCTTTTTCTTTAAGTTCTTTTGTTTCGGCTTCTTCTTTAAGTTCTTTTGTTTCGTCTGCTAATTTAACGGGTTGAAAGTTTATATTTATTTTAGTATTTTCTTCATCGACCTTTTCATCTACCTTTTCCTTAATGGAATTCTCTAAAGTAGGTTCCTTTTTTTTATTAATTTTAATCAATAATTGGTTTTCTAAAGTATCGGATGGATATAATACCATAAATTGCACTAATATAATATCAATGATGAATGAAGATTTAGAAAATCTAATTCCATTTATGTTTAATAGTGGAATTATTTCATTATTACAATCATAGTCTGCTAAAGTGAGTTTCTTTTCATTTTCATCATAAAGGTTTATTTTTTCTTGCTTTACATTTGCTTTAATTAGAAATTTCTTTCCGCCTTTATATGATCTCATAATAGGAGTAATAAAATCATTAATGTCATCATTAGATATATTATCGGAATCATAAAACCATAATGATTTATTATTGCATATCTCTTTTATAAAATAATTTTCAAGATTTTCAAAAAATTCTACAATTAGCTTGTCACTACTATTAAATTCTAAATCGCAAAAACATTTAGTATTAGCTTGAATAATACCTTGTTTGGTTTTACATTTAGGAAGTTGAACATAAAAATTTTTATTAGGATTACTATTTAATTTACTGAAATATATGTTAGCATTTAGAAGTGTAGGATTTTCTAACTTTAAACTACCAAAATCAAAATTTTCACATATTTCGTAAATATGATTATTCATTTATTGATTATATAAAACTTTAGAAAAATGAATTTATATTTTCACGCATAAATGTAATAAATAATATACTTACTATTATTATTATAAATTGAAAAATGGTTTTTAAAAATATTAGATTGAAAAAATGTAAGGGAGAGACTAGTAAAGGAGAGACTAGTAAGGGAGTGACTATGACTGCTATGACAGAATCAAGTATTGCATATCATTGTATTAATTTTTTAAAATCGGAAGAAATAAAAAAAGAAATGAGCTCTATAATCAATCCTATTATGGATTATTTCTTAAAGCAAATACACATATATTTATATTTTTTCTTATTTTTTATATTTATTAGTTTTGTTTTACATTTAGGAGTATTATTTCTATTATTAAAATATAATATAAGATTTAAAAAGTTGTATAATAAATTGAATAAATTACAATTATAGTTAATCACCTAGTTTTTATATTATTAATTTATTATAATTTATTGTATTTTATTATAATTTATTATAATTTATTGTATTTTATTATAATTTATTATAATTTATTATAATTTATTATAATTTATTATATTTTTATAATATATAATAAATGTCGGAGAATAGTGAAGCACCGATAAGTGTTGGCGGTAGCGAGTTTCAATTTCCAGGATTAAAGGGTGGTAGAAGACACAGTTCAAGAAAAGGCAAAGGTAAAGGCAAAGGTAAAGGCAGAGGAAGAAAAGGCGGTTCGTTTTTAGCCGAAATAACTGTTCCTGCAGCACTATTAGCGGCTACACAATATATGAAAGGACCGTCTTCATACAGAAGAACCAAGAGAAGAGGCTCTAGAAGACGCAACAAGTCATCACAAAGAAGAAGAAGAAGGTAAAAAATGAAAATTAAATTTTAAATATTGAGAGATTTTAATTTAAAACTAAAACAACAAATTTTATTCATAATATTAATAATAATAATATTATTATGAATGAGCAAGTTAAGAGTTATGACGGAACTATTCAAACTAGCATAAAAAACTGGGTTGCGTTAGACAATCAATATAAAAAATTATATAATCAAATCTCTCTATTACGAGAAGAAAAAAATAATATTGAAGAACAAATTTTTAATTATTACGACTCTAAAAATGCAAGCTATCCATTAATAAATATAAGCGATGGCAAATTATGTTTAACACAATCAAAGCAATATAATATGCTAAGCTTCAAATTTTTAGAGGATTGTTTTAAGGAGTTTTTTACAGATTATGAAAATAGTAAGTCTATTGAAAATGAACTCATTGAGTTTATAAAATCAAAAAGAACATTTAAAACAAACAATTTAATCAAACGAACTTACAAAACATAATAACAATAACAATAACAAAAACAATAACAAAATAAGTTAATTTGTATAAATGTATATATATAAATATATATAAATATATATAAATATACATCAAACTATGTTCAAATATCTTGACAATCTAGATAAAACAAAACCAAGTTTGAATAAATTAGCTATGCTTCCTGGTTTTAATATATTAGAAAGTCCAATTTCAAATTTGAAAGAGCCACTTGCTTACAGCAACGAAGCAGGTTATAAAAATTCAATTACATTAGATAAGGCTACTATAAATGACCAAATATTTTTAAAATTATATAGTTTAATTGATACAGCAAAAAAACAACTTAGCAAAAAATCACGGAAAAAAACACAACAAAAATCAACACGAAAAAAATAAGTATTAAGGGACTTTGAACCAGTTAGAACTATTAAATGGACTTATTAATACATTACTAATTCTGTCTTTCCAAAATTGAACACGTTGCTCAAATAATAATTCTTTAGTTGTTTTAGGATATAAATCTTTATTTACATATGCTTTTTCTAGTTCGCTTTGTTTAGGTTTTACACCATAACAATTCGAACCTAATTTAGTATGAGGATTAGGAACATAGCCGCCATTTATACCAGGCAGTCCGCAATCATATTTATGACCCTCTTTATCCTGTAATTTTGTCCAATCACTTTGACTTGTTGGATAAAGCCCTAATTGGTCTTTAGTCCATCCATAGCTACACCAACTTGCTCCATTTTTGTGAGCCTCACTTAATTGATTGTAATTAGCTAATTCTCCATCAAATGCTTTGCATACAGCTTTAGCGTCGTGATATGTAAATCTATTACCAGGAACGTGATACACTTCATTAGCATTCATAGATATATCAGCTTGGTCTACTACTGATGTTATAGTTATTTCTGGTTCTTTAGAAAATAAATGTTTAAATTCAGTTATAATATTAATATTGAAAAAATACGCCAGTCCATTAACAAAAATTAAAAGAATAAATATGCCCCATAATAAGGCCTCAATAATGTAATGTCCTCCGCTTCGATTTGAAGGCATATTTCCATAGTCATATGAAGTGCCTAAAAATGAAAATATTATGTAATAAACCATAATAATAACAATAAGCACTACTAATACAAAAGGATTAGTGCCTAAATTATTTAAATTATTGTAAAAATCTTGCGTTATATTATTAACAAATGCCATATTATATTATTATTATATTAATATATTAATAAAATAATAATAATCTAATTTTCTATTTTCACTAATCTATAATTCTATAATCTATAATAATTTTCTATAAAAATAACAATATCCTTTTGCTGTGATTAACTGTGATTCGCTAATCTCATTCACATTTGTATCATTAAAATGATACCATTTTTGATTAGAATTTTTAATATATGCAGTGTAATGTCCACCGTGACTTTCTCCATAATGATTACAAATTCCAAATAACTCATAAACATATTGTTCTCTGTTATAACCAATAACATATTTGCTCAAGTCTAAGCCTATTAAAGGAGTGTGAATTATGTGATTTAATTTTTGATTTGAATTAGTAAATCTTTTAAAATCTACAATTAATATATTTGGTAAACTCCAAAATTTAATGGTTTTTACAACATTTTGCTTATTATTCGTCTTTTCGTTAAACCACGCATTTGAACCTTCTAAAAACTCATAATTAGTATATAAATCAAAGCAATCATATATTGAACATTTTTTATGCTCTGGTGGTAATGGTAAATTAATTGTACTAAACGGCTCAGGTTTAATACTCAAAATCTTATTTGAATTGTCATTTGTTATAATCAACGAAACATGTATTCCAAAAAATAAATCAATAATTTCAGAATAACTAGAACTATAAGTAGCTTTTATCATTTCATAACATGTCTTCGCTAATTCATCGAGGTCATTTTCTGTTTTTCCATTAATACTTATAACTACCTTTCGCTGCAATGCTTCGTGAAAACAATCAAAAATAAATATTAAAAACTCTGGCAAATCATTTTGTGCATAACCTGTAAATAAATCACATTTTTTTAATGCTGCAACGCTTTGTATTGCGTTTATAAACCTATTTGGACTAATTATGCAATTTTTACTCCATAACAAATCTCTCAAATCTTTCCATTCTTTCAAAACTAGTCCATTTTCACTAGATATATGTTGTTCAACATTAGTAATCAACTCGTTTAATTCATAACATTGTGATAATATTTGCATACACGAGTTTATATAACACGTATTTCCTAAATTACATAATCCGCTTAATCCTTTATTGTTATATTTATTTATTAAATCGTTAGCTACTAAAAATTTATAATCTATTTGACTATTCATATGCTTAATAGTTTTATAACAATATATTTAATTATATATATTTAAATATATATTATTTATATAATTTATATTATACATTTATTATATGAATGCATTAAATACTAATGACGCTATAAATCCTATAAATCCTATAAATCCTATAAATATGAATGCTGCAACTATAAATCCTATAAATATGAATGCTGCAACTATGAATAATTTACTAACATTTTCAAATAATTATATACATTATTTAAATAATAGCGTTAATTATTTAAACAATAGTATAACATATTTGAATAATGTTATGTATATGAATAATTATTATAATCATAATTATAATCATACTAATGCTAATGCTAATACTAATGCCAATGCTAATGCTAATACTAATGTTAATACTAATGCTAATGCTAATGCTAATAGCACTAATGCCCATTTATTAAATTATGATTTAGATGATTTTATAAAACTATCAAATACTAATATATATGCACTAATTAAATCAAACACGAATGACTTATATTATGGAAATATAGAAAATCCCACAAATGATAGTTGTGCTATAACACACGAAAAATTCTCAAATTGTGATGAAGTAACAATGATTAAAGAATGCGGACATATTTTTAATAGTAGTGCTATAAAACAATGGCTTATAGAACATCAAACGTGCCCAAACTGTAGACATAATATACTAACTAATTCTAATATTATTAGTTATTCAGACCCTGATAATAATAATAAAACAGTTTTTTTATATACTAATGAATTCAAATTTTATTTAGCTTTACATATTGAAACATTATTAAACAATAGACTATCAAACAATGAACACGAACTCCATATTATATTGTAACACTTAACGGAATTATTAAAGGAATAATATAACTAGTATTTATAATTTTCAAATGTTCTACTCTAATTTGTCTACGTATTTTCCATTTTTTACTTCTATAGCACATTATATTTTTTTTAGCTTCACTATATATTGCAGGTGTTTCTTTGAGAGATTGTTGTAATTCTCTCAATTTCTGTGTTTCAATTTTATAATTTTCTTCTAATACTTTAATTTTTTCAAAAAGCTTACGTGTATCAAGACATGGTTTAATAGTATCGTTTTTTTTCAAATAAACGTATTTTTTTATATCTGCCAACATTTGTGTTTCATATATTGTCGTAAAATATTTGCCTCTTACATTACGCAAAGTGTCATTGTTTTTGTTATTAATACCTTTGTTTCCACAATATGGACAACGCGAATCACCATTTCTAAACCAACTTACTAAACAATGTGTATGATAAGTATGATTACATTCAGGTAATGTATAACATTGTCCACATTGCAATTCGTCTTTACATATCATACATTCTTCATTTGCATTTACAGTAATATTAAGAATATTAATGGCATTTGTTAAAGACTCCATTTTAAGCTTCACAACGTTATTAGCTTATTACTCAAATAAGTTTTATATAATTTATTAATAATATTATAAATAAATTATAAAAAAATAAAAAAATAAAAAAATAAAAAAATAAAAAAATAAAAAAATAAAAAATAAAAAAAATAAAAAAAAAATTAATTTGTCTTTTCCTTAGCACAACTTATTACTCATCTTCGTCGCTGTCTTCAGATGGACTGCTTTTGGTATGTTCACTTGGTCCTGCAACATTGAATACATGCTTGTATGTTGTTTCCCAGCGTCCTTCTGTCCAATTACGGCAGTCTGCCACATTTTTCTTGATTTTGGTTTCAAGTAAACTGTTATCTTTGCGATAACAAACAAGAAAGTCTACCCATCCATTATGGAGACGCTCCCAGTCATCTGGAAACATTTTCAATGAATACACAATTGCACCTGTAAAATTACCAATATTTTTCTGAACATTAAGATGTTTCTTGCCATGGAGTGGATACCTTACATCTGCTTCCTCATAAATAAGGAACAATTCCTTAATAACTTGTTCTGCCTTGTCTCTCATTTCATTATTAATAGGCTTCATTAGAGTTTCATTTAGCTCCTCATATGACTTTGTAATGCCTTTGCAAGACTTCCAACCATGCACAATTCCATTTATCAATGCAACAAGCTTGAGAAGTTCATCATAACGCTTGTCGGTGTTGTCACACTTAATTGCACCCCATACAAGTTGCGCACGGTCAAGATACTTCCCTCTCGTTTCAATTCCGTCACTATTTATATACTTCATAAACATTTCCTTGGTAAACTTTACCAATGGAACATAACTCAATGCATGAAGACGCTCACCGGTCTTCAATGGAGTTCCGTTTTGAAATCTGTCAAAAATCATAACACGCTCCTCTTCTGTTGCTCCGCTATATTCAACAACAATAATCTCATAGTTTCCAAAACGAAATTTTTCAAGTTCGGACCATTCCGAATACTTTCTATTAGATGAATCCGCAAATTTGTCTTGAATAAAGTATTTCAATGTTGTTACACGTTGAAGTCCATCTTCAATCCATTGTTCGTCGTTCTCATCAGTATAAATCAAAATAGAAGGAGATGGCATATTTCTTTTGCATGAATCAATAAATAACTTGCGCTTGACTTCAGTCCAAACATTTGCATTGCGCTGGTGTTGAGGAATTTTAATTTTATCATTAGCATAGCGAGAAACCAGATACTCAATCTTGCGTCCGATGTGACTAAGTTCAATTGTAGACATTGTATTAAATCAATAGTTTTATATAACTATACATTTATTTCTTAAAGTTGCAAATCAATTTTTTTCTAAGTGCAGCATTAGTAACCACCTTTTAATAAAGCACCAAATGGGCTCCAATAAGGCAATAGCGTGGGTTGTTGCTTTAATACATTTAATATATTTTGCGGAACGCATTTTTTATCTACAACAACTTGATATGTATAGTCATCAAACCAAGATTTTGACATATAATAATTTCCTTTAAAACCTTTTTCGTCTCCCCAAGAATTTTCCACTAAAAAGCCATCTGTTTTTGAATTGTCAAAATTAAAGCCTTTTATAACAACAGCATGATTTGGACCAGACTGCCTATAATTAAGCGCATCACATTTTTTCATATAATTGTCAAAACCAAAAACATCTTCATAGTCAAACCCCTCGCTATCTAAAAATCCGTGCTCATTTGAAATATATTTATTAAAATCGACCCCTACCCATACAGCTTCTTCACTATTAATAGATTTTTTAACTGCATCCATCATTATATTGCTAGGAACATTAATAAAGTTTTGCTCTGCGGCTCCTAATATATTAAATGTCATTTCAACATTATATAATTTATAAAATGGAGCTTGCTTACACGGATAGTTTATTAAACAGATTTTGTCTCGTGCTTTATATGGAACATATTTCTTGTAAAAGTTGAGAGGAGTTACTTCGGCTATTTTATTAGCTTTTAAGGATTTGTTTTTATCGCTTGTTTCATAATATTCCCAAGTTATTTTACTAGGCGGTTCACCCAAAAATAATACCAAAATTTTATAACAATCAAACAACATACTTTCTAATAGTACTTCCTTATTTTTCAATAGGTCGCCTTTTGACATACTTCTAATTCTATACGCGCATTTTCGCAAAAAGTCGTCATAAAATTGTTCTAATTCTAAAGAATTAGCACTGTGAAAATGGTCGTTCATATTTGATTTAGGTACTATTCCATATTTTTCTATTAAATTTACAAACATATTCCACTGACCTCCATCATCTGTTACTTTATCTAACAAATTTATTAATTTTACTAATTGTGTTTCAGATTTTAATGTTTCTAAATCAGTGCTATAACTTTCCAAAATATAATTTAAATAATAATTTGCCTTTTCTAATTTATCATAAAAAAATAGGAAATTTTGCGAAAGCTCAAAGCTAGGCTCTAACTTATACTTTTTAATCATTTTATAGCGAATTATATTTAAAAACGCAAATAACCAACATCTACCACTGTTTTCTTGATTTGTTATATTTGCATTTACGTCAATAACCTTGTTAAATACTTGCTTTTTATTTTGTATATAATCACTTTTCAATATTAATTTCTTAAAATCAGACTTTGTATTTACATTTCTTAACACTTTATTAGTTTTCTTTATATTAAATTTATGCGAAAAATGTGTTAAATTTTTATGTGTTATATTATTAACCATAGCTATATAAAAAATATATATATTAATATAACACTATATTAAATAAACAAATACACAAATTAAATATTTAATAAAACAATATAAAGAACTATTTACAATCTTTTAAATATTTGTCGAATAATAAACTTTTAATTTCTTTACATTTTAACTCTTCAAGTTTTTTCTCATATTTTTCTGGATCACTCCATTTTTCGCGTAATTTTGCCAATTCATTGTGCCACGACTGTAATGTTAGTCCGCGCTTTTTTTTAAATTCGCTCATATTTTCCAAGTCTAAAGCATATAACTGCAATAATGGTTTCATTATTTGATTACTAATATAATGGCTATAGTCGAGTTGTAATCCATTAAGCTTAATAAAATCAGGTGTCTCTATTTTTTCACCTTGCAAAGCCTTTTTATTACTATTTACTATATACGCATAATACATCCTATCTCCGCTAGACGGCTTATTTCCACTATCACGTAGTCCAATACGCTCAGCTAATACTTTATGAGCAATTTGTTTAGGATTTTTATAATAACCACGCAATGACTTAGTCACTAATAATTTTTCAATAGGATATTTACAACCTATTAATTTTTCAAGACACTCATTCAAAAATTTAACGGATTTACTAATACTTTTTTCATTCATAATAATATTAACAATTCCTCCATATATATCTTTAACAATCGGAGCATTGTCACGCCGTTTTAATACAATACCCATATATTTCATTTTTCCTTTGTCTGGATTGTCTTCATATAAAATGCCTACATAACGCTTTTTAGATAACAAAATCCACGGATAAAAGGTCTTTTCATATTCTAAGTCGTGAGGCGCTTTTAGAAATTTACTTGCTAATTCGCCCGCTTGTTTTGCTAGCTCAATAGTATAAACCAGCGCTTCTTTATTTACAATTTTTTCAAGCGTCTCAGGATTACGCAAATTAAATTTGAAGAATACTGAGTCAGTGTCGCCATAAACGCACTGTGCTTTCACTTTTACAGTTATTTCATTGCTAAGCGTTACATTAATGTCATCATAACATTCTTCAATAATTGAACGACCATAAAATAGTAATTTGCGCCCAACTGCTGTTGTAGAGGCTGCAACATCTGGCTCATAAAACGCACTTGTTATTGCACCCATTTGGCCATATAATGAATTAGCAGTCACTTTAATACTTAACTGACGCTTATCCAAAATATTTTTCATAAATTCATCCTTTTCTAATGTTATGAGTTTACGTGTTGCTTTTCGTGCATAAAGCAAATCCTCTAAAATTGCTGGCATAATTGCTTTTCCTTCGCTAAATTGCGCAAATCTACAAATTTTATAACCAATTACAACTTTCTTAGCAGCTGCTTTCGGTGTTAATCTTACATATTTGTAAGTATCATACTTGACATCAACATAATTATAACCCAAGTCATATAAATTGTCATAAATAAAATGCCCATGCTCATCTTTTTCGCCTTGTTCGCATAGCAAATTATGCTCTAAATCATATTCTTTTGTCCATACTTTGCTATCGTGCGATAAATTTTCAGAAATAATAGACGAAGGATATAGCGAACTATAATCGACACACGCAACTGGTTCGTCTAAGTAAATACCTGTTTTGGGTTTGAAAACATGCGCTCCTTCATAGCCCCCGCCATTTTTCTGCTTTTTAACTACTGGCATTAGAGTGTTCTTTTCTCCACATTTTTTAGAAACATAGCTTTGCAATTTAATGCCTTGTCCTCGCAATAATAAGAAACTTAGCGGAACATTGCACAAATTAGACATTTCTACTTTATCTGTAATGACGTCCACTTTTAATAATAGCCAAATAACATTGTCACAATCGGCCAAACAATATTTTCCAACTGTCCATCTATCATAATCAGAACCATTAGCAAGAGCAAATATTTCGTGAGGTGTTACGTCGTCCTTTGCTAAACCCCATTTATATTTATAATTTGCTAAATCTAATTCTTCAGCACTGTCAATCACAAACCATTGCTCTGTTTTGTTTAGTTCAATAATTTCATATTTTTTGCCTTTTTTGTATAAATTGGAACTAAATCCTTGCTCGTCGAACTTAATATAACTACCCACAGCTATACCTGTTAAATTTTTAGTATTGATTTTAGTAGTATTAGTTTCGCTATTAACTTCTATACTTATTACGTTGTCACTAATAAAATAACTTGATGTAAAGTCTAATTTATTAGAACTTAATGTAAATTCTTTCCTGAAAACGACATACATATCAATAATAACGCGTCCTGCCATTTTAATAAATTTAAGATTATATTCGCCACTTGCTAAAATGATTTTGTTATTTTCAATGTCTTCGCAACCCGTGCGCCAATCTTTTGAAATACAAATTTCATCTTTATTGCGCGATAATTTGAGAAATTCTTTTGCGCAATTTAATTCGAGCGACCGCTTATACATAAATTCAAAATCAAAACCTGTAATATTATAACCTGTAATAATATGAGGATTATATTTTATTATTAATTTTGTAAATGTTAATAATACTTCTTTTTCGGTTTCTCGCTCTAAAACAATAACATTATTTTCTTGTGCCCAAGACACATATTTTTCGGGAATTTTACAACCTCCTTTTACAATTAGCACACGTTCATATGGTTGTTTTTCGGTATAGTTAATAAAACTGAGTCCAATAAACGTAATAATGTCACCTTCTAGCTCTGGAAACCCTGTATTTTTAAATGCTTCCGTTAACTCATATAATTTAGTATTATATTCGCACGAGCTATCTTTAATTAATTCGATTAAAGTAGCGTTTTTTTTATTGTAAGCTTTTACTCTTTTTTTACGCTTAAATGCATTAGTAACTTCAATATCGTTAAGGTCACTATTTTTGTCATTGTCGTCTTCTGCGTCTGCATCGTCGTCTTCTGCGTCTGTGTCTTCCTCTTCCGACTCGCTTAGTTCTATAATAGTTTCATTTCCTGTCTTCTTCTTAAAGTTTGCTGGAATATAATTTGCTAAATTATCAATTAAATTTTCAAAATTTAGCGCGGCCAAATTCTTTTCTTTTGGATAAACTTTAGCAATATAATTTAATTTATGTTCGGTCAATTCAAACGCACTCAAAATCTCTTGCCCTAACATACTAATATCATAATTGGCTTTAAATTCATCGCTACACGAATAATAATTTTCAAGAATGTTTGTAGCTAATTTTTTATAGTTCTTTATTGGAAGAGGAAAATCTCCGTGACTGCTACTCGCTTCAATGTCAAAACTACAAATAGCATACTTTACTGGGGTTTCTTTTTCTTTATATGAAACAATGTCTTCATAGTTTATACAATATTCGTAAGCACAATGGGTCGTTTTATTTGCTATTTTTTTGACTTTATGTGACGGCATTTTAATCCATCCACTTGGAACAATTTCTTTATTATGGAAGAATTTTAATAATGGAGGAATATCTGCTTCATATAAATAGCAGTTTGTTGTGCCTTGTTCATCATTATATATATAACCTTCGTCATTTAATGTTCTTTCAAATCCGGTGTCTTTGCTTGTTGTATCAGTATAAAATAGTTTTTTTACTTTATTATATATACCGGTGTTCATAAAAGAGATTTTTATAAAAGTATGCAGTTTTTTATTATCAAAACCATATAATTTTTGCCGCTTTACAAGCTTCAAACTTACAATACTGTCTTCATAATAAGTTCCAACCTTTGTTTTTAAATGAGCTAAAAACAAATTTTTGCGCTGCTCATTCCATTGTTCATTTACCAAAATGTAGAAAAATGGATAAAAGTTTTCAATAATAATTGATGCAGTTTTATGTGCTTCATTAATACCAAATGCTTGAATAATGAATTTCTTGCTGTCTTTATATGGATTATATTGAACATTCATTAATTTGTTGTTTTGCGCTTCAGATTTATTGTGCCCATCGTAAGCATTGTAATCATATAATCTGAAAGATTTATGCTTTTCCGCATCAACATTATGCTTTTCCGCATCAACATTATGCTTTTCCATAGCCTACTTATTAATATGTGTATTAAATTAATTCTATATTTTTAAAATATACAATTAATTTCAATTTTTTAAATTAAGAATAGCACCTTAATCTTAATCTTAATCTTAACCTTAACCAAATAATCTAAAAGGTGTTATAACAGACCTAGTAGTAGTAGTAGTAGTTTGAGTTCCAGCTCTCAAATTAGCTATACAATTTTGCGATAATCTACTTCGAGCACTGCTCCTTACAATATTAGCAAAATTTTCATTTTTAAGAGTATTATTTGGTGTTGTTGCATTATCTTTAGCCGAATAATGTTTAATCGCATTTATCTTATTTTTAATAAGAGCTTCATTATCATTACAAGTGTCACCAATTTGATATTGATTAGCAAAACCGCGTCCATTAATAAAATTGTTATCATATGGAACAATTGATAATAATTTTGGAACATTATTCATACCTATTAAACCTTGTATCATTTTTCTTGATAAATTAGAACCGTTTTTTGCAGGAATAAATGTGCTATTTGTTGTGGATGTTCTAGCTCCTGGTAACACAATAATTGCTTTTTCTAAAGTATCTATTCCAGTATCTCGTTTGATTTCAATATTATTATATGGATATAAAAAGCTAGGGTCTGTTTCTGTTGTAGGGTCATGATAGACAAAAATACAATCTACATTTTCAAAATCGCTACCTATAGTAAGAATAAAAAAATTTACAACTTGCAAGCTGTAAAAATTTATTCTACTATATGAATTGTCGTAACTTCCAATTAAAGGATAATTAAAAGGGTAATTCTTAGTTAAATTCAATACATTAGAATTAGAATTATCCTGTAAAAGTATATCTAATTTTGTTGTTGTTATAAAATAGTTTCCATAATTATAACGAACATCATAATTAACAATAGATGAGTATAAATTGCCTGATATAGTAGTGGCATTATTTAAGTTATAAATAATATTATCATAATTTAGGTCCTTAAACTTAAATCGCAAAGCATTATTCATAACTTCATAGCTAGCAGTAATAGTACTATTAAGGTCTTTATTATTTATTGTTAATAAATTATTCACATTATTAATAAAAGAATTATTTGTGTAATACTTGTTATTACTCGAACTAGTAACGTTAATATATGAAAAATCTATTATTTTTGAGAGATTTAAATCAAATTGTTTTTTGTTTTTATATTCAATGTAATTAAATAAACTAGCATTGTAATTTATAGCATTGTTTATATTATAATTATTATAATTAGAGTTTTTATAATTAAATGTAAAATCTAATAAATAATCTTTGTTTGCACTTGCTAGTAATGTATTATATTTACTATTAGTATTAGTTAGTAATGAAGCATTAATATTTTTTGAAAAAAGTATTTTTGAAATATCAAAAATACTAGCACTTTTGGAAACAATATGAATATTATTATATAAGTCATATTGTGTTATGCCTGTGATTTGATTACCTAATGACAAAAATAGTGTATTGCTTAGACGTGTTGAATTCTTATAATCTGGATTAGCAATGTAAAAATTAGAACATATGTCTAATGTTGTAACATTATTTAAATATATATTGTTTTTATCAAAAATAATCTCACTATTTGATTTTCTAGTATTCAAAATATCAAAATTATTAGTCTTTATCATAAATGTGGCAATACTATTATTACTATTTGAACTACTATAGTTCCCGCTGTTTAAACTAACTATGTTAGACGTGTCATATAAAGTAAAATTATAAGTATTTACATTCTTAAAATCTAATGTAAGTTTGTTATATGAATATATATTACTATTTATTACATATGATGAATCCAAATTTAATTTGTTAATTCTTATAGGTGTAATTAAAGATGTGTCAATAAATAAAGTTGAAAAATCTGAAGCTACATAATTTATTAGTGATATATCACTGCTAGCATTTGAAAATAATGGAACACTTGAAAAATCGCTAATTTTAAAACGTGTACTAGTAAAACTAATGTCACTATTTGAAGAACTATCTTTATATATGTAATCCTTTATACTTATGTTAAAATAATCTTTGTAGTTTGTAATATTATTAAAATAGTTATTAAAATAATAATTTAAATGATAAAAAACTGTGGAACTGGATTGTATTATGTTATCTATTAAATAATTTCTCGATCTGTCGCTAGTGTCTTGATTTTTAACAAATATTATTTTTCTATTGCTATAATTTGAATCATGAATAAATTTAATATTATTTTTAACATTATTTTGAGTAATCAAACTTGTATTAATAGGTGCTAGATTATCAGCACCCGGATTATTTAGTTTCTGACTCAATATTATTCTGTCTTTATAATTAATATTTCCATATTGTGTTTCAAAAAAGGTATCAGTGTTAGAAGATTGTGTTATAATTGGTGTTCTCATATATATTTTTGTCCCTGTGTTTGAACTAGATAAAATAATATAATCATTTTTACTACTATCTATACTAATCATACTTATAATGTAACTATAAATTTTATAAGTATAGATTTTAAATATTAAAACTATTAAAACTATTTAAAATGTTAGTAATAATAATATGTTAGTAATAATAATATAATATTATTAATACTAATAAATTAATGTTTATGTTAATACATCTGTATCATTGAAATACCATTCAGATGATAAATAATGAGGTTTGGATTTCTTAATATTACTATTTTTCTTGGTTTTAAGACTAGGTCCTTTTGATGTAATTGAATTAATCTCAAAGGTTCCAATAGAATAGTTATAATATTTTAAGTCAGACATATTTCCTGCAAATCCCCCATTATAATTAATATATAAATTATCATAATTTTGTTTAACAATATTTGATAATTTGTGCCGTTTTGTTAAACTACCATTTATATATATGTCAACAATGTTTTGAGAGGTTGTTCTAATAATAATACCAACCCATTTTTTTATAGGTATAGCATCTACATATATGTCATCATAATATGCTTTTCCAACACTATTATTATTATGATATACGTTCATTCTTACTAACATACCTAATAATGGATAGCTATCCATTAAGTCATCAGAATAATTACGTTTGCCTTTATATAAATACACGCCTGGAGCATTATTTGGTCCAAATAATCCAGACCCACCTTCACCTACTGAATTAGGCGGCGAACCTTTATTAAATACGTGCATATAATCGGAGTCGTCTTTATATTCTAAATTAGTAACATAAATCCAAAATGAATAAGTAAATTCAATACCTTCATATTGATTATTACTTCTTAAAAGAGGAATAGATGTTTTTGCTCCTAATGCTTGGGTAATAGTTAAAGCTTCTGTTGCATCTTTCATACCGCTTATAATATATGGTGTTTTTGACGGAGATAACATAATAAATATTATTTTGCTTCCAATGTAAAATAAAAACGAAAAAATTATGATTATTGCTAATATAAAAGTTAATCTTGATATCATTGTGTTAGATGTTAAAAAATCATTTAGCGCGCTCTTTTTATCGCTTTGATACGGAATTAATGAACTCATATTTTTTTTTAAATTGTCCAAAACTCCTTCGGGTGGATTCATATTATTACTATTATATAATAATAATAATAATAATAATAATAATATTATTTATTATTTTATAAAAATAACAAATAATAAAATAATGAAATAAGAAATAATGAAATAATGAAATAATTTACAATGTAATAGTTCCTTTTTCTTTGTTATATTCGAGAAAGCTGATTTTTAATCTATATTTATTAAATATAGATGTTGCGAGTTTTGAATTAATACCTGCTTTATAAATTTTATAGGCTTCTTGTGGATTAATAGAATGCCCTTCATAACGTATGCGTGTAATATACCCTTCAAAACCACTATTGGCAGTTGAACCGGCCAATTGCATGTTTCCTATATATATATTTTTTTTGGATTGGTCTTCATTGTAGTTTTTATATAATCCGTGTAATATAAATGAATTGCGTAATTTACCGTCTAAATATACATCCAATGTGCGAGTATCTACACTAAGAGTTAAATTATTCCATTTTTGAACAGGAATATTAGGTATTTTATATCTTGTATAATTTGTTTGATTAGATAGTGTTGAACTCTGTACTTTGTCTAAATATGTTTCAATATCAATAAATAAATTATTTTCATATTTATCTAATGCAATATTTATATTTTTATATACTGTGGTGGTTGTTTGCATTGTGTGTTTAGCACTAATGCCTGTTAATGTTGTTTGTAATTGTGGAACAGTTAATGCATTTTCTTTAGGTGACATAAATAAAATATTCTTTTCAGAGGCTATATTATCACCCCAATTTTCTATATAAAACCACACACTTAACATAAAATTAGATGAGCTTGTTTCTGGTATATCTTTAGCAAATACGGCATTTTTGTTACTTGAAAATAAAGCGCTAGCAGTATTACCACTATCTAATCTCTGAACTGGCTCACTGGCATCACACATAATGTCAAATATTATATTTGTTTTGAAAAATAAGTTATTTAGTCCCCATACAAGAACTATTACAAGAACTATTATTATTATTATATTTACTATAGACATTATAAATATATATATAAAAAATATTATAATGTTTTTATTAACACTAAAATAATAAATTTAAAATATTTAATTTAAAATATAAAATTTAATCTCTTAAATTAAATTTAATATTTTTTATATTTTTTATATTTTTTATATTTTTTATATTTTTTATATTTTTTATATTTTTTATAAAAAATGTTTTTTATATCTCTCAATTATGTTTTATTTTTTGATAAATTGTATAATAATTCGATTGTAGAAGGTGACCTTACTTTATTATAATAATATATTTCTTTTATGCTTCCGTGAATGCCGTCGCGTTCACCAATTGTTATAGTATCTCCTTTAAAATAAGGCGACACGTTTTCTTTTGAACCTACTAATTTACCATCTATAAATACATCTATTAAATTATTGTCATAATTTATTACAAAAAACAGCCATTTTTGGAACTTAGGATTTGTCATCTCATATATTGTATCTAATTGGTCGCCTCTATTACTAATAGTTCTTGATTTTACAATTATTTTTTGCGAGCTACCATTATAATATATTACAGGTTTATAAGCATAATTGAATAAAACAGTATCTTTTGTATATGCTAGCGATGTATTTTCTGGCTGTGGATTAAGATAAATATAGAAACTTAAGCTATAAGTATAGTTATATGGAAATTTTTCTTTACTTATTATTGAATTTGAGTATGTGGTTTTAATATTAAAGGCGCTATTTACATCATTAAATAATGTAAATGAATGAGTTTTAATATTTGAATTATTAGCGCTAGCGTCTTTTATAGAACGAGAGTCGGAGCTAATATTAGCACTAGTTCCAATACCAATAGAGCTATTAACTTTATTTAATTGTTCTTTATATTCATTTTTATCCATATTGAAAGCATCCATTATTTTATCTAATTTCTCTTCGTTGGGTTTTTTATGCTCTTCGACAGTAATATTCGGAACAGTTATAGGTCTACTTAAATATGTATTTAAGTTTTGGTATTTTCCTAAAGTTTTCTCTTCGTTTAAATAAAAAGGCCCACTACCTTGCAAAATATCGCTTTTATTAAATGTTCTTATAAATTTAAATAGCATAGGTAAAAAAAATAGTGATAACACTAATAATAGTAATATGAAAAATAATATATAAACTGAGGAAGGTGTTAATCTAATATCGTTATTTATTTCATCTGTTAAAATTACAAGCAAACAAGGAATAAAAAAAACAAAATTTTTAAATATGCATAAAAAATATTTGGCATAACTTTTTATTAATTCAGTGTATGCGATTTTTTCTCCAGCTTTTAGTCCTGTATTTTCTATTTCACAATAGATTGACCCATTAGATGATGTTTTTATAGAAAAAAGCTTAGCTATTATTGCTAATACTATTAAAACTATTAATAATAGTAATAAATTTTTTGTAATGTTAAAAATATTGTCATTAACTTTGTGCAAATAGAAAGTATAGTTTAATATGAATAATGGTATGCTAATTAGCAACAATAAGTAAAATAAATATTTCATTATGTTAAATAGTGGGCTTGTTAATGTGGCTTTTAAGTTTGGTTTATTTATAGTTGCTGATTTTGTGGTTGTATTTATATCAATAATGTTTCTTGAATTTTTATTATAAATTTTTGCATATTCTGTATCACTATTGTGTTTTTTTTTAGAATCACGATTTCTATAAACAAAAAAAAGGAAACAATATATACTAAATGCAATTAACAATATAGTAACTAAAATCTCATATTTACTATTTTTAATGGCAAATAGATTTTGCTTTTCATTTAAATAATAAAACAAACATAATATTGTTATAAGTACTATGCTAATAAAATAAGTATAATATTTATGTGGTTTATCTTTTATTGTAAATCCATTAACTATTTTGTCTACTATTCTTATAAAAATAGTGCTTAAAAATTTAAATAATTCACCTATTTTTTCACTACTAGAATTGAATAGCTCTTTAAATTTTGTAACATTAGATGACATAATAATATAATATAATATAATATAATATAAAACAATATAATATTATAACTACTAACTACTAATTACTACTAATTATTCAATAACTATTTAAATAGCGTTATAAATTTTCACAAGCTGTTTTTCTACCATGGCAATCTCTGCACAATGCTTCCAAATTATCTATAGCGTTTGAACCTCCATATTCAAGTTTTATAACATGATCTACTTCAAACCACGCAGGTAATTGTTTTTTACAATGCTTACAATGCCAATTTTGTGATGATGCTACATATTTCTTTTTTGTTTCACTTACGCTTCGCTTTGTAGAAGTATTTCCGGAATATAAAATCTTTTGTTGCTGTTTTGATAAATTATGATTTTGATTTTGATTTTGATTTTGATTCGAAAACGTTACTGATTTGCGATTATTAGGATAGTTGTATACATTATAATTATTATTTAATTCTTTTGAAATAGAGCTTGACGTAAAATCAATAATTGGAGTAATAATACTTGCAGTATTTCTATCAATGGGTAAATATTTTATATATCCGTTTGAGTTTGTTACAAAGTCTTTATAATTGTTGGGATTTTTTTTAATATATAAATAAATACATAGTCCAACAAAAGCGAAAAAAACCATTTTATAATATTTTTCATATTTCTTTAGTTTACTAAGTAACTTACCTTCAAAATATGTATTGACTAATACTAAAACTGTTATTAATAAAATAAGCAATTCAAGTTTCATAGTATTAGATTAGTATTATTTAATATATAAATATATTATTAGGATTAATAAAACTAACAATACACTTCCAAAAATATATTTGTGCCTATTTTTCTTTTCATCATTCTTTTTAAGTTCTTTTAATTTATAGTTTTCATAATAATTATTTAAAGCATCATAATATGATACTTCTGGTTTACCTAAATAGCTATTTATTTTATTATGTATAAAATGTGTCCACTTTGTAAGTGATTCTCGCGAGTCTAAATAAGGTGTAACGGGATATGCATCCAAAAATCTACTAAATGTATTTCCTATTTCGGGCACTGGTATAAATAATGGCAAATTTGTTATAAAGTCATAATATTTTTTTTTTGTGCTCTCATTTACATTTAATGGATATGATAAAGCAATTGTATATAATACAAACCAATAATGAGGACCCCAAATAATAGGGTTAAATACGCTAGTATTGGTCATAATATTTTTTATATTAATATAGATTTTATATTAACAAGTGTTACTAAAATAAAAATGTTACTAAAATAAAAATAATATATAAAAACATAATTAGTATATTATTAACAATCTATAAATTCATAATGAATACAAAAAAATTCATTTTTTGTAATAATTGCGGTAAGCTGGGTCATTTATTTCATCAATGCAAAGTTCCTATAACAAGTATTGGTATTATTCCAATAAGAATTACAAAAAAAGTAAATCCACTAACAAATACATTAGAAAATGATGTTGAGGTTTTTATAATAAAACGTAAAGATACATTATCGTTTGTAGATTTTATGCGTGGAAAATATTCAATAGAAGATAAAAACTATATTACAAATTTATTAAATAATATGACAGTAAATGAGCGACAATTTATATTAAATAATGAATTTGATAGTATATGGCAATATTTATGGAACTATAACACTAATAATTCCTATAAAAATGAGGAAAAAACATCTAAAAGTAAATTTGTTAATTTAAAAAATGGGTATTCAAATATTTTTGAAAGCTATGATTTAGAATGTTTGGTAAATTTATGTGATAAAAAATATATTGAACCCGAATGGGGCTTTCCAAAAGGACGTCGCAATTATCAAGAAAAAGATATTGTGTGTGCCCTTAGAGAGTTTGAAGAAGAAACTGGATATGAAAAAAAAGATATTACTATTATTAATAATATTGTGCCGTATGAGGAAATATTTAGCGGTTCTAATTATAAATCATATAAACATAAATACTTTATTGGTATAATTAATAATAATTATATTCCTAAGAATAATTATCAAATTTATGAAATTACCGAAATTAAATGGGTATCTATACACAATGTATCTAATTATCTAAGAGAATATAATTATGAAAAAAAAAATATTATAAACTATTTAAATAATTTATTAAAAACTTATAAACTATATATTTAATATATAGTAAATGAATATATTAACTAATTTATTTAGTTCGCAAAAACCGGAACAAAATAAAGAACCAGAAGAAGTAGAAGAGGAAGCATCAGAAGCAACAGAAGAGGAAGCAGGAGAGGAAGCAACAGAAGCTGAAACAGAAACACAAGAGGATGCAGAAGAAGAAGCAGAAACAGAAACACAAGCAGAAGAAGAAGCAGATGCAGAAGAAGAAGCAGAAGAGGAAGCAGAGGAAGAAGCAGAAGAAACACAAGCAGAAGAAGAAGCAGATGCAGAAGCAGATGAAGCTGAAGAGGAAACAGAAGCAGAGGAAGAAGAAGATGCAGAAGCAGATGAAGCTGAAGAGGAAACAGAAGCAGAGGAAGAAGAAGAGGACGCAGAAGCAGAGGAAGAAGAAGAGGACGCAGAAGCAGATGCAGAAGCAGATGAAGCTGAAGCAGATGCAGAGGAAGAAGAAGAGGACGCAGAAGAAGCAGAAGATGAAGCTGAAGAGGAAAGAGAAGAGGAAGCCGAGGAAGAAGCAGAGGAAGAGGAAGCAGAAGAGGAAGCCGAGGAACCAGAAGCAGAAGAAGAAGCAGAAGAAGCAACAGAAGAAGAAGATGAAGCAGATGAAGAAGAAGAAGATGAAGCTGAAGAAGAAGAAACAGAAGAAGAAGAAACAGAAGAGGAAGAAACAGAAGATGATGAAGCAGAAGAAGAGGAAGCAGATGAGGAAGCAGAAGCTGAAACAGAAGAAACAGATGCAGAGGAAGCAGATGAAGAGGAAGAAGATGAAGCAGATGATGAAGATAATGAGGAAGCAGATGAAGCAGATGAAGCAGAAGAAACAGAAGAAGAAGAAGAAGAAGATGAAGATGAAGAAGATGAAGAAGAAGAAGAAGAAGATGAAGATGAAGCAGAAGAGGAAGAGGAAGATGAAGCAGAAGGCGAAGAAGAGGCAAGCGAAGATGAAACAGAAGAGGCAAGCGAAGATGAAGCAGAAGAACCAGAAATAATTGAAGATAAAGACTTAGGTGAAGGGAAAAAAGTGGAGCAAAGTCCTGAACCAGAAGAACCAGAAGTAGAAGAAGAAGAAAGCGTAAACGAAGAGGAAGCAGAAGAAGAAACAGAAGAAGGCTCAGACGACACAGAAAACGCTGTTTCAAGTATAAAACTGCCTGAAACAAAAGAAAAAAATAATTTATATTTAGCCTCACTATTTAGAGAGAATATAAACAAAATAAATATAGACAAATCCGAATTAGAAGGCTTAGAAAGTGGTGTAAATACAAAAACCGATTTAAAATATTATTTAAATGCATTGGAGTTATTAAATGCAAAAGAGTTAAAAAACCCGCTAAACACTAATTATAAATATTTATATCCACATCACGATGATGAATTTTTCAATATTAAAATAGCACACAACAAAGAACTTAATGAAAATAAAATAAAAATAAATATTGACACAGATTTTGAAAAGCAAGCAAATGAAATATGCAATAAGGCTTTTGAATTAGCACCATATCAAAAATTTATAAAAAACTTTTTATCAATACATACACCTTATAATGGCCTGTTATTATTTCACGGTCTAGGAACAGGAAAAACATGCTCTGCAATAGGAGTAGCAGAAGAAACCAGAAAATATATGCAATATATGGGATATAATGACAGAATTATTATTGTAGCCTCTCCTAATGTTCAGGAAAATTTTTATTTACAATTATTTGACGAGTCTAAATTAGAGTTGCACAACGGATATTGGACTATTAATAATTGCGCAGGTCAAAACATATTAGATGAAATCAATATAATGCAAAAAAATTTGTCGCGTGAAAAAGTGATTAAAATAGTTAAAAACATTATATCAAATTACTATTTATTTATGGGTTATACACAATTCGGCAATTTAATAATGAAAAAATCCAATATAACAAACCAGTTATTAACTGATGACCCAAACAACACTAAGCGAAAAATGCTGATTAAAAAGAAATTGCAAAAATATTTCAATAATAGATTAATCATAATTGATGAAATACATAATATACGCCAGTCTAAAGATAACAGCAATAAATTAGTGTCCAATGAATTGATGAATTTAGTAAAAAATGTTACCAATTTAAAGTTGCTATTTATGTCAGCAACGCCTATGTTTAATGACTTCAAAGAAATCATTTTTTTAATAAATATTTTAAATATTAACGATAATAGGTCAAAAATAGAGCTTAAAGACGTGTTTAATGGTGACGGAAGTTTTGTTGTAAATAGCGCAGGCGAGCAAGTTGGTCTCGAATTGTTTAAGAGAAAAATAAATGGCTATATTAGCTATGTGAAAGGCGATAATCCATTAAGTTTTCCATTTAGAATATTGCCAAATAATTTTTCAGAAACTAGAAGCATATTTAGTGTCAAATATCCCGAATTAAAAATCAATGGTGTTAGCTTAAGCGAAAAAATAGAATTATTTGATATATACGTAAATCAGGTGTCACCTTATCAAGAGTTTGTATATAATATTGTCCTTAAAAATAACATATCAAAATTCGACGAAGAAAAAATCAATGCAATGGAAACATTTGGATACACATTATTGCAAAAACCATTAGAAGCGCTAAATATGGTGTTTCCTAATAGTAAATTAGAGGCTTATTTTGACGAAAAAATGGCGCTCTATGAAAATATTCAAGACGTTATTGCTAATATTGATCTTGAGGAAATAAATAGGCTTGTTAACATTAGAGATATTATTGGTAAAATGGGAATAAATAATATAATGAGCTATGAAGAAAGTCAGGCACCAAAATCAAGACATGGCTATAAATTTAAAAGCGAATTTGCAACAAGTGATATATTTGATTATAATGTTATAGAAAAATATAGTACTAAAATCAAATCTATAGTAGACTCTGTTTTTAATTCGCAAGGTCCGATTATTATATATTCACAATTTATTGACTCGGGTTTAATACCGCTAGCATTAGCATTAGAAACAGCGGGATTTACTCGTTATGGATCTAATAAATCTTTATTTGCTAGTCCACCAAGCGAGGAATTAGATGTAAATACTTATAAAAAGAAGTCGGACTTTGAACAAGGACAGCGTTTTAGAGGCGCAAAATACGTTATTATTAGTGGAAACAGCAATATTTCTCCTGATATAGTAGGCGATTTAAAGGCTTGCACTGACACAAATAATATTAATGGTGAAATAGTGAAAGTAATACTTTTATCGGCAGCAGGAAGTGAAGGACTTGATTTTAAATATATTAGACAAATACATATTTTAGAGCCTTGGTATAATATAAATAGAATTGAGCAAATTATTGGTAGAGCAATTAGAACGTGTAGTCACAAAGACCTTCCTCTTAAATTGCGAAATGTGCAAATATATATGCATGGTACATTATTAAATAATAATACTGAGTCGGTAGACTTATTTATTTATAGAAAAGCGGAAGAAAAAGCGAAAGTAATTGGCACTGTTACACGCGTGCTTAAAGAGCATAGTATAGATTGTTTACTTAATTACGAGCAACAGAAATTCGACGAAAAATTTTTGAACAAAGATTTGACCATTACTCTTTCAAATAACTCTTCAATTAACTATACTATAGGCGATAAAGCATATAGCGCTCTTTGCGATTATATGGCTGAATGCCGGTATTTTTGTAAGCCTTCTAATGAAGACTATGACAAAATATATGGCAGAAGTTTAAAAGTAAATAGTTCGCTATATAATGACACATTTTTGAAAACAAATAACGAAGTGCTTACAAAAATGTTGAGAGATTTATATAAGGAAAAATATTTTTATACTAAGACAGATATTATTAAACATATTACTGCATTAAAAGATTATCCGTTAGAACACATAAATAACGCACTCGATGAGCTAGTCAATAATGAAAACATATTTATAACAGATAAATATAATAATTCGGGAAAACTAATAAATATTGATACTATGTATATTTTTCAACCAGCCGATTTAAACACTGATGCAACATTATTTGAGCGCACCAATCCTATATTAACTAAACCAAATGAATTAAAAGTGAACATATCTGATTCAGTTAAGTTAGACGAAACCGAGACACAAGAAAAAACCATCCCAACTGCAAATATAAAAAAAGAAAAAAATAGTTCACAAATTAAACTTTATGCAAGCAATGACTTAGACGGTTTGTCAAATAGCAATATAACTTTGATTAAATCTATTATAGCAGAATTAGAAAATAATTACAAATACATAATTACGCATTTTCAACAAGTAAAAGGAACCAAACCTATTAAAGATAACAAATATGTTTATTATGGTAAAATAATGGATATTTTGAGAACAAAGAACGTGTTAACGCGTGATGAAGTTCATAGTCTAGCAATTCATATATTACTTGATGACTTAGATTATAATAAGACGGTGCTTCTTGTTATTTATTTATTAAATGCTAGCTACGGCGAAGAAACTGATTTTAATAAGCAATTATTGAATTATTATAATTCGAAAATATTGAAAAGCACTAATGCTAAGACTAAAGCTAAGGCTTTACTAATACCAAATAAAAGCGAGTTTAGAGATTATACCTTATATATGATAAAAAATGTAAGCGAAAGTGATAGTAAAAAACCGACAAATGTTATTTTAGTTATTGGTGAATTTGAGGACTATAATGATTTTGATAAAGTTATTGAAGCCAATAAAATACCTAGTGAAAGCCTATCTGATGTTTTAGGAATTTTAGCAGTTAATAAAAAAATAACAAAAGAATTAGTTACAGAATTCAAAATAAAAACTGCAACAAATAAAGGGGCTCGTTGTGATCAAGCAGGAAAAGCAAATACTGAAAAGATTTTTACACTTTTAAAAGTAAAAGAAGACGTGCTTAATACATTAAAAGCACTAAATCAAACATACTTTTGTGCTGCTCAAGAAATATATTTTAGATTATACGATATGCGTAAAAATAATGGCAAGCGATGGTTCATAAATCTCTCTGACGCGCTAATAAATAAATTATAATTTTTTCAATAAATAAAAATAAAAATAAAAAATAAAAATAAAAATAATAAATAATAAATAAAAATAATAAATAATAAATAATAAATAATAAATAATAAATAATAAATAATAAATAATAAATAATAAATAATAAATAATAAATAATAAATAATAAATAAATAAATAAAAATAATAAATAATAAATAAAAATTATATAAATATAATAATTTATATAATTGAAATAATTTTAAAGATTAAATTATTAATATATATATTAGTATACTATGTCTAAAATACAAACTCGGAAATCTATTCCTAATAAAGCGGTTTTAGATAATTCGCATATATTTATGCGTTCACTATTAACACAAAAGATTGTGTTATCTTTTAATGAAATAAATAACAATATTTATAATATTTTAGAGGCTAAAATCAAAAGCTTTAATGAAAACAAGTGTATTAAAGAGGGATTTATTAAAAATAATAGTGTTAAGCTATTGACATATTCCAGTGGTGAATTATTTGGCAATAAAGTATTATTTGAGTGCGTATTTGAATGTTTAATTACAAATCCAGTCGAGTCGATGGTAATTAATTGTGTTGCTAAATCATTAACTAAAGTGGGTGTTCGTGCTGAATTAGTGCTAGACGATGGGTCTAGTCCTTATATTATTTTTATAGCTCGTGACCATCATTACAATAATGAAATGTTTTCACAAATAAAAGAAAACGATATTTTACAAGTTAGAATTTTAGGCCAGCGTTATGAGTTAAATGATAAATTTATTAGTGTAATTGCTGAATTAATAAGTATTAATAATTATGAAACACTCAAAAATGATTTAGAAACCATTAGTTATTCAAATTCAAATTCAAAGCCTAAAATTAGCGAAACACAAGATGAAAATAAATTACAAATTAAGGTTCCTAAAAGTCTTGCTCAAAATATTAAAACTTATAATTTATAAAACATTATAAAACATTTTAAACATTATAATTTATTATAATATTAAAAACTATTTTTTATTATAATAATAATGAGCGTTGTAATTACTACCACTAATGTTGAAAATGAAAATGAAAATGAAAATGAAAATGAAAATGAAAATGAAAATGAAAACATTACTATGAAAACTAATTTAATTGATTCTGGAAATAATGAAAATAATGTGACTTCAAATGAATTAAGTAAATTGTGCAAAGCAATTGAAGCTCTTGAAAGCTTTCACCACATTGAAATAGGTAAAATTTTAAAATTAAACAATGTTTATTTAAATGAAAATAGTAATGGTATTTTTGTCAATTTAAACAAAATCTCATATAAAACATATCAAGAGATTAATAATTATATTGATTTTGTTAAAAAACAAGAAAACGAAATTAATAAAGATGAAAAATTGAAAAGAAATTTGCAAACAACTTATTTTAAAGATAATAAAGACAAATAATACTATTTATTAAATGTTAGCTTTTACTAAGGAAGAATTATTAAAAAACATTGATTTAGACGAGTTTAAGCAATATATGCTATATGAATTAAATTGCAAAGAAAACGTAGTGCCGCTAGCAAATACTAATGTAGTAGTAAGCACAGCAAATAGCACAGCAAATAGCACAGCAAATAGCACAGCAAATAGTAAAGTTGTAGACACAGCCAATGTTCCAAGAAGTCAAATACAAATAAAATATACAAAAAAATTTAGTAAATATTATGAACCAAACAAGATTAATAATTCTAAAAATTTTGCTGATAAATTATTTTGGGTGTTTTATAAGCTATTACATAATTTTGCAGACAGCGACTTAGAAAATATTAATTCATTCAAAACAATGAAAGATTTCAAGATTGCAAGTGTAGAGAAGCTTAGGCTTCAAAAAAATATTTTGAAAGAGTTCAAAATACAAAAAATGGTTGTCGAAGATGATTTAATAAATAATGAGAAAATCAGTTTTAAAACCTTTCACGCCTTATGTGTATTATATTTGCTAAATGTAATTGTAGTGCGTGACAATAACACATATTGTATATTATGCACAAATAGTGATGAAAGCGTTATTAATTTAAAAAATTACAAACTAATACAAATTTCAAATGTTAAAATTAGTGATACATTTAATAATTTTGATGTGCAATTAATCACCCATTATAGCGAAGAACAACTTCAAACATTATTAAAAAATTATTACAATATTGAAAACATTGAAAAACCATTAAAAGCATTTAGTAGTTATAGTTTAAGCGATTTAACAACTATTGCTAGTAAATTAAATATTACTATTTATGATGAACACGGCAAAAAAAAGAAAAAGCAAGAGCTCTACGAAAATATATTAAAACAATTGATTTAAAGACAAGTCACACAACTATTAAGGGGGGTTTTTTTCAATGTCCCCTTTTTTACATTTTTAACAAAATTGATATTACTACAATATTATTTATTAATAAATAATAAATAATAAATACTATTATATATTAATTATGAGTAAAAGCAGAGTAACTAATAACGCACAAGAAACTAAGCCCAATGAAACTCTTAATGCTGAGCTTAGCGAGAAATTTGTAAAATATATTGATATATATTTATCCAGTTATGCGCGATTTCCTGAAAATATTCACCCCGAATTTGAAATTCGATTTGGAACAAAAAAAATTAAAAATATAAATAAGGTGGAATTTTATAATATTATTAAAAGCCTTCTCAATTATGATTTTAAATTAAATAATGAAAGCTATCAGTTAAAAATTATGAATGCTAGCAATTTGTCTAATATTAGAACACAAATAACAGGACTACCAAACATACAAAGCTATTGCAAATTAAACAATTTTTCTGGAATTTTGGATGAACAAAATCTCTCTTTTGTTCAAAAAGACTATTTTAAAAATGACAAAGTTGTGCTATTTCCGCTAGATTTTGACGATTATAATTTTCGCGTTTGTTATCAAGTAGAGCAAAACTTTGCACTAACTCATTCTTCCGTTGAAGAACTGAAAGATAAATGGAATTCAATTAAAAAGGTATTTAGATACATTAAGCGTTATGAATATAAACATCCGCAATTACCATTTTTAGTTCATTGTAGTATTGTAAAAACATCCAAAACGCAAAATGGTAGATTTATTGAACAATACAATATTAAGGATTCGGAAGTCTTTAATTCATTAGAAAACTTTGAAATAGAGATTGAATTAAATAATGAATTTATTAGCTCAAATAAATTAGCCGCTAGCAAAGAATTTTTGTATATTAATTTGCGAAAAGTTATTAAATATATTTTAATTGGATTGCAAGAAACCAATTATCCTGTAACTATTAGCGAGATCATTAATGTGAGTCAAGAATATTTGAAATTAATAAAAGGCTCCGACTATAAAGAGCATATGACTATTAACGTTAAAGACCATATTGGTCCTTCCTCATCCACCTTACAAATGATTAATCTACTACCTGAGTCGGAAATAAACGATACTAATAGTTCTATTCCTAATATTAGAAACAATTATACAGTAACAGACAAGGCGGACGGAACTAGAAAATTATTATATATAGCACCTGATGGGCGAATATATTTTATTCCTAATACTGTAAATTTTCAATTTACAGGATGCTATACTGAGAACAAAAAACTTTATAATAGCATTATAGACGGAGAACACGTATTACATAATAAAAAAGGCGATTTTATAAATATGTACGCTTGTTTCGATATATATTATTTAGGCGGCAAAAATGTTACAGGACTACCATTTATTAAATTACATAACCAGGCAGTTGTTGCTATTGCAGACGCTAATGCAGATGCTAATGCAGATTCTAATGCAGATGCTAATTCTAAAAAAGAAGATAAAACTAAAAGCGCTACAGAAAATCAACTTGCGTATCGTCTTAATATATTAAGTAGTGCTATTAAAATAATAGAACTAAAATCTGTTACAAACAATCCAAATATACATCTTAGAATAGTTGTCAAGAAATTTTACGGCACTGCTATATTTGATGGTTGTGCTACAATTTTAAATAATATTAAAGAAGGATTATACGAATATAATACCGATGGATTAATTTTTACACCTGCAAATACCGGTGTTTCAAGCACCCAAACCGGTATAGTCGCTCCAAATTATAAAAATACGTGGGCACAATCATTTAAATGGAAACCACCCGAATACAATACTATTGATTTCTTGGTAAAATTTAAAAAAAATGAGTTTGGAACAAATTATGTAGGTACATTAAATAGTGAAGGACAGGATCTAACTTCATATAACCAAATACAGAGCTATTATACATTAATATTAAATGTAGGATTTGACGAGAGAAAACACGGCTATATTAATCCTTACAATGATATTATTAATAATAGCATTAAGCGTTATAATAAAGATAGCTATGCAAATAATTATAAACCTGCGCGCTTTTATCCTACTAATCCTAGTGATATAAACGCAGGATTATGTAATATAATGGGTAAGCTAGACGAGTCTAATAATCTTAAAATTTATACAACCGAGGGCGAGGAAATTGAAGACAATACTATTGTTGAGTTTGCTTATAATGTTGCTAAACCCGATTTCTGGAAATGGGAACCTCTTCGTATTCGTTATGATAAAACAAGTGAATTGCGCTCTGGAGGTAAAAATTTTGGCAATGCTTATCACGTTGCTAATGCAAATTGGCAATCAATACACAACCCAGTAAGCGAAACAATACTAAGAACAGGAAACGGAGTAACAGTAAATAATGATGACGATGTTTATTATAATAAAATTTCTAAAACGTCTGAAACGAAGTCACTGCGCGATTTTCATAATTTATATGTTAAAAATATGTTGATTACTAAAGTATCAAGGTCAGGTTATTCGCTAATAGATTATGCAGTAGGTAAAGGCGGTGATTTACCTAAATGGATTGCTGCTAATCTTAATTTTGTGCTGGGTATAGATGTTAGCAAAGATAACATTGAAAATAGATTGGACGGTGCTTGCGCGCGCTTTTTAAATTATGCGCAACAATTAAACATTATTCCAAAGGCGCTATTTTTACACGGAAACACTATGTTGAATATTAAAGATGGGTCTGCCTTTTATGATGATAAATCAAAACAAATTAGTAAGGCGCTTTTTGGTGAAGGAACAAAAAACGAAGTTTTATTAGGAAAAGGCGTGTATAACAATTATGGTATTGCGAGTAACGGATTTAATGTTAGCTCTATTCAGTTTGCTATTCATTATATGTTTGAAAATGAAGCAAAATTAAACGGATTTATTAAAAATGTAAAAGAATGCACTGCGTTAGAAGGCTATTTTATCGGAACGTGCTATGATGGGCAGAAAATTTTCAATATGTTAAATTCTTTGAAAATCAATGAATCTATTAGCATATTTAAAAATAAAAAAAAAATATGGGAGCTTACTAAAAAATTTGAAGCTAATGATTTTAACGACGATGAAACGTCGTTAGGTTATGGAATTGATATTTATCAGGAAACAATCAACAAAACATTTAGAGAATATTTAGTAAATTATAAATATTTGTTGCGAGTTATGGAAAATAATGGCTTTGTATTGTTAACAGAAAGTGAATATAAGCAATTAAATCTACCTAATTCAATGGGTAATTTTGAGCAATTATATAATTTTATGAAAATGGAAGTTGAGAAAAGTCCATATTTGGCAAAAAAATTTGGCAGTGCATTAGATTTAAGCGACGAAGAAAAACAGATTTCATTTTTAAATAATTATTTTATATTCAAAAAAATAAGGAATGTTGAATATGAGCCAGATGAACTAGTAAGCAAAAAACAAAATAATAAAGAACGCGAGGCGGTTGAAGCATCCATTAAAGAATTTGATGATGTTGATAAAAATTTGGAAACAACTATAAAGGAAAATATTGATTTAAAATCTAAAAAATTAGCCGAAAAATATTTGCAAGAAAATCAAATTTTAGAAGATGCGCTAGTTGAAGGGATTAAACCACCTGTTAAAATTAAATTGTCTGTCGATGAAAAAATAAAATTGGCAGAGCAAACTAAAAAACTTAAGCTTGAAGAAAAATTAAAAACCCAACAAGAAAAGCAAGCACTAAAAGAACTTGAGAAATCTAAAAAAGCAGAAGCTAAGGAAAAATTAAAAAGTCAAAAGTCGAAACTAACATAAAGAATGAATAAAAAAATATTTATATAATTTTATAATTATATAAACATTTAAAACTAGTATATGTTAGTAGCAAAAACAATTTTATGACATATATTAATTTACCTAATTTGAATAACTTAAATTTAGATTTTAATATTATTTATAAAAATGATAAAACACATTTGAAAAACAACTTAGAAAACAACGACATTTTACTATGCAACTCATTACATCATTATTTGCTTATTTTAAAACAATCTATAGACGAATATTACGAATATTGGGATATTATGAAAAAAATTACTAATCCATATGAATATATACATACTATTGTTCCTAATCATAAATGTTCGTTATGTAAATATAAACCGCTATCACGGTCTTTTTTTAAAATGATTGAAATGATAAATACATTTGATTTTTTAAATGATAGAAATCCAATACAATCATTTCATTTGGCAGAAGGACCCGGAGGATTTATTGAAGCTTTTAATTATAAAAGAAAAAATCCTGCTGACGTTTATTATGGTATGACTTTAATAAATGATAATAGTAATATTCCATCGTGGAAAAAAGCCTCACATATATTGAATTCTAATAAAAATATTAAGTTAGAATATGGTGCCTCTAAAAACGGTGACCTATTTTTAAAAGAAAATTTGCTTTATTGTAATAAGAAATATGCTAAGTCTATGGACTATATAACAGGAGACGGAGGTTTCGATTTTTCATCAGACTTTAATAATCAAGAAGACATATCTTTCAAATTAATATTATCGCAAGTTTTTTATGCACTAATTATGCAGAAAAAAGGCGGTCATTTTGTGCTAAAGCTTTTTGATGTGTTTAAAATAAAAACTATAGAAGTAATATACTTATTATGTAATTTATACGAAAATGTATTTATATTTAAACCGAATACGAGCAGAAGTGCTAATTCTGAAAAATATATTATTTGTAGAAATTATAAGAATAATAATAAAAGAATAATTTCAAATATTATTGAAAATTTTGATATCTTAATCAATGAAGTAGAATCTATCCATAGTTTATTTAATATACATTTTAACCAATTATTTATTACTAAATTGCAAGAAATTAATGCTATTTATGGCCAACAACAATTAGAAAATATTAAAAATACGTTAGGTTTAATACGCGAACTAAAAATGTTAAATATTGAATATAATTTACTTAATTATAATAATTATAATGGAATTCTGAAATATTTAAATATATCAAATAAAATATATTTACACTCCATTGAAGAAATTTTAATAGAAAAAAACAATAATAATACTAATGATAACAATAATAATACTAACAACGACAATACTTGTGAGGCTATTGAAACATTAACTATAGAGGATAATTTAGATATTGATTTAGTAGACTTTGAACACTCTATAATTAGTACGAGTTTTAAGACTTCTAAAGAATATAATATAAGCGCAAAAGAAATTCTTGTAAATAAATATTTCAATAAATTGAATATGCTAATAAATATTAATATGCAAAAATCTATAAATTGGTGCAAAAAACACAACTTTAGTGTAAATAAGGAATTTTTAAGTGAATAAACTTTTAAGTATATAAACTTTTAAGTATATAAACTTTTAAGTATATTAAGTATTTATTTTAATATGTTAATTCGTTTGCGACGAATTGTAGATTTGTCATCTATACATCCGTAACATTGCGGAGATTTCAAAATTTTAGTTAGTTCATTGCATTCGTCTAATGGCATAGTAGGCGGACAATTATTAATATTTGATTTAGTAGCAACACAGTCTCCGCAATTATATTTTAAACTTGCTATTCGCGCACTTGATGTTATTGGACCTTGAGTTTGGTATTTAGTATTAGATGGATTAAATGTAATAGCACACGCACTAGCATTATAACAATTCATAGCTAGCCCGCCATTAGCAAGAGTATTGAGAGGTAGATTTTGAGTAAAGGTTTTATTATGTTTATATAATAGTTGTTTATGCGACGATGAATAATCATTAGAGAGATTTGTAGTGGCTGATTTAATTACTAGCGCGGACGCATGTAATGACGTGCATACTACTTTATTTAAAGATGGGTCATAAAATTTGTCACTAGACAAAGTAGCGCAATCAACATCATTTTGTATATATGTTAATACGCCCGAGTTTGTTTCATTTGCTTTTAAATTTTGAGTAACAATGTTATTTCCGGGCTTGTCCATGCTTCCTATGAAAGAAAGATTGCTAAAGGTATTTTCTTTGGAACTATTATTCACATATTGCTTTCTATAATGCCTTATAGGGTTTGCATTAAATTTGTATTTTTTTACTGGACATTCTTCATTCCACGGAGCAATTATATTAGTATTGTCCGGTATTTCATTTTTAACATTTTTAGGAATAATTGTTACATTATTATTTGATGAGGCTTTCCACGATATATTTGGTTGTAACTGGGTAAAATATAGTTTCATTTTATATTATATAAATAAATAATATAAAATTATTATAAAATTATTATAAAATTATTATAAAATAATAATAGTTATTATAAAATATATGAAGAGAAAAATACAACCACATTTTAAAAGTCATCAAAAAATATTGCTACTAATATTAATATTGCTAGCAACACTATTATTTGGTTTCATTAATGGTTCTTATAGTGCTATTGAAGGGCTTCTTACTGAAAATATTCCTATAAATAAGGAAGCATCAGTAGACCACCATAAAGCGGCTGCTAATAACAGAAGCAAAGACGATGAAGAAACGAAAAATAGTGAACAAGACAATTTGAAAAAACATGGTAATTTAGATAGTGGTTAATAAATATATTGTATTTATTAACTATATTGTATTTATTAACTATATATATATATAGGTTTATAAAATATTAATATATTTTAAATACTTATATATATATATAATTAAAATGGCTACTACTCCAAATCCAAATATATGTATTTCTGATAAACCTTTAGGTATTCAACATCCATATTCTTATTGTGTTAAACCCAGCGATGAAATGGTTCCTACTAATTTTACACAAGGCGGACTTAGTATGAAAAATACAGGAGCGGTATTGAGTGGTTTATTTAGTTATATAGATTATTTAACATTAGATGCCACTCCTGGAACAGCTGATGTATGTAAGGATAATAGCGGTAATGGAATTATTGGTAACAAATATTTTCTAAAAACAAATATAAAATGTAGAGCAATAGATGAAGCAGGAGCAACAATTTCAGGTGAGCATTATTTACACAAATATATAGATAATGCTAGCACTATAGGAGGTTTAATAACAGGTGGGAGACCTCAAAATGATGTAAACGGACTTATTCCATCAACCTTTGCAAGTGCTGGGAAAATTGGCGGTAATGTGATGGATATAATGACTGCATTTTCGGGAGACACTAACCCATATTGTATGAAAGTTAGTATGAGATGCCATGTAATTAATTCTGAAAATGAAGCTGCCAATTATAAAGGTTTTAGTCCAGATGCATATTTGAGTTTAGACGATATAAGAGACATTAAAGATGAATCGCTTTTTGAACCCAGAAAACCAATAATACCTGCTATTCAAGAAGAAACTACTACAGAAGAATTTACTACAATTACACCTGATGCGAATATTAATAATATAATTAATAATATTATATATCAAAATAGTGATAAAATACAAAGCATAACAGAGCTTGAAAAAGCAATAAATCAAATTAATTTTCAAGATGAGTTTTTAATAAAAACCTATTATGTTGGGTTTTCTATTTTATTAATAATTATAATATTCAAATTAATAAATAAAAAATACTAAAAAATACTAAAAAATACTAAAAAATACTAAAACTTAATTTATAAAATTATATACTAAATTATTAGCATTATTATTTGTAATTTCGCCAGCTAAAATACTATCTTCGTATAATTTTCGTAATACATCATTTGGAGCCTGTGAGCCTAATTTTATAAGATTTTTAGTGCGTAAATAATTTTTTACTTCTTGAATAGGTTGTTGCTTTAATTGAGTAACTTCTTGTTTAATTCTTTTTTGTGTATCTCTGTTTTTAATCAATAGACCTATATGTCTAGCACCGTTCTTTTTTCCTAAAGTATATTTGTATGTTCTAGTTGTTCTATTTATTTTTGGAATATGTAAGCTAATGCAATCATCTTCTGAAGATTTTAATATTTCTGAAGTTGATGTATTTAAATTTGTTTCTGAGAGATTGCTAGCATCATTTGCATATGAATACGCAATTGGTTTTGCTTGTAACTCTTTTGATTGTGATTGTAAGTCTTGAGTTTGTATTTGTATTTCGTTTGTTTTTGTTGGTTTTGCTTGTAACTCTTGAGTGTGTATTTGTATTTCATTTGGCTTTATTTGTAATTCTTGAGTTTGTATTTGTAACTCTTGACTTTGGGGCTTAATTTGTAGCTCTTGTGACTCAGTTTCTATACTAGTAATTGGAGTAGCGTCACTATCAAATGTTGCCGTTTTACACTCATAATATTTGTTATTGTTTAAATCAATAATTAACCTTTTTCCGGAGCCCTGATTATTATTTTTTTGTGTTTTGTTTAGTTCTTTAAAAGTGGGCTTTGAACCGTTTTTTAAGCAACCATAACTAGGCTGTTTAGAATTAGCATTATTATTATTATACATAATGCTATCTTTTGGTATTTCTATATTTACATCAATTGTTGAGGTTTTTAATGTTTTATTACGTTTTTCCTTCTTTTTTTTTGATAAGTCGTGCAAAAAGGTGAGAGATTTATTAAATTCACGCTCAAAGTCACTGTTTTCAAATTCACTTTTGTCAAATAAATTGTTGCCTTGCATTAGTTCTGCATTACTCTCTCCTTTATGTGTTTCTAATTCTTGTTTTTTTTGATAATCTTTCACTCTTTTTAGTAATTCTTTTTTTAATTTATTACTTTTTAATGAGTTAATTTTAGTGTCTAGTGGTTTTATTTTTCGTTCTTTTTTTTTTGAACTTTTTTTACTGCCATTAAACTTGAATAATTCTGGATTTATTGTTAATATTTTTTGTGTTGACATACTTAATTTTATAGTATTATTTAAAATACTGCTAATATTTTAAATAATACTAATTAACCAAATTTTATAAAAAATTGATTTAATTAGTAATAAATCTTACTATTTCATAACAGTTATGAATTGTGATATTCCTAAATCTGAGGTTCCTTTTAATTTTAAATCGGAGGTTCCTTTTAAATCTGAAATGCTTTATAATTCAGATTATGGTTCGGAACCCTCTAATTTGGATTCGGATTCGGAACCCTCTAAAGCAGAAACTCCTAAATCGGAAATTCCGTGGGTCCTTATTGAATCGTATTTTAAGCATAAACATTTAAAACAGCTAGTTAAGCATCAACTGGAGTCGTATAATTATTTTGTAAATAATCAAATTCAACAAACGATTGAAATGTTTAATCCACTGTTAATAGTTTCTGATCACGATTATATTAAAGAACATAATTTGCATAGATTAGAAATTGAAATTACATTTGAAAATTTCTCAATATATCGCCCTCAGATTTATGAAAATAACGGTTCAACAAAGATTATGTTTCCACAAGAAGCCCGATTACGTAATATTTCGTATTCGTCAGCAATGACAATTGATTTAAATATTAAATATACTGTTCGCAATGGCGAAAATTATAAAAATGTTTTAAATTATCAAAAGAAGATTAAAAACGTTCATATTGGAAAGCTTCCTATTATGTTAAAATCCGATTTGTGTGTCTTAAATCAATACAAGCATTTAGACCATAATGAAACTGGTGAATGCTATATGGACCCCGGAGGATATTTTATTATTAACGGCTCAGAGAAAACTTGTATTAGTCAAGAACGTGCAGCTGAAAATCAAATTTATTGTTTTAACATTGAAAAAAATAACAATAAATGGTCTTGGAAGGCCGAAATGAAATGCATTCCTGATTGGAAGTGTATTTCTCCTAAACAAATTACAATGTATATTGCGTCGAGAAATAACGGATATGGAAACGCTATTTATTTACAAATTCCACGCATTAAAATTCCTGTTCCATTATTCGTAATTTTTAGGGCATTCAATATTATTAGCGATAAAGAAATTTGCGAGCTAATTATGTTAAATATTGCAAATGAAAATATGAAAAAAATGCTGTTTGCACTTAAAGCATCTATTATTGATGCTAATAAATATATGACAAAAGAATCGGCTATTAAGTTTATTGTAAATAACGTAATTTATACACCTATGAATATGGATAAAGAAACCGGTTCAAAGAAGAAATATGATTTCGCAATGGAAGTATTAAGCAATGACATCTTTCCGCACTGCAAAACAGAAACGCAAAAAATATATATGTTAGGATATATGACAAATATGTTACTACAAACCTCGTTTGGTTGGTTACAAGAAAGCGACCGTGACTCGTATATAAACAAGCGAATTGATTTAACAGGTCCGCTATTAAATAATTTACTACGTAACTATTTTAATAAACTTGTTAAAGATATGAAAAAACAAATTATTCGTGAAATAAATAGTGGTTCTTGGAAGTCAAATGATGACTATGAAAACATTATTACAAAAACCAACATTTATAAGATCATCAAGTCTACAACTATTGAGCAAGGGATTAAACGCGCCTTAGCCACCGGTGATTTTGGTATTAAGCAAATTAATAGCAATAAAGTCGGTGTTGCTCAAGTGTTAAATAGGCTTACTTATTTATCAAGTCTAAGTCATCTTAGGCGGGTAAATACACCTATTGACAAAAGCGGGAAGTTAGTCCCTCCGCGACGTCTGCATAATTCAACTTGGGGATTTTTATGCCCCGCAGAAACACCAGAAGGGCAATCTGTTGGAGTTGTTAAAAATCTAGCGTATTTAACGCATATAACTATTAATTCTAATAGCTCAGGACTTTATGATTATATATTACCTATTATTCAGTCGCTTGACACGTATGACGGTTCATATAAAGATTTAGACGACTTTGCTAAAGTGTTTATTAATGGGTCGTGGGTTGGAATTACAAATGACCCTGAAAAGGTCTATGCTAACTTAAAGGATAAAAAATATAAAGGTATTATCAATATTTATACCTCAATTATATTTAATAGCAAACTTAAAGAAATTCGAGTTTGTAATGATGCTGGGCGTATTAGTCGACCATTATTAAAAGTTAAAGCTAATAAACTACTCTATACTAATTCGATTATTCAAAAGATTAAAGACGATGAACTAACATGGGATGATTTAGTTGTAGGTATTAAATTAGAAGACTCTATTATTGAATATGTAGACTCGTATGAACAAAATAATGCTATGATTGCAATGAAACCAAGTGATTTAAGCAACAACAACAATAACAACAACAACAACATTTATCATTATAGTCATTGTGAAATTCACCCAAGCACTATATTTGGTATTTTAGCATCGTGTATTCCTTTTCCTGACTCTAATCAATCACCTCGTAATACATATCAATCTGCTATGGGTAAGCAGGCTATTGGAATGTATGTAACTAATTACGACAATCGTATGGACAAGACTGCATATGTATTAACATATCCGATGCGTCCGCTTGTAGAAACGCGTATAATGAATATTATTAAATTAAATAATATTCCATCTGGTCAGCAAGTAATAGTTGCTATTGCTAGTCATAGTGGATATAATCAAGAAGACTCCTTGTTATTTAATAAGGGTTCTGTTGACCGAGGACTATTTTTAGCAACTATTTATCATACAGAAAAAGACGAAGATAAAAAATTATTTGGGACAGAAGAAGTGAGATGTAAGCCAGATAAAACCAAAACAAAAAATATTAAATTCGGTAATTATGATAAATTAACTTCACAAGGAATTATGAAAGAAAACACGCTAATTGAAGACCGTGACATTATTATTGGTAAAGTAATTCCGATTAAGGAAAATAAAAATGATTTTACAAAAAGTGTTAAATTTAGCGATGGTTCTATTTCGCATAGAACACAAGAAGAAAGCTATGTAGATAAGAACTATATTGAAACAAACGGAGATGGCTATAATTTTTGCAAAGTCCGTATTCGCAACTTTAGAAAGCCGGTAATTGGAGATAAATTTTCAAGCCGTCACGGACAAAAAGGAACTATTGGCAATATTATTCCTGAAGAAGATATGCCTTTTACAGCAAGTGGATTAAAACCTGACATTATTATTAATCCACACGCTATTCCAAGTCGTATGACAATTGCTCAGTTAAAAGAAACGCTGCTAGGCAAAGTTTTATTAGAAATGGGATTATTTGGTGATGGAACTAGTTTTGGAGAATTTGATATTTCTAATATTATTGATAAACTCAATGATTTAGGATATGAATCAAAAGGAAACGAGCTAATGTATAATGCGCTCACTGGCGAACAATTAACAATGAATATATTTATTGGACCTGCATTTTATCAGCGTCTTAAGCATATGGTAAATGATAAACAACATAGTAGGTCTATTGGTCCTATGGTTAATTTAACGCGACAACCTGCTGAAGGTCGTTCGCGTGATGGTGGTCTTAGGTTTGGAGAAATGGAACGCGATTGTATGATTTCACACGGTGCATCCCGATTTACAAAGGGGCGAATTTATGACGCATCTGACGCATTTAGCATATTTGTATGTAATAAATGCGGATTGATTGCTTCATTTAATAATAAAGAGCATATTCATTATTGTAATACTTGTGGAAATAGAAATGATTTTAAATATGTGGAAATACCCTATGCTTGCAAACTTATGTTTCAAGAATTAATTACGATGAACATTGCTCCGCGAATTATGTGTGAGTAAATTTGTTATTTAAATAACTATTTATAAGATTAATAATTTAGTAATATTTTTTTATTTTCTTTTAGTTTTATTTTAGTTTTATTTTAGTTTTATTTTTTAGTTTTATTTTCTTTTAGTTTTATTTTTCTTATATTTTATAAAAATAAAATATAATATATATAGTAATAATATATTATGATTTTTGATAAAAACTCACTTGGCGGAAAATCAAATATTGGACAGCCTATGTTACATGGGTCAATGGATGGAGGTGGTGATAGAGCATTAAGTCGCAAATATTTATCACGTGCTTTTGGTAATATGTATAATAAAGGTCTAGACACCTCTCCATTACTTTACAACAATAATGTATTAGGTCCTTTTAGAACTGCTTATAATGCTGGAGATGTTATAACAAATAATAATGTTGCAACAAATATTATTTACGGACGCGAGTCTAATCAAGTAGGTGGAAATAATTTGTCAAGACTACAAGTTAGAGGTGACGGAATAAGTGGTCAAAATGGTGTAGCAATGTATTCTGGTAATCCTAAATTTGTTCATGCTGGTTCCGATTATATAAGATTTAAGAAGTTACAAGCATTAAATAAAAATTTTAACGATTGGACTTATGGAGGTGCTAGTAATTCTCAATCACAACACGCCATTAATAGAGTTAGAAAATAAATGATTAATAATATATATATATATATTTTTAATTAGCTAAGTTTATAATATTTTTATATTTTTAAATATTATAAAAATGGAAGGCGTGTCTAATGATGAAGTTGTTATAGAAGAAGTTTCTCCAGTTGCTCAAGAAGTTGTAGCGCCAGTTACAGAAGAAGTAGCGCTTAACGTTGTAGAAGAAGTTGCACCAGTTACAGAAGTTGCGCCTAACGTTGTAGAAGAAGTTGCGCCAGAAGTTGCACCAGAAGTTGCGCCAGAAGTTGCGCTTGACGTTGTAAAAGAAGTTGCGCTTGACGTTGTAGAAGAAGTTGCGCCAGTTACAGAAGTAGCGCCAGAAGTAACACCAGAAGTTGCGCTTGACGTTGTAGAAGAAGTTGCGCCAGAAGTTGCGCCAGAAGTTGCGCCAGAAGTTGCGCCAGAAGTTGCGCTTGACGTTGTAGAAGAAGTAGCACCAGTTACAGAAGTTGCGCCAGAAGTTGCGCCAGAAGTTGCGCCAGAAGTTGCGCCAGAAGTTGCGCCAGAAGTTGCGCCAGAAGTTGCGCCAG